>ERZ773202.102-NODE-102-length-93718-cov-8.721267_pt1 | contig 93718 bp, 82 predicted proteins | sample MGYA00580998_ERZ773202 | MGnify/ENA primary metagenome ERZ773202 (study PRJEB29015, sample SAMEA2737803) | human gut metagenome | biome: human gut; feature: human-associated habitat; material: faeces | place: China | collected 2012 ...
TCTGATACTCCCCTATAAAAATGGCTATTTATCAACTGTTTGTTGTGACATAGCCTTGTTTTTTATTTATGTGCTTATTTTTCCGACTATCTATATCTTAGTTCTATTGTTCGTGACAGTGCACGTTCAGCATCTGTTATATCTATCGACGATTATCGGAAAACAGGATATAGTGATGTATATAAAAGCTATAGTGATGCTAAGTTACCACTAAATTTTTATGAATGGTCGCCCAATAATCGTAATGATTTTGATATCAGTTATGTACAATCATCTGGAAATGTACAAGTGAAAGCTTGGGCAAAAATAACGGAGAACACAAGCGGTTCCTTTTTTGTTCATGTTGTAAATAACTTAGGAAAACTTATTGGCAGCGATAAAGATGTAACAGAAAGTTTTGATTTGAAAATAACATACGAAATGCGTAGTGAAAATAGACTAGAGCAATGAGGAGGTGAGATGCGATGTCATTATTGACGCGCCTGGGGCGGGCGGCTGATGAGAATCGTCAGGTCAATATTTTTGGTGCCCGTGAGGATACCCAGGACATGGCGGCGGAGCGCTCGTATCAGGAAGTCAAGCAGCGTATCCATCAGCGCATTGTCGATGAGATGACGCCGGAGGAGCAGCTGATGCTGACTTCGGTGCATCAGGACCCGCATCAGGTCGAGACGCTGATCACCGACTACTGCCAGCGCGTGCTCGATGAGAATCCGTTTGCCATCCCGCAGGGCGAGAAGCCGCGGCTCATCGCGGACATCCGCGACGAGGTGCTCGGCCTCGGCCCGATCGAGGCGTTGCGCAAGGACGATTCCATCACCGAGATCATGGTCAATGGCCCGCGCCAGGTCTTCGTCGAGCGCATGGGCAAGCTCGAGCTGACGGATGCAAAGTTCCACGACACGGCGCACCTCATGAACATCATCGAGCGCATCCTGACGCCGCTCGGCCGTCGCGTCGATGAATCGTCGCCGCTCGTCGATGCGCGCCTCGAGGACGGCTCGCGCGTCAACATCATCATCCCGCCGCTCTCGCTCATCGGCCCGTGCCTGACCATCCGCAAGTTCTCCAAGACGCCGCTGAGCGTCGACAACTTGATCTCGTTCGGCACGATGGACGAGAAGATGGCGACTTTCCTGCGCGCCTGTGTCAAGGCGCGCATCAACATCCTCGTCTCGGGCGGCACTGGCTCCGGTAAGACGACGACGCTCAACGTCATCTCGTCGTTCATCCCTGACGGCGAGCGCATCGTCACCATCGAGGATGCCGCTGAGCTGCGCCTGCAGCAGCAGCACGTCGTGACGCTCGAGGCGCGCCCGGCCAACCTCGAGGGCAAGGGCGCCATCACCATCCGCGACCTCGTGCGCAACGCCCTGCGCATGCGCCCTGACCGCATCATCGTCGGCGAGGTCCGCACGGGCGAGGCGCTCGACATGCTGCAGGCCATGAACACGGGCCATGACGGCTCGCTGACGACGGCGCACGCCAACAGCCCGCGCGATGTCCTCTCGCGCCTCGAGACGATGGTCATGATGTCCGGCCTCGAGCTGCCGGAGCGCGCCATCCGCGAGCAGATCTCGTCGGCCATCGACCTCATCATCCACCAGGCGCGCCTGCGCGACGGCAGCCGCAAGATCACCTACATCACCGAGGTGCAGAAGATGGAGGGCACGACCATCACGACGCAGGACATCTTCCGCTTTGAGCAGACTGGCTTCGACAGCAACGGCAAGATCCTCGGCCACTTCGTGCCGACGGGCCTGCAGCCGAGCTTTCTCGAGAAATTCGAGGTCAGCGGCATCAAGCTGCCCGAGGGCTTCTTCACCCCTGCAGGGGCGAACGACATCGCCTTCGAGGGCGGCCGGTTCTGAGTTGTGATTGGAGAACGTGAGAAAGGAATGAGACGATGCTGAAGCTGCTCTTTGTACTCTCCGTGACGGCGCTGCTTTTCCTCGTGTTGCTCGGCCTCATCCGCAGCAAGGTCGAGCCACAGACGACCGTGCGCCGCCGCATGGAGAGCCTGGAAACGCTCGCTGAGGAGCGCGAGCCCTTTGCACAGCCGAGCGCTCCTCAGCCTGAAGAGAAGAAGCAGGCGGGCGGCTTCAAGCAGATGCTCGCCGCGCTCTCCACGGCCCTGACGCCGCTGCGGCTGCGCCCCATCATCCAGAAGCGGCTGCTGCTCGCGGGCAAGTCGCGTGAATGGAGCATTGCCGAGTTCTTCGGCAGCTGCCTGCTCGGCGCTGTCGTCATGTGGCTCTTTGCGCTGGTGATGGTCCGCGGCGCAGCGTACGCACCCGTGCAGAAAGCCATGATGGTCTTCCTGCTCGGTATCCTCGGCGGCCTCATGCCTGTCGTTTTCCTCAATACGACCATCCAGCGCCGCCAGCAGCAGATCGAGCACCAGCTGCCGGAGGTGCTCGACCTGCTCTGCGTCAGCGTGCAGGCGGGCCTTTCTTTCGATGCCGCGCTCTCGAAGATCACGGCGCGCATGAAGGGCCCCTTTATCGATGAGTGCCGCCGCATGCAGGACGACATCCGCATGGGCGTCGTGCGCCGCACCGCCATGCGCAGCATGGCCGATCGCTGCGGCCTCGAGGACGTCTCGCTCTTCATGACCTCCATCATCCAGGCCGAGCGCCTCGGCACCAGCATGGGCAAGACCCTCAAGAACCAGGCCGACAACATCCGCGAACGCCGCCGCCAATACGTCAAGGCCCAAGCCATGAAAGCCCCAGTCAAGATTGTCTTCCCACTCGTCCTCTTCATCTTCCCAGCCATTTTCGTCGTCACCCTAGTCCCGAGCTTACTGTACCTGCTCAAGAACCTCTAGAAAGAACTAATCATGCAGACAAAAGCATTTCAGGTGGAAGGGGCCGACACCACCCTCACCGTCCACCTAGCGACCACCTTCTGGCAGCGCTTCTGCGGCCTCATGCTGCGCCGTCCCCTGCCGCCCGCCACGGCCCTGCTCATCGCGCCGTGCAACAGCATCCACATGTGCTTTATGCGCTTCGCCATAGACGCCGTCTACCTCGACAAGCAGGGAAGAATCCTCAAGATCACCCCTCACCTGCGTCCATGGATAGGCCTCTCTGCCTGCTGGCACGCCCATAGCGTTCTCGAGATGACCGCAGGACAGGCAGATGCTCTGGGCTTGCAGATAGGGCAAGTATTCCAGACAGTATACAAGCAATAAAAAAAAACAGGTATTGACAGTAGTCAATACCTGTTTTTTGTGTTATCATCCAATAGGCCTGTAGAGTCGGACACCACTGTCTTTTCCGTAATCTTTTCCCTCATATTCAAGAACAAGCTCATAATGAGAATCTTCTTTGAGATATGTGTAGAGGATATCTCCTTTTACGGTCAGGATATAATCGAAATCATAGCGGGATAGGAATTCTTGATAGGGAATGACAGCTGTTTCTAATTCATAGTATTCTTGCAGGATGTCTTTTTGATGGTTATTGGCTTTGAGAAAGACTTCTGCGCGCGGGTCGATATATGGGCGAAGTCCTCGGAATTCTGCATATCCTCCGTGATTATAATTTATCCATATCGTTTGCGTTGTCATATCATCATCTGACAATATAGAATCGACTGCTTGCTGAAAGATTGGCTTAGAAGGCTGGGATAATCCAAGAAGAGAGGTGAGACTGAGTACTGTCAAGACAATGGTAGCGAGACTCATCAGGCGGATTGGGAGAGATGTAATTTTCTTCAATTCACCATATTTCCCTTCAAAGAGAATAATTAATGATGAGAGAGAGAGGATTATGGCTTTTGTCAATAAAGGAACTTGATCTAGAGATTGAATTATAGCATCTTTTGAATGGTATAGACTATAGCCATATGTAATCAGAATCAGAGCCATCATAATGATACAGAATCTCTTATTGACAGTGATGTTGCTGCTTTTATGCTCTGGTATTCCTTGCCAATGGCGGAAGAAATATGCTACAGGCATCAATCCAAAGAGAAGGAACAGATCAGAGCTGCGTACCGCTGACAGCATGAGGACGGCCGTGCCGAGTGAAAGAAGCATCCATCGTAATGGGAATTTTTCTTTACTGTACATCAGGATGGACAATCCTAAGAGAATGAACCCAATTTTTCCCCAAATGTTATCGAAAGCGAGTGGATGCATTTCGCCGACGAGCTTATTTATCGTGTCAACACCATAGGAGTGCACTGTATAGGTCATCGCATCGATTCCGTAAGGGTTCAGGAAGCCTGCTGCCAGTATGATGCACAGTAGCAAGGCGTAGGAGAACCAAGGGGTCTCGATCTGGTGCAGGAACCAGCCTATCTTATCGAGTCGGACTATCTTCTCGACAAGATAAGGCAAGACAAGGATGGCCATCAGTGGCCACATAGCAGCATGGAGGTTGATCAATAGGACAGAGAGCAAGAAGAAGGCCAGATAACGAGTCCAGGTGATGCTCTTGGTAGATTTTTCAAGTAGATAGATGGCCAGGATGAAAATCAGCAGGGAGAAGATCTGCGGCCGTGTCACCATGAACAGGGGACAGATAACGATCATGAACAAGGCGGTCATAGCGATGGCGATACTGCGGTTGCCCTGCGCTACGAGCCGCAGCAGGCGGTAATAGGCATAGATGATGGCTGTGCTAACGATGTAGACGACGGCAATCGGGCCGGATTCTCCGCCTATGACGTAAGATTCCCAGAAGATGACGGCGCTAAGCCATTGCTGCATGACGAAGTCGAGGCCTTCGTGCATGGACAGCGGGTCGGTCGTCGGCCAGCCGTACTGCACGACGTAGCGGCCATGGCTCAGCAGGAACCAGATATCGTTGTCGAGGGAGCGGGAGATGAAGAGCAGTCCGATGAACATGGACAGGAAGAACAGCGTCTTGCGCTCCCGCTGCAGGATCTTGGCAGAGTTCATTTCCATTGGTCACCCTTTCTTTGTTTCTTGATAGTCTTTGTCGGTGTTGACGTTCCAGACATTCTCTTTGTCGGGAAGATGCTCCTTGATGTTGCGCACGGCCTCGAAGGCCGTCATCATGGAGTGGTCCATGTTGTTGTAGCGGTGCTGGCCGTTGCGGCCGATGCAGTAGAGGTTCGCGATGCGGTCGAGCTCGGTGCGCACGCCCGGGAATGATTCGTAGGCATCGAAATAAGCGGGGTAGGCCTTCTCGATGCGGTAGCGGACGGCGTCTTTGACTGCTTCCTTCTGGACAATGCCCATTTTGGCGAGCTCCTCGATGGCCATCGCGATGAAGTCTTCATCCCGCATCTGCCAGAGTGCATCGCCCTTGCTGCAGAAGTACTCGAGGCCGAGCCAGACCTGATGCTCGGGGTCTGGTACGAGATACGGCGACCAGTTGTTGAAGATCTGCAGGCGGCCCATGCGGATGTCCGGCTCCTGCACATAGATCCAGCAGTCGGGCGGGATGTTGCCGAGCGTGGGCTGCGCTGTCTCGTTCGTCAGGCTGAGCTTGTCAGCGAGGATGCCGACCGTGATGAAGTCTCGGTAGGGCAGCTGCTCCGCCGTTGCCTTGGCTTTATCGGATAGAGCGCCGTCCGGCAGTTTGTCAGCCAGCTCGGCTATGGGCATGCTGGAGAAAATATAGTCTGCTTTGAGCGTCACTTCGCCATCTGGCGTCTCGATGACGACGCCGGTCAGCTTCTTGCCTGTGCCGAGCAGGCGGACGACGCGGCTCTTGAGGCGCACGTCGCCGCCCATCTGCTCGACTTCCTCGCGCATCGTCTGCCAGAGCTGCCCCGGGCCATATTTCGGATAGAGGAAGCGGTCGATGAAGGATGTTTCTTTCTCGCTCGTCTTCTTGCTGCTGAAGAGGTTGGCCAGCGCCTTGCGGATGGAGACGCCCTTGATGCGCTGGCTGCCCCAGTCGGCGTCGATGGCGTCAGGATACCGTCCCCAGACCTTATGTGTGTAGTCGCGGAAGAACATGTGGTAGAGCTCCTCGCCAAAGCGGTTGACCATGAAGTCCTCGAGGCTCTTTTCTTCCCGCGGGCGGATGCAGGCGTGCAGATAGCTGATGCCGACCTTGAAGAGCCGTGCCAGGCCGAGATTCTGGATCGTCTCACCGCTCAGCGATACGGGATAGGCAAAGAAATGGTGCAGATAGCGGATGCGCGAGAGCCGTGTGCGCAGCAGCATGACGCGGTCCGTCTGCTCTGGATCAGGCCCGCCTTGCGCCAGCTCGCAGTCGCGGTGCAGCAGCTGGTCGTCCAGTGAAGGCGCTCCCTGCACGGGCAGCAGCTCCTTCCAGAGCGCCATGACCCGCGGGGCCTTCGAGAAAAAGCGATGGCCGCCGACGTCGATGTGGCAGTCGTTGTGGACCATCGTGCGGGCAATCCCCCCGACAAAATCCTCCTGCTCGAGGACAATCGGATGGATGTCCGTCTGCTTCAGCAGCTCATAAGCCGCTGTCAGCCCCGCCGGTCCTGCGCCGATGATGATAGCTTGAGGCAAAACACAACCTCCTTTTTGCGTTTTTAGATTATTCTGGCTCTATAGTAAAATAAAGTGTTTTAATTCATTATATAACGTGAGAAGATAAATAGAAAGCCTATAGGTTAAGGGCACTTATGCGGCGAAGACGTGGCTGCTCACGGAACTGGGGCGGCGCTACTATGAGAATACGGCGTATTTCAACTTTGATGAGAATCCGGAATGCCGGGAGTTCTTCAGGACGACGAAGGATGTGCACCGCATCGTGCCAAATCTGGCGATGGCTAGCGGAGAGCAGATCCTGCCTGACAAGACGCTTCTGGTCTTTGATGAGATACAGGATTCGTCTGAGGTGCTCAATGCGCTGAAGTACTTCCATGAGAACGCTCCGGAGTACCATGTTGCCTGTGCGGGCTCGCTGCTGGGCATCACACTGGCGAAGCCGTCGTCGTTTTCCGTGGGGCAGGTGGACTTTCTGTCGGTCTATCCGATGAACTTCTTGGAATTCCTCATGGCGACTGGCAGTGCAAATTTGGCGGCTTATCTGGAACAGGTGGAGGTATTGTCACCACTGCCGGAGGCATTCTTCAATCCACTGGCGGAGAAGCTCAAGATGTACTACATCATGGGCGGCATGCCGGAAGTGGTCCATCGCTGGGTGGAGACACAGTCGGTCGGACAGGTGCAGGAAACGCTGATGAATATTCTGAATGCCTATGTGCGTGATTTCATGAAGCATCCGGAGACAAGGGAATGAAGTATCCGTCAATGTGGCAACCAGCTGGGCGCAATCTAACCAACTGCATAAAAATGCCCTCCACGGTGACCAAACCGCGGAGGGCATTTCCTTTTGGTAGAGCGATGTCCACCTCAAATCCTAGCTCTATCATACCACGAGAGCGGATGCTAAACAAGAAGTATGGATCTCATCCGCCTCGCAAGCTCGGCACCATCCCCGTGAGCGTGGATGGCTTGCTGCAATAGGATTACTCTTCGTCAAAACGGTCTTTGAGTCGCTGGATACTGGCTGTAGCAGCGATAGAGCGCAGCTGGGAGATGGCAGTATCATGGAGACGCTTCAAGCGTTCAGCTTGAGGCAGGCCTGTCTTGATGAATTCTGCATTGAGGCTTTCCAGATTAGACAGGACGATGAGCTCGACGAGGTTGGCGGCATCGCGGATATTTCCCCGTGCATCGGGGTTCTAAACGTGTCGAATTCGACGCTTTTAGATGTTTTGACCTTTATGTCATTTGCGAGGGGGATTGTTGTTATCTGCGCTGATGATTTGGCTGATGGCAATCTGGGCAGCGGGGGTGGCGGCGAGGATCTTCTTGCCGATGCGGGTAGCGGTGTCATCTTCCCCCGGACTGGCGTGTGATATGGCCTGGGATTTGGCCAGCTGCTGGGCGGTAAGCAGGATGTTCTCAAGTGAGCGGCGCAGGAAGTCGCGTGTGACATCGTCCAAGGGCTCGTGGCCGTTGCAGACGGTGCAGGCGCTGTCTGGGGCTAGGTCGGCAAGTAAGGAGCGGAGCTGCTGCTGGACGTCGTGCGGCTTACGGGCGGAGGGTTCCGTCTTGTGTGTGGGCGGCTCTGCAGGCGTATCCGTGCGGCCCAGCAGGTAGTCGGTCGAGACATGGTAGAAGCGTGCCACCTTCGAGAGCGTCGCATAGTTGGGCTCGCGCTTCCCCGATTCATACATGCCCACGGCACTCCGCCCGATGCCAGTCTGCTTTGAAAACTCATCTTGCGTTAGCCTGCTTTCCTTGCGCAGGGCTCTCAGTCTATCGGCGAATGCCATCTTGATCCACTCCTTTTGCGGTAACTTTTTTTAATATTACCACATTTTGTGACAACGAACAATGATGTTTTATTCACAAATTGTGCTTTGTAGACGATGTGGATGGTGCGAACTTATACGAGTATAGCAACTTCGGCACGCTATATTGAGACAGCTACGGTGAGAATACGGGCTGCCCGAACTGCGGGGCTCCGTTCAGCGACTCGCATCCGATCGAGCCGTTAGGTGCCAGCAGCTGGAATCCAAATCAGGGCTAAGACGATACAAGACAGTATTATAAATTCGACGGGGGAATTTCCTTCATCAGGGTAAAGGAAATTCCCCCGTCGAATTTTTTGCTCTGTCGAAAAAAATCAGCCTTGATCACGTTGACCAAAGCTGATGCTTCTCCTGTCCTAATGGATTCCGTTTTTCAGTTGAAGATTATTTAATCTTGTATATCTGGGTTGGGTCGATAATAATCCCGTTTCCACTTGGGGATAGCCCCACGAAGCCTCTGGTATTTGGAAAGTAAGCCTTTCCCGATACGGCACTTTTTCCCATGCTATTGAAATATCCTTCCGCTATCCTTACTTCGGGATGATGTTGGTATTCTGCTTTTAGCGTATCATAGGTCATGCCCCCGTTGGCAGCTGCTGAATAATACGAAAACACGGTTTCTCCATCGGTTTGGATTCTGGCGAACCATGCATCTCCCGATGGGGTCTGGATATTCAGCTTCTGAGCCAGTGCTTGTCCTTCTGCGCTGTCTGATGTGATTATCAGAGTCTTCTTCTTGTCCCGCTTAAGCTCATCCTTAGCCAATCCGTCATACCGCCCCTGCCGAAGCCGTTCAATGATGTCCTGTGGTGTAGTGGCCGGATCAAGCTGGATATTGACATTGCTGAAAACAGAGCGGATAGAGTCTGCCAAGTTCCCATTGGCAAAGAGCACACCTCCAATGCCCACAACGAAAGCCAGTATCAACGCATATTCAACGATACCCTGCCCTTTCTTTTTCCACATCTGTTTTCATCTCCCAACTCATTGTTGTCTCTTTGAACGTCGGACGTATCTTCTTCTATTATACTCGAAAACAGTCCGCAATGCTAGTCATGGTACGAGTAGATCCGCAAAGGATGCAAAATCAGTCTTGATCTTGTGGACCAAGGCTGAGGCTTTATTCGATGTGATTAAGCGTTCCCCAGTTCTTTCATGAGCTTGTTTGTCAAGTAGACAAAGGCAACGAAGTCCGGCGACTCCCTGGACCTCATCCGCCCCGCAACCTCGGCATCTTCCCCGTGCGCGGGCGATACTTAGATCATGAAGCGGGACTGTTGTGTAAATCATATTGAGCAGGTGTATCCTGGCGAGTTCATGGACCTCATCCGCCTCGCAAGCTCGGCACCTTCCCCGTTCGCGGGGAAGGCGGCGCTGTTGGGGCAGCTCGGCGATCGAGGGATGATGCGAACGAAAGCCGTCTCCCGTCAGGGAGAAGGGGGACCGCGGAGCGGTGGAAGAGGTCTTGGGGATGTGACAGGCTTGACGAGCAGCTCGGAAATGGCGCGGGCGCAGGCTATCTCCCGTCAAGGAGAAGGCCTGCACCCGTGGAGCAAATACTTCTAAAAACAACCATACTCAATGCTTCTTCAGTATTTTTTCGTAACGAGCCCTTTCTTCAGATGAGATACCGAGCATCTGCATTGCCTTTTTCAAAGACCAGCCGGTATTCTCCATGAGATTTCGCAAAGATGCTTCTCTTTCCTGTAAGATTCCCTGTGATATTCCATCCAAAACGCCACTATCGTAGACGCCTTCGCTCAAGTTACACATTTTACTCAACTCCCACCTGCCTTTCTATCTCCATTCTACTAGGATTCGTGGGGATTGACAACAGCGTTTTCTGCTCGAGTGGGATGTGCAGTACCTGAAAAGAGCATTATTGTTTCCGTACTGTGTTAGAGCATCCTGACGAGACCATGGACCTCTTCCGTCAGCCTGTGGCTGCCATCTTCTCTGTGCGCGGGGAAGGTTTGCTGCTGGCAATTGAGGCATGGTGCGAACTTAGCCGTCTTCCGTCAGGGAGAAGGGAGACCGCAGAGCGGTGGAAGAGGTTTTAGGGCTGGCGCGGCTCTTGGCGGGCGGATGAAGGATTGCTTCAATGGAGCAGTCCTTTTTTCGTTGCGGCGGGGCGGGCGGACTGCTATACTAGAAGAGAACAATCGGTTTTAGGAAAGAAGGGCGCAGCAATGAGAGGACATCGCGGAGGACAGCAGGGGGCAATCCTGGTACTGACGGCTTTTCTGCTGCCTTTTATTATTTTGTTCACGGGCTTTGCTGTCGATGCTGGCAATGCCTATGTCCATCATAGCAAGTTACAGAACGCCGTCGATGCGGCTGCATTGGCTGGCGGGCACAAATATGCAGAGAATGAGAGTTTGAACGATACGAAAATCATAGTGAATGATTATATGAAACTCAATCAAGGGAAAGATACCTACACAATTGATGATATTACACCGAATAAAAGTCAAGAAGATAATAGTGTAATAACTGATATAACAGTAGATGTTTCAGAAAAAGTACCGATTTATTTTTTAGGAGCTGCATTGAAGTATTTTCATGCCGATATCACAGATGAAGAGGCAAATAACTGGACTGTAAAAGCTTCTGCAACGGTACGAATCAAGAAAGGTAAAAGTACGCCATCAAATCAATCTAATTCCATTTTTGATTATGCTATGATTGGTGCGAGGAGAAAACCAGCAACTCATGATTATCAATATGTAGGTTATATGCCTTGGAATGCAGATGTCCCGCAATCGTTTATTTTTACTTCACCAATTACAATAAAGGGAAAGTTACATGCTAATGGATCTATCTATTTAAATGATTATAATGAAAAAGGTGGAGACTATTCAATTTATGTAGAGAAATTTTCCTGTTATGCAGAAACTGATGCGGATTTATGGGATTATTTCAGAGGTGGTGATACATATTTTGACCATTATATAGATGGAATAGATAGCTATTATGAAAATGGTAAAAAAATCTATTACTATGAGCAAACTCCATATGAAACATACAGTAAACATGTCAATAAAGGCCATATAGATGATGAAAAAATACCGGGTATTCACGGACTTAATGGGGATATGAGTTGGAGATTTTACGCCCGATTTGGTACATTTGATCATAAAGATTATACAGCAGAAAACTCTCATACTAATGATATCGATATAGATTTAAGTGAAAAAAATCCATTAACAAAATCTATATATAATATGGTTGAATATTATAGAAACATGTCACCTGAAGAACGTGAAAAAAATTATGTATATGTAGATACTGATGGAAAATATAATAAACAATGGCTTTCTATGAAACCACGAAAGATGTACGAGTTTACACCTTCTAAAAATAAACAAATATATCCTGGCATTACATGTAATACAGGGGGGGTTCCTTTTTATAAAAAACAAGGAGCTTCATTTATTGACAGTAATGTATATAAGATTATTATTGTAGATGGGAATTTAAATATTAATGGTATTCCGTCAGATGTGATACATAACAATGAAAATGATTATGCTATTTTTATATCGCTTCATGGCGATATTCATATACAAAATGATGGACCATTTTATGGATATGCATATGCACCTCAAGGAAATATATTATTAGATGGTAGTAATCGTATTTATGGAAGTGTAGTAGCACAATCTATTCGATCTTCATCTGCGTATACTATTGAACATAAAACCTTTACCGAAAGTGGCACATCTGGCGGGAATGATGAACCATCTTCGGACAGTTCACCAAGTATCTCACTAATAAAGTAATGAAATATGAAAAAACAAGCCATCTTCTAGATTGCTGTCCTGGAAGATGGCTTGTTTATCATGTGTTATTATGCATATTCATGTTACTGCTGTTCCACTAAATCTGTACCGTCAGGCAAGTTTTTGTGGGATGGCCCATTGGACTTATTTTTACGCAATACAAAAGCGGGAACAACCGAACGTTCCCGCTTTTGCCGCCTCTATACCTTCTGCCACCTACCACATACTAGATGTAGTAGGTCTCCCATGACTATATTACAACAAATGGGGGAGCATTTCAATAGGGGCTGAGAAATTTTGTTAATTGCTGCTGGCTGATGTGGTCTCGGTGTAGGTGACGGGGAAGCCGTCGACGGTGTAAGTCATGCGCTGGCCGGTGGGGATGATCTCGGGGGCGATCTGCTCGGAGGTGAAGTAGGGCTGGTCCATCGGGACCTGGCTGCCGTCGGCGTTCTCGATCATGGTATCGTGGTGGGAGGAGAAGTCGATGGCGGTGATGGGCGTCCAGATGGCGGAGGTGTCGATCTTCGTGACGCCGTCCTGGATGTCGAGGGCGCTGCCGGGGCTGACGCGCGTCGTGATCTTGCGGCCGGATTCCTCGGCGAGGGTGCTCGTCTCGTTGGTGCCGGATAGCGCTGCGGCTTTCTCATAGAGCTGTCGCACCTTGGTGTAGTCCTGCTTGACACCGGTGCCCGTCTCGTTGATAGCAAATGATTCTCAAGCAAAAATTAGAGGCAGGATGAGAAGTCGGTTAATCTCAGCGGCCGGCAAAGATTTTTAACAAGATGCGTAAGATTTTAGAGGGGATGGGGGCCCGCGTGACGAATCTCTTTAGGTATAGGCAAGACGAATGGCCGGACGTGGAACGTCAATTCATCGTACATGTTCGTCAAGGGAAAGGAAGCGATCCGCATGTACTTCTACTGTGAAGACTGCAAGAAAGAATACCCATTGAATACGCATTCGTACAAATGTGACTGCGGCGGCATGTTCCGCCTGCACAAGGACCCGCATGAGGCGGTGGCGAAGCACGAGATCTCGCTCGGCGAGTTCGTGACGCCACTCGTGCCATTCCAGGTCGGCAAGCTCGATTTCCTGCTCAAGATGGAGCATCTGCTGCCGACGGGGTCGTTCAAGGACCGCGGGGCCTGCGGCATGATCAATGCGCTGCATGAACTCGGCATCAAGAAGATCGCGCTGGACTCGTCGGGCAATGCGGGCGCTTCGATGGCGGCGTATGCGGCGGCTGCGGATATGGAGTGCACGGTCTACACGCCGGACGACATCTCGCAGGAGAAGGTCAAGCAGATCGAGGCGTACGGTGCTAAGATCGTGAAGGTGGCCAATGGCCGTATGAAGGCGTGCGCGGCGGTCAAGCAGAACCTCGGCGATGCGTACTATGCGTCGCATGTTTACAACCCGCTGTTCTTCGAGGGCATCAAGTCGATGGCGCATGAGCTCTACGACCAGCTCGGCCACCATGTGCCGGATTACATCTTCATGCCGGTCGGCAATGGCACGATGCTCATCGGGCTGTTCCTCGGCTTCATGGAGATCGGGCGGCTGCCGCACTTTGTCGCGGTGCAGTCGTCGAAGTGCGCGCCGCTCTACGAGGCGTACCACGAGGTGCCGGCTTCGCCGAAGCGCACGACGATCGCGGAGGCCATCCGCATCACGAAGCCGAAGCGCCTCAAGGAGATGGTAAAGGCCATCCGCGATTCGGGCGGCGATGTCATCACGGTGCCGGACAAGGACATCCTCAAAGCGCAGAAGTACCTGAGCCATCGCGGCATCTACGTCGAGATGACGTCGGCGGCGGCGCTCGCGGGCGCGGTGCAGTTCTTCGAGAACGGCAAGCCGGACAACTACAAGGTCGTCATCCCGCTGACGGGCAATGGCTTGAAGCGCTGAGGCTGCGTGAGGGGATCCGGATTCGAGAGAAGTGGGCGCAGGCCCGAGGGGAGTACCATGTTATACGGAATGATTGATATCGGATCGAACACGGTCCGCATGGCGATTTATCGCATCGAAGGCACGCATGTCGAGATGCTCATGAAGAAGAAGCACACGGTCGGGCTGGCGGCGTATCTTAGGGACGGCGTCATGCAGCAGCAGGGCATCGATAAGGCTGTGGAGATACTCAAGGAGTTCCGGGCCTTCCTGCTCGCCTTCAACATCACGCATGTCGTGGCGTTCACGACGGCGGCGCTGCGCAATGCGAAGAACTGCGCGGCGGCGGTCGGCGAGATCGAGCGGCGCACGGGGCTGCCGATCCGCGTGATCACGGGCGACGAGGAGGCGACGTACGACTTCATCGGCGCGACGCACGACCTCAATGAGGATGCGGGCCTGCTCATCGACATCGGCGGTGCGAGCACGGAGATCGTCTCCTACAGCGCGGGCAAGATCGAGCAGAAGATCAGCCTGCCGATCGGCTCGCTGGCCTTCCGCACGAAGTACGTGCACGGCATGCTGCCGACGAAGGCGGAATGCGAGGCGATGCGCGAGGAGGCGGAAGCGACGCTCGGCGCGGCCACGGCCTTCGCGGACGTCCGCGAGGCATCGATTGCGGGCATCGGCGGCACGTTCAAGGGCGCGGCGGCGCTCTACAATGCGCTGTACGAGAAGCCCTTCGGCAATGTGAAGATGGAGGCCGCCCGCCTCAAGGCGCTCATCGAGCGCTTCACGGACGAGCACGGCATCAATGAGGCGATGACGGCGATGCTGATGAAGACGGTACCGGACCGCATCCACACGGTCATTCCGGGACTCATCATCGCCGAGGTGCTCGCCGCGCGCTTCCACTGCAAGGAGATCACCTACAGCGATTCCGGCGTGCGCGAGGGCTACATCTATTCGGAGGTCCTCAATAAGTGAGATGCGAAAGTCCATCAGCCCTTGTGATATGAGGGCTGATGGACTTTTTTTTGCAGAAATGGTATAATTAAATGCTAAATGATTTTGCTAGAATACATGTTTTTTGTTTTGAGATTTTGAGGTGAGATTGTGGATTTTGGTCAGGGAAAGATCGTGCCGGTCAACCTGGAACATGAGATGAAGAACTCGTACATCGACTACGCTATGAGTGTCATCGTCGCGCGTGCTCTGCCGGATGTCCGGGACGGCTTGAAACCAGTACACCGCCGCATCCTTTACGCGATGCAGGAGGCGGGCATGGGCTCGAACAAGCCCTACAAGAAATCGGCCCGTATCGTCGGTGAAGTCCTCGGTAAATATCATCCGCACGGCGATTTGTCGGTCTACGATGCAATCGTCCGCATGGCGCAGGATTTCTCCATGCGCTACATGCTCGCAGATGGTCACGGCAACTTCGGTTCGGTCGATGGCGACCCTGCGGCTGCCATGCGTTACACCGAGGTCCGCATGTCGAAGATCGCGGAGCTCATGCTGCAGGACATCGACAAGGAGACGGTCGATTTCGCGCCGAACTACGATGAGTCGCTGAAGGAGCCGGAAGTGCTGCCGGCGAAGTTCCCGCAGCTGCTCGTCAACGGCACGTCGGGCATCGCGGTAGGCATGGCGACGAACATCCCGCCGCACAACATGTGCGAGGTCATCGACGGCACGCTGATGCTCATCGACCATCCGGATGCGACGATCGACGACCTCATGAAGGTCATCAAGGGACCGGATTTCCCGACGGCTGGCCTGATCCTCGGTCAGGACGGCATCCGCCAGGCGTACACGACGGGCCGCGGCGTCATCAAGATGCGCGCGAACGCCCGCATCGAGACGCTGTCGAACGGCAAGCCGCGCATCATCGTTACGGAGCTGCCGTATCAGGTCAACAAGGCGCGTCTCGTCGAGAAGATCGCGCAGCTCGTGCGCGACAAGCAGATCGAGGGCATCACGGCGCTCAACGATGAGTCGGACCGCGGCGGCATGCGCATCGTCATTGACCTGCGCCGCGACGCGAACGCGAACGTCATCCTCAATCAGCTCTACAAGCACACGCAGCTGCAGGACAGCTTCGGCGTCATCATGCTGGCGCTCGTCGACGGCAAGCCGAAGATCCTGAACCTCAAGGAAGTCCTGCACTACTACATCGCGCATCAGGAAGATGTCATCACGCGGCGCACGCGCTACGACCTCAAGAAGGCAGAGGCGCGCGCCCACATCTTGGAGGGCTTGACGATTGCCCTCGACCACCTCGATGCTGTCATCACGACGATCCGCGAGAGCCGCACGGCTGACATCGCGCGCGCAGCGCTGATCTCGGGCTTCAAGCTCTCGGAGAAGCAGGCTCAGGCCATCCTCGACCTTCGCTTGCAGCGCCTGACGGGCCTCGAGCGCGAGAAGATCGAGGAGGAGTATCAGGAAGTCCTGAAGGCCATCGAGGAGTACAAGGCCATCCTTGCGGACGAGGGCCGCATCCTCGCCATCATCAAGGACGAGCTCAAGGCAGTCAAGGCGAAGTTCGGCGATGCGCGCCGCACGCGCCTGACGGTCGACACGAGCGAGATCGACGTCGAGGACCTCATCGCCGAGGAAGACGTCGTCATCACGCTGACGCACAACAACTACATCAAGCGCATGGCGCTCGACACCTACCGCCGCCAGAATCGCGGTGGTAAGGGCATCAAGGGCATGCCGACGAAGGAGAAGGATTTCGTCGAGAACCTCTTGATCACGACGACGCACCACACGATCCTGTTCTTCACGAACCGCGGCCGCGTCTACCATCTCAAGGCGTACGAGATCGCGGAGGCAAGCCGCGCGGCGAAGGGCACGGCCATCATCAACCTGCTGCAGCTGGAGAAGGATGAGAAGATCACGGCCGTCATCCAGGTCAAGGGCTTCAATCCGGACGCCTACCTGTTCATGGCGACGAAGAAGGGCATCGTCAAGAAGACGAGCCTCGTCGAGTTCAAGAACCTGCACAAGGGCGGCCTCAATGCCATCAACCTCGACGACGATGACGAGCTCATCGGCGTCAAGTTCACGGACGGCGAGCGCGATATGATCCTCGGCACGAAGTGGGGCATGGCCATCGTCTTCGGCGAGGAAGCTGTGCGCGCGATGGGCCGCGCGGCCCGCGGCGTCAAGGGCATCAGCCTCAACGACGGCGATGAGGTCATCGGCATGGATACGCTCTCGCCGAACGCCGAGGTGCTGACGGTCACGGCCGAGGGCTACGGCAAGCGCACGGAGACGAGCGAGTACCGCGCCCAGAACCGCGGCGGCAAGGGCCTCATCAACCTCAAGGTCACGGAGAAGACGGGCGATGTCATCGGACTGCGCGTCGTCCACCCGGACCAGGAGCTCATGCTCATCACGACGGAGGGCATCGTCATCCGCACGAACATCTCCGACATCTCCGTAATCAGCCGCAACACCCAGGGCGTCAAGCTCATGTCGACCGGCGAGAACGACATCGTCGCCTCGATGGCCGTCATGGACCAGAAGAACTGACGGGATAACTGAATCACGAAGCACGAAAGGCTATTCCTCCGAGCAGATTGCTCGGGGAAATGGCCTTTTTTGTTTCGCTCGATAACTGAGTATATTTTCAGACAAATGAAATGACAATGACAAGAAAAATAAATACGATAAAATAATTGACAAGATGATGCGAAGTGTCTATAATAAAAGTATCGAAGCGGTTCGATATACAGCAAAGTTGGAAGAACCACGCTTCGATTTTTCAGATAAGGTTATCGAATCGGTTCGATATATGAGGTGAACATGATGTCAGACAAACAGAACGAGCTCACGCCGGATGCGTTTATCGCAGCCAACGAGTCCAAGGTCAACAAGCGCTGGTATCCGCGCTTCCACATCGCGCCGCGCGTCGGCTGGTGCAATGATCCGAATGGCTTTGCCTACTTTGGCGACCAGTACCATTTCTTCTATCAGTACTACCCGTACGAGCCCAAATGGGGGCCGATGCACTGGGCACATGCGACGAGTAAGGATCTCGTGCACTGGCAGCGTCAGCCGGTCGCGCTCTTCCCGGATCATCCGTACGATGCAGATGGCTGCTTCACGGGCAGTGGCATCGAGAAGGACGGCAAGCTCTACCTGCTCTATACAGGCCATGTCGACCTGCTGAAGAAGCCGGGCCAGCCGGACCGCATCGAGACGCAGAATCTCGCGGTCAGCGTCGACGGCATCCACTTCGAGAAGTCGGAGAAGAATCCGGTCATCAAGCTGCCGCAGAACGTCTCGACGGGTGAGGATCATCACTTCCGCGATCCGAAGGTCTGGCAGCACGAGGGACGCTACTACGCGGTCGTCGGCGCACAGACGGCAGACGAGGTGGGCCAGGTGCTCGTCTTCGAGTCGGAGGACCTCGAGAACTGGCAGTTCAAGCACGTCATGGCCAAGGCACACGGCAATCAGGGCTTCATGTGGGAGTGCCCGAACTTCGCGGAGTTCGACGGCCACGAGGCGCTGATCCTCTCGCCGCAGGGCGTCAATCCGGAAGGCAAGCGCTACCTCAACCTGCATCAGTCGGTCTCGATGCTCGGCAAGATGGACTACGAGTCGGGCATCTTCTACCACGATGCCTTCCACATCCTCGACCACGGCTTCGACTTCTACGCGCCGCAGGTCACGCAGACGCCGGACGGCCGCTGCGTGATGATCGGCTGGCTCGCGATGTGGGAGAGCGCGATGCCGGAGCAGGCGGACGGCTGGTCGTGCCAGATGACGGTGCCGCGCGAGCTGCACTACCGCAAGGACAGGCTCGTGACGCCGCCAGCACGCGAACTCACAGCTCTGCGCAAGGCCGCGCACACGATGCCGGAATGCGTCCTGAGCGAGGAGACGAGCCTGGGCGATTGGTCGTATGAGACGGGCGAGCTCTGCGCAGACCTCGATCTCACCGAAGCCAAAGGCGTGGCTATCCACTTCACGGCAGGCTTTGAAGATACCGTATCGCTCATGGTCGAGAAGGAGAGCGGCCTCGTGACGCTCTCGCGCAAGTCGGCGGCGACGGGGCGCAGGGAAGAGCGCTACGCACAGCTGCCGGCGGGCGAGGAGCATCTCTCGCTGCGCGTCTACGAGGACCGCTCCTCGCTGGAGTTCTTCCTCAATGACGGCGATATCGTCATGAGCACGCGCTTCTACCCGAAGACAGAGGAACGCGTCGTCGTGCTCGAGCCGCAGGAAGGCATGGTGCGCATGACGGATGGCGTCTTCTATGAGCTCGATGACATCTTCGCCTGAATCTTGCTGATTTGAGGATGGCCCTCTGGCCGTCCCTGTGTCAATCTCATATATTAAGTTTTTCTGGTTTGTGTTTTTGGGGGAAAGGGGAAACACATCATGGGAAATCTCTTGAAAGCATTCTCAAATCCGTTCTACAGGACGAGCTCGCTTGAAATCATGCTGTTCTTCGCGGGCTGGGGCATCTGGTGGTCGTTCTTCCAGATCTGGCTGACAACGAAGCAGGGGTTCTCGGGCGCGCAGGTCGGCACGATCTACACATTCGGTTCGGCCGTGGCGCTTGTGCTGATGTTCGTCTACGGTTCTCTGCAGGACAAGCTCGGCGTGAAGAAGACGCTGCTCATCTTCATGGTTAGCTGTCAGGTGCTTCTGGCACCGTTCTTCACTTGGGCGTATGTGCCGATGCTGGAGAGCAACTTCTACGTCGGTGCGATGATCGGCGCGGTATATCTCGCTGTGGCTTACCTCGCGGCCTGCCCGGTGTTTGAGGCTGTGACGGAGAGGCTCAGCCGTCGCTACAGTTTCGAGTACGGCCAGGCAAGAGCCTGGGGCTCTCTCGGCTATGCGATATCGGCTTTGACGGCTGGCTTCCTCTTTACCATCAATCCGTATCTCGTATTCTGGACAGGCTCGGCTGTGTCGGCTGTGCTGCTTGCCATCCTGGTTTTCCTGAAGCCGGAGAATCGTGAAGACGCTGTCCAGCAGTATGAGAACCATGAGGAGCGCAACAAGGACGCGAAATCACCGTCTCTCAAGGAAATCGTCAGCGTCTTTGGCATCCTCGACCTCTGGAAGATCATCATCTTCGTCATCCTCACTTGGACGTTCTACACGGTCTTTGACCAGCAGATGTTCCCGGAATTCTTTACGCGTTTCTTCGCTACGCCGGAGGAAGGCCAGCAGGCATACGGTATCTTGAACTCGGTACAGGTATTCCTTGAGTTCATCATGATGGGCCTGGTGCCAATCCTCATGCGCAAGATCGGCGTGCGCCGCGCCCTGCTGCTCGGCTGCCTGATCATGGTCTGCCGCATCAGCGGCTGCGGCATCGCCTCGACGCCGCTGGGCATCGGACTCATCAAGCTGCTGCACGCACCGGAGACGGCACTCTTCGTTCTCGCGATTTTTCGTTACTTCACGCTTCACTTTGACACGCGCGTGTCGGCTACGCTCTACATGGTAGGCTTCCAGATCGCGGCTTCTGTCGGCGGCATCATCTTTTCTGTGCCGCTCGGCAGCCTGCGCGACAACATCGGCTACCAGCACACGTTCTTGATCATTGCGGGCATTGTCCTCTGTGCTTCTGTGTATGCGTTCTTCATCCTGAAGAAGGACGATCAGGATGTCGAAGGTCAGCCGCTTGAACATTAATGGGGAACGATGGGGAACAATGGGGATAGGATATTTCTTTCGGAGGAGGAGAATCTATGAATAAGGGATTTGCAGCTTGTGGTCTGGTGCCTGCACTGGTGCTGGGAACATGTGGCACGGTGGGGGCACAGCCCGCCGCTGTCGAGGCTCCCGCACAGATGACACAAGTCGCAGCGTCAGACGGCACGGCGGAGCCGGTGACGCAGGAGTCGTTGCAGCAGATGCGCCGTCAGCTGGAGGAACAGCTGCAGCAGGCGCAGGAACTTCAGCAGAGGCTCAATGCGCAGCTCGACAGCCTCGACAAGCGCATGACCAAAGTCGAGAAGAAGACGGATCAGCCAGCCGTCGACATCCACGGCTATGGACGACTCAGATGGGATAAGCAGAACTTTGAAGATTTCAAGGGAATCGATCGGAAAACCGTTTGGATGAACTTGTTTGTCAACCACCGCATCAACGACAAGTGGTCGCTGCATAGCGAGCATGAGTTCGAGAATGACCTCTCGAACAATCACGGTGCCTATGAAGGCGATGCCGGTTATGGATATAACGTCGGCGGCAAGCAGTATTCCCGCCCGGTGCTGCAGCTCTACGCGCAGGGCCGTGTCGGCGAAGTCGATGTCAAGCTCGGCCGCTTCTACCTGCAGTCGCCGTACAAGTTCACGTTCGACGAGAAGGTGGATGGCTGGCAGGCAAGCTACGGCGTGCCGACGCGCTGGGGCCGCAAGGCGAACTTCACGCTAAACTCGGGCAATATCTACAGTAAGGTGTTCTACGGCGATCGCGACAATAAGCTCGATCCGTGGGGCGAGGGCGGCAGCGGGAACTGCCGCGTGCTGTCCCTGATCAGTGAGATTCCGGTGGCCAAGAACACGAATATCACGTCGCATTACGGCAAGGTGACGCGCCGGGATGACCATCTGAGCCGCAAGACGTTCTCGGTGGGTTTTGATACGAAGCTCAACCGCGACCTGAAACTCAGTGCAGCCATGGCGAAGTCGGACTCCGACACACTGAACAAGTCGCACTTCATCCAATTGCAGTACAAGGAAGCAAGACCGGATATCCCGGGCTCGTTTGACATCTACGTCAAGAAGTACCTGCAGCGCGGCCATACTGGCATGACGAATTGGTTCAACGATGATATCATCGACCCGACCAGTGGCGATTACAGCAAGGAGCTGAACGACAAGAATCCAGGAAATCCTTGGGATCATCGTGCCGGCGAGTTCAACGGCCTCCGCATCGGTGCGGACTTCGTGCCGGTGCGCAATACGAAGCTCCTGCTCCATTACACGTATGGCAAGTTGGGCCTCTTTGACGCGGGCTTGGGAACGCTGACGGGCAAGCAGGACGATTACAGCTTCTTCCGTGCGCAGTGGGAAGTCTATTTCTGAGCAAGGCGGCCAAAACGGATAGGATGAAAGGAAGGCATTATATGAAAAAACAGATTTTGACAGCTTTACTGGCCGCTTCTAGCCTCTGCTTCACGATGTCCCCGGGCCATGCTTACCCTGCGCTTTTCCCAAATACGGGCTACAGCTGGGTCGGCGATACGATGCCCTTTTTTGATGGGCAGGAATTCCGCATCTTCTATCTGGAGGACTTGCGCGATGGTGATGTTGGCTTCCATCCCTGGAGCCTCTGGACGACGAAAGATTTCACGGATTATCACCATGACAGTAAGGTCATCCCCTATGATGGCAGCAACGAATTCGCCAAGGATTCGGCGCTGGGCACGGGGTCGGTCGTCAAGGGCAAGGATGGTCTCTACCATGCGTTCTACACGGGCTTCAACTGGCGCAGCATGCCGAAGGAGACGATCATGCACGCCGTCAGCCGCGATCTCGTGAGCTGGCAGAAGTTGCCCGAGGATTCGTTCCACGGCAGCAAGCCCTACATCTACGACGATACCTTCCGTGACCCGAATGTGTTCTACAATGAGGATTACGGCGAATACTGGATGCTGATCACGACGCGTAGCCAGAAGGCGCGCGGTGTCATCGCCCGCTACACCTCGAAGGACCTCAAGCACTGGGAAGATCAGGGCATCTTCTTTGAGAACGATATGGGCAGCGATGCGAATATGGAATGCCCGACGCTGCTGAAGTACGGCGATTACTGGTATCTGACGTTCTCGGATCAGTGGCCGTCGCGCGTCGTTCACTACCGCATGGCGAAGGACTCCAAGGGGCCGTTCGTCAAGCCGGAGCGGGATTACTTTGACGCCAGTGGCTTCTATGCGGGCAAGATGGTCAAAGACAAGGACAGCCTTTACTTGGTTGGCTGGACGCCGACTAAGGCTGGTAAGCAGGACAAGAACCCGACGGACTGGGCGGGCAATCTCGTCGCGCATCAGCTCAAGCAGCGCGAGGACGGCACGCTCTATCCGGTGCCGGTCGAGAAGGCGGCGGAACGCCTGCAGAAGCAAGTGGAGACGACGCCCATCACCGAGCGCGGCGATGTGGCTGGCGCTGGCAAATCGTATCACTTTGATGGAGCGGGATATGCCGATGTCGTGATGCCGAAGATGGAGGGCATCCGCAAGATCACGGGCCATTTTCAGGTGGCGAAGCAGCAGGGACAGTTTGGCCTCATGTTCAATGTCGGGCCGAATCAGACGGGCTCCTTGAACCTGGTCTTTGACCCCGTTAAGCAGCAGGTCGCGTTCTACAACACCGACACCTCCCGCGTCCATGCGGCCAAGCCGGAGCTGGCGGTGCCCGTCAGCCTTCAGCCGGATGAAAGCTATGATTTCACACTGCTCATCGATGGCACGGTCGCGGTGCTCTACATCAATGACCAGATGGCGCTGAGCACGCGCATGTACGCTCTGCCCGAGCACCAGTGGGGAATTTTCTCCGCTGGCAGTGAGGTCACGCTGACGGGTTTGCAGACGAGTACACTATGAGTGATAGTCTCCATTCCCCCTGAGACAGAAGCTCTGACAATTCAAGAATGACATTCCCCCAATAAAAAGGCGGTCCGTTGGCTCGAATGAGTCACGGACCGCTTTTTTGTGGGGCTGTCTTTCAGCAGGTTTCTCCCTCCTGGAAGCTCATGGGGAGCGGCGCCAGCGAGGGCAACTCTTCGTGGCGGATGCGGCGCACGATGGCTTCGGCGGCACGCCGGCCGAGGGCCGGGATGGGCTGGACGACGGCAGTCATGGTCTGCGGGCCGAGGCGTGTCAGGTAGGTGCCGTCGTAGGCGACGATGGAGATGTCGTCGGGGCAGCTGCGGCCCCGGCGGTTGGCCTCGCGCAGTGCGCAGATGGCGCCGAGGTCCGCGCCGGAGATGGCGTCGACATCCGGGTAGCGCTCGAAAATCTCGCGGGCGGCCCCAGCAAAGTCCTTGGGCTGCAGGGCATTGGCCGGTATGACGATCGTGTCGAGCTGGACGCCGGCCTCCTCGATGCACTGTGCGAAGATGGCCTCGTGCTCGTGAGCCGTCGTGTGGACGGTCGGTGCACCTGCTATCTGCACGACATGGTGCGGATGGCGCTTCAAGAGCGCGTGGGCGGCGAGCTGGCCGCCCTGACGGTGGTCGGCGCGGATGATGGGAATCTCGTCGCAGAGGTAGCGGTCGAAGGCGATGACGGGCAGCTGGATGTGCTGATAGTTCTCGATGTGCAGGGCGTGTGCGCCGATGATCAGGCCGTCCATCGTGTGGCGGCGCAGCATCTCGAGGAAGGCGAGTTCGGCGTTCTTCTTCTCGCCCGTGGAGCAGATCATCGTCTTGTAACCGTAGTCGTAGAGGGCAATCTCAATCTCGTGCAGCAGGGCCGCGAAGAAGGGGTGCGCGACATCGGGGATGATGACGCCGATGAGATTCGTGCGGTTGAGCGAGAGATTGCGCCCAACCTCGCTCGGGACGTAGTGGAGTGCCTTGACAGCAGCCTCGACCTTGGCCCGCGTGGCGGCTGAGACGTATCCCTTGTTGTTGAGCACGAGAGAGACCGTGCTGGTGCTGACGCCAGCGAGCTTGGCGACATCTTTGATCTTTGCCATAGAGTGCAATCCTTTCTTCTGTTCCTGCGTCTAGTCTATCACAATCTGAGCTGGATTGCATGTGAGTAGAGCCAGCAAGACGATGTATCGAGAGGCATCGAGCCGAGTGATTTTGTCACGATTTATGCGGTGCGAGGTAGAGACGGCCGTGGGCGTCGATGCGGCTCAGGTGGCGCAGATAGAAGCGGGCGATGATGCCGGTCAAGAGCGCAGAAATCAGCGTGCCCTCGCGGATGCCCTCGATGGTGCCCATGGTCAGCACGGAGACGATGGCGGCGATTGCGACGAGGCTGATGTCGTTGCCGACCTTGACCTTGCCGAAGTCGATATGGAATTTGCGCGCGAAGACGTAGACAGCACCCTCGCCGGCGAGCATGAGGACATCGGCGATGCCCTGCCCCGCGACGCCGAGCGCGACGAGCGCCGTGCCGAGCAGGCAGAGCAGCAGCTTGAGCGCGTAGGCCTCCGGCACGATGGCGAAGAGCTGCATGAAGAAGTCGATGCAGAAGCCGAAGAGGATCGTCACGGGGATCTGCAGCCAGAAGACAGCCGGGAAATCGCGCCGCAGCATCAAGAGCTCAAAGACGACGAAGACCATGTTGACGGCGAACGTCGTCTGGCCAAAGGTGAACGGCGAGATCAGGCTCAGGACATACGGCAGGCTCGAGATCGGCGACGTGCCCAAGAGGCTTTTGACCACGAGAGCAATGCCAGCCGACTGGATCATGACGGCTATGACCAGCAATAGATAGCGTTTTGAGGTAGACAAACAATTCCTTCTTTCATGAGGATGTATTTACTCGACCCAGTGGATCTTCTTGGCGTCGTAGCGGTCGACCTGTGGTTTCTTGCCGACGGGGTAGCCGAAGGGCAGCAGGGCGAACGCGTACTGGTTGTCGGGCAGGTTGAGGATCTTGCCGACTTTCTCAATGCGGTCCGGGACGGGGGAGACGGCCATCATGACGCCGCCGAGGCCGAGTTCTTCGAGCTCGAGCCAGAGGTTTTCGGTGGCGATGGCGCAGTCGATGTCGGTGATGCCCGGGAAGATGACGTCCTTGCGGGCGGCGATGACGAGCACGACGGGGGCTTTAGCAGCCGATACGGCATAGGGGCTCGTCTTAGCAAGTGCCTCAATCGTCTCGCGCTTCGTCACGACATAGAATTCCCAGGGCTGCTGGTTGCCCGCCGACGGCGCGACAAAACCGGCCTGCAGCAGCTTCTCGATTTTCTCTTTTTCCACGGGTCTGTCCTCGAATTTGCGGACGCTCGTGCGGGTGAAGATGGCGTTCATAGTATCCTTCCTTTCTCATTTCTCGTTCTTCTTCGTACAATGGATTCCTGTCTCTATTATAGGTGGGCAGTGAAACCTCTGCAACAAAAAAGCCGGACACCTTGCTGGTGTCCGGCTCTTTCTGTATGTAATGCGATATGCTGTCAGGTTCAGGCCTCGCTGGCGCGCTCGTCTGCGAGGAGCTGGCGGGTGTGCTCGGCGACCTGTTCGGGCGTGATGTCGGTGAGGCGGGCGACACCGGTCTTGATGGCGGCACCTGCTACGGCTGCTGCGACCTGTGGGGCGACGCGCGGGTCGAACGGGCTTGTGATGACGTGCTGCTCGTCGAGCTCTGTCTCGTCGATGAGATCGGCGATGGCCTCTGCTGCGGCCATCTTCATCTCTTCATTGATGGCCTTGGCGCGTACGTCGAGGGCGCCGCGGAAGATACCCGGGAAGGCCAGCAGGTTGTTGACCTGGTTCGGGTAATCGCTGCGGCCCGTGCAGACGATGCGGGCACCGGCAGCATAGGCCTCGTCCGGCATGATCTCCGGCGTCGGGTTGGCCATGCCCATGACAATCGGGTCCTTCTTCATGGAGCGGACCATGTCCTGCGTGACGGCACCGGCGATGGAGACGCCGATGAAGACGTCGGCACCCTTGATGACATCGGCGAGCTGGCCCTTCTCGTGCTGCGGGTTCGTGATCTTGGCGATATCATCCTTGTAGGGGTTCATGTCTTCCTGACGACCCTCGTAGATGGCGCCCATGCGGTCGCAGAGGATGATGTCGCGGCCGCCCATGCTGTGGATCAGGCGCGTGATGGCCTGGCCGGCAGCGCCGGCACCGTTGAGGACGAACTTCGACTCCTCGAACTTGCGGCCCGTGAGCTTGAAGGCGTTGATCAGCGCCGAGACGACGACGATGGCCGTACCGTGCTGGTCATCGTGGAAGACGGGGATGTCGAGCTTCTCGCGCAGGCGGCGCTCGACGTCAAAGCACTGCGGTGCCTTGATGTCCTCGAGGTTGATGCCGCCAAACGTCGGCGCCATGAGCTCGACAGCGCGGACAATCTCATCGACGTCCTGCGTGTCGAGGCAGATGGGGACGGAGTCAACGCCGGCAAAGCCCTTGAACAGGATGGACTTGCCCTCCATGACCGGCAGGCCGGCGCCAGCGCCGATGTTGCCGAGGCCGAGGACGGCGCTGCCGTTCGTCACGACGGCAACCGTGTTGCCCTTGTTGGTGTAGTCGTAGATTTTATTGTAGTCCTTCTTGATCTCGAGGCACGGTGCAGCGACGCCAGGCGAATAAGCCAGCGTCAGGTCCTTGGCCTTCTGGAGGGGGACTTTGCTGTGCATCTCGATCTTGCCGTGGTGTTCCTTGTGCAAGGCTAATGCCTGGTCCGTCAATTTGCTCATGGGGGATACTTCCTTTCTTGCTTTGCTTCTTGTCTGCGCAGAATCGCGCTCGTCAGGCGATGGGGAAAGCAAGGCTGACGTTTATGATAGGGTTATTGAGTTATACTTGTGATAAACGTTACATTTTACAGTAAACTTTAGTTACAACTATGTTCAAACTGTAAAAACGTGTTGCATACTATTATATTGTTGTTGAAATAAAAATACAAATATAATTTGTTAATAGTGAAATAAGTTGCCATAATAATATGAGCCTTTCCTACAATTTGTTTGGCAGGAAAGGCTCATATTGGTATGCTTGTCGAAAGACGGTGTCTTATTGTGTCTTTGCTGTGTTGCTGCTGCGCGTCGGAGCGGCTGGCGCCGTCTCGGCCGGGGCTGCTGTCGTGTGCGTGCTGCCCGCATGCGAGCTGCTCGTGGAGTGGTCGCTCGTCCCCTCGGAGCTCGAGCGGCTCGTGCTCCTCGAACTGGAACTGCTGCTGTTTGAGCTGCTCTTGCTCGAGCTTGAACTCTTGACACTGCTCGTGCTCGAGCTGCTCTTCGCCTTCGTCGTCGACGGGGCAGAGGTGGCACCCGCCGGGATGGAGCTCTCGTACTCGTGCTGCGTGCGTTCAAGCTGGGCCTTCTCGCTGGCGTTCAGCTTGATGCCGAGTGTCTCGGCCAGCGTCGTGCGCAGCTTCTGGAGGTCTGGGATCCAGTAGCTGACGCCGTCGATGTAGAGCGGCTTGCCCGGTACCATCTCGGTCTTGAGCCCGTTCTTCTGGGCTTCCTTGAGCGTGCCAGCAAACTCGAGCAGCTGGCGGAAGGAGAGGTCGGTCTTGACGGAGGACATGACTTCGCCGATGACGCTCGGCAGCTTCGGGATGATGGCCGGGGACGTGATCTTGTCCATGCAGGCCTTCATGAATTTCTGCTGGCGCTTGATGCGGCCGATGTCGCCCTCTTCGTCGCGGTAGCGCACGTAGGTGACGGCCGTCTTACCGTCCATGTGCTGCATGCCCGGCTGCAGGTCGATGATCAGGCCGCCGTCGTCGTCCCACGGGTCTTCGTAGTACATGCGCTTCTCGACATCGATGTCGATGCCGCCGATGGCGTCGATGATTTTCTGGAAGGCCTGGATGTTGACGACAACGTAGTGGTCCATGTTGACGCCGAGGAAGTCCTCGACGGTGCGCTGTGCGAGCTTCTCGCCCGCCTCAGGGCCGCCCTTGGCGCTGCCGTAGGCGTAGGCGGCATTGATCTTATCCCAGCCGTGTCCCTTGATCTTGACGCGGGTATCGCGCGGGATGGACATCAGCGCGGCCTGGTCTTTCTTCGGGTCGAGCGTCGCGACCATCAGCGTGTCGCTGCGGCCGACGTCGTCATCGCGCTCGTCGACGCCCATGATCATGATGGTCGTCTTGTCCTTGGCAGTCAGCAGGCCCTCCTCGACGACGTCATCGGCCGACTTGTCGAGCAGGCTGTTCGACGCGAAGAGCGCGCCCATGGCAGCCGCCGCGATAAAGGCGACGATCAGGAGCCCCCAAAAGAGACCTCGATGCCGGCGGCGTGAACGGCGCGGCTGGCGAGGCGGGATCGGATTCGTTTGCAAAATGATACCTTCTTTTCTCAAAATCAAGCATAAATCCCTGCTATTCTAGCAGGGCACATTTATAGTTACATTATAAGGAAAGCGCGTGGGATGTGCAATTACTTTATTCATATCCACACCATATCGTAGCGGTCAAGCCTGAAAAATCGATGGATAGATGGTAGAATGGGGGGAGACCATAGAGAAAGGATGATGGATATGGCAGCAGAGATTGAACGCAAGTTCCGTGTCAAGGAGGGCTGGCAGCCGCAGACAGAAGGGGTGCGCATCGCGCAGGGCTACCTCTCTTCGGTGCCAGAGCGCACGGTGCGCGTGCGCATCAAGGGGGAGAAGGGCTTCCTTACGGTCAAGGGACGCAATGAGGGCATTCGGCGGCTGGAGTTTGAGTACGAGATTCCCTGTGCGGATGCCGAGGCCCTGCTGAAGCTCTGCGAGCAGCCGCTCATTGAGAAGACGCGCTATCTCGAAGAGGTGGGCGGCTTTACCTGGGAGGTCGATGTCTTCGCGGGAGATAATGTGGGGCTGCGTGTGGCAGAGATTGAGTTGCCGGCGGAGGATACGCCGTTTGAAAAGCCCGAGTGGGCCGGGCAGGAGGTTTCCGGCGATGCGCGGTATTACAATTCGAGCCTGATTGCTCATCCGTATTGCCTGTGGAAAACAAGACCGTGAGGTATTTGAGATATCCACAGGATACGGTGGGGAAATTTGCGGTAAAAAGCGCAAGATATGGGCGTTGACAAGCTGATTTTCATATATATGGTGGTTATCCACGGATTTATCCACATTATCCACAGAAAAGGAGAAAAATTTTAGCCACAATATGCACAGAGGGCTGTATATATTATTGTAGGAAATGAAAAAAGAGGCTTGTGGAAAAGTAGATTATCCACAGGTGTGGATTCTTTTGTGGATAACAGAAAGGGATGCAGATGTATGGGGACTATGATGATATCGAATGGGGAGCTGCTGACGCGGCTGGTGCTGTCCTGTATCCTGGGCGGCATCATCGGCTATGAGCGGCAGTCGCGGCGCAAGTCCGCGGGCCTGCGGACGAATGTGCTCGTCTGTCTCGGCGCCTGCCTCATCATGGTGATGTCAGAAGGGATTTATCAAGGGGTCGAGGGGCATACGAATGCCGATCCGGCTCGTCTGGCGGCGCAGGTCGTCAGTGGTATCGGTTTCCTCGGCGCCGGTGCCATCATGAAGGAGGGGCTGACAGTAACAGGGCTGACGACGGCGGCCTGCCTCTGGGTTGTCGCAGGCGTGGGGCTGGCCGTGGGCGGCGGCTTCTATTCCGGTGCGCTCATCACGACGGCACTCGTCTTCGTGACGCTCGGCATGCTTTCAAAGCTTGACGAATGGGTGGATCATGAGAAGAATTTCTCGCTCTCCATCCACACAATAGACCGTCCGGGACAGATGCTACGGATCAACAATTGCCTGGAGGGGCTGCATCTGCGCATCCGCGGCGTCAAGATCAAGTCGGATGACTTCGATGATGGCCGCTGGGGCAAGAAGGGGCGCAAGTATCTTTTCATCGATCTGGAGGTCTACAATCCAAAGGGCGTCAAGGGCGTCATCGTGGTCGATGCCGTGCGCAGCCTTGAGGGTGTGCAGGGGGTCGATCTGATTTGAATCATGGCAATAAAAAAACGTGTCCGTCCGGACACGTTTTTTGTTGCTTGTATTGATGGGGCGAATGCTCTTATTCCTCGCCCTTCTTGAGCGGCTTCTTGAGGATGGAGAGCACGACGCAGCCGACGACAGCACCGACGAGGATCGAGACGAGGTACATCAGCGGGTTGCCGATGGTCGGGACGACGAAGATGCCGCCGTGCGGTGCGCGCAGCGTGCAATCGAAGGCCATCGTCAGGGCACCCGTGACGGCCGAGCCGACGACGCAGGACGGGATGACGCGCAGCGGGTCAGCTGCGGCGAACGGGATGGCGCCCTCCGTGATGAAGGAGAGGCCCATGACGTAGTTCGTGATACCGGCTTTGCGCTCGCTCTCCGTGAAGCGGTTCTTGAAGAACGTCGTGCAGAGGGCAATCGCGAGCGGCGGAACCATGCCGCCTGCCATGACGGCAGCCATGACGTGGAACTCACCGGAAGCCAAGAGGCCCGTGCCCGTGACGTAAGCAGCCTTGTTGATCGGGCCACCCATATCGACGGCCATCATGCCAGCGACGATCATGCCCATGAAGATACGGGCCGACGGGTCCATGTTCTTCAGCGTGTCGACCATCCAGCCGTTGATGGCGGAGACCGGCGGTGCGATGATGAAGAGGCTGATGAAGCCCATAATCAGGATGCCGAAGAACGGATAGATGAGCATCGGCTTGATGCCCTCGAGGGACTCCGGCAGGCACTTCGAAGCTTTCTTGAGGAAGTTGACGATGTAGCCGCCGAGGAAGCCGGCAATCAGGGCGCCGAGGAAGCCGGAGCCCGTCGTACCAGCGAGTGCACCGCCGACGAAACCGACGGCGAGACCCGGGCGGTCAGCAATCGACATGGAGATGAAACCGGCGAGGACCGGCAGCATGAAGCCGAAGGAGGCACCGCCGATGTCCTTGAAGAATTTTGCGAGCGGCGTGTTGGAGCCGAAGTTCTTCGGGTCGATGGAGTAATCATCGAACAGGAATGCCAGGGCGATGAGGATACCACCGCCGACGACGAACGGCAGCATGTGCGAGACGCCGTTCATCAGGTGCTTGTAAATCTGGCGGCCGAGGCTCTCGCCCTGGACGTCGGCAGCGCTCTCTTCCGTGTCGCTGCCCGATGCGTGGTAGACCGGCGCATCGCCCTTGAGGGCGCGGTCGATGAGCTCATCGGCCTTGTTGATGCCGTCGGCGACCTTCGTGATGACGACTTTCTTGCCGTTGAAGCGGGCCATGGCGACGTTCTTGTCGGCTGCGACGATGATGCCGTCAGCAGCGGCAATCTCAGTGTCCGTCAGGATGTTCTTGGCACCGCCGGAGCCGTTCGTCTCGACCTTGATGGAGATGCCGCGCTTCTTGGCGTGCTGCTCGAGGCTCTCGGCTGCCATGAAGGTGTGGGCGATGCCCGTCGGGCAGGCCGTGACGGCGAGGATCTGGATGTGGTCGCTGGCCGGTGCAGCATCGACGGCTTCGCCCTCAGAGGCTGCGGCTTCTGCCTTCGGCGCTTCGAACTTGCCATCTTCCTTGAGGTCGATGAGGTGCAGGAACTCTTCCTTCGTCTTGGCGGCGATCAGGGCCTCCTTGAAGTCCGGGTCCATGATCATCATGGCGAGCTGCTGCAGGATCTGGATGTGTGCGTCGTTGGCGGAATCCGGTGCCGCGATCATGAAGAACAGGCGGGCCGGTTTGCCATCCATGGACTCAAAGTCCATGCCTGCAGGCACCGTCATGGCGGCGAGGCCGGCTTCTTTGACGCCCGTGCTCTTGGCATGCGGCGTCGCGATGCCGTCGCCGAGGCCCGTCGTGCCCGAAGCTTCGCGGGCGAAGACGTCCTTGAGGTACTGTTCCTTGTCGGACAGGTTGCCAGAGGCTGCCATGAGGTCAGCGAGCTGACGGATTGCTGACTCCTTGTCAGCAGGCTTTTGGCCAAGGGCGATGCTCTCGCTCTTGAGCAAGTCAGTGATACGCATAGATTTCTCCCCTTAACTAAAACTGTATGTAGAATGAATCAGATGATTGTCTTAAGAAGTGCCTCGACTTCCGGGCGCGTGGCGAGGTTCTCGCTGAACGCGGAAGCTGAGCCCGTAGCGACGCCCATGTGGAAGGCGGTCTTGAAGTCGCCCTGCGACTCCGTGTAGCCCGTGATGAAGCCTGCGACCATCGAGTCACCGGCACCGACGGAGTTGATGAGCTTGCCCTTCGGGGCCGGGCTCTTGTAGTGCTGGCCATCTGCCGTCAGCAGGATGGCACCATCGCCGGCCATCGAGATCAGGACGTTTTGCGCGCCTTTCTCCTGGAGCTTCTTGGCGTAGGTGATGATCTCCTCGTCCGTCGTGAGCTTGACGCCGAACATGTCGCCGAGCTCGTGGTTGTTCGGCTTGATGAGGAACGGATGGTACTTGAGGACGTTGAGAAGGAGCTTCTTCTCGGCATCGACGATGATGCGGATGCCGCGGCCCTCGAGGCGGGCCATGATCTTCTCGTAGATGTCATCCGGCAGCGTCTTCGGGATGGAGCCGGCGAGCACGAGGGTGTCGCCCTCGGTGAGCTTGTCGAGCTTGGCGAAGAGCTCTTCGCGCTTTGCCTCGCTGATGTCCGGGCCCTGGCCATTGATCTCGGTCTCTTTCTCGGCCTTGACCTTGACGTTGATGCGCGTGAAGCCTTCTGGCAGCTGGACAAAGTCGTGCTTGACGCCGAAGCCGTCGAGCTGGCGCTTGATCTCTTCGCCCGTGAAGCCTGCCGTGAAGCCGAGCGCGGTGCTCTCATGGCCGAGGTTGCCGAGGACGATGGAGACGTTGATGCCCTTGCCGCCGCCCAGGACCTGCTCGTAGTTCACGCGGTTGATCTCGCCTGCGGTGAAGGAATCGAGGCGGACGATGTAGTCGAGCGACGGGTTGAAAGTTACGGTGTAGATCATTCTTCTCTTACTCTCCTTCCAGGATTGTCGTGCAATCCCGATACTTCTTGTCTCTTAGATGTCCGGTGATGATGGTCGCACTCGAGATGTTGGCGAAGGTGATCGGCGAAATCTTGTTGAACTTCGACTGATCGGCCAACACATAGGCGTGCTCACAGCGCGAGAGGGCCTCGCTCTTGACGAGTCCCTCGCTCGAGTCCGGCGTGGAGAAGCCGGACTTGATGCTGATGCCATTGGCACCGAAGAATCCTTTGGTGAAATTGTAGAGCTCTAGATTGCGCAGGGCCTCCGTGCCGATGACGGCTTCGGTGACGGCCTTGAGGCGCCCCCCGAGCAGGAAGACTTTGAAGCCCTTGAGGGACAGGCGCGAGGCATGCGGCAGCCCGTTCGTCACATAGACGGCCTGACGTTCCTGCAGGAAGTCCACCATGTGCAGCGTCGTCGACCCGGCATCGATGTAGACGAAATCCTTGCGGGTCACGAGGCTGGCCGCCCGCCGCGCGATGGCAATCTTCTCCTCGGTGCAGCGGCTGCTCTTGGTCGGCATGTCTTCTTCCATCGCGGTGTAGTTGCTGTCGATGGAGGTCGCGCCGCCGTAGACTTTGTAGAGCATGCCGCGCTTGTGGAGCGCGGTCAGGTCGCGTCGGATGGTGGATTCCGATGTGCAGAGCGCCCGGGTGAGTTCCGGGACCGTCACCGCCTGTTTCTCTTTGAGGATGCGCAGGATGGTCGCATATCGTTCTTCCGTAAGCATGGCGTTCACACCTTTCTGTACTTCCATAATATCATCAAAGTCAATCAAAGTCAATCATACTCATCAAACAATATGAAGAAATACGGAGAAAGAAGCGAGAACCCGACGAGGTTCTCATGGATGAGCAATACGAAAAGATTTCTGTAACAGATTTGCCCATTTTCATAAGAATTTCATGGCTGACTGTATCCTTTTTCGCTATAATAAAGTTATAAATAGGAAGAAAGTGAAAGAGAAAGTAGGAGAGAATCATATGAACGATATCCACCACCTGCCCGGCAAAGCGGAGGCGAAGGCCGTCATCCGCCAGCACCGCAAGGCGTCATTCTACGTCAAGAAGTATCTGATGATCTTCATGGGCGCGTTGATTGCGGCCATTGGCCTCGAGCTGTTCCTGATTCCGAACAATGTCATCGACGGCGGCATCGTCGGTATCTCGATCATGATGTCGTCGATCACGGGGCTGTCTCTCGGCGTGTTCCTGGTCCTCTTGAACATCCCGTTCCTCTATCTAGGCTACAAGCAGATCGGCAAGAACTTCGCGATTGCGACGACGATCGCCATCTGCATCCTGTCGGTCTGGTCGGCGGTGTTCGCGCCAATCCCGAAGGTCACGGATGACCCGTTCCTCGCGGCGATCTTCGGCGGCATCATCGATGGTCTCGGCGTCGGCCTGATCATCCGCGCGGGCGGCTCGCTCGACGGCACGGAGATCGTCGCCATCATCATGGACCGCCGGTCGGTCTTCTCGGTCGGCGAGGTTGTCATGTTCATCAACCTCTTCATCCTATCGAGCGCGGGCCTGCTCTACGGCTGGGACAAGGCGATGTACTCGCTCGTCGCATACTTCGTCATCTCGAAGATGATCGATGTCGTCATCAAGGGGCTCGACGAGTCGTACGCCGTCATGATCGTCACGAACGAGCACGATGAGATTACCTCGGCCCTCAACGATCGACTCGGCCGCGGCGTCACGCTGCTGCACGGGCAGGGCGGCTACACGGGCGAGGCCAAGGAAGTGCTCTACTGCGTCGTCACGCGCCTCGAGGTCGACAAGCTCAAGGAAATCGTGCTCGAGAAAGACGAGAACGCCTTCGTCACGATCAACGCCGTCCACGACATCGTCGGCGGGCGCTTCAAGAAGAAGGCGATTCACTGAGTTTTGCGAGGTGAGGCGGCCCGAGCGAGGCATCTGCCGACATTCCGCAGTGCGATGGCCTGAAAATTTTCAACAAGTGAGGCGGCTCGTGGCCGAGGCACTGCCGACGCTTCGCTGGGCAATGGCCTAAAAATTTTTTCAGGCTTTTAATCAATCCTTGCCGAGAATCTAAACGCGCTGCGCTTGGACGACGATTCTCGTCAAGGGCAGCTTGTAGCCTGAAAAAATTTTCTTGACGGCCATTGCCAAAGCTTCGCTTACGTCAGCGCCTCGGCCACGGCCTTTGGCTCCTTTTTCTCCCGAAAATTTCCTTGGAGAGCATCTATTGCGCCACTTAGCATGGCCGAGGAAATATCTCTGTCTAGGAACGCAGGCTGAAACTCGTCCTGTCTGGGGCGGGGGCAAGTGACAATCCGAAGGTCGCCCCCGAGGCAGGAGCCCGTGTGGCGTGGCATGCCAGGAGGGGCGGGGACAGGAGCGGAGTGTTCGCAGCTGGCGTCAAGAAAGATTTTTCAGCCTACACTACTTTCCTTGAAAAGAACGATCGTCCAAGCGCAGCGCGTTTTCGTTCCTTTTCAAGGCTAAATTAAAGGCTGAAAAATCTTTTAGCCAGCTGCGCCACGGAGCGTTGTCCCTGCCCCTCCCGGCCGCACTACCCCTGCCTCCATCCCCGATGTCACCCCCATCCATTGCCGAACGTAACTTCATCGCCAAAACCAAAAGAGGTATCTTTATGCGAAACATCATCACTCGTTCCTGCATCACCATGCTGATGCTCCTCCTGCTCGCGGTCCCGGCTCTGGCCGCGGGGCGGCAGCCGCAGCGCATTGCGCAGTTCCCGCTCGTCATCGAGAGCTGGCAGCAGCCGGATGCTTCGGTGCAGGACCAGCTGGAGACTAAGATTGACCGCGCTCTGCACGTGCCGCTCAACGAGACGCTCAAGGCGGTCGAGTTCATCCCTGAGAAGGACTGCCTCGCGGCCTGGGATGAGGCGGAGGGGCAGCTGACGGGCAAGGTCCGCATCAAGGACCTTGCCAAGCCGATTGCTGAGAAGCTCAATGCAGACCTCGTCGTCATCCCGGTCCTCGCTGAGTACGAGCAGTACACGACCATGAGCTGGTACTGGGACCGCGGCATGATCCTGCACAGCCGCGCGGAAGTACAGCTCATCGTCTACGACCGCACGAAGGACAAGCTCGTCCACAAGAAGGCATCCGACTTCTTCGACGATGAGTACTCCTCGGCCGGCACGGCTTCGTATCTCGCCCTCAATTGCATGGAGCGCGTCGTCAACGATGCTAACCTGCACGGCTTCCTCTGGCCTCTGGACAGGAGTACACCTGTCGTGGATGATGCGCAAAAAGTATCGACAAAGTCCTGATTTTTTCAGGTTTCTGGCTTGACAAGTTACAGAGTTACATCTATAATGTAAACATATTAATCAGATATGTTTAAGCTACGTTTGCCGATAGAAAGGGGCCGTTATTCATGAGTGAAGAGAGAAAGTACCATTTTGAGACACTGCAGCTGCATGTTGGTCAGGAGCAGGCTGATCCCGCTACGGACGCGCGCGCTGTGCCAATCTACCAGACGACGTCCTTCGTATTCCACAACGCGCAGCACGCTGCTGACCGCTTTGCACTGAAGGATGCCGGCAACGTCTACGGCCGCCTGACGAACCCGACGGAGGATGTCTTCTCCAAGCGCATTGCCGCACTCGAAGGCGGCGTCGCTGCTGTTGCTGTCGCATCTGGTGCAGCTGCTGTCACGTACACGCTCGAGGCACTCGTCCATCACGGCCAGCACATCGTCGCAGCTACGACGATCTACGGCGGCACCTACAACCTCTTTGAGCACACGTTCCCGAACTACGGCATCGAGACGACGTTCGTCGACCCGACGAAGGGCGTCGAGGTCTTCGAGGAGGCCATCAAGGAGAATACGCGTGCCGTCTACATCGAGTCTGTCGGCAACCCGAATGCCAACCTCATCGACATCCAGGCTGTCGCCGATATCGCGCACAAGCACAAGATCCCGCTCGTCGTTGACAGCACGTTTGCGACGCCGTATCAGCTGCGCCCGTTCGAGTACGGCGCCGACATCGTCGTCCACTCGGCCACGAAGTTCATCGGCGGCCATGGCACGACGCTCGGCGGTGTCCTCGTCGATGGCGGCAAGTTCGACTGGATTGCTTCGGGCAAGTTCCCACAGTTCGTTGACCCGAACCCGAGCTACCACGGCATCAGCTTTGCCAAGGATGTCGGCGCAGCGGCCTTCGCTACGTACGTCCGCACGCTGATCCTGCGCGATGAGGGCGCAACGCTCTCGCCGTTCAATGCGTTCCTGCTGCTGCAGGGCACGGAGACGCTGTCGCTGCGCGTCGAGCGCCATGTCGAGAACGCCCTCAAGGTCGTCGACTACCTCGCCAAGAACCCGCATGTCGCGAAGGTCAACCATCCGGCTCTGCCGGATCATCCGGACCACGAGCTCTACAAGAAGTACTTCCCGAATGGCGGTATCTCCATCTTCACGTTCGAGATCAAGGGCGGCGCTGAGGCGGCCAAGAAGTTCATCGACCATCTCAAGATCTTCAGCCTGCTGGCCAATGTCGCGGATGTCAAGTCGCTCGTCATCCATCCGGCTTCGACGACGCACTCCCAGATGAACGAGCAGGAACTCGCCGCTTCTGGCATCACGCCGTCGACGATTCGCCTGTCCATCGGCACGGAGCACATCGATGATATCATTTACGATCTCGATCAGGCCTTCAAGACCCTTGACTGACCGTTTGATATACTTTTCTCTACCCAAAGGGGTCGCGGAATTTTCCGCGGCCTCTCTTTTTTTGACAAAGCCTCGGCTTCGTGTCATCATAGGGGATGACGGTACGCACCATGGGGGTGCGACTGTACAAGGAGGAAAACAGAATGAATAACTATGAGAAGTACCGGCAGGTACGAAAAGAGGCGGCGGCCACGGGGCTGCTGCTCCTGATCCTGATCGCGGCCTGGATTGCTGCTGGCTTTGGGCTGGCAGATGTGCGGGTGGAATTCTTCCATCTGCCGCTCTGGGTATGGACGGCGACCATCGGCTTCTGGCTCTTTGCCATACTCGGCGTCAAGCTTCTGACGGCGACCGTGTTTGTGGACATGAGCCTGGAAGAGGATGAAGAGAATACGGTCGATGCGGGAGAGGAGGCCTATCATGATAAATGAGGGGAATCTTTCTACGCTACTGCCATTGCTTATCTTTATGGGATTCATGGTGGCCATCGGCTTCTGGGTACGCCGGCAGAACGCCGGCAAGAATTTCGTCCAGTCGTATTTTATCGGCAACCATGACCTCGGCGGCTTCGTGCTCGCGATGACGACGGTGGCAACCTACAGCTCGGTCAGCTCATTCGTCGGCGGGCCCGGCATGGCCTGGCAGATCGGCTTCGGCTGGGTCTACATGGCGGTCGTGCAGGTCACGGCCATCTTTCTCGTGCTCGGCATCTTCGGCAAGCGCGTGGCCATGCTCTCGCGGCGCTTCGATGCGGTAACGGTCGTCGATATCATCCGCGAACGGTTCCAGTCGGACGGCCTCGCGGCGATGGCGGCGTTCATCATCGTGCTGTTCTTCTGCGGCACGATGACGGCACAGTTCGTCGGCGGCGCGAAGCTCTTCGCGACGGTCACGGGCTACAGCTATGAGATGGGTCTCTTGCTCTTCGGTCTCGTCGTCGTGCTCTACACGAGCATCGGCGGCTTCCGTGCCGTGGCCATCACGGACACGTGCTGTGCCATCATGATGATGGTCGGTATCGCGCTCTTGCTCTACTACGTGCTCGAGGTGGGCGGCGGCTATGCGGCCATCATGGAGAACATCCATCTGAACCATCCGGAGATGCTCGAGCCGCTCTCGGGCGGTCACATGCCGGTCGGGCTCTACCTGACGCAGTGGATCCTTGTCGGCATCTGCACGATTGCGCTGCCGCAGTCGGTCGTGCGCGGCATCAGCTACAAGGACACGAAGAGCCTGCACAGGGCCATGCTCATCGGCACGGTCGTCGTCGGCTTCATGAACATCGGCGTCAACTTCACGGGCATCCTCGCGCACGGCGTGCTGACGGGGCCGCTTGAGGGCTACGGCGGCGTCGACTACATCATCCCGAAGACAATCGTCGCGGCGCTGCCGCCCGCACTCGTCGGCTTTGCCATCATCGGGCCGCTCGCCGCGTCCATCTCGACCATTTCGGGCCTCTTGATCGTCGCTTCGTCGGCCATCGTCAAGGATGTCTACCTGCACCATGCGCAGAAGCATGGCCGCACGGTCACGGGGCGTCAGCTGCGTCGCCTCTCGACGGCGGCGACGGCCGTCATCGGCGTCATCGTCTTCTGCATCGCGCTGACGCCGCCGAGCCTCATCTGGCTCATCAACATGTTCGCCTTTGGCGGCCTCGAGACGGCCTTTTTCTGGACGCTGCTCTTGGGCCTCTTCTGGCGCAGGGCCAACAAACTCGGCGCCATCCTCTCGATGGGCGGCGGCACGATTGCCTACTGCCTGACGCAGGGGCTCGGCTTCAAGTTCATGGGGCTCCACCAGATCACGATCGGCATCACGGTCTCGCTCGCCTTCTTCCTGCTCGGCGCCTATCTCGGCAAGCCGCAGGAAGCGAAGGTGCTGCAGGTGTTCTTTCCCGAGAGCCATGACCCCAATCCAAAGGATTGGGGCATGGAGAAAGAGCCGTGTCCGCTTGGGGGGGGGCAAAAATACTTGACAAAGTGACAGGAATCCTGATGCAGTGTGGAGAATACTATAAACAGTATGTTATGGACAAAAGTTTGGAAAGAATAATCTGTATCCATAGATTTGATATTTGACAGGCAGGAAGGATCCTTGATGAAGCTCAAGCTGTTTTACTCGCTCAAGCGAAAGGTGCTGGCGGTGTGTCTGGCTGGTATGATCCTGATGGCTCTCTGTGTGGGAGGCATCAGCCTCTGGACCATCTCGCACTTGACCTATGACTATGAAATCCAGAATATGAACCACCTCGTCGACACGAAGGCGACGATCATCAACGATGAGCTGCTGCGCTCAGAAAACATCGTGAACTATGCGGCTAACTCCGTCTCGCGCAAGATCAGTGATCCAGATCAGCTGCGCAATCCTGCTTTCCAGCAGCGCCTGGCACAGTCGGTCGACCACGATTTCCAGGATGCTACGACCAATCTCCACATCATCTGCTCGTACTATCTCTACTATCCGTCTGAGAATATCTCGGCGCTCTGGAAGGCTTCCCGCGGTCACGACTCGATGTTCTATGATGTCCTGGCCCAGCAGCGGGGCGAGTCTGGCCAGGCGGCTCCGCGCCATGTCGTTGCCTTTGCCTACCTGATGGATCAGGGCAAGGCCGCTTGGACGCAGCCGTACTATTCGCCGTACTTGAACCGCTACATTATCTCGTATCTCCGGCCCATCTACGAGGACGGCGTCATGGTCGCGATCATCGGTGTCGACCTGGACTTCCAGGCCTTCATCGACCGGCTCTACGCCAAACCGTCCGAGGGAGAGGAGCACGGTATGATCATCTTGAGCGATGCCACGGGCACCGTGGAGTATTCGCCGAAGAAACCGCTCGGCGTGCCGCTTGTCGACAAGGACATCCACCTCAAGGACACGGCAGATAAGGTGGCGGAGGCAGGGCAGACGGACAATGAGATGCTCTCGTACACCTGGGCGGGCGAGCCGAGTCTCGCGGGCATCAAGACGCTGCGCAACGGCATGAACTTCATCGACCTGCGCCAGATCCCGCAGATCTACGACCGCACGCACAAGGCGTTCATGCAGATGGGCTTTGGCCTTGTCGCGGTCTGCATTCTCGCGTCGCTCTTGCCGCTCTACATGATCAGCCGCCTGTCGGAGCGCCTGCAGCTCGTCATCGAGGCAGCGAAGGAAGTCGGCGAGGGCAACTACGATGTCAAGCTGCACGACATGCATCCCGATGACATCGGCGAGCTCAGCCGCAATTTCCAGGCGATGGCAGAGAAGGTCGCGGCCGCGCAGGAGAATCTCACCTACATGTCCCAGCACGATGCGCTGACGGGCATCCTCAACCGCATGGGCCTCGACAAGGAGGTCGCGGACTGGCTCAAGGCGCATCCTGCTTCGCATGGCGCGCTCGTCAGCCTCGATCTCGACGGCTTCAAGTTCATCAATGACCTGCACGGCCACATGGCGGGTGACGAGGCCCTGCGCACCTTGGCCAAGGACCTCATCGAGAGCTTCGGCCACGACCAGATCATCGGCCGCAATGGCGGCGACGAGTTCGTCGTCTTCATGAAGGACACGGAGCCGGAGCAGGCAGAGAAGGTCATCAAGGCATTTTCCAATAAGGTGAAGACCTTCACGTATGACGGCGAGCGACATGCTTTCTCGGTCTCCATCGGCTACACGCTCTATAAGGGCGACGGCACGTCGCTCTCGCGCCTCTTCCATCAGTCGGATACGGCGCTCTACGCCGTCAAGCTCCGCGGGCGCAACCATTACCGCATCTACGATGCCACGATGGAGAACCTCAACCGCACGTCGCTCGGCTTCAATCTCGAGACCATCACGAAGAACCTGCCGATGGCGCTGCTCGTCACGGAGGCCAAGGAGGATGGCAAGATCCTGTTCATCAACAAGGCGATGCTCGACCTGCTCGACTGCCGGAGCGTCACGGAGTTCATGGCGTTCACCGAGGAGAAGCAGGCCCACATCATCTGTGAATGCGACCGGGAGCGCGTGCGCCAGCAGGCAAAGCAGCAGCTGCTCGAGGACGCTTCGAAGACGTACTCGGTGACGTACTGCGTCCGCACGGCCACAGGCCGGAGAAAGCATATCTTCTCGGTCTGGCGCATGGCGGACAATCCCAATTACGGGCGCGTCTTCTATGCGACGCTCGTGGAGCAGAAGTTCCTCTGGCCTTTCGTATCCGAGCATCCGTCTGAGGACGATGACCTGACGTGAGTGAAGAAAAAAAGCTGCCGCGAATTTTTCGCGGCAGCTTTTTTTTCTAGGAATCAGAGCAGGACGAGCTCGCTTAGGAAGACGATGAGGCAGCAGGCGGAGGCGACTTTGAAGAGGCTCGCGCCGTACCAGGCGAGGCCGATGCCGAAGACGAGGGCCAGGGCGCCGCTCGCGGGCGTCTGCGTGGCCTCAGTGATGGCGGGGAAGGTCATGACGGCCAGCGTCACGTAGGGCACGTAAAAGAGGAAGGAGCGCAGGAATGGATTCTGGATCTGGCCGCGTATGAGCGTCAGCGGCACGATGCGGATCGCGAGCGTCACGGCGCTCATGAGCAGCAGGTAGATGTAGATGTCATGCTGCATGGTCATCATCTCCTTCCTGTTGCTGGCAATGCTCAGGGACGGGGAAGAGCGCGGCGCCGATGCCCGCGATCAGGACGGTCAGGATGATCGTGCGCGTGCCGGCGGACAGCGCAGCAAGTCCCGGCAGTATGGAGGCGAGGTAGCTCAGCGCGAAACTCGCGAGCACGAGCGCGCCGACGATGCGGTTCTTGCGTGCCGGCGGGATGATGACCCAGAGGAACATGCCGTAGAGCGCAACAGAGAGGGCGCTGACGACGGCGGGCGGCAGGATGTTGCCTGCGACGACGCCAAGAGCTGTGCCGACGGCCCAGCCCGGCAGCGCGAGCGCCATGGCCCCGTAGTTGTAGTAGGGATTGAGCGGACCCTTGCGCGCAATCGTGATGCCGAAGATCTCGTCGGTCACGTCGAAGCCGACGAAGATGCGGTGCCAGATGGACGTGCCGGGTTGGAATTTCTGCGAGAGAGCGCAGCTCATGAGCATGTAGCGCGCATTGGCGACGAGCGTTATGAGGATGATCTCGAGGTAGGGCGCGTCCGATGCGATGACCGTGAAGCCTGCGTACTCGCCAGCTGAGGCGTTGTTGAAGAGGCTCGCGAGGAAGCCCTGCAGCGGGTCGAGCCCCGCATTGCGGGCGGCGATGCCGAGCGTGAACGAGACGACGAAGTAGCCGAGCGCAATCGGCATGCCGTCGTGAACACCCTCGAGGAAGACCTCGCGCGTGGACCGCGTGAGCTCTGGTTCAAATGATTCCGTCATATCCGTAGAGAAAACCCCTTTCTGAAGCATTCGTGATGTATCTGAGCCAGCCGTACCTCTCTGGCTTGTACATGCGCATTCTCCCGATGTTTGCGTGGTGTTCTTCTTATTCTATGACGGAAACGCGCCGGTGTAAAGGCGTGCGCGCGAAAAAGCCGCCGCTCCCTCTCAGGGGAGTGGCGGCTTTTATAAAAACGTGTGTTTTATTTCTCTGCGGAAGACCGTGCGGTCTTCTTGTGGCGGTTCATGTATTTGTTCGTCTCGGCGACGATGACGCCCGAGAGCGCAATCAGCGCGATGAGGTTCGGGATGGCCATGAGGCCGTTGACGATATCGGCGAGGATCCAGATGGCTTCGAGCTTGAGGAAGGCACCGGAGGCGATCAGCGCGATGAAGATCAGGCGGTAGGGCAGCACACCCTTGTTGCCGAAGAGGTAGATACAAGCGCGCTCGCCGTAGTAGTTCCAGCCGAGGATGGTCGTGAAGGCGAAGAGCACGAGCGCGATCGTCAGCAGCTGGCTGCCGAAGAAACCATAGGCACTGGCGAAGGCAGCGCTCGTCATTGCGGCACCGGCGGTGTCGCCCTGCCAGACGCCAGTGAGTACGAGCGCGAGGCCCGTCATGGAGCAGATGATGATCGTGTCGATGAAGGTACCCGTCATCGAGATCAGGCCCTGCTCAGCCGGCCACTTCGTCTTGGCGGCAGCGGCGGCAATCGGCGCGGAGCCAAGGCCGGACTCGTTGGAGAAGACGCCGCGCGCGACGCCGTTCTGCATGGCCATCATGACCGTGGAGCCGGCGAAGCCGCCGGCGGCTGCGGCACCCGTGAAGGCGTCGCTGATGATCATGGCGATGGCGGCCGGGACCTGGTCGAGGTTGAGGATGATCAGACCGAGGCTGATGGCGACGTATGTCAGAGCCATGAACGGCACGATGCCCGAGGCGACTTTGGCGATGCTCTGCAGGCCGCCGAGCGTGATGGCGGCGATGAAGACGGTCAGGATGACGTCCGTCGCGAGTTTCGGGAAGCCGAAGGCAATCTGCATGCTGTCGACGATGGCGTTGACCTGCGGGAAGGTGCCGATGCCGAAGTAAGCGACACCGATGCAGGCGAGCGCGAAGAACGTCGCGAGCGGCTTCCACTTCTCACCCATGCCGTTGCGGATGTAGAACATCGGGCCGCCGGCAATCTCGCCCTTCTCGTCGATGGAGCGGAATTTGACGGCCAGGAGGCCTTCCGAATACTTCGTGGCCATGCCGAAGAAGGCAGCGACCCACATCCAGAAGATGGCGCCGGGGCCGCCGACCTTGACGGCCGTGGCGACGCCGACGATGTTGCCCGTGCCGACCGTGGCGGCGAGGGCGACGCAGAGGGCTTTGAAGCTCGAGACGTCACCGCGTCCGTTGTTCTGTGCCTTGAAGATCAGCTTGAGCGCCTTCGGCAGGCGGAAGACCTGCAGGAGCTTCAGGCGGATGGTCAGGTAGATACCCGTGCCGACGAGCAGTGTGATGAGCGGCGGGCCCCACATGAAGGAGTCGATGGCATTGAGTATAGGGATGAATGATTCCATGATAGCCTCCTAATGTCCATTTGTTCTTTTTGTCCTTGATAGATGTACACATGTATGTGATAGGTTCTATAATACCATAGAAAAGGACATTTGTCTCGCGTTTTCGCGAAAAAATACATAGAACGAGGAAAAAATTTAAACGAATTGCATACTGTGTGATTTTGGATAGCATTTTGTCGCAATTGTGACAGCGGCAGCTGTGCCTGTTTCCTATAATAAAGTCGAAAGGAAAAAGAAAAAAGGTTGCAGCAAAAAGCTTGCAACTGTTGTTGAAAATGAATCTCGTCTATGTTATACTGAGTACATGAATGAGAATAAATATCAGGAGGTAATCACCATGAAGGCATATTTACAGATCATGCAGGTCATCGGCCGTGAAATCATCGATTCGCGCGGCAATCCGACGGTCGAGGCGGAGGTCACGCTCGAGGATGGTTCCGTCGGCCGCGCAGCCGCTCCGTCGGGCGCTTCGACGGGCGAGTTCGAGGCACTGGAGCTCCGCGATGGTGACAAGTCGAAGTTCGGCGGCAAGGGCGTCTCGAAGGCGGTTGCGAACATCAACGAGAAGATCGCACCGGCACTCGTCGGCGCGGATGCTTCGGATATCTATGCGGTCGATGCCATCATGCTCAAGCTTGACGGCACGGAAGATAAGTCGAACCTCGGTGCAAACGCCATTCTCGCGGTCTCGCTCGCAGCGGCCAAGGCAGCGGCGAAGTCGCAGGATATCCCGCTCTACCGCTTCCTCGGCGGCATCAGCGGCAATCACCTGCCGGTGCCGATGATGAATATCCTCAACGGCGGCGCACATGCGACGAACTCAGTCGACACGCAGGAGTTCATGATCATGCCGGCCGGCGCACCGTCGTTCCGTGAGGGCCTGCGCTGGGCAACGGAGGTTTTCCACGCACTGCAGGCACTGCTCAAGAAGGAAGGCCAGACGACGGCTGTCGGCGATGAGGGCGGCTTTGCGCCGAACCTCAAGAGCGATGAGGACACGATCGAGCACATCCTCACGGCCATCCGCAATGCGGGCTACGAGCCGGGCCGTGACTTCGTGCTGGCGATGGATGCGGCTTCTTCGGAGTGGAAGAGCGAGAAGGGCAAGGGCTTCTATAAGCAGCCGAAGTCGGGCAAGGAGTTCACGTCGGATGAGCTCATCGCGCACTGGAAGAGCCTTATCGAGAAGTACCCGATCTATTCCATCGAGGACGGCCTCGATGAGGAGGACTGGGAAGGCTGGCAGAAGATGACGAAGGAGCTCGGCGACAAGGTCCAGCTCGTCGGCGATGACCTCTTCGTCACGAACACGAAGCGCCTCAAGAAGGGCATCGAGCTCGGTTGCGGCAACAGCATCCTCATCAAGCTCAACCAGATTGGCACGCTGTCGGAGACGCTCGAGGCCATCAAGATGGCACATGAGGCGGGCTACACGGCTATCGTCTCGCACCGCTCGGGCGAGACGGAGGACACGACAATCGCGGACCTCGCCGTTGCGCTCAATACGAACCAGATCAAGACGGGCGCGCCCTCGCGTTCCGAGCGCGTTGCCAAGTACAACCAGCTGCTGCGCATCGAGGAAGAGCTCGGCGCAAGCGCGGTATATCCGGGCAAGGCGGCTTTTAGATTCCAGAAGTAAGGTGTAGTATTACTCGCACGAAGGGGCGGGGTGGACAAAAGACGTCACATTGATTTGTGGCGTCTTTTTGGTGCCAGCATGTTGAGGACTTCTCCGTTGCGAGCGCGGAGGTATGTATTTTGGCTTCGGCGCTCCGCTAAATGGATTTGGATTCTCACGCCCGCAGGCTGGAGGGGCAGGGCGGGCAACACTGCGCGACGGCGGGCTGCTAAATCGATTTTTTCCCTTTCAATGCATCCTGACAAAAGAGCGAAACGCGCTTCGCTTGGACGATGCTCTTTTGTCAGGGTCTTGGTGGGGAAAAAATCGATTCTTCACGCAGACCGCCGAACGCTCCGTTTATGCCCACCCTGCCCCTCCATGCGGAAGTGACGGTATCCGATTCTCGCGATAGTAAGTTACTGGTATGGCGGTTGCGCAGGCAGTATCGTCTTGCGGCGTTGCTCTAGCGTTCAAGTGGAGGGAGGTATTTCGCCTGCAAGAGCGGAGCGATTTGCCCGAAGGGCTGTGCCCTGACGCGGAGCAGCTTAGCATGCGATGTCGGAACGCCGTGGCAGGCGGCGAGGTGGCCTCTATGGAAGGCTTGTCATAGGGCACATTCAGCGGAGCGATGAAGCCGAAATATCTCCCTGCGCGCTCAATTTCACGAAAAAGCGGTAAGCCGCAAGTCATAGAAACTTGCAGTTTACCGCTTTTGTGATGCGATTCTCATGTGTTTCAGGAGAGTATGCCGGCCATCTTGAGCAGGTAGCGTGCGTTGGTGGTGTGGCAGCGGCCGGGGCGGATCTTGAAGTCGAAGTGGATCTTGTCATCGGGGTAGGATTCTTCGAAGTGGAAGTTCTTGATCGGCAGGTCGTTTGGCGACTGGAGGTCGCAGAGCTCGAAGTCGTGGGTGGTGACGAGGGTGATGCAGGAGGGGCGCGTGAGGCGCTTGATGGCTTCGGCAGCGCCGGTGATGCGGTCGGCGGAGTTCGTGCCCTTGAAGATCTCGTCGATGCAGAGCAAGAGTGGCCGCTCCTCTTGGCTTGCTTCGACCATCTGGCGGATGCGCAGGATCTCGGCGTAGAAGGTCGAGATACCGCGCGAGAGGTCGTCGCTGACGTGGATCGAGGTGTAGACAGCCATCGGCGTCAGTGCGAAGTGCTCGGCGCAGACGGGGGCGCCGGCGTAGGCGAGGATGGCGGAGGTCGCGAGTGTGCGCATGTACGTCGTCTTGCCGCTCATGTTCGAGCCGGTGATGATGCAGGTGCCAGCTGTGAAGGAGGCGTCGTTCGGCACGGCTTTCGCTTCTTCGATGAGCAGCGGCGTCACAGCCTTGCCGGTGAGTTCCGGCCCGCCCGTGCAGAGCTCGGGCCAGCAGACGGCTTGGCGCGTGAGCGCCGGCGTGGCGAGGGAGAGCAGGGCCTCGACTTCGGCCCAGGCCGTGAGGTGGCGGCGCAGGCTGCGGCCGTTTGCTTCCTTCCAGGCGAAGAGGCGCGCCGTGCAGTGGAGGTCCCAGAGGCAGGCGGTGTTGGCGACGAGGAAGAAGAAGACGTTGCGCCGCATGGCGGCGAGGTCGGCGAGCTTTGCGAGGCGGTGCAGGCTATCAGAGGCGCGTTGCTCGCGCAGGTCCTTCTGGATGGCGAGCAAGAGCGGGCTCCTGTAGTCGGCATCTTCGAGTCTGGCGAGCAGCTGCTCGTAGACGCTGAGCTCCTGCGGCAGGGCCATGAGTGGGGCGAGCAGGGCCTGGCTGCGCCGCAGCAGCAGGAAGGAGAGCAGGAGCTGCAAGGAGAAGAGTAGCCCCGGTATCGTGGTATCGAGCCTGCCTGCGATGGCCAGTGCCAAGGTGACGAACGAGAGCACTGGCAGCAGAAAGGAGAGCAGGCGCAGGGCTTTGCTCTTCTTGATGCTCGCCTGCTCGAGCATCGTGCAGAAATCCGAGAGGTCGGTGCCGAGCGGCAGCAGGTGGCTCATGGCCTCGAGGTCTAGGAGCTCCTGCGGCTTCCCGCTGAGCTCGCGGACGGCCTGCTGGCGCAGGCGGATGGCGTCGGCTGCATCGGGGAAGGGTGAGAGCAGGGCGGCGAGCCGCTCGCGGCCGGCCTTGGTGCGCGCAGCCGAGAGGTACTGGTAGAGCGAAGCCCTGCCGAAGATCGGAAGGTCGGCTTCCTGCGGCCGGTCTTCGCGCATGAGATCATGGCCGTGATCGGAGAAGTCGCGCCACTTGCCCGACTTTCGGTCGAGGAAGGCCTGCACGCAGCCGAGATGGCTTTCCGTCAGCAGCTTCGCGAAGCTGGCCTTCTGGTGGCGCCGGACGAGCAGCAGGAAGGCGGCGAGCAGCAGGACGCCGCAGATGGTGCCGAGCACATGGCCGTCAAAGCCCGCGGCAAAGGCGAAGACCATGGCGAGGAAGGAGACGGTGCGAAGCAGTACGAGGCGCTGCAGGCGCTGTTTTTGCCGCCCGATGGCCTGTAGGTCGCGTTGCTGCCATTCGTGGAAATCAATCATCGTATCACCTCAAGTGTGTCGTAATCTGACTATCAGTATACCACGGCTGGCTGGGGAAAAGCTGATGGTGCTGCTCGATTGTCGGCGCCTTCGTTTTCCTGTATAATAAAGAATAAGAGCAAATCACGAAAGGAAGTCATACTATGGCAGAGAATGAAGCCATCCGGCGCCTGCAGGCGAGCATCGACATGCTCAAGGAGCGCATGCGCATCGACTCGAACGACCTCGAGTACGAGTCGCACCTGCGCCAGAAGCGCCAGCTGCAGCGCATCCTAGACCGCCTGCTGGCCAAGGAAGCGGATGAGAAGAAACCGCTCTGAAATCTTTAGGATCTTTTCATCTTTTCAGGAAGTATTCAGCCAAGCTCGATACAATACAAACATCAAAAAGTCAAAGAGAGGATGACCAATATGTCAAAGCGCATGACGATGGATGAAGTACTCAAGGAATACGGCGTCCCACAGATCAAGCTCGATATACATGCGACGCGCAGTGAGCTCTTGAAGCTCCGCGAGAAGCTCATGGCAATCCGCGACCTGTCCGCAGGCAAGGAGCAGGGCTACCTCGATATCGACTGCAAGCTCTACATCGATGTCGATGACATCGACCGCTATCTGTCGGGTGAGCTCGACACGATCGGCGAGATATACGCGTTTCCGGAGGACATCAAGTCGTATCGGGAAGAGTGACGTTAAAACATTTTGTTTCTATAGATAAAGGAGAATCATTGATGAATATCAAGAAGACACTGTCAGCCCTCATGGTCGGTGCCATGGTTCTTTCCGCAGCACCGGTACTGCCCGCCTCTGCCTCCTTTGTGAGCACGGCCTATGCGGCCAAGGGCGGTGCGAAGATGAGCATCCCGAAGTCGGCTCCGGCGCCGAAGGCTCCGGCTGCCGGTGCGACGAGCAACGCGAATACGAGCAAGTCCGTCTCGGGCAATGGCTCTTCGTATGCGCCGTCCAAGGATGCCAAGAGCCTCGAGAAGAATGCGCCGGCCGCGAACGCGAAGTCGAATACGGCTGCTGCGAATGCGAACACGCAGAGCTCGAGCCGTCTCGGCAGCATCATGCGCGGCATCGGCATCTTTGCGGGCGGCATGCTGCTCGGCTCGATGCTCTCGCATCTCTTCGGCATGGGCAGCGGCATGTTCGCCGATATCATGGGCCTCCTGATGAACGGCCTGCTGATCGTCGTCGCCATCATGGCTGTGCGCTGGCTCTGGAACAAGTTCCGCGGCAATAAGGCAAGTGCCAGCCGTCCGAGTGACTATCGCCAGGACCTCGAGATGCGCCAGCAGCCGATGGACAGCCAGCCGCAGATGCGCACGCCAATCCACGACATCAAGCCGCGCGGCAACGACTATGAGCCGAAGTCCACGGCGGACCGCTACCGCAACCGCTGATGATTTCCTCAATCCGATGCTGAGCCTATAGGCCGGTATCCCACATTCAGAAAGAAGTGTACCCAATGGCAAAAACATCTACGCTCGCGAAGGTCGATGACCTCATCGCGCGCTACCCCATCCTCTCCGTCTGCCGCGATGACCTCATCGAGGCGGTCAAGGCCATCTGCGAGAGCTATGCAGGCGGCCACAAGCTCATCGCCTGCGGCAATGGCGGCAGTGCCTCGGACGCTGAGCACATCGTCGGCGAGCTCATGAAGGGCTTCCTGCTGCCGCGCAAGCTCGGTGCGGATATGGAGAAGAAGATGCGCGCCGTCTGCCCGGAGGAGGCCGACTACTTCATGGAGAATCTGCAGGGCGCCCTGCCGGCGCTCTCGATGGTCAATCAGGTCGCACTCAACACGGCCTTCGCCAACGACCAGGCACCGGACCTCTCGTTTGCCCAGCAACTCCTCGGCATGGGCGACGCGGGCGATGTCCTGCTCGCCATCTCGACCTCGGGCAACTCGACGAATGTCATCTACGCCCTGCAGATGGCCAAGGTCAAGGGCGTCCGCACGGTTGCGCTGACGGGCAAGTCGGGCGGCAAGATCAAGAGCCGCAATCTTGCGGACATCACGATCTGCGTGCCGGACGACGAGACGTTCCGCATCCAGGAACTCCACCTGCCGGTCTACCATATGCTCTGCATCGCCGCAGAGAACGAATTCTTCGGCGATTGAACTCAGATATTTTCGGGGCCTGCTCCAAAGGAGCAGGCCCTTTTGCTATTCCGTAGGTGTGATGCTATGATAGAGACAGTTCATTCTGTCGTGTCGTTATCGCGTCTTTTCAGGGGGAATATCTATGCTGACCGCGTATCTGGCAGGCGTAGAGGGCCATCTGGCGCCGGCTCTCGTCATCTTTTTTTCGGCCATCCTGCAGTCCATCACGGGATTCGGCCTCGTCATTGTCGCCGCGCCGCTCTTGATGATCTTCTACGACCCGAAGCTCACGGTGCCGGTCATGCTGCTCTTGGCCTGCTGTGCTAACTTCTTCCAGGGGCTCTTCGCGCTGCGCACGGCGAACCTCAAGCTGGTCTTCTGGCTCTACCTCGGCGTGCTCTGCGGTCAGCCAATCGGTTTCTGGGCCTTCGACCATGCGTCGAGTGCGATGCTCAAGGTCTTCATCAGCGTCATCGTGCTGTTCTCGCTCGGCACGATGCAGGCCCTGCATCTGCGCATCCGCGAATGCCCGCGCAATTCCTACATCACGGGTATCTTCTCGGGCTTCACGTCCATCACGGCCGGCATGGGCGGCCCGCCGTTCCTCATCTACCTCGCCCATAGCAGGATGACGGTTGAGGTCATGCGCGCGACGTGCTTCGTCTTCTTCTTCCTCTGCAACATCACCTCGCTGACGAGCTATGAGCTCGGCGGCCTGCCAATCGCGCCGGCACTCGGCGAGTTCGTCTACCTGCTGCCGGCCCTCGTGCTGGGCATCCTCATCGGCCACGCCGCCTTCGCCTACGTGCCCAAGGCCTTCATCCGCCGCCTGATCTTCATCCTGCTCTACATCACCTGCATCTACACGATTGCCTCGGTATTGCTGCGCGGGTAAGATTTACTCCTTATCAGAAAAATCGATTTACATTGTCAAATAATATGATATAATAGGTTTTGTGTTTGTGCGTCTATGGCGCACAAAGATAATTTCTGGATAAGGAGTCATTCAACATGAAACAGGAAGAGAATGAGTTCATGCGGCACGAGTTGCGGCTGCCTGAGCTCACGGCCCGCGGTATGATCCTGGGTGCCATCCTGACGGTCATCTTTACGGCATCGAACGTTTACCTCGGACTCAAGGTCGGACTGACCTTCTCGTCGGCCATCCCGGCGGCTGTCATCTCGATGGCCATCCTCAAGATGGCCAAGGATTCGAACATCCTCGAGAACAACATGGTCCAGACGCAGGCATCGGCCGCGGGCACGCTGTCTGCTATCATCTTCATCATCCCGGGCATGCTGATGATCGGCTACTGGCAGGGCTTCGAGTTCTGGCAGACACTGCTCGTCTCGGCCTGTGGCGGCTGCCTCGGTGTCCTCTTCACCATCCCGCTGCGCCGCGCGATGGTCGTGCACAGCGACCTCGCTTACCCGGAGGGCGTTGCGGCTGCGGAGATCCTCAAGGTCGGCAGTCACGAGAAGTCGGATGAGAAGGACGGCTCGGGCGTCAAGGAAATCGGTGCGGGCGGCATCTTCGCCGGCATCGTTGCGTTCTGCACGAACGCGCTGCAGGTGCTCGGCTCTGAGCTTTCCTGCTGGATCCCGGTTGGCCGCGGCATGACGCAGCTGCCGCTCGGCTACTCGACGGCTCTCGTCGGTGCCGGCTACCTCATCGGCATCGCGGCGGGTCTCTCGATGCTCGTCGGCATCCTGATCGCCTGGGCCGGCTTCGTGCCGTACTACACGATCACGAGCCCGCTGCCGGACGGCATGACGCTGCAGAAGTTTGCAGGCTCGGTCTACCAGGAGCGCGTCCGCCTGATCGGCGCTGGCGCCATGGGCGTCGCAGCCGTCTGGACGCTGATCATGCTCGCGAAGCCGGTCGTCGACGGCGTCAAGGAATCGCTGGCTGCGCTCCACACGCCGGACTCGGAGAAGGGCAAGCATCGCATGGATATCGACATGAGCATCCAGAGCATTGCCATGGTCTTCAGCCTGACGGTCGTCGGCCTCCTGGGCATCTTCTACGCATTCGTCAGCCCGGAGGGCCTGCCGGTCTCGGAGAACCTGACGTTCACCTTTGTCGGCGTCGGCGTTGCCGTTCTCATGGGCTTCTTTGTCGCCGCGGCCTGCGCCTACATGGCCGGCCTCGTCGGCACGAGCTCGAGCCCGATCTCGGGCATCGGCATCCTCGCCATCATCGTGGCTTCGCTCGTCATGTATGCGCTCTGCTCGTCCTTCGGCATCTTCTCCATGCCGGGCGGTGAGAAGTTTGCGACGGCGACGGCCATTTTCACGACGTCCATCATCATGGCGATTGCCTGCATCTCGAACGATAACATGCAGGACCTCAAGACGGGCTATCTCGTCGGCGCTACGCCGTGGCGCCAGCAGGTCGCCCTGCTGCTCGGCTGTGTCGTCGGCGCGCTCGTCATCGCACCGGTCCTGAACCTGCTCTATGAGGCGTACGGCTTCCCGGGTGCTCTGCCGCGTCCGGACATGGACCCGTCGCAGGCGCTCGCCGCACCACAGGCGGCCTTGATGACGACGATCGCACAGGGCATCTTTTCGAGCACGCTGGCCTGGGATTACATTTACATCGGCCTCGGCCTCGGCGTCGTGCTCGTTGTCGTCGACCAGTTGCTCAAGCGCACGACGCGCAATCTCTGCCTGCCGCCGCTCGCCGTCGGCATGGGCATCTACCTGCCGCCTTCCGTGCAGACGCCGCTCGTCGTCGGCGCCATCCTCGGCTACTTCCTGCGCAAGCACATGAAGGCCAAGTACGGTGAAGAAGAGGCCAAAGCTGGCTTCCGCCGCGGCACGCTGTTTGCCTCCGGCCTGATCGTCGGCGAGTCCATCGTCGGCGTCGTGCTCGCCGGTGTCATCGTCGCTTCCGTCACGAACGGCGGTTCGGAGGCCCCGCTGGCCATTGTCGGCAAGGACTTCGCCGGCACGGCTGAGTACCTCGGCCTTGCCGTCTTCGTGCTCGCCCTGCTCGTCTTCAGCAAGATAGTCCTCGGCAGTAAGAAGGCCTGATTGACGGATTGCGGCTTCCATCAAGACATATTCAAGAGACATTGCTCCGGCAATGTCTCTTTTTGTTGTGCACTACAGGCAGGATTTTGTGGTGCAGTTATGGAATAGAGGAAGTAGCAATATCATGAAAACAGCAAGAATGAGTCTTGCAGGGGGGTAATCATATGCCGATATCGGAAAAGAATCTGCTCAAACTCGCCAATGGCAGTGATGTGCGCGGCGTCTCGATTGAGGGCGTGGCGGACGAGCCGGTGACGCTCAACGCCGAGGCGGCCAACCGCATCACGAGCGGTTTCCTCGACTTCCTTTCGCAGAAGACGGGCAAGAAGGTCAAGGACCTGCGCATCGCGGTCGGCCACGACTCGCGCCTCTCGGCGCCGATGCTCAAGGAAGCAGTGCTCGAAGCGCTGACGTATGCCGGCGCTGTGACGGTCGACTGCGGCCTTGCGTCCACGCCGTCGATGTTCATGTCCATCGTCCTCCCCGAGACGAAGATGGACGGCTCTATCATGATCACGGCCAGCCATCTGCCGTTCAACCGCAACGGCCTCAAGTTCTTCACGAAGGACGGCGGCGTCGAGCATGAGGACATCATCGCTATCCTCGAGGCAGCAGCCCGCAGCCCGGAGGTCAAGGGCGACCTCGCGAAGGTCCAGAAGTACAACCTCATCGACCGCTACTGCCATCATCTGCGCAAGAAGATCCGCGCAGCGCTCAACATGGGCGACACGCCGCTCCGCGGCATGCACGTCGTCGTCGACGCCGGCAATGGTGCGGGCGGCTTCTTTGCGACGCAGGTGCTCGGCCGCCTCGGTGCCGACACGTCGGGCAGCATCTTCCTCGAGCCGGACGGTCACTTCCCGAACCACATCCCGAACCCGGAGAACAAACAGGCCATGGCCGCCATCCGCAAGGCCGTGCTCGATAGCCATGCCGACCTCGGCCTGATCTTCGACACGGATGTCGACCGCATGAGCGCCGTCCTTAAGAACGGCAAGGAGATCAGCCGCAATGCCCTGATCGCCATGATGGCCGCCATCCTCGCGCCGGATTATCCGGGCAGCACGATCGTCACGGACTCGGTCACGAGCGACGAGCTCACCGAATTCCTGCAGGGCGAGCTCGGCCTGCGCCACCTGCGCTTCAAGCGCGGCTACAAGAACGTCATCGACGAGTGCATCCGCCTCAACAAAGAAGGCACCGTCTCGCCGCTGGCCATCGAGACGAGCGGCCACGGCGCCCTCTCGGAGAACTACTACCTCGATGACGGCGCTTATCTGGCCGTCAAGCTGCTGATCGCCGCCGCCAAGGCCAAGGCACAAGGCCGCCACCTCGCAGATCTCGTCAAGAAGCTCGGCGAGCCAGTCGAGAGCCGCGAGTACCGCATGAAGATCATGGGCGAGGACGACTTCCGCGGCTACGGCGAGAACGTCCTCAAAGTCTTCGAAGAGCGCGCCGCCGAGGCCGGTATCCGCGCGGCCAAGCCGTCGTACGAGGGCGTTCGCCTCGTCTTCCCCGATGGCTGGGCACTGCTGCGCATGAGCCTGCACGACCCGCAGATGCCGCTCAACATCGAGAGCCGCAAGAAGGGCGGCGTCGCTGAGATCGCCGCCAAAGTCCAGGAATTCCTCAAGGGCTTCACGAGCCTTGACATGAGCGTCTTCAAGGACTGACAGCGTCATATAGGCATAAAAAGCTGCTGCATCCGATGGTGCAGCAGCTTTTTTCGTATGGAGTTCGGGACAGTGCAGGGACAGTGCAGGGACGGTGGGCAAAGGGGCGGGGGCCAAGAGGCGGTCTCTCGTGCGCCTCATCTCCGAAGCGTATCTGAGAGCGGGGGCATGTATTTCGCCTGCAGGAGCGAAGTGACCGCCCGCAGGGCTGCAGCCCCATTCGGCGTGACAAGAGATATCGATGTCAGAACGCCGCGGCAGGCGGCGAAGCATCTTGAAGGCACAACTGCTCTTGGGCGGCATTCAACGGAGCGACGAAGCCGAAATACATGCCCCCCGCTCCTTCTGAGATGTAAACACACTTGCCCTCGTTGCACGTTTCCCTTAACTCATCCCAGCAGCAGATCCTGATGGTCGAGCACGAATTTGCCGTTGGTGCAGGCAGGGCAGAAGCAGGTGTCGCCGCCGGCGGCCTTGACTTCCTGGCCCTTCTTGAGCAGGGCGGCTGCCTGTTCCTCGCCGAAGAGTTCCTTGGCCTTGTCGGAGGCGAAGAACGGCAGGACATCGTCGATGCTCTCGACGCACTCGTTCAGTGCGGCGATGAGTTTCTCGGCCTTGGCCTTCTCATCCGCCTTGCCGACAGAAGCGAGGTAATCCTTGGCGACGTCCTTGAGGCCAGTGTAGGCGCTCGGCGCGTCGATGACACCCTGTACATGCTGCAATACTTCTTCTTTCGTCATGATGATCATCCTTCCTGATACTTGCCTTTGAAGATTATCGGATTTCTTACACGTCAAGGATAGCACACCGCAATTGTAAAGTCAATGGTTACAAAAGAAATCTTAAAATGGGCATAAAAAAAGCAGGCCATGCCTGCTCGATATTCTGCTTGGTGGAGACGAAGGGGATTGAACCCTCGACCTCTCGGATGCGAACCGAACGCTCTCCCAGCTGAGCTACGTCCCCAAGACAAGTTACAGTATAGCGCGTTTTGTCCTGCATTTCAAGTCTTTTTAAAACGATTCAAAATACATATTGATATAATGCAAAAAAGGAATGAAAGAATAGCACGGAGCCGGTCTGTTGAGCAGGAAAACACTGCCCGTCTGACGAACAAGAACGTAGTCGCCCCAGCGAGTTTCTATTGGATAATCCCTGTTTATCTATTGATTCATCTGGACTATTCTAGATAACCATCAACGGAATTTATAATGAATCGATGGGGGAATAGATATAGATATTTTACGCCATTCAGCGTATAATAAAATGAGAAGCCACAATAACGCGTCTGCCTTCTGCCTGCAATGGAAACGAGCCGCCGTTGCCAGGGGAGTCGCACAGGATCCGCAAGGATTACATGAGGAGGTAACAAAGTGGACAAACGGGAGAGTATGTGGGATGTATATCTCAGAAAAGGCATGAGCCGCCGCAGCTTTGTCAAGGGCTGCGTTGCACTGACGTCTCTGATGGGACTGAGCACGGATAAGCTCAGCAAAGTCGTCGAGGCTGCCGAGAAGAAGCCGCTTCCAGTCGTCATCTGGATTCACGGACACGAATGCACGGGCTGCGATGAGTCCTTCATCCGTTCCGGTTCTCCGTATGCTTCGGACGTCATCCTGAGCCAGGTTGCGCTCGAATACGATCATCTGCTTTCCGCTGCCAGCGGCGAGCCGTTCGAGGCACATCTCGAAGAGACGATCCAGAAGTACAAGGGCCAGTACATCCTGGCCGTCGAAGGCGCTGCCTGCACGAAGGACAACGGCGTCTACTGCATGAGCGGCGGTCATCCGTTCACGCACACGTTGCAGCGCGCTGCAGAGAATGCTGCTGCTGTCATCGCTTACGGCACCTGCGCCGTCTCGGGCGGCATCCAGGCTGCCAACCCGAACCCGACGGGTTCCTCGGGCATCACGAACTTCACGGGCAAGACGCCGGTCGTCAACGTTCCGGGCTGCCCGCCGATTCCAGAGGTCATGACGGGCGTCATCATGCACGTCGCTCTCTTTGGCACGGTGCCGCCGCTCGATGGCCAGGGCCGTCCGAAGCAGTTCTACGGCAACCGCATCCACGATACGTGCTACCGCCGTCCGTTCTTCGATGCTGGCATGTTCGCCGAGAGCTACGATGATGAGGGTTCGAAGGCTGGCTGGTGCCTCTACAAGCTCGGCTGCCGCGGACCGGAGACCTACAACTCCTGCGGCAACATGCGCTGGTTCCAGGGCATGAGCTACCCGATCCAGTCTGGTGCACCGTGCATCGGCTGCTCGAATGCGCATTTCTGGGATGAGGGCAAGATGAGCGAGCGCCTGCCGAAGTTCGGCCAGCCGATCGGCGACGTCGATAAGATCGGCGCAGCCATCGCCGGTGTCACGGCTGTCGGTGTCGCCGCACATGGCGTTGCCAGTGTCGTACAGAAGAAGAAACGCGATGCCGCTAAGGAAGAAGAGAACGGGGAGCAGGTGAATAAATGAAACACGTAGTAGTAGATCCAATCACAAGAATTGAAGGCCATCTGCGCGTTGAGGTGCAGGTCGATGAAGGTTCGGGCAAGGTCACGGACGCCATCTCGTCCGGTACGGCATGGCGCGGCCTCGAGCTCGTCATGAAGGACCGCGACCCGCGCGACGCCTGGGCTTACATCCAGCGCATCTGCGGCGTCTGCACGAGCGCACACGCTCTGGGTTCCCTTCGCGCTGTCGAGGATGCCCTCGGCATCAAGATCCCGAAGAACGCCAACTACATCCGCAATATCATGGCAGCGACGCTGACGGTACAGGACCACATCGTCCACTTCTACCACCTGCATGCACTCGACTGGGTCAGCCCGGTCGAGGCACTCGCCGCTGACCCTGTCGCGACGGCCAACCTGCAGGTCGCTGCACTCAACGCCTACAAGCTGCCGTTCAGCGCACCGGGCACGTCGGTGACGGAAGCGTACGACCACGCGTTCCCCGTTGCTACGCCGCAGTACTTCGCGGAGATCAAGGGCAAGGTCCAGGCCATCGTCGAGAGCGGCCAGCTCGGCATCTTCTCGGCCAACTGGTGGGATCATCCGGATTACAAGCTGCTGCCGCCTGAGGTCCATCTCATGGCCATCGCACATTACCTCGAGATGCTCGACAAGCACCGCGACCTCGTCACGCCGCAGGTCATCTTCGGCGGTAAGAACCCGCATCCGCATTACTGCGTCGGCGGCATGCCGTGCTCCATCTCGCTTGAGGATGGCAACGCGCCGGTCAACACGGCCCGCCTCGGCATCGTCGACCGCGCGATCAACCTCGGCCGCACGCTCGTCAACAACTACTACATCCCCGATGTCCTCGCAATCGGCGCCGCTTACGTCAAGGCTGGCCGCGTCGACGGCGGCGGACTCGCCAAGGAGCGCGTGCTCGGCTACGGCTCCTATCCGATCGAGCCGTTCTCCGGCACGGCAAATGGCGACTTCTTCAAGAACCTGCTGATCCGCACGAACGGCGTTGTCGAGGACTTCGGCAAGGGCATCGATGCGGCAAAGGTCTACGAGATCGATGCCGAAGACCTCACGCAGCCGGAAGTCTTCACGGAAGGCGTCGAGCACTCGTGGTACGAGTACCCGGCTAACAGCGACCACGACCTCAACCCGTGGGACGGCGTGACGGCGCCGAAGTTCACGGCACCGAAGGAAGGCACGCCGACGGATTGGAAGGCACTCAACGAGCAGGGCAAGTACTCCTGGCTCAAGACGCCGAAATGGCGCGGCAAGCTCTGTGAGGTCGGTCCTCTCGCACGCTACATCATCATCTACACGAAGGCCAAGAAGGGCATGCTCGGCGAGCCGACCTGGGCTGAGAAGATGATGCTCGACCAGATCGACGCGGTATCGAAGGTCCTCAATCTTGCACCGGAAGTCTGGCTGCCGACGATGGTCGGCCGCACGGCTGCCCGCGGCCTCGACTGCCAGCTCAACGCAGAGATCAACAAGTTCTTCTTCGACAAGCTCATCGCCAACATCAAGTCGGGCGACACGAAGACGGCCAACATGGAGAAATGGGATCCGTCGACGTGGCCGAAGACGGCCAAGGGCGTCGGCCTCTACGAGGCTCCACGCGGCGCGCTCTCGCACTACATCGTCATCAAGGACGGCAAGACGGACAACTATCAGGCTGTCGTCCCGACGACTTGGAATGCATGCCCGCGCGATGACGAAGCCGGTCATGGCGCTTACGAGAAGGCCATGATGGACACGCAGGTCAAGATCGCAGACAAGCCGCTCGAAATCGTCAAGGTCGTCCGCTCCTTCGACCCGTGCATGGCTTGCTCCACGCACATGTTCAACGCGAAGGGCGAGAAGATCAATGTCATCACGACGGACCCGTACTCTGGCACGCACGTTGAGAAGTGAGCCAGGGTTCTGGTGGAAAGGAAAGGAATAGTAGAATGAAAGAAGAAAAACGGAAAGTCTACTACCTGTTCAGTCCGTTTCTGCGGATTTTCCATTGGGTCATGGTGCTGTCGATCGTCACGCTGTTCATCACCGGCCTCCTGATCACGAAGCCGGTGACCGTGATGGGCATTGAGCCGACGTACACTTCCATGTCCATGGACTGGGTAAGGAATATCCACTTCATCGCGGCCTTCACGTTCTGCGCAGCCTTCATCCTGCGCATCTACGGCTACATCCGCTATCCGGGTGACCGCCTCTTCCCGCGCGTCTGGAAGGGCCACTTCTACCGCGATACGATTGACGTCGCCCTGCACTACATGCTGCTGAAGCCGGGCCACGACCCGTACCTGCGCAATCCGCTGGCACGCACGTCGTACGTCGGCCTCTACGTGATGGTCCTCATCGAGATCCTCACGGGCTTTGCGATGTACTACATGACGGAGCCGAACAACATCGGCGGCATGCTCTTTGGCTGGGTCAATGTCGTGCTCGGCGGTGAGATGGTCACGCATTGGGTGCACCACATCGTCGCCTGGCTCATCATCGTCTTCGCCATCGGCCATGTCTACATGGTCCTGCGCGCAGACCTCATGGAAGCCGAGGGCGAGGCATCCTCGATGTTCTCCGGCGTGAAGTTCCTCGAGCATGTACCGCTCGATGCTCCGGAGATCAATGAAGAGGGCCCGAAGCCCAAGAAGAAGGATTGACAAAGGAGACTTAGACTCATGTGTAAAGAATGTGGCTGCGGCGAGACGAACGGCAATACGCGTCTCCAGTTCACAGTCAAAGGCTATACAGAAGAGAGTGCGAAGGAAGTAGAGAAGGCGTTGCTCGGCCTGCCGGGCGTGCTCTTCGTCCACATCCACGCGCACGACGGTGAGACGACGGTGGATTACAGCCCTGCCAAGACGAAGCTCATGGACATCCTGGGCGTTCTGCAGGCTCGTAACCTCGAAGCCGCACTGTGATTGAACCGGTAATTTGATGGAACGCCTTCCCGGCTGTCAGGTAAGATGGCGGGGAAGGCGTTTTTCTGTGGAGGGAATCCCATGCATGAAATGGCGATTGCCGAGGGCGTGCTCGACATTGCCCTCGACTACGCAAAGAAGAACGATGCGACGTGCATCCGCGAAATCGGGCTCCTGATTGGCGAGATGTCGGGCGTCGTCGTCGACTCCCTGACGTTCTCATTCGACATGATCGCCAAGGGGACGATCGCGGAGGGCGCGAAGATCAAGGTCAAGCACGTGCCGCTCGTCGGCCGCTGCACGAAGTGCGGGAAGGAATTCCACATCGAGCACTACGATTTCTGGTGCCCGGAGTGCAAGAACGGCGTCCTCAAGACGATATCGGGACGCGAGATGCAAGTTGAATATCTGGAGGTGGATTAAATGGCTGAGATACAGGTCATGAAGAATATCCTGGGAGAGAATGACCGCGTGGCGGCTGAGAATCAGGCGCTGTTCGCGGAGAAGAATGTCTACGTCATCAATCTCATGGGCTCGCCGGGAGCCGGCAAGACGTCGGTGCTCGAAAAGACGATGGAGAAGCTCAAGGACAAGCTCAAGATGGCTGTCATCGAGGGCGACCTCTTCACGAGCAAGGATGCAGACCGCATCGAGAAGCACGGCGTGCCGGTCATCCAGATCAACACGGCCGGCGGCTGCCATCTCGATGCGCCGATGGTCCAGAAGGTCGCGCAGAAGCTCGACCTCGATGGTCTCGACCTGCTCGTCGTCGAGAATGTCGGCAACCTCGTCTGCCCGGCGGAGTTCGCCGTCGGCGAGGACGACAAGGGCGTCGTGCTCTCCATCACGGAGGGTGACGACAAGCCGATGAAGTACCCGCTGATCTTCAAGGAGTCGGCCATCGCGCTCTTGAACAAGGCGGACCTGCTGCCGTACTGCAACTTCGACATGGCGGCGGCCAAAGAAGACATCACGACGCTGCATCCGGGCATGGATGTCATCGAGGTCTCGTGCACGAAGGACCAGGGCCTCGACGAGTGGTGTGAGTGGCTGCTCAGCCGCGTCGCGGCAAAACAGAAGAAAGGGGAATGAGCATGGCAGACGTATTCGGCAATGACAGCGCGGTAGACCCTCGCATGGACGATGTGCTCCATCCGGCAGACGTGACGATCCTCGGCGTCGGCAACGTCATCCTGCGCGACGAGGGCTTCGGCGTGCGCGTCGCGGAATACCTCGATGCGCATTACGATTTCCCCGAGTCGGTGCAGGTCATCGACGGCGGCACGCTCGGCATCGAGCTCACGCAGTACGTGACGGGTTCGAAGAAACTGCTCGTCATCGACTCCATCAACGGCGGGCAGGAGCCGGGCACGCGCTTCCGCTTCCACAACGACGATATCATGACGCATTTCCAGGACAAGCTCAGCGCGCACGAGGTCGGCATCCAGGACGTCCTCGCTCTGCTGACGGTCACGGGCCGCAAGATCCCGGAGGTCGTCGTGCTCGGTGCGCAGCCGTACGACCTCGAGGCCGGCGTGGAGCTCAGCCCGAAGATGAAGGAGCTCCTGCCGCTCGTCGCGCAGGAAGCCCTCGACGTCCTCAAGGGATGGGGCATTGAAGTCAAGGAAAAAGCAGAGGAACGTTCGCTCGACTACGGCGTCGTCGCCGAGGAATGTGTCCGCGAAGAGATGAAATAAAACTAGATGAGATGGAATGACACGGAGGTATAGCTATGTGTTTGGCAGTTCCTGCTAAAGTAAAGGAAATCCATGATGCAGTGGGCAAGGTCGATATCTCGGGCGTGACGCGCGATATCAGCCTGATGCTGCTGCCGGAGACGCAGGTCGGCGACTACGTGCTCGTGCATGCCGGCTTTGCCATCCAGAAGGTCACGGAAGAGGAAGTCGCCGAGACGAATGCGCTGCTCGCCGAGATGAACGGCGCGCCGCGCACGGTCACGGACATCCCGGAAGAAGCGGGTGGTATACAGGTATGACGGATATGACAGGTATGACGAAACAGGAAGAGCGCGAGCTCGCCAAGCGCCTCGTGGCGGAGATCGGCCGCATGGCCGAGACGGCCGGCCGCAAGCTGCGCTTCATGGAGGTCTGCGGCACCCATACGGTGGCCATCTTCCGCGCGGGCCTGCGCCAGATGCTGCCGGAGAACGTCGAGCTCGTCTCGGGGCCGGGCTGCCCCGTCTGTGTGACGCCGGACGACTACATGGATAAGGCCATCACCTACGCCCTGCGCGAGGATACCATCATCACGACGTTCGGCGACATGCTCAAGGTGCCGGGCTCGAAGTCGAGCCTCATGGAGGCGAAGGCAGAGGGCGCGGACATCCGCATCGTCTACTCGCCGCTCGACAGCATCCAGGTGGCAAGGGACAACCCCGATAAGAAGGTCATCTTCCTCGCGGTCGGCTTTGAGACGACGGCCCCGACGGCCGCTGCGACGGTCCTCGCAGCCAAGCAGCAGGGCATCGATAACCTTTACATGCTGTCGGCCCAGAAGCTCGTGCCACCCGCCCTGCGGGCGCTGCTCAACGACCCGGAAGTGCGCGTCGACGGCTTCATCCTGCCGGGACACGTCTCCGTCATCACGGGCACGGATGTCTTCTCGTTCCTCACGGAAGAGTATCACATGCCGGGCGTCGTCACGGGCTTTGAGCCGCTGCAGATCTTGCGCTCGCTCTACCGGCTGATGCAGCAGGTGACGAAGGGAGAGGCGCGCATCGAGAACGAGTACGGCAGCGTCGTGCACAAGGGCGGCAGTCCTGCTGCCCAGCGCGCGACGGACCTCGTCTACGAGCCGGCCGATGCGGCCTGGCGCGGCATCGGCGTCATCCCGATGTCGGGCCTGCGCATGCGCGACTCGTTCGCGGCCTACGACATCGAGCGCTTGCTGCCGCTCGACGTACCGATGGGCCAGAATAAGCCGGGCTGCCGCTGCGGCGAGGTGCTGCGCGGCATCGTGACGCCGAAAGAGTGCCCGCTCTTCGGCAAGGCCTGCGTGCCGACGCATGCCGTCGGCCCCTGCATGGTCTCGGTCGAGGGCGTCTGCGCGGCTTGGTATAAATACGGTCAGGGGAGATTTTCATATGGCAGATGAACGCATTACGATGGCGCACGGCGCCGGTGGCAAGATGAGTCAGCAGCTCATGCAGGAGGTCATCCTGCCGGAGTTCGCGAACCCGTACCTCAATGAACTGCACGACGGCGCATCCGTGACGATGAGCGGCCGCGTCGCCTTCACGACGGACTCGTACGTCGTGCAGCCGCTGTTCTTCAACGGTGGCAATATCGGCAAGCTGGCCGTCTGCGGCACGGTCAACGACCTCTCGATGACGGGCGCTGTGCCGCGCTACATCTCGGTCGGCATGATCCTTGAGGAGGGCTTCCTCATCGAGGACCTGCGCAAGATCGCGCACACGATGCGCGAGATGGCCGATGAGGCCGGCATCGCCATCGTCACGGGCGACACGAAGGTCGTCGAGCGCGGCAAGGCCGACGGCATCTTCATCAACACGGCCGGCATCGGCGACATCATCCCGGGCACGTCCATCTCGCCGCATCACGTGAAGCCCGGCATGAAGGTCCTGCTCTCCGGCTTCATCGGCGACCACGCGGCGACGGTGCTCGCCGGACGCCATGGCCTCGAGCTGCCGGATACCATCAAGACGGACTGCGCACCGCTCAATTCACTGACGCGCGCCATGCTCGAGGCAGCGCCGGACATCGCCGTGCTGCGCGACCCGACGCGCGGCGGCGTGGCGGCCGTCCTCAACGAGATTGCGGAGGCCTCGCATTGCGGCGTCCTCATCGATGAGGACGCCTTGCCCATCCGCGAGGAGGTCCGCGGTGTCTGCGACATCCTGGGATTCGACCCGCTCTACCTCGCCAATGAGGGCAAATGCATAGCCTTCGTGCCGGCCGAGGAGACCGACAAGGTGCTCGCCGTCATGCGCGAGAACCCGTACGGCAAGGACGCCTGCCTGATCGGCGAGGTCACGGCCGAGGCGCCGGGGCAGGTCGGCCTGCGCACGGCCATCGGCGGCATCCGCATCGTCGACATGCCGCTCGGCAATCTCGTGCCGCGCATCTGCTGACAGCGCTTGACGTTGCAAAGGGATTTTTCTATAATAGTAGAGATAGTGAATCCTGTTTGCAAGGAGCTTACAGGAATGGGAACGAGGAAAGGACGATGACGGGATGGGAATCCGGAAGATCGGCTGCCTGCTGGCAGTCTGCCTGATGGTGTTCATGAGCCGCGCTTATGCCGAGAACATGCAGTTTGTCGATGCGAATGGCTCGACTGGATATTATGTGGATACGGATTCGATCTCGTCGGACCAGGTCGTGGAGAACGACGTGCAGAAGACGCTCTGGACGGCGCGCGTCGCCGTCATACGGGCCGACCTCAATCGCCGCTACATCTACCTGATGCAGTTCGACCCGGACAAGCGGATGTACCAGATCTTTGCCTCGGAAGTGCAGCGCTACGACACGAAGGACGTGCTGCAGTCGAGTGACCAGGCGGAACCGCCGAGGCCATACCTCGTGACTTCCCCGATGAATGAGATCGTCCAGTTCATCATGACGGCAAAGTCTTCGAGCACCGAATGACCGAGGATGACCGGGAATGACAATGAAATGACAAGAGCCTGCCCCCATGGGGGCAGGCTCTTTCTGCAAGTTGGAGGTCCTGCAAAGGATTCTTGTTTGCGCCATAGCGCAGGGGCAGGGAAAAGAGAAAAAAAAGAGGACGCAGCTGCGTCCAAAAAGCAAGATCCAATATGAAATATAAGTGCTTTTGAGTATGTCGATCTCTCGACAAACTCATTATAGCGAGGCAGGACGGCTTTGTCCAGCCTTTTCGCCGCAAATCCTTGAACATTTTTTAGGGGGCATTCCTATGTCAAAAAACGCTGCGCTGAAGCAGCGGACAGCATATTTGTCCATCATCTCGAATACGACGCTCGTCGTCCTCAAGCTCATCGTCGGCATCTACGTCGGCGCGGTCAGCCTGATCTCGGAGGCGCTCCACTCGGGCGTCGACCTCATCGCTGCACTCATCGCCTTCTGGGCCGTGCGCAAGTCGGTGACGCCGCCTGACATGGAGCACGACTACGGCCACGGCAAGTACGAGAACCTCTCGGCGGCCGTCGAAGCCGTCTTGATCGTGGCGGCTGCGCTCGGCATCGTCTACGAGGCCGTGGACAAGTTCCACGAATCGGCCGTGCCGGAGACGCTGAGCTACGGCATCGCGATCATGGTCTTCTCCATCATCATCAACTTCTTCGTCTCCCACCGCCTGATCGTCGTGGCGAAGAAGACGGGCTCGCAGGCACTCGAGGCCGACGGCCTCCACCTGCGCGCCGACATCTGGACGTCGGTCGGGGTCCTCACCGGCCTCGTGCTCATGCAGGTCACGGGCTGGGCCTGGCTCGACCCGGTCATCGCCATCTTCGTCGCCGGCATCATCTTCCGCGCCGGCTGGCGCATGATCGTCGAGTCGACGATGCAGCTGACGGACGCGAGCCTGCCAGAGGAAGAGGAGATGCGCATCCGCAAGATCATCGAGAGCGTGCCGGAGGTCAAGGGCTGCCACTGCCTGAGAACGCGCCGCTCGGGCTCGTACAAGCTCTTGGATGTGCACGTGCTGTTCGACGGCACGATGCACCTCTCGCAGGTCCACGCGATCTGCGACGAACTCGAGCAGCTCATCCGCAAGGAGTTTGGCACGTTCGACATCATGATCCATCCAGAGCCGGCCGGCTACCACGATGTCGAGACGAAGGTCAGCCTCTATGAGGAATCGCAGGCGGACGGTGGCCCGCAAAAAGCCTGAAGGCTTTCTTGCTATTTCCAAGAAACTATGCCAGAATAGACACAGATAGTATGAGCAGGCAGGTCGTAACCTGCAATACAGGCTTAAAGGGGAGAATGAACATGAAATTCCGCAAGCTCATCAGCGCCGTCATGAGCGCTGTCTTCCTCGTCTCGTCCATGGGCATCACGGCGGCCGCAACGCCGGAGACGGTCCAGGACAAGCTCGGGGCCATCGAGAAGGACACGTACGGCACGGTCCAGACGGGCGCGCTCGTCGACCGCATCAACAAGCTCGAGAAGGATTACGACGGCACGCACCGCAGCGGCAGCATGATGGCGCGCGTCAACGCCATCTACGATGAGGTCTACACGAACAGCACGAAGCCGTCGCTGCTCGCGGACCTCAACGCCGTCGAGTGGAACATCGGCCATGAGGTCAGCATGGAGCCGGTCGACTCCCGCATGGCCGACCTCGAGATGAGCATGACGGGCAAGACGGGCACGGGCACCTACAAGCAGCGCCTCGCCTCGCTCTCGAAGGCTTCGTTCGGCACGGCCGTCCTGCCGCTCGAACAGGTGCGCGTCCCGGCTGAGACGCTCATTAAGGTCGCGCTCGTCACGCCGGTCGACTCGGACAACCTCAAGGTCGGCGATACCATCCGCTACAAGATCGCGGATGACGTCATCGTCAACGGTAAGCTCGTCTTTGCCAAGGGCCTGCCGGGCGAGGGTACGGTGACGAAGGTCAAGCAGGCGCGCAACTTCGGCCGCAATGCGGAGGTCAACATCGACTTCAATAAGACGAAGTCCATCGATGGCACCTACGTCGACACCTACGTCGGCGAGGAGGCCAAGAAGGAGATGAAGAACCTCGCGATGGCCGCTGGTGCAAGCCTCGCAGGCATTGCCGTCCTCGGCCCAATCGGTATCGTCGCCGGCGCGTTCGTGCACGGCAAGGATGTTCGCCTGCCGGCAGGCACGGAGCTCTACATCCAGACGAAGGCCGACACGACGCTCTACGGTGTCGTGACGACGCAGGCACAGTGATAGAGGATGACGATGGGAGAAGGTCCCGCGCATGGCGCGGGGCCTTCTTTTTCCCTGTCAGGGCCAGCTGCTTTAGTACCAGCTGGCAAGACAGGGAACGGTTCTTCTGATATAATGAAGGATAGTCTTAGTTTGGAAAGGATGAAGACATGACTTCACATAGAATCACGCCGCTAACGGAGAGCGGTCTCTTGTCGGCGCTGACGGTCATCCTGGCCCTGGCAGCGGTCTATCTGCCAGTTGTCGGCGTCGTGGCGTCGCTGGTCTGGGCCATCCCGATCATCGTGCTCGTCGTGCGCCACGGCCTGCGCTGGGGCGTCATGGCTGTGCTCGTCTCGGGCGTCATCATGGCGCTGCTCATCGAGCCGACAATCTCATTGCGCATGGTCCTGTCCTTCGGCCCGACCGGCCTCATGCTCGGCTATGCCTTCCGGCACGGCTGGTCCGGCGCGCAGGCCTTCGGCACGACGCTCGTCGCGTCGGTCGCCGGCAAGCTGCTGACGTTCGGCCTGCTGTTCCTCTTGACTTCTGTCAATCCGCTCAACATGCAGATGGATGTCATGCAGCAGAGCTTTGACCAGACGTTTGCCGTCTACGAACAGATGGGCCTCGACAAGGCCGCCATCGATGCGAGCCGCGCGCAGGTCCAGGAGGCGCTGACCTACCTGAACCTGCTCTTGCCGTTCATCGTCGGTGTCATGGGCCTGCTCGACGCAGCCGTCGCCTACATCATCGGCAGCCGCGTCCTGCGTCGCCTCGGCGAGTCCGTGCCGCAGCTGCCGCCCTTCGCGGAGTGGCGCCTGCCGCAGTTCTTCCTATACCTGCTCGGCTTTGCACTCGTCGGCATCTACTGGGGCGGCTCACGTGAGATACAGCCGCTCTATCAGGCGGCCTTCAACCTCAACATGGTGGCGATGGGCGCCGGTGTCATCCAGGGCCTCTCGCTCATGAGCTATGCCATGGACCGCTTCCGCGTGGGCAAGGTCATGCGCGTCTGCCTCTACGCTTTCGTGCTGCTCGGCGGCGTCCTCGTGCAGATCCTGGCCTTCACAGGCCTTTTCGATATGTTGTTCGATTATCGACGCCGCTTCGGCAAGAAGACGTCCTGAACGTACGGAACATCCTGAACGGGGCGTGGCGACCGCCAAGGTCGTCGCGCATAATAGGAATGAGGTGAAACAATGCCGCGGAATCTCTCGGCATGGATCGATCTTTCGATACATCTGTTCGTCATACTGATGCTCATCGGCATCCTGTCGTGCTACAATCATTTCATCGCCGCGATCTCCTTCGTCGTCTGGCTCTGCCTCGCCTTCTTCGCGAAGGAGCGCTGTCACGACCGCTCGCGGCGCTTTGAGCGCTACTGCCGCAACGTCGTGCGCAACCTCAACGAGATGATGAATTACGCCATCGAGGACCTGCCGCAGGGCATCCTGATCGTCAATCAGGAAGGGCGCATCCAGTGGTGCAATGAGCGCATGGCGGAATACGCCGGCACGAAGCCGGAGCAGGATACGGATGTCAAGGATATCTGGCCCGCCATCATCATCGGGCCGGTCTGGGGGACGATCGGCGAGTACGTCTTCGCCAATGAGGACCACTACTATCAGGTGCGCTACCGGCCCGTCCCCGTGCCGCCGCATCAGACGCCGCTGATGGCGCTCTACGTGCAGGACATCACGGGCTTCGAGACGCTGCGCAATTCGTACAAGCTCAGCCGCACGGTTCTTGCCTACATCCAGATCGACAATTACGACGAGGTCATCCAGGGCCTCGACGAGGCGGCGCGCACGGCGCTCTTGCTCTCGGTCAACCAGCAGCTCGACAACTGGATGAAGAGCCTCGGCGGCTTCATGCGGCGCGTGTCGGATGACCTCTACGTCGTCATCCTCGAGCGCAAGGCGCTCGACAAGGCCATCGCGGCCCGCTTCGACATCCTCGACAAGGTCCGCCAGCTGCACAGCGCGAACCGCCTGCCTGTCACGCTGTCGATGGGCGTGGCGGTGGCCGACTGCCAGAGCATGGCCGACCTCGGCACGCAGGCCCAGGCGGGGCTCGACCTCGCGCTCGGCCGCGGCGGCGACCAGGTCGCCGTGCAGATCGGCGGCAAGACGCAGTTCTTCGGCGGCCGCGCGAAGGCCGTGGAGAAGCACACGCGCGTCAAGGCGCGCGTCGTCGCCCACGCCATCCGCGAGATCATGGACGGCGCGGACGCCGTCTTCGTCATGGGCCACCACAACGAGGACTTCGACTGCTTCGGCGCCTCGATGGGCGTGGCCAAGATGGCGCGCCAGCTCGGCAAGCCCGTCAAGATTGTGCTGTCCGACATGAACGAGGGCATCGGCAAGTTCTCCGATATCCTCAAGGACAACGAGGAGTACCAGGACATCATCGTGCGGGCAAGTGACCTCGTCAACATGACGGCGCTCAACCCTGTGCTCGTCGTCGTCGACACGCACATCCCGCACCTCGTCGCGGCGCCGGCGCTACTCGAGCGCATCCACCGCGTCATCGTCATCGACCACCACCGCCGCAGCGAGCACTTCATCAAGAACCCGCTGCTCGTCTACATCGAGCCGGCCTCGAGCTCGTCGAGTGAGCTCGTCACGGAGCTCTTGATGTACTTCAGCGACAACCTCGTGCTCTCGCGCGTCGAGGCCACGGCGCTCTACTCGGGCCTCGTCGTCGACACGAAGAACTTCGCCGTGCAGACGGGCGTGCGCACCTTCGATGCCGCAGCCTACCTGCGGCGCAGCGGTGCCGATCCCGTCATGGTCCGCCATCTCTTCCGCACGGATTACGAGACGACGGTCGCGCTCGCGAAGGCAGAGGCGCGCTCAGAGTTCTACGAGGGCGGCCTCATCGTCTCGACCTGTCCCGAGCTCATCTCGAACGGCCAGGTCATCGCGGCGCAGGTCGCAGACTCGCTGCTGCGCATCGAGAACGTGCGCATGAGCATCGTCGTCTTCCAGCTCACGGAGGACACGGTGGGCATCAGTGCGCGCTCGACGGGCGAGCTCAATGTCCAAGTCATCATGGAGGCGTTTGGCGGCGGCGGCCACCAGAACGTCGCCGGCGCCCAGATCAAGGGCGGCAATGTCGAAGATATCAAGCAAAAGGCAATCGAGATTGCCAAGAAGTACATAGAGGAGTTTGATCAAGATGAAAGTAATCTTACAGCAGGACGTTAAGAAACTCGGTAAAAAAGGCGATATCGTCGAGGTATCGGAGGGCTACGGCCGCAATTTCCTGCTGCCGCGCAAGGCAGCAGTGCTGGCCACCGCACAGAACCTCAACGTGGCGAACGCACAGGCCGGCTCCAAGGCCCGCAAGGAAGCCATGGCCGCAGATGAGGCCAAGCTCATGGCCAAGCAGCTCGAGAAGGTCGAGGTCAAGATTCCGGTCCGCATCGGCGAGGGCGGCAAGCTCTTCGGCAGCGTGACGGGCAAGGATGTGTCGGAGGCGCTCAAGAAGCAGCATATCGATATCGACAAGCGCAAGATTACCATCCAGGGTGAAGTGACGGGCACTGGCGTCTACGAGGCGGTCATCAAGGTTCATCCGACTGTCACGAGCAAGATCAAGGTCAGCGTCGTCGCAGAGTGATTGACCCGAAAGAAGCCTCCTCGCAAGAGGGGGCTTTTTGGTTCACAGTATCATCGAGTAAAGGAGGGACTATGTTCTTTTTCAATCGTTTTTTCCATCAGGATAAGCAGGACAAGCAGGACAGGCAGAAGGAACGTCCAGAGCAGGAAGAGGGCGTGCAGCAGCCTGAAGTCCTGCCAATCGACCGCGAGATCGACGCGCTCTATCAGGCGCTCATCGACCTCATCGGCGCGGATTCGCTCGTCATCCAGGCCGGGCGCATGAACGCGATGGACCTGCTGCGCTCCACGGGGCGCTGTGAGCGCGTGCTGGCCCTGCAGCGCATCCTCGACGAGGACCCGCTCTTGCATCCGGCTCCTCGCGAAGCGGAGCTGCCGGACGTGCTCCAGCAGCTGACGGAGCGCATCGCTGAGAAGCGCGCGCGCAAGGATGTGGAGGACCGCATCGAGAAGAAGGTCAACGAGAAGCTCGAGCAGGAGCACCAGGACTACGTTGACGACATCCGCAAGCAGGTCATAAAGGAGGAGAAGCCGGATGCGGAGACGCCACAGGATGCCGAGAAGCGCGCAAAGCTCGAAAAGCTCGACAGCATCCACCTGACGCAGTCCGTCATGGAGCTCTTGCGCCCGCGCGATTTCAGCGAGATCGTCGGCCAGGAGCGCGCCGTCAAATCCCTGCTCGCCAAGCTCTCCTCGCCGTACCCGCAGCACCTGCTGCTCTACGGCCCGCCGGGCGTCGGCAAGACGACGGCCGCGCGCCTCGTGCTCGAAGCGGCGCGCAAGAAGCCGGCCTCGCCGTTCCGCGAGGACGCGCCTTTTGTTGAGACGGACGGCACGACGCTGCGCTGGGACCCGCGCGACATCACGAATCCGCTCTTGGGCTCGGTGCACGATCCGATTTATCAGGGCGCGCAGAAGACGCTCGCGGACAGCGGCATCCCTGAACCGAAGCCGGGCCTCGTCACGGAGGCACATGGAGGCATCCTCTTCATCGACGAGATTGGCGAGATGGACGAGATGTTGCAGAACAAGCTCCTGAAGGTCCTCGAGGACAAGCGCGCCTACTTCGAGTCGGCCTACTACGACCCGACGGACCCGAAGGTCCCGCCCTATATCCGCAAGCTCTTCGAGGAGGGCGCGCCGGCGGACTTCGTGCTGATCGGCGCGACGACGCGCGACGCTGGCCACATCAACCCGGCCCTGCGCTCGCGCTGTGCCGAGATCTACTTCGAGCCGCTGACGCCGAAGCACATCGAGGCCATCGTGCAGAATGCGGCCGCGAAGCTCAAGGTCGCGCTCGAGCCTGGCGTCGCGGCACTGATCTCCGAGTACACGGTCGAAGGGCGCAAGGCCATCAACATCCTCGCCGACGCCTACAGCCTCGCGCTCGAGAAGGCCGACGGCAGGATGGAGGGCCTGACGATCGGCCGCGAGGCCGTCTACGAGGTCGCGCAGGTCTCGCGCCTCTACCAGTTCGTCACGAAGAAGGCGCGTCACACCGCCGTGCAGGGCCACATCTTCGGCCTCGGCGTTGCGGGCTTCCTCGGCTCCGTCATCGAGATCGAGGCCGTCGCCTTCCCCGCGCGTGAGAAGGGCAAGGGCACGGTGCGCTTCAACGAGACGGCCGGCAGCATGGCCAAGGACTCCGTCTTCAATGCTGCTTCGGTCATGCGCCAGTTGACCGGCAAGGACATCCACGACTACGACGTGCACATCAACGTCATCGGCGGCGGCAATATCGACGGGCCGAGTGCCGGCACGGCCATCCTCGCCTGCATCGTCAGCGCTGTGACGGGCCGCAGGATACGCCAGGACGTGGCCGTGACGGGCGAGATCTCGCTCGCGGGGCGCGTGCGCCCCGTGGGCGGCGTCTTCGAGAAGGCATACGGTGCACGCCAGGCCGGCATCAAGACGCTCGTGATCCCGAAGGAGAACGAGCGCGACATCCCAGAAGACCTCCTGGGCCTCGACATCCATGCGGTGGAGACGGCTGAGGAGGCATTCCAGCTGATTTTCGAGGAGGAATAAAGATGGCATTACCAGAGCGTGTGCCGCCTCAGAACATCGAGGCAGAACAGGCGGTCCTCGGTGCGATGATGATCAAGAAAGAGGCGATCGTCGAGGCGCAGGAGATCCTGCAGCCGGAAGATTTCTACCGCGAGGCGCACCGCCGCGTCTACGATGCGATGCTGAAGCTCGCCGAGAACGACGAGGCCGTCGACCTCGTCACGCTGACCGAGCAGCTGCGCAAGGACGGCGAGCTCGAGAAGGTCGGCGGCATTCCGTTCATCACGACGATCGCCAACATCGTGCCGACGGCGGCCAATGTTGCGTACCACGCGAAGATTGTCAAGGAGAAGGCCGAGCTGCGCCGCCTCATCGACGCGGCGACGGAGATTGCCAGCGCTGCCTATGAGGACACGCAGCTGGTCGAGAACATCATGGATGCGGCCGAGCAGAAGATCCTCGCCGTGGCGGGCGCACAGGCGTCAAATGGCTTCGAGTCGCTCAAGAGCATCATCATGCGGACGTTCGAGCACATCAACGTGCTCTACGAGTCGAAGGGGGGCATCACGGGCCTGCCGACGGGCTTCAAGGACCTCGACCGCCTGACGAGCGGCCTGCAGGCCTCCGACCTCATCCTCGTCGCCGCACGCCCGTCGATGGGCAAGACGGCCTTCACGCTGAACATCGCCTCGTACGTCGGCCTGCACGGCGGCAAGGTCGCCTTCTTCTCGCTCGAGATGAGCAAGGAGCAGCTCATGCAGCGCATGCTCTGCTCCGAGGGTGACATCGATTCCCAGATGCTGCGCACGGGCCAGCTCGATGACGAGGACTGGTCGCATCTCGTCACCGTCGCCGACAAGCTCAACCGCGCGCCAATTTACATCGACGACACGGCGGGCATCACTGTCATGGACCTGCGCTCGAAGGCGCGCCGCCTCAAGGCGGAGCACGGCCTCGACCTCATCGTCATCGACTACCTGCAGCTCATGCAGGGCAGGCCGAGCAAGAACGGCGACAACCGCCAGCAGGAGATCTCCGAGATCTCGCGCTCTCTCAAGGCGCTCGCGCGCGAGCTCAACGTACCGGTCATCGCACTCTCGCAGCTCTCGCGCTCCGTCGAGGCGCGCCAGGTCAAGCGCCCGATGCTCTCCGACCTGCGCGAGTCCGGCTCCCTCGAGCAGGACGCCGACATCGTCATGTTCCTTTACCGCGAGGACTACTACGACAAGGATACGGACAAGAAGAACCAGACAGAAGTCATCATCGCCAAGCACCGCAATGGCCCTGTTGACACGGTACGTCTCTACTTCCAGAAGGAGTACACGAAGTTCCGCGATATGATTCAGGAATGACGCTCTTTTTTCTTGACAAAACGTTCACTTCGTTATACACTTTGGTTATGAAAACGGTCTCATAACGAAGAATCAGAGTCAAACGAGAGGAATAAAGAAAGGGGAAATCTTCATGAAAGAGATTCGCTTGGACAGTCCGCTGAACGGACAGCTCATCGAATTGAAAGATGTCAAGGACCCAGCCTTCGCGAGCGGCGCGATGGGCAAGGGTGCTGCCGTCAAGGACCCGGACGGCAAGGTCTACTCGCCGGTCGACGGCACGGTCACGGTGCTCTTCGGCACGAAGCACGCCATCGGCATCCATGCTGAGGACGGTGCGGACATCCTGATTCACGTCGGCATCGACACGGTCAACCTCGGCGGCAAGTACTTCGACGCCAAGATCGCGCAGGGCGATACGGTCAAGAAGGGCCAGCTGCTCTTGGAGTTCGACCCGGAGGGCATCAAGTCGGCCGGCTACGACACGACGACGCCGGTCCTCGTGACGAACGCTTTCGACTACGACAAGATCACGGTCGCGCTCGGCGATAAGGAGATCACGACGGTCACGGCAGAGCCGGCAGAAGAAGCCGCCCCGGAGGCGGATGCAGCCGCTGCGTCGGCGGAGCCGGAGGAAGACTACAGCGACCTGCCGAAAGAAGAACGCGTCGCGAAGCTCATCTGGAAGTACGTCGGTGGCCACGACAATGTCCGCAGCGCCGAGCACTGCGCGACGCGCCTGCGCCTGATCATCAACGACAAGTCGAAGCTCGACGCGAAGGCCATCGAGAACATCGACGGCGTCAAGGGCCAGTTCTTTGCAGCGGCCCAGTACCAGATCATCCTCGGCACGGGCTTTGTCGACAAGGTGTACGACGCCTTCGTCGCCGGCACGGGCCTCGCTGGTGCCAGCAACAACAAGGCTGAGGCATATGCACAGATGTCGATGGCCCAGAAGATCTCTCGCACGCTCGGCGACGTCTTCGTGCCGATTATCCCAGTCCTCGTCGCGACCGGTCTTTTCATGGGCCTGCGCGGCGCCTGCCTGAGCCTCGGCGTCCAGTTCAGTGACAACGTCCTGCGCATGAGCCAGATTCTCACGGATACGGCCTTCGCCTTCCTGCCAGCCCTCGTCTGCTGGTCCACGACGAAGCGCTTCGGCGGCACGCCGGTCATCGGCATCGTCCTCGGCCTCATGCTCGTCGCACCGCAGCTGCCGAATGCCTACGCGATTGCCGCCGGTGAAGCACAGCCGATCATGATGGACATCTTCGGCCTCAGCGTACCGGTCGTCGGCTATCAGGGCTCCGTCCTGCCGGCCCTCGTCCTCGGCATCTTTGCCGCGAAGCTTCAGAAATGGCTCAAGACCTTCATTCCGGACGTCATTGACCTCATCGTCACGCCGTTCCTGACGCTCTTCATCTCCATGATCCTCGGCCTCCTGATCGTCGGCCCGATCATGCACTGGATCGAGCTCGCCGTCTTCGGCGCCATCCAGACGTTCCTCGCCCTTCCGTACGGCGTCGGCGGCTTCATCGTTGGCGGCATCCATCAGGTCATCGTCGTCTTCGGTGTCCACCACGTCTTCAATGCCCTTGAGGTCCAGCTGCTCGCCACGACGGGCGTCGATCCGTTCAACGCCATCATCACGGGCGCTATCATCGCACAGGGCGGTGCCGCTGCCGCTGTTGCAGCGCGCACGAAGAACAAGAAGAAGCGCGCTCTCTACGTTTCCTCGATCGTACCGGCCTTCCTCGGCATCACGGAGCCGGTCATCTTCGGTATCAACCTGCGCCTCATGAAGCCGTTCCTCTATGCACTCGTCGGCGGCGCCTGCGCAGGCGGCATTGCCGGTTTCCTGCACCTCGCTGGCACGGGCATGGGCATCACGGTCCTGCCGGGTACACTCCTGTACCTCGATCACCTGCCGCAGTACATCCTCGTCAATGTCGTTGGTTTCGCCGTAGCGTTTGCTCTGACGTTCACGCTGTTTAACCCGGAAAAAGAGGACGAAGCGTAAGAACTACTGATGGGGCTGCCTGTTACGGCAGCCCTTTTCTTGTTATAGAAGGAGGATTCTCTAATGGAAAAGTTTGATAAGAAGGCCATCGACGCTAAGGTGGCGGCTGGCTTCCCGCTGACGGACCGCTGGCACAACCGCTTCCATCTCGAGATGCCGTTCGGCCTCATCAACGACCCGAATGGCCTGACGTTCGCGGATGGCGAATACCATATCTTCTACCAGTGGAATCCGCTCGGCTGCGAGCACAAGAACAAGTGCTGGGCGCATGTCCGGACGCGCGACTTCGTCCACTACTCGATGCCGGAGCTCTCGCTCTGGCCGAGCGACGAGCACGACAAGGACGGCTGCTACTCGGGCTGCGGCTTCACGGAGAAGGGCAAGGTCCACGTCTTCTACACCTGCAACGCCAAGAATGACGGCGTGCGCACGCCGGCGCAGCGCTTCGGTACGCTGCAAGAGGACGGCCATGTCGAGAAGGGCGCGATCGTCGTGCCGGACAGCCCCGAGGGCATCACGGGGCACTTCCGCGATCCGTATCTCTTCCATCGCCATGGCAAGCGCTACTTCGTCATCGGCGCACAGGCTGACGAGGAGAAGTTGCGCGGCACGGTCCTCATCTACAAGGAAACGAAAGAGGGCTGGCAGAACCTCGGTGAGCTCAAGACGCGCCTCAAGGACTTCGGCTACATGTGGGAGTGCCCGAACATGCTGCACTTCGGCAGCTACGACGCCCTGATTTTCTGCCCGCAGGGGCTCGAGGCGCGCGAGTTCGACCGCCAGAACATCTATCAGGCCGGCTACATCGCAGGCCACCTGTCGCTCGACAGCATGGACATGATGCAGCACACGAAATTCCAGGAGCTCGACCACGGCTTCGACTTCTACGCGCCGCAGGTCGTCCAGCATGAAGGCCGCCACATCCTGCTCGGCTGGATGGGCATGCCCGACAAGGATGCGGAGTACCCGACGAGCGAGAAGGGCTGGATGTACAGCCTGACCCTGCCGCGCGTGCTGACTCTGCGTCAGGGCCACATCTTCTCGCGCCCAGCCGCAGAGCTCAAGGCCCTGCGCATCGAGAGCTCGGCCATCGACATCGACGCCGACATGGAGAGCAAGGTCCTCACGCGCCTGTTTGATGGCTCGGAGGTCCTCATGGACATCACGCTGGGCGAAGCGCAGAAGGTCACGATGACGCTGGCCTATGGCCTCGAGAAGACGGTCTTCGCGTACGACCGCACGACGCAGGTCATGACAATCGACCGCACGGGCATGAAGAATGGCGGCCGCGGCGTGCGCCGCTTCAAGATGTTCGTCGACAACGTGCTCTCGCTGCAGCTCTTCGTCGACCGCGCAGCCGTCGAGGCGTTCTTCCAGCACGGCGAGGAAGCGGCGAGCCTGCTCGTCTTCCCCGAGAAGAACATCCGCCCCGAGCTGCGCATCGAGGCCGACGCCCCGCTCGAGACCGTCACGGGCCGCGTCTGGGAGCTCGACGCCTTCCACTTCAATCCCTGATTTTCTGATACAGCATACAGAAAAGCCCCGAAGCAACTGCTTCGGGGCTTTCTTGCAAACAGAACTGATGGGATCAGTTATTTACAGCACGTTTTTCTGGTGGGGCCGCCAACGCAACTCGGCGGATACGCTCAAATGGAATCTCTGCAAATGCATAGCGGATATCCAGATAAGTATCGGAACGTGTGAATGTAACTTTCTTCAATGTGAATTTCGTGGTAGCTTTGATACGTTCGATATAATACTGCGCGTCTTCCGCGGAGAAGGGACCCTGTTCGATGATAACGCGGATATTGTCGATCATCATGGGAAACACCTCCAACATAACCGACGGCATGGCAGCAGGGGCGCGGATGGACCGGCTCATCCTGCCATGCACAGAAAACTTGCGGACTGTTGTAAGCGATGATAGGGATAGGGGCGTATTCCTTCACAACTTACGGCTATTATACTACAGATTGAATCTGATGTTAACCTGTATTTTACGGCTATAGCTGGAAAACTGGTCCATTTTATGGAATTAATCCCATCTAGATAACGTTTTCTATATGAATTGTTGCATAATGGGCATAATTTCGCGCAAAAGATACGGCAGAACGATGAGACGGTCAACGTTCTGCCGTATTCTGCCAGTCTGTTGTTGTCAGCGTTGTCGGAGGATGCCTGTCAGATGAAGTACATGAGGCTCTCAGCCGACTTCTCCTGGTCGATGGCCGTGAGGATGTCGTCGAGCGAGATGGCGGAGAGCGCCTTCTGGATGGCCTCGTCGAGCGGCGTGAAGACGCAGGAGGCGAGGGCGCGGTCGAGCTCGGGCATCTTCTCCTGGGCGGCGGGGGCCGTCTTTTCCATCAGGGAGAGCTCGATGGAGGAGAGGATGTCATAAGGCGTGATCTCACGCGGCGGACGGGCCAGCTGATAGCCGCCCTGGCTGCCCTTGATGGAATTGACGAGGCGGGCGCGCTTCAGCAGGGAAAAGACCTGCTCGAGGTAGATCTTGGAGATGCCGAGCTTTTCCGAGATGCTGACGATCGTGATCGGCGTGCCAGCGGCGTAATTGCGCGCGAGATACGTCATGGCAGCGAGGCCGTAGCGGCCCTTAGCAGAAATCTTCATCTATATTCCCTCGTTTCTCAGATAATCATATTGAAAATATATGTCATGCTTGTGTACTATATCATATTAAAAATGCAGGAAAAAGTCAATCCCTATTGACAAGCGGCAGGGGCTGTGCTACTATATAAACATATTAATTATATATGTTTTCACTTAGCATTGAATATAAGCAGATAAATGGAGGTATTCACCATGGGTAAAATCTACAACAGCGTCACGGAACTGATCGGCGGCACGCCGCTCCTCAAAGCCAACAACTTCATCAAGGCCAATGGCCTCAAGGCCAACATCTTCGTGAAGCTCGAGTACTTCAATCCGGCCGGCTCCGTCAAGGACCGCATCGCCAAGGCCATGATCGAGCAGGCTGAGAAGGATGGTAAGCTCAAGCCGGGCGCAACGATCATCGAGCCGACTTCCGGCAACACGGGTATCGGCCTCGCCAGCGTCGCAGCAGCCCGCGGCTACAAGGCCATCCTGACGATGCCGGAGACGATGAGCATCGAGCGCCGCAATCTGCTCAAGGCATACGGCGCGAAGATTGTCCTGACGGACGGCTCGAAGGGCATGAAGGGCGCGATTGCCAAGGCAGAAGAACTCGCCAAGGAGACGCCGAACTCCTTCATTCCGGAGCAGTTCGCCAACCCGGCCAACCCGGCTGCCCATGAGGCGACGACGGGCCCGGAGATCTACAACGACCTCGACGGCAAAGTCGATGCCTTCATCGCTGGTGTCGGCACGGGCGGCACGCTCTCCGGCGTCGGCCACTACCTCAAGAAGCAGGACAAGGGCATCCACGTCGTCGCAGTCGAGCCGGAGACGAGCCCGGTCCTCTCGAAGGGTCAGGCTGGCCCGCACAAGATCCAGGGCATCGGCGCTGGCTTCGTGCCGGAGACGCTCGACACGAAGGTCTACGATGAGGTCATCGCTATCTCGAATGACGATGCCTTCAAGTACGGCCGCCAGTTCTCCCACGTCGAGGGCGTGCTCATCGGCATCTCCTCGGGCGCAGCTCTCGCAGCAGCCATCGAGCTCGCCAAGCGTCCGGAATTCGAGGGCAAGAACATCGTCGCCCTGCTGCCGGACACGGGCGACCGCTACCTCTCGACGGAACTCTTCGCTGAGTAAGAAGAATACCTCCCAAATCCACATATCACACTTCAAAGACAGGGGCCAAGGGCCCCTGTCTTTTTTGTCTGGCATCAAAATTTTGTTGGATATGGGCAGAGATGGTATAATGAGGGAGTCTAAGTGTATGTATCGTGTATAGGAGGTCGCCGTCTTGCGTATTGTCGTGGTCGGAGCGGGCAAGCTGGGTTACAGCATTGCCGCGCTCCTCTCAAAAGAACAGTTCGATGTGATCGTCATCGATCACGATGAAAGCCAGCTGGAGGCGGTCAAGAACACGCTCGATGTGCTGACCATCTTCGCCAACGGCGCGAGCCCAATCACGATGAATGACCCCGACATCCGCGGAGCCGATATCCTCATCGCCGTGACGGCCAGTGATGAGGTCAACATGGTCGCCTGTATCCTCGCGAAGAAGCACGGCATCCGCCATACGATCGCCCGCATCCGCGACATGCAGTTCATGAGCGAGGCGAGGGACTACCTCAAGGAGAACTTCGATATCGACCTCATGCTCAACCCGGAGCTCATCACGGCGAACGAGATCAACCGCATCCTCATGACGCCGGCCGCTCTCGACGTCGAGGACTTCGCGCACGGCAAGATCCGCTTGTTCGAGACGAAGGTGCGCCGCTCGTCGCCACTGGCGAACATCCCACTCAAGGACATCGAGTTCCCGAAGGGCGTGCTGGCCGGAATGATCTTTCGCGACCACCGCATGATCATCCCGCACGGCGACGACTGCCTGCTGCCGCACGACAATGCCTACTTCATCGGCATCCCGGAGGAGATCGAGAAGTTCAGCCAGACTTTCGTGCAGCGCGATGCCCGCAAGCTGCACCGCGTCGTCATCATCGGCGCGGGCCGTGCGGGCCGCGCACTCGCGCCGATGCTCGAGAAACAGGGCGTGCGCGTCAAGGTCATCGACAAGGACCCGGACCGCTGCCGCCTCATGGCGGACAAGCTCGTCGACGGCATCGCCATCTGCGGCGACGGCACGGACATCGACCTCCTGACCGAGGAGGGCGTGGCCGAGGCGGACGTTGTCGTCTGCCTGACGGAGGATGACAAGCTCAATCTCATGCTGGCGCTGCTCGCGCGCCACATGTCGCACAACAAGACAAAGACGGTCGTGCGTGTCGCGCGCAATGAGTACGTGGAGCTCATGGAGAAGGTCGGCGTCGACATCGTTCTCTCGGCCCGCCTGCTCTCGGCGAGCGAGGTGCTGGCCTTTGCGCGCCGCGGCGGCGTCGTCTCGGTCTCGCTGCTCGAGGGCGCCAAGGCCGAGGCCGTCGAGGTCATCGTGCAGGAGGGCGCGCCCGTCGCGGGCAAGCCGCTGATGGAGGCCAAGCTGCCGCGCGCCTGCCTCGTCTGCGCCTACGTGCGCGACGGGGAGGCCGTGATCCCGAACGGCGCTACCGTCCTGCAGCCGGGCGACCGGACCATCCTCTTCATCCAGACGCAGTTCTCGAAGAAAGTCATGCAGTATTTCAAGGGCAGGGAATGAGATGATCAAGTTCCAACGGAGAAAACGCCAGCTGGACATCTTCTGGCTGCTCATGGGCAGTGTCGCGGAGATCATGGGGCTCGCTCTCTTCGTGCCGTTTGCCGACAGCCTGCTCTGGCACGAAGAGGGCTGGATCTTCCTTGTGCCCGCCGTGCTCGCCATCGCGCTAGGCCTCTCCTTCAGCTGGCTCGGCCGCGACCACAAGCGCCAGATCAATGTCTGGGAGGGTGCGCTCTTCATGGTGCTCGTCTGGCCGCTGCTCTCCATCCTCGGCATGATGCCCTACGTGCTCTCCGGCATCCTGGTGAATCCTGTCGATGCCTTCTTCGAGAGCGTGGCGGCCGTCACGACGACGGGCGTCTCGTGCCTCGACTACGCGCGCGGCGACATGATGCGGGGCCTCGTCCTCTGGCACAGCATCCTCAACTGGCTCGGCGGCCTCAATTTCATCATCATCCTCTCGACGGTCCTGCCGCAGGTCAGCGGTTGCTTTGGCCTGACGCTCTCCGCGCGCCAGAGCATCTTCTTCAGCCCCGTCTGGAACAAGATGGCTGAGTCGGCGCGCCAGGGCTTTGGCGTTTACGCCAGCCTCACGGCGCTCTCCTGCCTGCTCTACCTCGCCGCCGGGCTCGACCCGTTCTCGGCGCTGACTCAGGCGATGGTGACGCTCTCGTCAAGCGGCTCGGCCGAACCGGGCTACTTCCTCGCGCGCGACAGCATCCCCTTGGAGCTCGCGGCTGGCATCTCGATGCTCGTGTCGGGACTCAACCCATTGCTCTGCTGGAAGGTCTGGGACAGGCTGAGCTTCCGCCTGATGCTGCGCGACACGGAGCTGCAGGCGTACGCGGGGCTCTTCCTCGCGAGCGGCGCGCTCGTCGCCTGGAATCTCTGCCGCACGGGCACCTACGATGCGGCGGAGAGCCTGCGCTACGGACTGTTCCAGGTCGCAGCCTTCTTGTCGACGGGCGGCTTCGTCTCCGCGCCGTGCTGGGACTGGCCGGACTTCTCGCGCCTCATGCTCTTCGTGCTCGTCTTCGTCGGCGGCTGCATCGGCTCGGCCGGCGGCGGGCTCAAGGTCATGCGCCTGCTCGTGCTCATGCGCATGAGCGTGACGGAGATCCGCCACACCTTGCATCCGCACATGGTCGTGAGCATCAAGGTCGACGGGCTGCCCGTGCCGATGAAGATCGTCGGCCGCATCCTGTCGTTCTTCTTCCTGTTCCTGAGCATCTTCATCATCTCGACGCTTGTCATCTCGCTTTCGGGCATCAGCCTTATGCAGGCGATGGGCGTCGCGGCGGGCTGCCTGACGAGCGCGGGCTCGACGGCCGACCTCTTCGGGATCTGGAGCTTCGCGGAGGCGCCCGGCTGGGTGAAGCTCTTCTGTACCTTCATCATGATCATCGGTCGCATCGAGCTCTTCTCGTTCTTCGTGCTGCTCGACGGCGGCATCCGCTCCGTCGGGCGCCATTGGTAAGTGAATCGATACAGATAGAAAGGGGGTAAGGGGATGAACCAGAACATCATATGTTACGTACTCGGCCGCCTCGTCCTCGCGGAGGCCGTCATCCTCGGCATCCCCTTCTTCATGGCGCTCTACGGCTGGGAGAAAAGCGCGCCGGCCTTTGCCGTCTCCATCTGCATCTGTGTGCTCATAGGGCTCGCGCTGCGCGTGCACGGCCGCTCCGGCAACGAGCAGCTGACGATGCGCGAGGGCGCGGCCATCACAGGGCTCGGCTGGCTGCTCGCGACCTTCCTCGGCATGCTTCCGTACCTCTTGAGCGGCTCGCTCGGCTTCCTCGACGGCCTGTTCGAGAGCATCTCGGGCTTCACGGGCACAGGCGCGACTGTCATGACGAGCATCGAGTCGCAGCCGTTCAGCATCCTGTTCTGGCGCATGATGACGCACTGGTTCGGCGGCCTCGGCATCATCGTCATCTTCATCGCGCTCTTGCCGCAGGCCGGCCAGAGTACCGTCTACATGTACAACGCTGAGACGACGGGCCCGACGCGCGACCGCGTGCTGCCGCGCCTGCGCGAGATGACGCGCTCGCTCTTCCTCATGTACATGGTCTTCACGATGACGGCCTGCGTCATCTACCTCTGCTGCGGCCTCACCTTTCTCGACGCCATCGCGCACGCGATGAGCACGCTCGGCACGGGCGGCTTCTCGCTCTACGACGACAACGCCATGCACTTCGACAACCCCGCGCTCGAGGGCTGGATGACCTTCTTCATGATCCTCGCGGGCGGCAACTTCGGCCTCTACTACCGCGTCTGGAAAAAGGGACCGCGCGTGCTGAGAAACAACACGGAGTTCCGGGCCTACCTCGTGATCCTCGCGGTGGCCATGCTTCTGATCACCGTGAACCTCGTCGATGCGATGGGCATGCAGCCCGTCGAGGCCTTCCGCTACGCGAGCTTCCAGGTCGGCTCGCTCTCGACGACTGGCTTCGTCTCCGCTGACTTCGACCAGTGGCCGGCCTTCTCGAAGGGCGTTCTGATGATGCTCATGATCAGCGGCGGCTGCGCCGGGTCGACGGCCAGCGGCGTCAAGGTCTCGCGCGTCGTCCTGCTCGCCAAGAACGCCTGGGCCGTCGTGCACCAGAAACTCAGCCCGCGCCGCGTCATCCGCGCGCACATGAACGGCATCGAGGTCAGCGGCGACATCCTGATGCGCGTCGGGCAGTTCTTCTTTCTCTACATCTTCGCCATCGTCTTCTGGGCACTGCTTCTGACCTTCGACGGCATCGGCGCCTTCGACGCCCTCGGCATCAGCGTCACTACACTCGGCAACGTCGGCCCCGCCTTCGGCATCGCCGGTGCCACCTGCACCTTCGCCGGCCTCTCCGACTTCTCCAAGAGCATCCTCTGCATCGAGATGCTCTTGGGCCGCCTCGAGCTCTTCACCCTGCTCGTCATGCTGAGCCCCGAATTCTGGAAAATCCGCAACAGATGGTGAATGAGGGAGAGGCTGCAGAACGTTACTTAGAGATATTCTTATCTGGCGGGGGCACCTGTTTCGGCTTCGGCGTTCCGTTGAATGTGTCCCCTGGTATGTCTGCCTTTGAGGCTGCTTCGCCGCCTGCTGCGTCGTTCTGACATCGGCGCGCTAGGGGAGATATCCTTGGGACACAGCCCTGCGGGCGGTCACTGCACGCCTGCAGGCGAAACAGGTACCCCCGCCTGTTAGGCACGCCGGCAGCACTTGGCGAGGGCTCGCACTGGCTGCCCAAAAGAAACGCAGCCACTTTGGGGGATGGGAAGAGTCGCGCTGTCACGACGCTCCATCTGAACGAGCATATCGAGCTCCGTCCTAGACATGGACAGCCTGACTTTAGGGGCGGGGGGATGTATTCTGCCTGCAGGAGCGCAGCGATTGCCCAGCGGGCTGTGCCCCAAGAAGGACTGGACTTTAGAGATACTATGTTGGAACGCCGCGGCAGGCGGCGAATCGCCATCGAGGTAGAAATGGTCATGGGGCACATTTAGCGGAGCGACGAAGCCAGAATACATCCCCCCGACCACCACGCAGTATGCCAGAATGCGTTGAAGAAACCCCAGTCCGAAGCCGGAACAGGTCCACCCCGCCACGCGAGAAAGAATCTAGAACGCGCTGTAGAAAATCCATAAAATCAGTTATGTCAATGATAAATCCCACACCACCGCTTTCAAGAGCGGCTTTTTTTGTGCTATACTGAACACATCATGAAAGGTGGAATCATTATGGTCAGTAACTTGATTGTCGCAATCTGCGCAGTCATCCCGTTGTTTTTCTTGATGCTCGTCGGCTTTGCCGTCAAGAAGATGCGCCTGCTCACGGAGCTCGAGCTCGCCCATGTCAACCGCATGGTCTTCAAGATCTTCTTCTTCTTCATGATGTTCTATAACATCTACACCACCGACCTCGCCGAGACCTTCCGGCCGCATCTCATGCTGTTCGGCGCCGTCGGCGTGCTCGCCTCGGCGCTGATCGGCGGCATCATCATCTGCTTCATCGAGAAGTCGAACAAGCGGCGCGGGGCGATGATCCAGGCCATCTTCCGCAGCAACTTCGTCATCATGGGCATCCCGATCATCAGCAACATCTTCGGCGACGACCAGCTGGCCATCCCGACGATGATGATTGCCATCATCGTGCCGATCTACAACATCGTCTCCGTCTTCATCCTCGAGACCTTCCGCGGCGGTCACTTCTACCTGCCCACCATCCTCCTCGGCGTGCTCAAGAACCCGATGATCCTCGGTGCCATCTTCGGCACGCTCTTCCTCGTCCTCGGCATCCCGCTGCCGAAGGTCATCCTCAAGCCAATCAGTCAGCTCGCTGCTGCGACGACGCCGATGGCCCTCATCATTCTCGGCGCCTCTTTCAAGGCCGGCAGCTACCACGAGCATTTGCCGCAGCTCATCGGCTGTGTCCTCGGCAGGCTCGTCATCGTGCCGACCATCATGCTGAGCCTGGCCATCTTCCTCGGCTTCCGCGGCATCGAGCTCGTCACGCTCATGGCCATCTTCGCGACGCCGTGTGCCGTCGCCGGCTATGCCATGGCCCAGCAGATGGGCAGCGACGCCGACCTCGCCGGCAACTGCGTCGTCTATACGACGGGCCTCTCGTGCTTCACCATCTTCGGCTGGGTCTTCGTACTCAAGACGCTCGGCATGTTCTGATGCTTTTTGGGAACACCTTGTCGTATCCTCGTAGGGATGGTATCATTTATTTAATGAAAGAAGTAAGAAATGCATTCGTTAAGGGGGAACGGACATGCGTCTCGACGAAATCATCAATACCCACCGGCAATCACTCAATGATACCGACATGGTCATCTGGAAATACATCCTGCAGCACAGGGAAGTGGCGCGCCACATCTCCATCCACGAGCTTGCGAAGGCCTGCTGCGTCTCGAGCACGACCATCGTGCGCTTTGCGCAGAAGCTCGGCCTCGACGGCTTCGGCGAGCTCAAGGCCATCCTCAAGATGGAGGAGCAGGAGACACCGCGCTACAGCTCGAATGTGCTCGAGGACCTCAGTGACTTCTACCTCAAGACGGGGGAGAAGATCTTCAAGCGCAATTTTGACAGCGCGAGCCGCCTCGTGCACGAGGCCAACCGCGTCTTTACCTATGCTTCGGGCTACGTGCAGGCCAACGTCCTGCAGGAGCTCAAGCGCCTGTTCTTCTACGATAACGTCTTCCTCTACGACATCCCGGCCCGCGAGGAGTTCTACTCCGTACTCGAGACCCTGACGAAGGATGACCTCTTCATCATCGTCTCGCTGTCGGGCGAGACGCCGGCCGTCGTCGAGTTTGCCCGCGAGCTGCAGCTGCGCGACATCCCGCTGATCTCCATCACGAAGCTCCACGACAACACGCTCGCGAGCCTCTCGACCGTCAACCTCTACATCTCGCCGGCCGAGTTCCAGCTCTACGATGCCGAGGACGGCAAGCACATCTCCTTCAAGTCGATGATGCCGTACTTCATGCTCATTGAGGTCTGGTACGTCAAGTACCGCATGTACGTGCATCGCTTGAAAGAGAGAAACATTCAGTCAACAATATAAAGGAAGAAGGAAGGGCAATGCCCGCAAACCCTTGCAGCGCCTCGCTTGTATCGATGTACGCTAAATGTACCATGGTACACGAAAGGGGCACTGTGCCTGAAACCCGCGAAACTATTGCGTTCGCGGGCTTTTTTTTGTATCCTTTAGGTACAGGATAACCGAGAGGGTGATCGGGGGATTGCAATCACCTGACTCGGTAAGCAAGCCAAATCGATAACAATCGAGGCGGTAGGAACTCATAAGGGTTATGTTAAGAAATAGGGGGTATGAACATGTCGATCAAGAAAGATCGCGTCATGCAAGAATTGCAGCGGTTTGGCGGCGCAATGTACACGCCGGTCATCCTGTTCGCATTCTTCGGTCTCACGGTTGCCATCTCGATTGTCTGCAAGAACACGATGCTTCTCGGCAGCATCGCAGATAAAGGCACCGTCTGGTATGATTTCTGGTTCGTCGTCGAACAGGGTGCCTGGACGGTATTCGCCCAGATGCCAATCCTCTTCGCCATCGCCGTGCCAATCGGCTTCGCGAAAAAGGAACCTGCGCGCTGCGCAATGGAGTCCTTCGTCATCTACATGTGCTTCAACTACTTCATCTCCGCGTTCCTGACGCTGCACGGCAGCTTCTTCGGAGTGGATTACAGCCAGGCAGCTGGCGCAGGCACGGGCCTCGCGATGATCGCGAACATCAAGACACTCGACATGGGCATGCTCGGCGCCATCTTCATCGCCTGCTGCTCCTCGTGGATTCACAACCACTTCTATGATACCGAGATCCCGGACTGGCTCGGCATCTTCAAGGGCCCTGCCTTTGTCGTAGCCGTCGGCTTCGCCGTCATGATTCCGATGGCCCTGCTCTTCTGCTTCGTATGGCCGGCTGTCCAGCACGCCATTGAGCAGTTCCAGTTCTTCCTCAAGACGAGCGGCATCATCGGCGTATGGTGCTACACCTTCTCCGAACGCATCCTCCTGCCGGCAGGCCTGCATCACTTCATCTACCTGCCGTTCATCTTCGGCCCGGCCGTCTGCGATGGCGGTATCCAGGCTTACTGGCTCCAGCATCTCAATGATTTTGCCACGAGCGCACATTCCCTGAAAGAAATGTTCCCGGAAGGCGGCTTCGCCCTCCACGGCATGTCCAAGGTCTTCGGCCTGCCGGGCGCTGCCCTCGCTATGTACGTCTGCGCTAAGCCGGAGAAACGCAAGAAGGTCGCAACGCTCCTGATTCCAGCTACAATCACGGCTGTCCTCTGCGGCATCACCGAGCCGCTCGAGTTCACCTTCCTCTTCGTCGCACCGCTCCTCTACGCAGTGCATGCAGTCCTCGCTGCAACGCTTTCCGCAACGCTTTACTTCTTCGGCCTTTCCGGTAACTTCGGCGGCGGCCTCATCGACTGCTTCGTCCAGAACTGGATCCCACTGTTCAAGTACCATGCAGGCACCTACATCATGCAGATCATCGTAGGCCTCTGCTTCACCGGAATCTATTTCTTCGTATTCCGTTACCTCATCCTCAAGAACGACTACAAGACGCCGGGCCGCACGGACGACGATGAAGAGGATAAACTCTTCTCGAAAGCCGAGTACAAGGCCAAGAAAGAGATGGAGAAGAAAGGTCTTGCCAACAACCCTGAAGCTCTGAAGGCTCAGGTCTTCCTCGACAACCTCGGCGGTCCGTCCAACATCAAGGAAGTCACGAACTGTGCAACGCGCCTGCGCGTCACGGTCGCTGATCCGGATAAAGTCGCATCTGCAAGCAAGTTCACGAAAGCTGGTGCATTCGGCCTCGTCAAGAACGGCCATGCCATCCAGGTCATCGTCGGCCTCTCCGTACCGAATGTCCGCAGCTACTTCGATGCCCTCCTCAAGGGCGATATCGCTGACGTAGCCGTTGAGGCGAAGGCAGCAGCCAACCCGAGCGAGCCCGTCAAGACGGACCTCTCGATGAAACTCAAGGCATTTGCATCCGGCAAACTCATCGATATGACGGAAGTCCCGGACGACGTCTTCTCCCAGAAGATGATGGGCGACGGCGTTGCCATCGAGCCGACGACGGAAATGGTCGTAGCTCCGGCTGACGGCGAAGTCACCATGATCATGGAAGGTTCCTATCACGCGATCGGCCTGCGCCTCGACAACGGCGCTGAGATCCTCATCCACATCGGCCTCGATACGGTCAAGATGGGTGGCAAGGGCTTCCGCTGCCTGACGAAGCAGGGCGCCAAGGTCAAGGCCGGCGACGAGCTCATCGGCTTCAACCGCGAGGCCATCAAGGCTGCGGGCTACAAGGATACGATTATCCTTGCTGTCACGAACAGTGCCGACTATCCGCAGATGAAGAAAGCTGCTGACGGCGACGTCAAAGTAAACGAAACACCGATCATCTCCTTCTGATGTCCCATCAATAAGAAATGAGAGTGGAGTGTGGAGACTCCACACTCCATTTTCTTATTTCTCGGAGCTTCTCAGAAGAAAGGAGCATATACATGAGTGAATTGAAATGGTGGCAGAAATCCATCGTCTATCAGATCTATCCAAAGAGTTTCCAGGATACGACCGGGACAGGCGTGGGTGACCTTCCAGGGGTCACGAGCCATCTCGACTACCTGAAGTCGCTCGGCACGGGCGCCATCTGGCTCACGCCAGTCTACCCATCGCCGATGGTCGACAATGGCTATGATATTTCCGACTACTGCGGGATTGACCCGTCTTACGGCACGATGGAGGATATGGAAGAGCTCATCGCTGAGGCGAAGAAGCGCGACATCCGCATCGTCATGGACCTCGTCTACAACCACACGTCCGACCAGCACCCGTGGTTCCTTGAGTCGAAGAAAGACCGTACGAACCCCAAGGCCGACTGGTACATCTGGCGCGATGCCAAGCCGGACGGCTCGGCTCCGACGAACTGGAGAGCCATCTTCGGCGGCTCAGCCTGGAAGTGGTGCGAGGAGCGCCAGCAGTACTACCTGCACACGTTCGCAGAGGCGCAGCCGGACCTCAACTGGGAGAACCCGGAAGTGCGTCAGGCCCTCTTCGATGCCGCAAACTTCTGGCTCGACAAGGGCGTCGGCGGCTTCCGCATCGACGCAATCGTCTACATCAAGAAGCCGGAGTTCAAGGACGGCCCGGTCGACGGTGCCGACGGCCTCTCCGGCATCCATGAGATGACGGCCAACACGCCGGGCATCCTCGACTTCCTGCACGAGTTTCGCCGCAACGTCTTCGATGGCCACGATATCTTCACGGTCGGCGAGGCCAACGGCGTCAGCCCGCAGGAGCTGCCGCAGTGGGTCGGCAAGGATGGCGTCTTCTCGATGCTCTTCGAGTTCAGCCATCTCGAGCTCTCCTATCCGGAGGGTGAGATCTGGTGCAAGCGCTTCGCTTGGAAGCTCAGCCAGCTCAAGGATGCCCTGTCCGCCAGCCAAGCGGCGACAGCCAAAGAGGGCTGGTATCCGATCTTCTTTGAGAATCACGACCAGAATCGCTCCATGCACCGCTACTTCCCGGAGGGCACGGACCCGAAGGTGGCAGCCAAGGCGCTCGCGACCGTGCTCTTCACGCTGCGCGGCACGCCGTTTGTCTACGAAGGCGAAGAGATCGGCATGACGAATACGGCCTTCCCGAAGATCGAGGACTACAATGATATCTCGACGCACGGCCAGTATGAGTACGCACTCAAAGAGGGGCTCTCGCCGGAGGAAGCACTCAAGGCCGTACAGTTCCAGAGCCGCGACAATGCGCGCACGCCGATGCAGTGGACGCGCGACACGAACGCAGGCTTCACGACCGGCAAGCCGTGGCTGCCGGTCCATAAAGATTTCTCGAATTGCTGTGTCGAGGCGGAGAGCGAGGACGGCACGTCCGTGCTGAGCTATTACCGCCAGATGAACCGCGAGCGCACGGAGGGCAAAGCCTCCGCCATCCTGCTGCAGGGCTCCTATGAAGAGCTGCTGCACGAGGATGAGCACGTCTACGCATTCAAACGCGTGCTTGGGGAGCATGCGGCGTACACGGTCATCAATTTCACGAATGATACTGTAACTTACGATAGCAGCGTCCTCGAGGATGCCGACGTCTTGATCGGCAACTACGGAAACGCGAAAAAGGGGATACTTAGACCGGCTGAGGCCGTTGTCTACGTCAAATGAGGAGGAACAACGATGAAAGTAGCCGCTAGTGATTATGATGGAACCCTGTTCCGCCAGGACAGGATCGCGAAGAGCGATGCCGAAGCAATCAAGAAATGGCGTGAAGCCGGACATAAGTTTGGCGTCGTCTCGGGTCGCGACCACGGCATGCTCGTGCCGCAGCTCCAGCATTACGGTGTCGGCTACGATTATCTCGCTTGCAACAACGGCGGCATCATCTGCACGGCCGACGGCAAGGTGCTCTGGGAAGCCAAGATTGCCCCGGAGATGCTGGCCGAGCTGACGCAGCTGCCGCACGTGCGCAAGTCCTTCCATTTTGCCCTGTCTGCCGCGGATCGCACCTACCTCTGCCATGCGTCGGAGGGCACCTGGGTCATCCGCGAGGCGAAGCAGTGGGATTTCCCAATCGTCCACATCGAGGAGAGCGAAGTCGGCCATCTGCCGCAAACCATCCACCAGTTCGCCCTCGGCTTCACGAATCCCGAGGATGCCTTCGCCGCGAGCGACGAAGTCAATGCGAAATTCGGCGATGTGGTCCATGCCTATCCGAACCGCTGTGCCGTCGACATCACGCCGAAAGAGATCAGCAAGGAGCAGGCCATCGACCACACGCTCAAGCTGATGGGCTGGCAGGGTGCCGAGATCTTCGCCATCGGCGATGAGGTCAACGACCTGCCGATGATCGAGGCGTTCAACGGCTACACGGTCACGACGGCGCGCGACGCCATCAAGGCCAAGGCCCGCTGCGCCTACGAGAGCGTCGGCGCGATGCTGCTCGCCAACCTTTAATCCGCCCCCGCGCGCATGTATTTGCGTGTACATATATTTCTTTTTATGACCTGTGACATGTTTGCAGGAATTCCCCCTTTGGGTGTGTAACGGTTCTGTCCTCTATCACACACAGAACCGTTATCGCCTGCTTTTTAACCGGGAGATATCAGAAAAGTTTATATGATGAGATTTTCATATCGGAACAAGGATAGATAAGGGAGTCTCATTCTTATAAAATCCAAATTACCCATTTATCTTAAAAGGGAAAGGAAGTCTATCACATGAAGATCAACACGAAAGCACTTGCTATCCTTGCCGGCCTGACGGTCGGGATGTCCAGCACAGCATTTGCTGCTACGGCGGACAGCTTCACGGATGTGCCGAAGGATCACTGGTCCTATCAGGCACTCGATTACCTCGCCAAAGAGGGCGTCATTGAAGGTATGGGGGATAGTACCTTCCAGGGCAGCCGCGCCATGACGCGTTATGAGATGGCAGCAATCGTCGCAAAGGCAATGCAGAAGAACGACATCAGCTTTGGCGACAAGGCCGTACTCGACAAACTCTCCGCTGAGTATGCCAATGAACTGGGCACGCTGAAGAATCAGGTCAACAAGAATACGAACGATATCAATGACCTCAAGAACAAGACCGATAAATTCAAGACTCAAACTTCGCACACCTGAAACCCTTATGAGACAAGGATTCATCGGGTTTTCA
>ERZ773202.113-NODE-113-length-89176-cov-6.848487_pt1 | contig 89176 bp, 80 predicted proteins | sample MGYA00580998_ERZ773202 | MGnify/ENA primary metagenome ERZ773202 (study PRJEB29015, sample SAMEA2737803) | human gut metagenome | biome: human gut; feature: human-associated habitat; material: faeces | place: China | collected 2012 ...
AATCCGGTAAAAAACCGCATTCAGGACCTCACGGAGCGCTCCGACGTTCTTAGGGGGTATCTTTGACTACGATGCCAAGAAAGAGCGTCTCGAAGAAGTAAACGCCGAGCTGGAACAGCCGGACGTGTGGAACGAACCCGAACGCGCCCAGGCGCTGGGTAAAGAGCGTTCTTCCCTGGAAGCCATCGTAGATACCCTGGATCAGATGTCCCAGGGGCTGGAAGACGTTGCCGGCCTGCTGGATCTGGCCGTGGAAGCGGATGACGAAGAGACCTTTAACGAAGCCGTCGCCGAGCTGGATACCCTGGAAGAGAAGCTGGCGCAGCTTGAGTTCCGCCGCATGTTCTCCGGCGAATACGACAGCGCCGATTGCTACCTTGACATTCAGGCCGGTTCCGGCGGCACCGAAGCCCAGGACTGGGCCAGCATGCTGATGCGCATGTACCTGCGCTGGGCGGAAGCGCGCGGCTTTAAGACCGAAATCATCGAAGAATCCGAAGGTGAAGTCGCGGGGATTAAATCCGTGACCATTAAGATCATTGGCGATTACGCCTACGGCTGGCTGCGTACGGAAACCGGCGTTCATCGTCTGGTGCGTAAGAGCCCGTTCGATTCCGGCGGCCGCCGTCATACCTCCTTCAGCTCCGCGTTCGTTTACCCGGAAGTGGAAGACGATATCGATATCGAAATTAACCCGGCCGACCTGCGCATTGACGTATACCGCGCCTCCGGCGCCGGTGGTCAGCACGTTAACCGTACGGAATCCGCGGTGCGTATTACCCATATCCCGACCGGATTGGTGACGCAGTGCCAGAACGACCGTTCGCAGCACAAGAACAAAGACCAGGCCATGAAGCAGATGAAAGCAAAGCTTTATGAACTGGAGATGCAGAAGAAAAATGCCGAGAAGCAGGCGATGGAAGACAACAAGTCCGATATCGGCTGGGGCAGCCAGATCCGCTCTTACGTGCTGGATGACTCGCGTATTAAAGATCTGCGTACCGGGGTGGAAACCCGCAACACTCAGGCGGTGCTCGACGGCAGCCTGGACCAATTTATCGAAGCAAGTTTGAAAGCAGGGTTATGAGGAACCAACATGTCTGAACAACAAGCACAGGGCGCTGACGCGGCAATTGACCTTAATAATGAACTGAAAACCCGTCGCGAGAAGCTGGCTGCGCTGCGTGAGCAGGGCGTCGCTTTCCCGAACGATTTCCGTCGTGACCATACCTCTGACCAACTGCACGCTGACTTCGATGGCAAAGAAAACGAAGAGCTGGAAGCGCTGAACGTTGAAGTGGCCGTTGCTGGCCGCATGATGACCCGTCGTATTATGGGTAAAGCGTCTTTCGTTACCCTGCAGGACGTTGGCGGCCGTATTCAGCTGTACGTTGCGCGTGACGACCTGGCGGAAGGCGTTTATAACGACCAGTTCAAAAAGTGGGACCTCGGCGACATCATCGCCGCCCGCGGTAAGTTGTTCAAGACCAAAACCGGTGAGCTCTCTATCCACTGCACCGAGCTGCGTCTGTTGACTAAAGCTCTGCGCCCGCTGCCGGACAAATTCCACGGCCTGCAGGATCAGGAAGCGCGTTACCGCCAGCGTTACCTGGACCTGATCTCCAACGATGAATCTCGTAAGACCTTCAAAGTGCGTTCGCAGATCCTGGCAGGCATCCGTCAGTTCATGGTTGGCCGCGGCTTTATGGAAGTAGAAACCCCGATGATGCAGGTGATCCCGGGCGGCGCTTCCGCGCGTCCGTTCATCACCCATCATAACGCGCTGGATCTGGACATGTACCTGCGTATCGCGCCGGAACTGTACCTCAAGCGTCTGGTGGTTGGCGGCTTCGAACGCGTCTTCGAGATCAACCGTAACTTCCGTAACGAAGGGATCTCCGTTCGTCATAACCCAGAGTTCACCATGATGGAACTCTACATGGCTTATGCGGATTATAAAGATCTGATCGAGCTGACCGAATCCCTGTTCCGCACCCTGGCGCAGGACATCCTCGGCAATACCGAAGTGCCTTACGGCGACCAGGTGTTCGACTTCGGCAAGCCGTTTGAAAAACTGACCATGCGCGAAGCGATCAAGAAATACCGTCCGGAAACCGAGATGGCGGATCTGGATAACTTTGATTCCGCGAAAGCGATCGCTGAATCTATCGGCATCAAAGTGGAGAAGAGCTGGGGTCTGGGCCGTATCGTGACCGAGATCTTCGAAGAAGTGGCGGAAGCGCACCTGATCCAGCCGACCTTCATCACCGAATACCCGGCGGAAGTTTCTCCGCTGGCGCGCCGTAACGACGTCAACCCGGAAATCACCGACCGCTTTGAATTCTTCATTGGCGGCCGTGAGATCGGTAACGGCTTTAGCGAGCTGAACGACGCCGAAGACCAGGCGCAGCGCTTCCAGGATCAGGTTGATGCGAAAGCCGCAGGCGACGACGAAGCAATGTTTTATGACGAAGACTATGTCACCGCGCTGGAACACGGCCTGCCGCCGACCGCTGGTCTGGGTATCGGTATCGACCGTATGGTCATGCTGTTCACCAACAGCCACACCATCCGCGACGTTATTCTGTTCCCGGCGATGCGTCCGCAGAAATAATCGCCCTTCGCGAAAAGCAAAAAACCCGGCTTGCCGGGTTTTTTTATGTCTGATGTGAGGTCCTAAGGCTGGCGTAGCCTGGCTCAGCGCAGCGCAAGCCGGGGATCCCGGATGGCGGCGTAAACGCCTTATCCGGGCTACGCAATGGCGCAGAACCGTAGGCCTGTGCAAGCGTAGCGCCGCCAGGCATTAATGACAGGCACAGGGCTGCGCCTGGCCTGGAGAATAGTCAGCTTACCCGCGCAGACGCGCAACAAAGTCGGTCAGCGCCTGGCGGGCGTCCCGATTTTCCGCTTCCAGCACCATCCACGGGCTGAACGCCCACGGCGTGGCGGCCAGCGCGCTTAACATGGTTGCCAGGTCAACCCACTGATAGTCCATGACTTCATCGTCGTTAGGCTGCACTTCGCTTACCACGCGCGCGGCATATACCGGGCACACTTCGTTCTCAACGATACCGTTTGGGGCGACCGCCCGGTAGCGGAAGGCCGGGTGAACCGGCGCGATATCAGAGATCTCCACACCGAGTTCGAAGCGACAGCGGCGCGTGACGGCCTGCTCGAAGGTCTCGCCCTGCTGGGGGTGTCCGCAGACCGAGTTGGTCCATACCCCGGGCCAGGCTTTTTTGCCCAACGAACGGCGAGTGACCAGCAACTGACCCTGCTGGTTAAACAGCCAGCAGGAAAACGCGAGATGTAAAGGGGTATCAAACGTATGGGCGGCATACTTCTCCAGCATACCGGCAGGCTGATCCTGCTCATCCAGCAAAATGACGTGTTCCCCGGCCATGACGACTCCTGAAAATAAAAAATGACCCGGCACAAACCCGCCGGGTCATGTACTCAGGCCACTAGGGTAGCCCATAAATGGGAGAAAGGCATTACCAAAACAAGCCCTGGAGGCAGCTCTGTGAACGGCAACGCGCAATAGCGAGGAGAGGCCGCCGCGCCGCGTGGCGCAAATATGAATTTCTGCCTGCCGCAGACCGCGTGCTAGGGACGGGGGATAATGGTTTCGCCATCAGGGATGACGCCCTGCGCCGCGGACTGGTATGATATTCGCCCTGATTGCGAGGTAAGTGGTTGTGTTAAGTGCAGGATGCCTGATGATGAAACGCTTTTATATGACACTGATGCTGGCGGCAAGCCTGGTGCTGGCCGGCTGCTCCAGCACCTCCGATTCCGGTGGCACCTACACCGTTAAACGCGGCGATACCCTGTACGGCATCTCCCGCACCACCGGCACCAGCGTTCGCGATCTGGCCCGCCTGAATAACATCTCCCCGCCTTACACCATTGAGGTGGGGCAGAAGCTGAAGCTTAACGGCAGCAGTTCAACGAAGACAACGAAGAAAAAATCTTCCTCTACGCGCACCGCGGCTGTCACGCCTTCGTCCGCGGTACCTCAGTCCTCCTGGCCGCCGGTGGGACAGCGCTGCTGGCGCTGGCCGACCAGCGGCAAAGTGGTCCTGCCTTATTCCACCGCCGATGGCGGCAATAAAGGCATTGATATCGCCGGAACCCGCGGCCAGCCGGTGTATGCCGCCGGGGCGGGCAAGGTGGTCTACGTCGGCAATCAGCTGCGCGGCTATGGCAACCTGATCATGATTAAGCACAGCGAGGATTACATCACCGCCTATGCCCACAACGATAAGCTAATGGTGAATAATGGCCAGAGCGTGAAGGCCGGCCAGCAAATTGCCACCATGGGCAGTACGGATGCCGACTCAGTGCGGCTGCATTTCCAGATCCGCTACCGGGCGACAGCCATCGATCCGCTGCGTTACCTGCCGCCGCAGGGAAGTAAACCTAAGTGCTAAAAGGTTATTTTATCGCCAGTCAGCATCCGGCAGGCTTGTCACAGGGTGCGTAAGGGCTATAATGCTTCTCGCACCTCTTCGCGGGCGTAGTTCAATGGTAGAACGAGAGCTTCCCAAGCTCTATACGAGGGTTCGATTCCCTTCGCCCGCTCCATGACCTTTCTTAAAGTATTCCAACTTACTGAATCCTAAGGGATACGGCTTTAAGCCTTCCGATAGTTTTACTCACTGTAACCAACACTGTAACCCTGTAGCGACCAAGCTACGTCCTTATGTTGACACAGTGAGCTGACCTAAGGTCTCAGTACATGCTCAATTCCTGCACCTACCTTTACCAGCGTAACGGCGTCTACTATTTTCGTCTTCGAGTTAGACAATCAAACGATGATAGAATGGCCTCAGTTTCATTACGGACCAAGGATAGACGAACCGCTATGGCTCACTCCCGGCACATTAAGGCAGCACTCAAGGCAATCCATGCGGATAACCCTACAGCCTCCTACGAGGATATGAGGAAACACTTACGGGATATCGCGGAGTGGGAACTTTCAGCGGGACGCTCTGACCTCTTCGAGCCGGACATGAGGGACATCTATCGGGACCAGTACGGTGAACTTGGTGAGAACCTTACCGATGCTCTGGCTAGTGAACCGCTGAGTATTGACCAGCATCGCTACATCAATGAGGCCCTGAAGGTACTCAAGGCTTGCATGAAGCGTATCGAAGCGGGAGACAGTCAGTCACTGATAGATTACGTCGATCGTTTTGATGGTATTGATCGGCAGGATGACCAAGCCTCTGTGTCCCTATCTGTTAGTGCTCCTGAGGTAAAACCAGCAGCTAGCGCTGCACTAGCAGTCACACCAAGCGTCACTGTGGCTAGCCTCTTTGAGCAGTATGAAGCGGAGAACGCTCAGAACTGGAAGCCTGCTACCTTAAGGGAAAACCAATCGTCTCACGCTGCGTTAATCGAAATCTTTGACTATCTGGGTCTTGGTGCTGACGCCAATACGGTAACACGCGCTGACGTGCTTAGAGTCCGTGATGTCCTCCAGCAGTTACCGAAGAACCGTAAGCAGCGCTTCAAGGATGCCCCGTTGGTTGACTTGCTGGGCCGTGAAGAGAAAACAGATTGTCTGGACGTAGTCACCATCAACAATAAATATCTCATTAAGATGGCGGCTGTCTTTAAGTGGGCTGTACGTAATGACCTGATTAAAAAGAACATGACTGAGGGGCTGGAACTAAAGGTCCCCCAGCGTAAAGCCTCAGAGGCCCGTAACGCTTTCTCTACGGAGCAGGTAGGGCAACTGCTTGTCGCCGCTAAGGCATACTCTCAGAAGGCCTCAGGCAAGCCTTATCACTATTACGTTACGGTGCTGGCGGCTATCACTGGTGCGAGGCTCAATGAAGTAGCTCAACTTCAGGTAAAAGATGTCAGGGTCACTGAGGCCGGGACCGTTTATATTCATATCAATGAGGATGACAGCAGCCTGCCCGGTAAGAGCATCAAGAACGCCCACAGTGATCGTTGTGTACCTCTGGTTGACGGTGCCTACGGTTTTGTATTGGCTGACTTCATGGGCCTGTTAGAAGCCCGTAGAAAGGCTGTGGGTGATAATGCTATGGTATTTGATGGCCTGCGTCTGATGAAGAACGGCTACGGTGAGCAGGTAAGCAAGTGGTTTAACAGAACGTTGTTACCTAAAGTTCTGACTGATCGTGACGGCTTGGCGTTCCACTCGTTTAGGCATACGGTCGCCACTCAGTTAAAACAGCATGGCGTCGAGTTGGCTTACGCTCAGGCTATTATGGGGCATAGCTCAGGGTCCATTACTTATGACCGCTACGCTAAAGAGGTTGAGGTAGACCGCTTGGTGAACGTTCTTGCTGATGTTTATAAGGAGACAGTAGTAAATGGCATTTCCATACGAACCAGCGGAGTTTGATAAAGAGGCTTTTAACTGTCCGTATTGTCAGGCTTATGCTAAGCAAACATGGGGGCGATTATATCCGTACTATGAAGACAAGGGTTTCCCTATGCATGTATCACAATGTGAGCGCTGTGGGGAATATTCATATTGGTTCGAAAAGTCCCTTCTGATTCCTGCTTCTGCGAATGTTGAAATGCCAAATCCAGACATGCCGGAAGACTGTAAGTCCGACTACATGGAAGCCAGAAGCATCGTTAACCTGTCTCCTAAAGGGGCCGCAGCACTCCTCCGCCTGTGTCTCCAGAAGTTAATGGTTCACTTGGGTGAGCCGGGAGAGAATATAAACAAAGACATCAAGTCTCTCGTTGAGAAAGGTCTTCCTCCCCGTATCCAACAAGCTGCTGACATTTGCCGTATCGTTGGTAATCAGGCCGTGCATCCCGGAGAGATTAGCCTTGATGATGACCCTCAGTTAACACATGGTCTCTTCAAGTTATTGAATATCATTGTTGATGACCGCATCACCAGACCTAAAGAAATCGAAGCGATGTTCCAGAGTATGCCTGAAGGTCCACGTCAAGGCATCGAAAAGCGGGACAGCAAGGCTGGCGGATAGTCCTTCGGAATTAGGGCACACTATAGGGACAGTCTAATACGACTCACTATAGGGAGATACGCCAAATCACCTTGATAATTGACTATATGTCAAGCATTTTGAATTAGGGCACACTATAGGGAGACAGTGAGAAATAAATTTTATGATGACACTCACTGTCCCTATGCACACTTCACGCTGGCGCAGTTAGCACCGCTGACAATCAGCATTCCTTTAACCGTAACTCATCGCATCCTTTCAGGGGCGGGATGGCCACATACAGACGAACACAGCGGCGACATTATGTCACTGCTTCCCGGTTCTTCTAGGTCAGTCGATGAGTGAATAGCAAATAGTCTTTATATTAATAATAGACACGAACCTACAGGGGCTAACTTAAAGTTTACTTAAAGACCCTTAAGATACTTAGAGTTTAAATAATTGATTAATTAAAAGATTACTCTAAGAACTTAAAGAATAACCTTAAGTGAACTTGAAGAGGTGATGATATCAATCATAATCAATCACCATACTCACAGGTCTCCTCACAGGTCATCCCTTGGGTCTCCTCACAGGTCATCCCTTGGGTCTCCTCACAGGTCATCCCTTGGGTCATCCCTTGGGTCATCCCTTGGGTCATCCCTTGGGTAATTAGGTAGCACTATAGGGAGACAGTGAGAATACCGCTTCGCTATCGACAGATGGTACACTTTCTGTACAACCACCAGTAACACCCGAAGCCCACTCTGGGCATGACTCCTTGCCGATACGCTGATGTACCTCATTGTGAAATCTTTAGGTAGTAATCAACGCCAGACAACTGGCAACATCGTGTGTATCAGCTTTGGGTCATGAACCCAGAGACGCTTCTGGTGCGGATTCACCGCTACTCGCACCACCACCAGCAGTGCTAGCTGCGCCAGCCATTGAACATTATACAGGGTCTCCGGTCACACATGACGTGCCGCCCCTGAGTTCATCCGATTGGTCCTCACCTATTCGGTCCTCACACGACCAGTTATTAACCACAAAGTCATTCTGTCTGCATCCTGTCGCCTGCTGGTCTCCCTTTACGTGGGGACTTTGTGTAGGTCAGCAGGGTGTGACTTCAGGATGCAAACAAAATGGAGTACACGTAAATATGAGTAATCAACAACTATCAGCCAACCAAATCGCCTACCTGAGCCGCGCTATGTCAGACGGTAAGGGCCTCATCGAAATCGGTGAGTTGGCTCGGGGTCTTGGTAAACGACCTGACAACGTTAAGCGTAAACTGGAGAGAATCTTCCCGGAGGATCATTTACTCAATCTGAGGAAAAGATATAAAGCCTCAATTGGTAAGGGGGCATCGCGGGAGATTGAAACTTACATGCTCGACTACAAGACCGCTGGCGCTCTCGCTATGTCATATGACGGTATGTTAGGCATTGAGGTCTTAACCATCCTTGAGGACTCCCTGAGCACCATCCAAGCGATGACCATCGAAGCCGCAAAAGATAACTCCGCTGGCGTCCTTAAGGCCGCTGCTGGCTTCCGTGAGCGGTACCGTGAGCGCTTGGAGTTCCGTCCGGGTGCCTCCGAGAATGAGGACCGCAGCGTCGCCCTTAAGCGTCTTGGACGTAAGGGTCTGTAATCATGAAGACCCTACCGCCAGACCTACCGCCTACTTACAGTGTAGACGTGAAGATTGACCCACGGACACCTGAAGGCCGTAAAGCTATGCGCCTACTGGATGTGCCTACAGCCATACTCGTAGCCGCGCTGGGTCTCCCACCGAAGCACACCCGGCCCGATATGTATTACTCGAAAGGTGCGCTGTGTCTCATGGCGACCGCCGAAGGGTTGACCCCGATGGACTTCAAGTAAGCCACCACACCACCGCAAACAACACTCTTTTGAACTGACCGATGCGGGGAGACCGTAGGGCTAGCCGTGCCTGCGAGACCGATAAGTTCAACCATTTCAAAGGAGAATCAAATTATATGGCTATTTCATACCGTAAACTCGACATCAACCTGAGCGCCGACAAGGAGACCGTGCTGGTCTTCGGGCAAGAGATGTCCACCAAGTATTTCACCGAGATTGTAGTGACCTCAATGCTGAACGGTCTGCCTGCCCTGAGCACAGGCGCACACGCCATCCTGACAGCTCTACACGCTGCTGGTCTTAACGCTAATGACTACGGGGCGTATTCCCGAGCGTGGGCTGAGAGCAACGCAGAGGCACGCCGAGAGGCCGAGCGTCAGCGCATTAAAAACGAGAAAGACCGTCAGCGCATCGCCGCTATGTTTGCAACCCCTGAAGAAATCGCTAAAGAGGCCGCAGAGCGTAAAGAACGTAAGGCAGACCTTGAGCGTCGCTTCAGCCGTAAAGGCGCTGCATTCGGTCTGTAAGTTCAACGGACTAATGGCACTGTGGGTCAGAACTCATGGTGCCATACCAATATCGATCTCATTCAAATTAAATACAAGGAGGCATCCCATGCCAGAAGTAAAACGTATCGACTCGAACAATTCAAAGATTAAACACACCGACGAACTCCGCGCTCACCTGCTGGATAAAGAAGGCAACAAGATTCCGCATAGCGTCTTTGGTACTGATACGACGCGCACCGAGATTATCTCTCAGGCTGACGGTACAGGCGAGATCATGAATGTTGGCTTCACTGACCGCTCAGGCCGCCCGCAGGCATTCGGTAATGACGTGACTGATTATGTACAGGCCCTTGAGTCTGCACTTGATGAGACGCTTAACGATGGTGATTTTATCGATGGGTTGAATACCGAAGTATTCCCTTGTGAGCAGCGCCCATTTGCCACTCTACCGACTCCGATTAACCGTGAGACTCTGACCGATCGCACCGTCCGCTTCCTGTCCAACGGCGTGTATAACCCAGCGAAGAACGCCCCGACCACTAAGGTGAAAGGCGGTCAGACCCTGATGGTTGGCCCTGTGATTGCCGACAAGGACGCCAAAGAAACAGGTGTCCTGTGTTCAGCTATTACCCACGTGTCCGACTTTGCAATGATGGGCGGCTGGACTGGCGCTGGTCTGATGGCTACGGCTACCGATATGGTTGACCAGTATCTACGTAATATGACCTCTAAAGTTGTCGATGTGCTGCTGGATGCTCCAGACCTTCAGTCAACCAAAGTGGGCGCATTGTCTGGCAAAGCGTCAGCACAAGCCGATGACATTCTGGATGCTGTAGCGGTGAACCTGCCTTTCTACCTTGGCTCCTCACTGACCGATTACACTCTACTGGTCCCAGAGAAGTACGAAGCTATCCTCAATCGTGCAGCCCAGAAAGCGGGTATGACCGAGATTAGCGAACTGGTAGGCACTGCCGTTGCGCCTTACAGTGGTGATGACCGTGGCGTTATCATTCTGCCGAAGAAGTACGCTATGTTATCTTTCCGTTCAACCCGCAGCGGCGACCTCGTTAACGTGTTGGTTACTCGTGACGCTAACCGTGCAGGCTATGACGTCGAACTGGTAGGCGCACTAGATGTCATGGCAACGGGCACCGTTAAGGTTAAGGCTGGAGCGTTCGACACTGAGGCGGCTGCTAGTTATCCGCTGGTCCACGTCCTGAAGTTTGAAGACTAACCGTTAAGATTCCCCCGGAGGTAAAACTCTGGGGTTTATTTTGTACTAGCAAAACAGTACACGAGTACACCTGTCAGTACACATCACAACTCAAGGAGGCGCTATGTCAAACCTGATGATGCTCTATCTGGCCCTCCTTCTGGTGTATTACGTAGTGAAGGAGCTTTAAGAAATTACCACAAAAATCTGAGGGGATATGTAATAGTTCCCTTGTGGGCAGCTCCCCCCGTAGCTATCGAGATAGCACAGCGTATACCTCTCTGTGAATCTTTCTAAAGGAGAAGGGCGGCACGTCTTACCTCAGGTTCTATTCCCGCCATGGGAATCTAACTGTGGGTATTGACCAGAGATCACTCAGTGTGTAACCATAAGTGTAACCAGACGGATTCACCTGTCTTTAAGAATCAAATGGTTAGTTGGTGATTGTCTTCGATACTTCGATTCCCTTCGCCCGCTCCAAATTCAAGTCTCCTGAAGTCTACCTAACTCAATTTCCCTTGATAAATCAGCGGTTATAGCATTCTGTTAGTCTATTGAACTCCGACGGAGGACTCCACTTTGGTTGCGGGATCGGCGTTTTGCGCTGCTGGCGCTGGAGTCGTAGCGTTTAGTGATATTTTCGCGCTTATCCTGTTTCCGCAGGATGAGTGATTTTACGCAACCGGCTCGCGCTGACGACGACCGATACCGCAGAGGCCGCGGCGGCGCTCCACAGCGCAACATGAATTGACCTTTCATCTGCTGCCAGCAGAACGGCTACGGCGGCGGCTCCCAGGCACTGCCCGAAAGTGCGCATAATGGATAAAACACCGGACGCATAACTCGCGTGCTCACGAATAACGTTTGAGAGCATTTCCCGGTTATTGGGACTCTGAAAGCAGCCAAACCCTATTCCGCATACCAGACTTCGCAGGCAGATATCCCACATTGAAGGGCTGGCGGGTAACGTCGCCAGCAGGATCAAACCGACGACAAATATCACCAGCCCCAGGGTGGATATCGCCGGGGCTGATATCGTGTCCGCCCAACGGCCTGCATGCGGCGCAATCAGCACGATCCCTAATGGCCACGGCGTAAACAGCAGGGCAGACACTACCGGACTGTAGCCGTATTCGCTCTGAAACAGGAAGGGTAGCGCAATAAAGGTGATCCCCTGGCTGACGAAAGCAACCATCGACGTGAAGGCCGCGAGGGTAAAACGTTCATTTTTAAACATGCTCGGCGGCAGTAAGGGAGAAGCCGTGCGGCGGATTTGCCAGATAAAAGCCATGCCGCTCAGCGCAGCGAGAGCCATCCAGCAAAGGCTGCCGAATTGAGAAGTAGCGTTCTGTAGGCTGTTCGCCGCCATGATCGTCGAACCCAACAGCAGCGCCGACAATATGGCGCCCACGGTGTCGAAGGGCGCCTGCATACGGATCGCATCCCGCGGCAGCGCTCTGACCGCCAGCAGTAAGGCGAGGGTGCCGGGAAGAACGTTTATCGCAAACAGCCATTGCCAGCTAAGGGTGTGAAGGATCGTACCGCCCAATACCGGGCCGATAGCGGAGCTCGAGGCAATGAGCAGGGCATGGAACCCCAGAATGCGGCCAAGTAAGCGTCCGGGAAATACGGACCTGAGTATTGCGGGGGCAATACTCAGCGTCGCCGCGCCGCCGATCCCCTGAAGCACGCGCATACCGATAAGCACTTCGGGCTTATTCGCCAGCGCACAACCCAGTGATGTCAGGGTAAAGGTCGTCAGGCCCGCCAGAAATACGGGGCGATAACCCAGACGGGCCGCAAGCGCCGCGAATATCGCCAGCGTCATCGCAGCCGCCAGCAGATACCCGTTGGCGAACCAGACGGCAATACTGGCAGGTACCTGCATCTCCTGAGCCATGGAGGGCAGGGCAATGTTGATCATGGTGCCATCAAACACGCCCATTAAGGTGGTGGTCATTATTGCGGCCATCACCCGTGCGCGCGCCGGGCCAGGCAGTCCTTCGTCGCCGGGTTGACTGGAAAAGAGCGTCATCATTTGTCCTCTGAGAAGAGTGTATGGATGACAAAACTATAAAGATGGCTTTTACCAGGCGGAAGGCGCACTATTTTCACTTTATTGTTGCATCAAACGCCTTATCTTAATGTGCTGGGAGGAAGGGTAATGTCTGATCCCGATTTTAATTTGCTGGTAGCTCTCGACGTATTGCTGAGTGAAGCGAGTGTCGCAGGTGCGGCTCGTCGTCTGAACCTCAGCACTTCGGCCATGAGCCGGACATTAAGCAGGTTACGCGATGTCACAGGAGACCCGATCCTGGTACGCGCCGGGCGTAACATGGTACTGACCCCGTGGGCCGAAGCGACCCGGGATCGCGCCAGGCGTGCAGTGCACGATGCCAGGGCGGTATTACAGCCCTCAACTGAAACGTTCAGCGCGCGAAGTCTGGCGCGTCTTTTTACCATCAGGGCAAACGATGGTTTTGTGGTGGCGTTTGGGCCTGCGCTTATAGCAGCGGTTGCCGACGCCGCGCCGGACGTCTGTATACGCTTCGCGCCTAAGCCGGAAAAAACGTCGCGCTATCTTCGGGAAGGGCTGGTTGATCTGGAGATTGGCGTTCAGAGTAATATGGGGCCAGAAATACGGCTGCAACGACTGTTTGAGGATCGGTTTGTTGGCGTCGTCCGTAAAGGGCACCCGCTGGCTAAGCAGGCTGAAATAGGCGTGGGTGATTATGTCGCCTGGGGCCATGTGGTAGCGTCACCCGAGGGCGCGTTGCACGGATCCGTTGACGATGCGCTGGCCGAACTGGGGACAAAACGTAAAATTGCGAGCGTCGTACCGGGATTTCCGACAGCACTTTCCGTGGCGCTGGAATCGGATCTTATCGCCATGATACCCGCACTCTATTTACTCAATCAGCAGGTAACGGACCAGGTACACCTTTTCGAGCTGCCGTTCAAAAGCCGTCGTATTACGGTATCGCAGATGTGGCACCCAAGAATGGAACGCGACCCCGGTCACCGCTGGCTGAGAGAGCAAATTCTTGCGATATGCGGTGTGGCCCGGTCAGTCATGACTAAGGAGCCTGTATAGCGAATGCTATAACATCAACTTAAGTTAATGATGCAGTTCATTGATATTTAAGATGAAATAAATTAAGCGAAGTAGCGGTGTAGTAGCTAAATTGAGATGTTCGTCTCGGGGATGCGGATGTTTTCCTGGACTGGTTATGTATTTAGCCCAAGATGTTGCCGGTACTTCATCGGACTCATTGCACCTACTGATACCTTAATTCGCTTATCGTTATACCAGCGTCTTTAACTGTCCAGAAGGCAGATAAATTTTTCCAGTGTTATGTCTGCCCATTTTCTGCCGTAGAACATTTCATTTTTGACCCGCCCGAAGAAGCGCTCCATAGGACTGTTATCCCAGCAGTTTCCGCGCCGACTCATACTCTGCTTGATCCGGTATCGCCACAGTAACTGCCGGAACTGCCTGCTCGTATAATGACTGCCCTGATCACTGTGGAACATCTCTCCGACGGGCTTACCGCACGTTTGCCATGCCATTTCCAGCGCTTTCATGGTGAGTCTACTGTCCACACCTTACGACCAGGCAGAATGGTAGATTCAACTATCTACTGGTCACGATGTACGCTACTGCGTAGCATGATAAGCCCCTTCCTTTAGCTTAGAATGCCCTGTGGATCAGGGTTTATCTTTCAATCCCAGGACAAACGGTACGGAATCGCGTAGAGAAGGATTTACCGCGCCGCTGTGGTCAAGTCCGGGGTAGAGATGAATATTAGTATGCGTACCTGCCGCCTGCACGTCTTTGGCAAACTGCTGTTGCATGGCTGTTGGTACATTAATGTCGTCTCCACCAATGCCAATAAATACCGGATGCGTGATTTTCAGCGTCGGATAAGAAAGTGAAGGGAGCGCATTAGTCAGCAGTGACTGGATGTTAGGTGTCAGACTATTGTTCATATTCAGGCGGTTATGCATCACTTTTTGCGTTAACGGGGTGATACAGAGGGCTTTTGCCTCATCCAACTGTGCTAAGGCAGCGTTCTGGAAGTAATTCTCCGCCTTCAGCGTAGGGTTAGTATCCGCAGCCGATTGCCATATATAAAAAATATACGGTATTTTAGGATCGCCAGATGATTGATTTTTATCATCACTTTTGGTGAATAAGCTAGCAACATCGCTCTCTGCAGAAAAATAGGGGGTGCCAGTTAGCACGGTCCCGATGATATTCAGCTCTGGTGCGTAGGTGGGCTGATAGCCTGCTGCAGCAAAGGCGGCGTGTGCCCCCTGAGACTGGCCAACCAGTACCAGTTCGTTTTTAAGCGGAAATTCAGTGAGCGCAGCACGTATACCGTCAAGCACGCTCCAGCCCTCACCTTGTGCGTTAAGATAGTGGTGCATCCCGTCTGAGCCTAATCCGGGATAGTCAGGAGCCACAACCGCGTACCCCAAAGAAAGCCATGTATTAAGATATTGGCTGTCTCGTGCCGTGCGTGTATTCAGTGACGGTGCGCAGTCCGAGTTTATTCCTACTGTGCCATGTGTCCAAACGATTACCGGCCAACCGCCCTCTGGCTCTGGGCCAAAGGGAATAAACACTGCCGCACTGTCCGTACGCTCTCCTTTGCCCCGTACACCATCCACAGCCGTATACTCAATCCGGTACTGACTCTTCGCCTCTAAAAGCCCATGCGCGGGATCCAGAGGCATTTTCGTCACCACTGTCCCCGTCTTTGCTATTGCAATACTTGTGACAGGTGAAATAAGGGTGAAGACTACTAAGCTTTGGTTTACTAATTTTTTAAGGTACATAGCTTTTCCGCGTTTATTATAGTGGGCATGGAGAACACTCGGGAGCACTCCTGCAACCTTAAACAAACCAGTTCCGACGGGCATCTTTCAACATCATGACTTTGAGCATCTTACGAATACCCTTCTTAATACGCCGGAACCATCCAGACGCACCTTATCACAGCTACTACAAATGAACCTGCAACAGGGGGAACAAGATATTGTATGCTGATCAGAGATTCAGTCTGTCGTCTACTTGAAGGATTGTTATCAGTATAGTGGTTGTTAGCAATACGCGCCGTCAGCTTAAATAGGGAGAAAAGACAAGCATAGGTTAAGCGTTCCAGCGCCTGGTGCGGCGATGATAATCTCCTCTCAGTAAGTAAAGCCTTACAAAATAAGTGGAGATGGTGTGGGCAGTCATCACGCCAATATCATGCGCAGTGTGTGTTCCAAGGGGTAATTAATTATCTTCTCAAAAAAAATCAGTGGTTTACTGGATAAGATGGCGTAAAGGGGTACTGCTACTCAAAATTTGGCATAGATTAATACTTTTTAAGTGTGACTGTTGTGTGACAGAATTTATGTGATCAAAGAATCATTCTCAAAAAATACCCTTCGATGATAATTAAGCATCGGGATTATTAAAAAGTAATTAATTAATTAATTAAGTTTGCTTACTATAAATAATAATTAGTTTTATCATATGGTTAGTTGGTAACATGTATTTCTTTATCAGTTCTTAATTTCTGTAATTTTCGTGAAAACCCTTTTTGATAGGATTTGACTATTGTATTTGTTGTTTTTGATTGATTTAAACTGTTTTTATTCTCTCGAACAATGTTTTACTTTTCTTATGTTTGATGGAGCTAAATACTCTTTTTGAGCTTAAATGAAGTAAACCATATGCAGTAAACAAGAACATAACGATTCTGCAGCGATGAGTGAGTATCTTCAGACCTTTGATCGAAAACACTTTTTGTTATCCTGCGATGGTTTAAGCTGCGAGTGTTATCCTCTGATCCAAAGTAGATATGAAAAATCAATGTACTACCTCGCTTTCCCTCCATTCTTCTCCGGTATTAATTAGTATTGGTTTGAGCAAAATTATTGTTTTAAGCGTTATTTTTGGAATGTCGTGTTTTAGCAAAGAGGAGTTCTGATAGAAGTTAATTGAGTTGTTTTTTTGTGACCAGAAATAAATAACGAGTTTCGCTTTTGATTAATTGAAGTTTTTGCAATCAATGTGAGTAAGAAAATGATGGAATGTTGTGCGATGCAGACAACTTGCTTTTTAAATATAACGTCTATTTCTCGATGGATAGATTTTATTGTAGTGCGTTTGTATGAATGTAAAAAAAGGACCATCAGCGATAGAGGTGTTCAAGATAAATGCCAGATTTAAATGATGGAGATCTAACCGAAGAGAGAAATATCAGCGTGGTCCTTATTAATCGTTATCCCCTGGAATCTATAGCCATAAAAACCCTTCTGGAAAATAAAGGAGTGTCTGTTACTGGTGAGGCGATAAATGGTATGGACGCCCTTAGAATCGTTGACCAGTTGAAGCCAAATACGATTATTGTCGATGTCGACCTGCCAGATATCGACGGGATCGGACTGGTTGAGACGTTACGTAAGCGCCTTTATAAGGGAAGCATCATTGTGACCTCGAATAAGTACGAGTATTTTTATTCGCGATGTACTGCCAGTGCTGGAGGTAATGGTTTTGTGAGTAAAAAAGGATCGATTAATATTATTCTCTCCGCTGTTCAGGCTGCGCATAATGGTTATTCTTATTTTCCATTTTCGCAACATAGGGTTTCCGGAGAAGGAACGTATGCGAGGAATAAGCTACAAGCCTTATCCGAGCAGGAAATCATAGTTTTGCGACATTTACTGGAGGGGGCTAGTAATTTTCATATAGCCGCCAAAATGGATATAAGTTCAAAAACCGTTTCCACTTATAAAAGTCGTCTGATGAAAAAGCTAAATTGTCAAACGCTTGTAGAACTCATCGGATTTGCTAATAAATTTAGAATCGATGAATCTTTTATCTCTGATTAGGTGTGTGGGATTGAATATATTACATTTATAAGTTACCCCTTAGTGGTTATTTATTGTTTTTCTATAATTAAGGTGTTTTATTGATAATATAATATGAGGATTGTTTTATTATCCATGACGAGAAGTACCAGACGTAAAAGCAATGTCTGCGCGCGTGGAGAGGTGATGCAATCGAGTGCCATGAACTGAAATGAATGCAAAGCAAATTGCTTGGTCCGGTTACTCTGAGCAAAAATAGCTGCATAAGGAGCATAGTAATATCTTTCGTTAGGATCGCGAATGACAATTAGCTGTAACGAGCTGGAAAGAGTTTAACAGCAGCTGTTATTTAATGTAAGCATAATGTAGCTTGAATTAGTGTATCATAACGTATGGCTGCCGATTAATTTCCGGTTTTCGAGCAGCCACCCGCCAAACCCGATGAAAAAATTCTGTCACTGATAGCGTAAGCTAGCGATTAGAGAGATTAAGTATGATATGTCTGCTTATTCGACAAGAGAAGAATTGATGGCACATTACCGGCCTTATTGTAACGATAGCCTGGATATTGCTGAAAGTTGACAGGAGCGATCATCGGGCTCGAACCACGAGGCTAAGATCGCTTGTACGAAAATATCTTCATCATAATGAACGCGATCGAAATTCCTTCGATAGTGAAAAGTACTCGTTCCTGAGCTAATGAAAAAATATCGCTGCCGACGGCTGGATTGAAGGCCAGGGTTATTGTGGTCAGACAAAATGACCAGCGGAAGTAATTTTTGGCCCCAAACTGTAACATTAACAGGAACATCCCGCCAACAATGGCTATGTGAAACAAGGGGTAAGGGTAACATACCAGGATTATGCTTCCGACGATGGCTCCCAGCATCGTTCCCATGCTTCTGGTTTGTATGCGATATCGCGTTTCCTCCCACCCAGGTTTAACCACCCGCAGTGCGGCGGCAGGGATCCAACATGCATGCGCCACTGTACTAAGCGACACGGCGATAGTTCCTAATAACGCGGTGAAGGTAATGCCCAATAGAAACCGGCGTTGTGTCGGTGACTCCATGGGATAAAGGGGGGCGCGCGCTGGTGATAGCGTTTCTTTTGGTATAAAGATTAGAATAAAGGGGATAGCCCACAGGCAACCAAGACCAAAGGAAAAAATATACTGACTAAGCGTTTCAGCGGATGATTGCCCGTGCGCCAGAAAAAAAACAAGGGCAGCCAGTGAGACCGGCAGGCGTAGATTCCCTCCGCGAAGTTCAGCCAGGCCTTGTGCCAGGGCTGCCAGGATGGCGAACAGGAAAAAATAAATTGAGCCGCCTGGGGCGCTGAAACCCAGCGTCGCGAAAAAGATCATTATTCCGGCCGCAATTAATACTTGCTGAAGGGGCTTTTTCACAGGCAATACTGAAAAAGAAATTACTAGCATATAGGCACCAAAAGACGCAATACTCCCTGATGCCGGTTCCTGCATAAACAGACTCACTATCCACGGAAAGAGCATGGTAAGCGTGAGCGGAATAGCTGATACTTTGTGCCTGATTCCAGGACTATGTGTTTTTTTTATCACCATATTATCGTTTCAATTCAATCAAAATTGTACAGAGCAATTGTGTTTCACAAATAGCCTGCCTACGGCCAGGCAGAAGATAAATACCCATCGCAGTTGAATAGGGCGCCTGAGCGGCCATTAGCAAAGATACCGTAAGGGCACTAACCTTTAGGTTATTCATACTGCTACCAGCTTGCTTTATTCCCTTGAGGTAAGCCCTTCCCTTTTAAGAAAATTGTCCATTGCTTTCCCTAATGCAATCAATTGTTGTTCAAGCAGCTGCATATCCTCCCCGAAAAGGGAAAGCGGTTGCTCTGATGCCAGTGCATTTTCTAATTTATCTGCAAGCACATGTAACGACGTTGCGCCGATTAACTGTGCCGTACCATTAATTCGATGTAGATGATATCGAACGATATCTCGATCATGGCTGAACATCGCTTTTTTAAGCGCCGCCAGATCTTTGATATTCTCATGGTATGCCTGATTAATTAATTCAAGCATGAATGCCGTATCATCCATTGCGTTAGCCCGTAGTGCCTGCATATCAATCAGTTCATTACATACTGTAGTATCCAATGGTGTGTTTAATGACGCCGATATTTCATTCTGAGTTGGATTTTCCAGACGCTGCGTTATGCTGTTAAAAGCTGCAGCAAGTTGCGGCAAATTAACGGGTTTAATCAGGCACAAATCCATACCGCTGGCCAAACAACGTGCTTTTTCGTCAGGCTGCGCATTAGCCGTTAAGCCCCAAATGACCAGGGCGGGATTAATCTTCCTTACCTGCTGGGCTAGTGTAAGTCCATCCATTCCGGGCATATTGAGATCCGTTATCAGCAGATCGTACTGTCGTCGTTTGATCAAACTGAATGCCTGTTCGCCATCTTCGACATCATCTACATAATAACCGAGAATATCTAACTGACGGCGCAGTAATAACCGGTTGGTAGGGTTATCGTCAGCAATGATGACCCGTAGCCCAGATGATACAGGAAGGGCCATTTCCTGATTATTTAAATCTGCAGGGGCGCGATCGGATACTTGAGTCTGAACATATATGCTCATTGTTGTGCCCGTGCCAGGGTGGCTGGCCACCGAAATGGTGCCATGCATGCGATCCATCAGCTCCTTACAGATGGTTAACCCGAGACCAGAGCCCATTTGCTTCTTACCACAGCTGGCCTGACTGAAAGGTTTGAACAGTAGCTGCTGTTCCTCTTCGCTGATCCCTACGCCACTGTCTTTGACGCTTAGCATCAGCTGAGCCGCATCATTTTCACGAGGTTGTGTTTCCACCTTAATCTCTACGCCACCGCTCACCGTAAATTTGATCGCGTTGCTTAAGAAATTGGCGAGCACTTGCTTAATGGCCTGCGGATCCAGCCACAATATGCCTCCGGCATTCAACTGATAACTTACCGTTAACTGCAGGTTTTTTTGGCGAGCAAGGCCAGCAAAATTGGCCATCGTTGCTTGGGTTAATGCCTCGATGTCAACCCATTCTGGAGTCAGCTCAAAATTACCAGATTCTATTTTTTCCATATCCAGCACATCGCCGATCAGTCCAATCAACGATTGCGCTGTAGCATAAGCCAACTGAAGTGATTCCTGCGCTTCTCGTTCGCTTTGCGGCCCCGTTGCCAGTAATTCCAGAAAACCCATAATAGCGCTGACCGGGGTACGTATTTCATGGCTCATTCTGGCCAAAAATCTACTTTTTGCCCGGCTAGCCTCAATGGCTTTATCTTTTTCGACCTGAAGCGCCTCCATGAGTTTGCGGGATTCAGTTATGTCCTGCCAGCCACAAATCAGTACAGGTGGTAATGGTACTGGCAGCGGGCACAATGTCATCCAGTGCAGAATAGTACGGTCTTCGGCACCGTTGTTGAGTGTAAATTGATGTGATGCCACCGTATCCGGTGCCAATCCTTGCTGCATTTCCTGCTGAATAACCGGAAAGATATGCACAAGCGGGCTTCGGCGATCAAAAAGGGAATAATGTATAGCCTCTCTTTGTTGCGGCGTAAAAAACGCGTTGAAGGCACGGTTGTAACTTTCAATTTCTCCTTCCGGCGTCGTAATATAGACCGGGACCGGTATCGAATTCGATAAGGTCTGACGTAAACTCAGCTGGTATTCCAGCGCTGCCTGCGAGGCCTTTTCCCGCCGAATGGCGCGTAGCAAATAACCACCCCAGAGTAAACTACTCAAAATGAGCAGTACCGCACTAACCGTCAAAATATAAAAAGGACGGCTATAGAGATCCCAGGTATCGATTTTTACCTCAGGCATTTTAATCCACTTGCCCGCCAGACTTAGCGTTTCTTTGGGGGGGATTTCGGCCAGCGCCTTGTTTAGAATACTTTGTAGCTCGGGTTTATCACGAGGTACAGCAAAAGCAATTTGCGCAGAAGGCTGATTGGGGATCCGCTGATAGCTCATTGTTTCGGGATAGTAATGATCGATGATATATCGAGCTGCCAGTTGGGTGGTCACCACGCTATCCACTTTGCCAAGATTGAGACTACTCAGAGCGGTACTGGTATTCTCAACGATGATCCAATGGACGTCGGGATACTTCTGAATCAGCTTATCCCGTAAGGAATAATAAGCAGGTATAGCGACTGTTGAACCGGCTTGGAAAATATCTTTTTGCTTATTTTCAGTGCGGCTCACCACTACATAAGGTGTGGAAAAAAATGGCTGCGTGAAGGCCATTTCATCTTCACGTTCCGGGCTATAGGTTACTGTAGGCACCATATCCCAGTCTCCTTTACGCATAATCTCTGCCATATCGCTGTTGGATTTTGCGATAACGGGTTGAAAGTGCAGCCCGGTCTGCAATTGAACAAGATTGAGAATATCTCCTACTAACCCACGAATTTCCCGGTTTTCATCCAGTACGGTGAAAGGGGCATAATAAGGATTGACCAGAGTTCTGAGGACCGGATTTTTTTCTATCCAACGCTTTTCTTTCGGCGTTAAAGATAGTGGTTTAGTTAAAAAAGTGAGGTTACCGTCATCCACCCAGGTATGGGAGATCCGGATATGTGTCGATGCATCTAAGGCGGAAATGAATTTATTGATTATCTCGACGAGCCTGGACTGATTTTCTCGTGCGATAAAATAGCTACCCGTTAACGGTGAACGCCAGTATTTAACAATGTCTAGCTTTTGATAGAAATCGCGAGCGATGAGAAAGTTGCTGGCGATATTGTCGCCAATGAAGTAGTCGTTTTCACTTTTGGCAACAGAAGCCAGTGCTTGATAATTGCTGGAATAGGAGACAATGTTGGCGTGTCTGAATATCGATTTAATGAAGGTATCTGATGGATAGTGTTGACTCACTGCCACATTCACAGTTTTATCAAGCTGGTAAAATGGCATCATTCCGTTCGAATTCAGGGTTACTAATGTCGGATAGGCCTGGAATAATAGCTGGCTGATAATGAACGGTGTGGTGGCCTGATGAGAGGTATTGTTTGAGGTCAGTACCAGATCTGCCTCTTCGTTATTCAAGGCACTAAGCGCCTGAGGTTCATCATCATAATAGTGAAGTACAAGATTTACGTGCAAAGCATCTTTCAGCAGCTGCAAATAATCTGCATTAATCCCTCGATAACAGCCATTGTTACTATTCATGGCGATGGGCGGATTTTCTTCACCATAGACCGCAATCGTCATGGTACGTTTATCAGCAAGCCATGCGAGATCCTCCTGGCTTAGAGGAAGCTTAGAGATAAAATTGTGCTTTTTGCTGCTTAGCGTCAGCGTAATTGGTTCAGTCGTAGCGGCTACTGTTTGGCCTGTTAGCAATATCATAGCCAGCACAATAATCATTCGAGATATCATTTTTTCAACCGATATTGTTATTGTTTGAAAAGACGAATAAATCTTTAAGCGTTTTACAGTTGAGCTTCCCCATAAGCCTTCTTTTATAAGTGCTGACAGTTTTTGGGTTGATATTCATCTCTGCCGCAATATTTTGATTTGGTGCGCCACTAAGAATATACCGCATTATTTTAATTTCTTGTTCTGACAATGAAAGTATCTTATTTTCAGCAGGCGTGGGGTTATATGATGGGAGAGGGAAGTAATAATATCCACGCTGCACAGCCTGAATAGCAGCAACGAAGTTATCCATTGACTCTTTTTTGCTAATAAAGGCATTAGCTCCCGCATCGACACTGCATTTACGATAGAAAATTTGGTTTTTCCCGGACACCATGACAATGCTACCAGCGTAGTGCTTTTGGCGAAGTTTTGTTACCACATCGATGCCACTCGATCCAATTAGCATGACATCCACGATAACGATGTCGGGTTGCAACCGATCAACCAGCTGGATAGCATGAAAATCATCTGCTGCTTCACCCGTTACCACTATATTTTGGTTTTCCAGGACGGTTTTTAGTGCTAAACGTGCAAATGGATGATCGTCAATAATGACTGCACTCATATTGTGGTTACTGCTGTTCATTGCATAATCCTTTTATAGGGTGAGTGAAGCAATGGGGTATCGTGGTACCACCTGAATTATTGTTTTAAATGATTAGCCTGACCCTGGGTAACTAACTCTTTTGGCTAATATACAGGCGTTAACTCCCTGGGACGTAGAGTAAAAAACACGCTCATTAACCAAACGTAACAATCCCAAAATAGCTAATCACGAATCTCAACGCACACAAACAAACAGTGCGAGACAAGCGCAAAACCAATAGCCTTACTTATCTCATGGGAATTTCTCTGCGAACATTTATTCAGCATATGCAAGCTTATGAGTGGTTACGTTAGTTACCAAAAACTTTGTTATCTCATTGTGTTGAATAAATTCAGAACCAGTTATTGTGATATAAGTCAAAATTTTAAGGCGGTAGATCCTGAAAATAGATATTAATCATGCTAACCCTCCCTGATGTTGTTCAGTCATTCCGATCTCTGTGTTGACGTAATGACAGAACTTTATTACGAACCAAATGTTTTTGTAAAAATAGAGACCTCTTCCCCAAAATGCAAGCACGAATATTTTTTTTAAGATTGCTATGATTGCTATGTAAGGTATTTCCTACAGAGGTAGTATTTTTCCTGTTGGTCTAATGTCAGGAACATTAATGCATTAAATCGAAAAAGGGCATCGACAGAAAGGAGGATGAATATTGTTGCTGAATCAACAAAGAAACGTTATAAAGACCTGGAGCGTAAATTAGTAGTTGCCGAAAGGGTGTCAATACAAATTTATTGAACTTGAGATGTTCTTGGGGGAATTATCCTACAGGCGTAGGAAGCTACTCTCGATGAAATAATCCAGCTCTCATTTATTAATTTAACTTAATCTCTAAGATAGGCATTGTCAGCCACGGTAGGCTGCGCAGAAATTTAATTGTAATCTTTATTTGATACAGAACTGGGGTAACCAAAATCAGCCTGGTAACAGCAACCTTAATATGGGCTGGCAGGGAAGCAAAGGCAGCATTAACGCGGGCTATGGCTACTCCCATGATACGCGTTCAATGAACATGAATATTACCGGAGGGGCAATTGCGCACTCTGAAGGCCTGACGCTGTCGCGAACGCTTGGAAGCTCAAGGGCGCTGGTCAGTGCACCGGACGCAAGCGGCGTCCGTCTTACCAGCGGTAATGGCGTAACCGATTGGCAGGGTTTTGCCGTTGCGCCTTATCTTTCCGATTATACCAGCAACAACATCGGCCTCGATCCCAGCCCCCTGCCGGATAATGTGGACCTGCCGAAAACCAACGTTGAAGTTTATCCGACGAAAGGTGCAGTGGTGAAAGCCGATTTCGCTACCCGTATCGGTTACCTGCTACTAATGACCCTGACGCGCGTGGGCGGGATGGGTATTGTGCCCTTAGTGCGACGGTTTCGCTGTTGAATAGCAAGGGGCGTGATGATGCGACCAGCATCGTGGGGGATAACGGTCAGGTGTATATGGCTGGTCTGCCGGTGAAAGGGGAATTGCCCGTGGTGTGGGGTAAAGGCGTCGATAAGCAGTGTCGGGTGAATTTTAATCTTAACGGCCTTAAGCCAACGGCACAAATGCCGGTAATTCAATTGAATGGCGATTGTCGTTAATGAAAATGCGTTATGTCCTGGCGTCAGGCAGCAGCGCAGCAAGAGAGATCGATATGAATAAAATGAAAAGTGTTATCTGTTTTCTGGCACTGGGTGCTATCAGCCCGCACGCCTGGGCTACGCCAAATAATGATGACATTAAAGCGATGCTTTCCCAGGCAAAGAGTGGGGATGCCTCTGCCCAAACCCAACTTGGCATTCTTTATGCTGAAGGCAGTGGTGTCACCCGTGATTATAAAAAAGCGCGATCGTGGTTTGAGCAGGCCGGTAAACAAAATTATGCCGATGCGGAATATAACCTCGGCGTGATGTACGGCAATGGGGATGGTGTGGCGCGCGATAATAAAAAAGCGCTGACCTGGTTTGAAAAAGCGGCAGAGCATGGCCATATCGGCGCCCGTTATAATCTGGGCATGATCTACAGCCAGGGAATTGGCACCGCCAAGGATCCGGTTCGTGCGACTTTCTGGTTTGAGCTTGCCGGGCAAGATGGTTCGGTGGAAGACAAATATACGCTTGGCGTGATGTACAGCAAGGGTGAACCGCTGGAGAAGAATGATGTAAAAGCCCGGCAATGGTTTGAACGCGCAGCCAATGAGGGGCATGTGCTTGCCCAGTATAATTTAGCGGTCATGTACAGCGAAGGACTGGGGGGCGATCGCGATCTGCAAAAGGCGCGTCACTGGGCGGATAAAGCCGCCGGGCAGGGTGATCCAGAGGCCACCAGATTGCTCAGCGTATTGAATGAGCGTGGTAAACAGAGTCCCTTCGAAATACTGATGGTGGCAGGCGGTGACCCTGCTGCCGCGCCGCATATTGTGCCACCGGTTCGGCTGGGTGCCGATCATGGGGTTGAAAAGCCAGCGGCTGAAACACTTTCGGAGACACCCGCTGCAGTCATAAATACGGCACCAACCACTGAGTCTGTCGAGATTATAAAGATTGACGAGGGTAGCTCCGGCGTGGAAATAGAAAAAATAACGGAGGACGCGCCGGCAGAGGAAGCCATGCCGTCGGATGCGCTGAGAAGTCAAAAGATGGAAAACAGGGAGAGTGAGGCACGGGCAGGCGAAGCGGAAAATTTACAAAACTCTCAACGGGGTTCAACCCAAAATAACGAACTGACTCCCGCCACTGGTTCGCAGGCAGTGAGTGAAGGCGCTCCCCGGGAAGAGGGGCAACAGGCAGAGGAGAACGACGTCATGGGATCATCCGGTGTCAGTGAGTCGGTTCCTGCCCAGGAAACGGTTTCTGCTACGAAACCCGCCGAAGATAATATTGTGGGGAATCCCGCACAAGAATTGGTAAAGACAGAGGAATAGCTTAACTCTATCGTAAATCGCATAAATTTATTCTGGCTACCAAAGTTAGCTAGCTGAAAATTTATCTGATTCACAAAAAATAAGGAAATAAATAGTATGCTTATGTGTATGGCCATTTCCATTATTCCATTCGTATGGTGCCATTAAGATGGAAAAATATTATTATTACTTGCAGCCTGTGCCAATAGATACGGCTCCATTTAATGGTGAATAACACTATTATTACGCTGTGCTGATTTTGACCTTCATAAAATCAGCTAGTTTGTCGGCTGCATGCTTATCATAACCTGTCTGCTATTTCATACCATTTATTGTGCAACTGGCTATCGCCTGTCTTTGCCAGTAAATGATGGAGGGCTCAGGTTGTCAACGTACGGTCTTGTAAATTAAATAACGTGATGGAGATGAATAAATGAAAGTTAAATCATTGGTTTTTGGTGCCATCGGCGCACTGTTTTTAACCTCTGCCGCCCATGCAGCTGACCACAAGAAGCCGGTTAATTCCTGGACCTGTGAAGATTTTCTGGCGGTAAATGAAGATTTTCAGCCTACGGCAGTGGGGGTTGCGGAAGCGCTGAATTCTAAAGACAAACCGGAGGATGCGGTTCTCAACGTTTCTGGGATTGAAAAAGTCACCCCGACAATCGTTCAGGCTTGCCAGAAGGACAAGAAAATGTCTTTCAAAGATAAAGTTCGTGCTGAATGGGATAATCTGAAAAAGGAAATCTATTAATCCCAGGGGAATGCCACAATCCCTTATTCCGCAATAATGTTAGGAGTAGCAGAGCCGCGTTATAACGTGGCTCTGTTTTTTGTGACTAATTAAATACTTCATCGATTTCGCTTTCGCTTTCGCTTTCGCATCCGCGTTAAGCGACTCGTCCCTGCAGATCATACCCGCAACTATCCGCTAAGTCGCTGTGCTTAACGCGAGGCTATCATCATGCGTGAGCTTATTTGCTCCAGAAGCGCTGTCTGATGACTAAATATAATGATGCTTAACCCGCGCCGACGGGATTCATGGATTAGCTGCTGCCAGATATCCCGTTGCACAGAAGGATCGAGCTGGGCGGTGATCTCATCGGCAATCAGTACGCGAGTACGGGGATCGAGCGACCGCAGCAGCGCAATACGGGCCAGTTCCCCCCCGGACAGCTGAGCAGGTTTTCGCCTCAACCACTCGGGGTTAACGTGAAAACGCGCCAGTTGTTCATCATCCGGCTGCCACGCATCGCGTAAGGCATTTCCCGTGGTGCGAAAAGGGTTAAATGTGCGTTCAGGGTGCTGAGGCACTAACTGAACCGGACAATAACCACGTTTTGGCAAAGGAAGGCCGTCAAGGGTGATCCGCCCCTGGCGGCAGGACTGCCAGCCCGCAAGCACGCGTCCCAGCATGGTTTTACCATAGCCGCTCGGTGCCGAAATTCCCAACCGCTCACCCGCCGGCAATTCAAAAGAGAAATTTTGCCACAGCGGGCGATTATCTTGCTCAATGGTGAGCTCTGAAACAGAAAACATTACACGCCCCCGGCCTGGACAGGCATTTCCTCATCGGAAAATAAGCGTTGGTGTTCTGGCAGGGCCAACCACTGACGTCGCAATGCTGCGCTTCCACCGCCGTCTTTGAGTTCGTTAACGACCATATCATCACTGATCTGTCCGTGACTGAGGGCCACAATGCGATCGGCGAAACGTGCCGCCAGCGACAAATCATGGGTTACCCATAGCACCCCGGCCCCCTGAGCCGCCAGATCGCGTAACTGATGTAGGAGCTGGAAAGCCAGCGGTTCATCAAGCCATGCCGTAATTTCATCCGCCAGAATATACCGGGCTCCTCCTAATGCGGCATTACATGCCAGAATGCGTTTTGCCATGCCGCCTGACAGCTGGCGGGGATATTTCAGCAGAATATCGTGCTGAAGATGATAATGTTTGATTTGCTGTTCTAGCGCCAGTGCGCAGGTATGGCGACCACTGAGGTGCAGGCTTCGCTTCAGCTGAGTGCCTACGGTCAGAAGGGGGTTGAGCGAACCGACGCCCTGCGGAATATAGCAAAGTGTGTTACCCCGAAGCGTTGCGCAATGGCGGGAATCGATCGCTTTGCCCTCCAGTCTGATTTCCCCACGCATCCGTAAGTTATCGGGTAAGAGTGCCAGAGCCGTTTGCAGCAGGAGGCTTTTTCCTTCCCCGCTTCCCCCTACCAGAGCCGTTATTTCGCCGCGCTTGACTGACAGATTAATATTGCTAAGGAGAGGCGATAACTGTTGGCGTCCAAACCAGGTGTAATGTACATGGTCGACGTAGATGCTACTGAAATTCAGCATGATGGATTCCTTAACCACAGATCGCGAATGGCGCGCACGCAGAGATCAAACAGTAAAACAATTAACAGCAGCATCAGGCCGGGATACAGCGCCAGCCACCAGCTACCGTTGCTAAAGAAACGCAGCGCATCGGCTAATAAAATCCCCAGGGAAGGATCATGAGGCGCCAGTCCGAAACCAAGAAAACTTAATGCTGCGCTGTGTAAGACAGCATGTGGGAACATCAGTAATGTTCCCACAAGCCACTGTGATGAAAGCGCGGGCAGATAATGCGCCCGCCAGCAGTACCAGCGAGTATTTCCAATACGCTGAGCCAGCGTCATGTAGTCGCTGGTCCGAATCTGCTGGGCTTCTGCTCGCAGGATCAGCGCCAGTTTGGGCCAGTGGGTGAACGCGACGGCTAAAACCACGCCCCGCATTCCTCCTCCTACCGTAAAGCAGATCAGGATAAGCAGCAGCAGATGGGGTAATGAGAGCAGGGTATCAATGATCAATCGTAGCGCCTGATCCATCACGGGATGGATAAGCGTCAGACTGGCGATCAGCATCGCAATAACACCGCTGCAGATTGCGGCACCGACACCAATTTGCAAACTGGTCAATGCCCCCTGAAAGCAACGTAACCACAGATCGCGCCCCATATTATCGGTGCCAAACCAGTGGCTGGCACCGGGCGGAAGATAGCGTGCCTGCAGATCTATCGGTACATCCACTGACAACAATGAAACGCCATAGGCAGCCATCATGCCGAGCAGTAAGGATGAAAAAATAAAACGCAGTAATGCCGGAGCGGGATTATTCTGCATCATTTCGGCTCCAGAATATGATTTGTTCTGGCCAGTAACATCGCAGCGAAGCTATTTCCGCAAAATACCAGCACGGTACTGAACAGCACGATGCCCATCAGCAACGGAATATCGCCGCGCAGGCCAGCATCAATGGTGGCTTGCCCCAGTCCGGGGTAGGCAAACACTTTTTCTGCCAGAAGCGAGCCTCCGAGGAGTTCGCCAACTGAGGCAAACTGCAGGCAAAGCGCGGGGGTTAATGCATGGCGGAGTACCTGTACCCGTAATAGCCCCCAGCCTTTCTCGCCCTGGGCTCGCGCGTAGTGTACAAAGTCACTGCGCATCGTTTCGGCCACTTTTTCCCGAGTGTGCAGTGCAATTTGTCCAATGCCGGTCAGGCTTAACGCAACCATCGGCAAGATGACATGGTGAAGGCGCTCCCCCAGGCTGGCATTGTCGGCGTTCTGACCCGGTGCCCAGGCACAGCAAACCGGAAACCATTGCCAGTGAACGGCAAATATCGCCAGCAGTAATAAGCCCACCCAAAACGTCGGTAGTGAGGACAACAGGTAGCTGATGCGGCAGATTAAGCGATCCGGCCAGCGGTGGAGATAACGTCCGGCAGTCAATCCCAGCATGATCCCTAACAACCCTGACAGCAGCCAGGCGCTGGCTAACAGGATAAATGAGAGGGCAAAGCGTTCGCCAATAACCTGGGCAACCGGGGCGTTATAAATCATTGAATATCCGAGATCGCCCTGGATGACTTGCGAAAACCAATGCCAGAAGCGTAGCCACAGCGGTTGGTCCAGTCCCCAGCGTGCGGCAATGAGGGGGTACTGTTGGGGGGGAACATGCAGCAAATCATTGCCGATATAGGCACGAATGGGATCAACCGGTGAAAAACTCAGCAATGTAAAGGTTCCGGCCGATACCAGTATCAGCAGAATGGCGAGCCTGAAGACAGCAATCAAAACAGGACCTGGCCCGTAAGATCGGGTTAGATTTAGCCTGGTCATTAAAAAATGTTTTACTGGCACGTCCATTTCCAGTCCTGAACATTGTTAAGCACTGACCAGCTGCCATGAATTTCAGGAGCAGCATTACCTAAATCAATACACGGACTGGCAAGGTAGGTATGTTGTAAATTTAGCAGCCAGGCCCAGGCGGCATCGCCCCGCACGCCCGCGCCAGACTCTCCATCCCATTCAACCTGCTGCCAGACGGGAACCGCTTGTTGCCACGTTGGCGCGTTGAGCGCCTGCTGGAGATGCTGGTCCACGGCGTTATTGCTGTAATAACCCGGATTGTAATACTCAACGCCCGCCGCCTTGCTGCTGTAATGATGGTAAAGCTCCATCGGATCTAGACTCCCCCAGCCGAACAGCGTGGGATTGGCATGCATATGCCGCTCGACGGTTTCCCAACTGCCGGATTTGAGCTCCATCGCGATACCGAGGGGTTTCACCATCGCGCTGACGGCCTGAGCCAAATCGCGACGGGTGCTGTCTCCGCTGGCATACCACAGCGTTAACTGTGCCTTTTTACCGTTTTTAACACGAATGCCATCCTCTCCGACCTCCCAGCCGGCATCATCGAGAATGTGTTTCGCTGTGGCGAGATCACCATCTTTGAAGGCGGCCTGGGGATTGTCCCAGGGTAAGCCCTGCACCGCGCTATAAGCAGGTACTGCGTGACCTTCCATAAGCTGGTTTGCCAGAAGGTGACGATCGATGGCGTAGTTGATGGCCCGCCGGATAGCGACATCCGCAGTAACGTCATTACCGATCGGGTATCCGTTAGCATCTTTTTGACCGGCAGGTATGGTGGGGAAAGCGATACCCCGGTTTTCCACGCTTGGGCGTACCCATAGTGTTAAGCCCTGTTGCGGCGTAACCGAAACGGATGGTGCGACTCTGACTAATCCTAACTGACCACTTTGCGCCGCAGCGTAGGCGCTGTCTTCATCCAGAAAGACAAAGATCAGTTTATCGAAGTCGTTTCGGTGGCCTGAATAATAAGGATTAGCCTCAACGATAAGCTGCTGCCCGGGCTGAAAGCTCACCAGCCGATACGGCCCTGCGCCGACCGGATTTTGCGCATAGGTTTTTGCATCATATTGATGTTGAGGCACAATCCCCAGCGATCCTAATACGCTGACAAACGTGCTTTGCGGTGCGGACAGGGCAATCTCGACCCGACGGTCGTCCAGAACCCTGGCGGCGGAAAAATTCCCCATATCGATTTTGCCGCCACCCTGCGCGGCCTGGTTATAGGTAAAGGCCACATCCTGGGCCGTTAAGGGCGAGCCATCTGAGAATTTCAAATCCGGCAGGAGCGTAATGGTCCAGATCTTTCCGTCGGCACTGTGCTCGACGTGTTCAGTAAGAAAATTCTCCCAGTCCATATCGACATTTTGTTTTAACAGCGCGCTATGCAACAGCAACGTGCTTCCATGGCTCCAGCCCAGTAAAGGATCAAAGCCTTCACTGGGCTCTTCACCAATAGCCAATGTAAGTGAGTGACCTGAGGTTGAGTCCGTTTCAGCCTGCGCATAAAACGGTAACGTGCTGGCGATAAGCGCAAAAGTATATGACATTACTTTTAGTAGGTGAGGCATGCGGCTTCCTTGTAACAATGCATAGTCAATAAAAAATGCCCTGACGCCTGGTATGCAACTCTGCTTTTTCAGCAATATCGATAATGGGCGCCGGTCACATCTACCTAGTGACCCTGACGATGGGCCGGCATAATGTCTTTATTCGGCACCAGAAAGAGCCAGGAAGCGAGAACAAAGGGCATGGTCAGCGTTGGGATGCCTACCGGCGCCAGCAATGTGTTCATGGCTCCCTGCACGAAAACGGTAAATATCACGCCGATAAAGGTGTAACCCAAAACTCGCCAGCTGGGTTTATTGAAACTTGAGCCAAGCGCAATGGCCGTGAGCACCGCGCTAAATGCATATAACCCGCTGTCGGTGCTGGTGGTATTCGCTCCAAGCAGTGAGGCAGTTAATACCGCGAGCAGCGAACCGCCGATGGCAAATATCGCCGCCCAACGTGACGCCACCGCCAGACCCACAACAAATAGTCCCCCCGCGGCCACGCTGCTGAATAAATACACCTCAGAAACACCGTGCAATACTGTGGCAAATATGTGGCCGTTGAACAGCCCCCCCGCCGGAGCACTAACTAACGGGTGGGGGAGTTCAGGTACGGATAACCCGGAGGCATCCAGGCCTGAAAACGCATAACTTGCCAGCAACACAACCCACGTCGTCAGCACAAAGGGAGCCGTTAATGCCGCTACTTTCCAGGTTTTCAGTATGTCGGCAATACTGACGGTGGCGATAACAGACACGATGCTGCCTGTAATAATGCAGCCCCAAAGCTGCGGCGTGACGGATAAAAAGGTCGGCAGCGCCACCCCAACCAGACAACCATTGTATCCGTATAGTCCGGCCAGCCATGAGGTGCGATCGTTAACGAACATACCGGTAAATGTCGCAACCACCGTACCCAGCACACAGCCATAGGCCGCTGCGGGATTGCCTTCGCCGTAAGCGGCAATAAATATGGCAATAAAGAAGATTAACCCGGTCAGTGGATTATTCTGAAACATGACCTGAGCACATCCCCGCAGCGTCACGTCGATAAACCTGACGGCAGGGTTTATTTCAGTGAAATGAGTCCATTTACTCGCTATAGCTGATGAGGTATTCATGATGTGGCGTCTCCTGCTAATTATTTTTCATTCTGAGCTTGTCTGACGGAAGAGGGCCGTTAAGGCCCTTTTCCTGAAGGCAACACGCTGATGTAAGGGTCAGACTTTCCAGAGAAAGGGCGCCGGCAATGAATAACCGGTGGCGACTTGCCGCACGGTTTGCCAGAAATCCCGGATAGCTTTTTTTATACGGGTGCTGTCGTTTGCCAGTACCTTATAAATAAGCCCAGCCCCATTGGGTAAACGGCTTACGCCATGACACAGCTCCTCGCTATAAAAAGAGCGTGAACGGGATAAAATTTCGTCCTGGCAGGTTGAAGGGGTCAACACAATTACGTTGCCGTAAATATCGAATGTTCCCATTACGCCGACGACATCCAGCGGCTTTTCTTTAGGGGTAAGTACCAGTTTTTCAGTGAACAAAACGTCACCGGCTTCATTTTTGGCACTGATCCGCGAGGAATAAACATCAAAACCAAAACGCTCATCCTGGTGATGATGCTTACGCCCTGGCATCAGGATTTCCGAATAAAGCACGGTGGCGGTGCTGTCGCATTCAATAAGGGTATCGCTGATAAATCGCGAATGACGATGCGGAATGACCTGATCCGGCATAAATTCAAGATAAGCCTGCTTACCGACGCGTATATGTTGCGTTTGCGCGGCAAAATTATTATCCATCGAATGGATTTTAGTCGCTGACTGCGTGGTAATATGGGCGCAGGCGCCCGCATCAACCTCAATCTCCACCGTTAAGCGATCCCCCTGCAAAACGCATCCTGAGGTGGAGATCATGGGTACGCAGGGCAGGAATGGCATTTCCTCATCCCAGTAGAGGGCTTTTTGAACCAGCAATGGCACCTTTCTTTCCATTTCATGGAGGGTGCTTTTGGCGCCACGATCGGCAAAACGTAGCCGCAAATAGCCATGTTTGCCGACGGCGCCGCTGGCCATTTGCGGTGGCTCTTGTTGATACTTTGCCAGTTCGGGCGCCAACGCGCCCAGAGAAAGAGTATCGAACGCCGGCGACGCCTTGTGTTTGGTCTGCATGATGGCTCCTATTTTGCGTGCGTAAACAGGAAATCTTTTTCGATCATGTCCACCAGGGCATCGATGCCTTCGCCAGTTTTACAGTTCGTTAATATATAAGGACGGTTGCCGCGCACAATTTTGGTATCATCCTCCATGACTGCAAGGCTCGCTCCAACGTAAGGGGCGAGGTCGATTTTATTAATAATCAAAATATCCGCCTGCACCAGGCCGGGCCCATTTTTCCGGGGGATTTTTTCCCCTTCGGCCACATCGATAACGTAAATATAAAAATCAGCCAGCGCCGGACTAAAGGTCAGCGTTAAATTATCGCCACCGCTCTCAATCATAATGAGGTCGCTGTCCGGGTACTTATCTTCCATTTCCTCAACCGCAGCGATATTCATACTTGGATCTTCGCGTACTGCGGTATGGGGACAGGCTCCGGTTTCAACGCCCATAATCCGCTCTTCATCAAGAATGCCTTTCAGGGTGCGTTTTACCTGTTTGGCATCTTCGGTTGTGACCACATCATTGGTAATGATTAACGGCTTATAACCACGCTCGATTAATTTAGGGGTGATGACTTCAATGATGGCTGTTTTACCTGAACCAACCGGGCCGCCGATACCCAGGCGAGTAATTTTTTTCATTCTCCAGTCCTTATTTTTAATTCATAAATAAACGCACATGCGCATCAACGTGTACGGCGGCCAGAATATCGATAAGCGGCGTGTACGACGCCATTTCGCTGATATCGGCATTCACGGCCTGCCGGCAAAATTCAGGTATGTTTTTATTTACGGCATACAGAATCTGCTGGCTGTCAAAGTGCGTTATCCTCATCAGCCGCTGGGCGGCGCTCAGGATAGTCATGGCAACGCCATACTGATGCATAGCAATGGTTTCCTGAGCGCTGATCCCTTGTAACCCCATGACCAGCGCCTGGCTTACCGGAAATGTGCCTGCTGTCTGTCCGGTTTTAATGTTATCCAGCCACCACGTCAGCAGGTCGGCTTCGAACACCTGACGGGTCATCTCAACCAGTTTCTTACCCATCCGCTGCGTCATTAACCGCGACTCTTCATTGAGTTTGCGATTCATAATTTCGCGATCAACGGCCAGAAGCTGATCTAAGTTGCCATCAAGTAATGCCCGGTGAGCATGGGCCAGGCCAATCGCATCGCATTGCGCTGCCTGGACCAGCGAGGTTTCAACAAACGCTTTTAAGCTCACGACATCGTGGACCAATCCCACCTGAATAGCGGATTCCACACCGCATGAAAAAGTAAATGCTCCCACTGGCAGAACCGAGTCGCCGAACTGCAATACTCTGATCAGACGCAGGAGCTGATGTGATTCATCAATGTTTATGCTCATGCGCATTCCCATGATGTGCGTGGTGAGATCGATCGTGGGCGTGGCCGTGCTGTGGATCGCCGCTGAGCACGCTGACATGGACATGCGGGTCTTCCGCACCGCCAAACAGCAGGCGGGACTCGGACGGTGTCAGGTGTGGTAATACCGTTTCACCCGCGACAAAGTGATATTCAGATTGCGCGTAACCATGCGTTTTCAACACGGAATTCATCATTTTCTTTTCGACTGATAAAGGGACATATACCTGAGTGCCTTTGATCACCGACTTCCAGTGTTGATTTCCCAGGGCGTGTCCGAGTTCAAACACGCGTTTAATTGCGCCTTCGAACTCTGCCGTGGCCAGGGAGGCGAGCTGGATAACCAGCACTTCCCGCAGAGTGATATGTACGGTTAACAGGTATTTTTTGTCGTCATCACATAACAAAATATCCCCGTCGGTTAACCGCATGCGACGATCCAGAGCGATACCGATATCAAAACCCTGCTCGCTTTGCTTACGGCAACGGCTTTTTTGAGCTTCCCATTGTTCCAGGGACAGCACATCGTGTTGATATCCGCGGGTCTTTTCCTGCCACGACGGGTCGTTTTTTACATTTCCGATAATCGTCTCAATCAGTATCATGTTTATTTGCCTCACATCAGAACGCACGGATATGGCGCTTAGCCAAAGAAATATTTTTGGTTCATTACCGCTGTTGTGACGGGGTTGCAGGTGGCATGTTCACCATCCACTTTCACGGCGAAAGTTTCCGGATCAACTTCGATATGCGGCGTGGCGGAGTTACGTACCAAATCACGCTTGGTTACTGAGCGGCAATTGTTGATAGCGATAACCTGACGCTCAAGGCCGGCTTTCTCTTTGACACCATCATCCAGCGCGGCTTGAGACACGAAAGTCGCGCAGGTGTCTTGCAGGGTTTTCCCCATGGCACCAAACATCGGGCGATAGAATACCGGCTGCGGGGTCGGCAGCGATGCGTTTGGATCGCCCATCAGGGCCCAGTTGATCATGCCGCCCTTGATCACCATCTTCGGCTTCGCACCGAAAGAACGCGGGTCCCATAAAACCAGATCGGCCATCTTGCCCACTTCAACTGAGCCGATGATATGGCTTACGCCATGCGCAATAGCCGGATTGATGGTCAGCTTGGCAACGTAGCGCAATACCCGGAAGTTATCGTTGCCGTCGCTGTCTTCTGGCAGTTTCCCGCGGGCGACTTTCATGGCATGGGCTGTCTGCACAACGCGCAGCCAGTTTTCTCCGACGCGTCCCATCGCCTGAGAGTCGCTCGAAAACATCGAGATTACGCCCATGTCATGCAGCACGTTTTCCGCCGCGATAGTTTCCGGACGGACGCGGCTTTCAGCGAAGGAGACGTCCGCAGCCACGTTTGGGTTCAGGTTGTGACACACCATGATCATGTCGAACAGTTCAGCCTGGGTGTTGATGCCGAATGGAAGGGTAGGGTTAGTGGAGCTGGGCAGCACGTTTAACTGGCTGGCCACCTTGATGATATCCGGTGCGTGCCCACCGCCGGCCCCCTCGGTATGGAAGGTATGAATAGTACGGCCTTCAAACGCCTCGATAGTGTTTTCGACGTAACCCGCTTCGTTAAGGCTATCGGTATGCACCGATACCTGAATATCCATTTCGTCAGCAATACGCAGGGAATGACGTAACGCGTTTGGCGTGGCTCCCCAGTCTTCATGCACTTTCAGGCCCGCCACCCCGGCAATAATCTGTTCAACCAGCGGAGCACGCCCAAACGCGTTACCCTTACCCAACAGTCCGACGTTGACCGGTAGCCCTTCCACTGCGCGCAGCATCTTGCGAATATTCCAGGGGCCTGGGGTGACGGTTGTTCCGTTGGTACCGTCCGTCGGGCCGATCCCACCGCCAAAGAAAGTAGCCACGCCATTCGATAGGGCGCTGTATGCCTGCTGCGGTGAAATAAGATGGATATGGCTGTCGATGCCGGCCGCGGTCAGGATCAAGTGTTCCCCGGAAATGGCGTCAGTGCTGAGCCCGACAATCATATTCTGCGTCACGCCATCCATAATGGCCGGGTTACCGCTTTTACCAATGCCAACAATCAGGCCATCTTTAATACCGACGTCGGCCTTAATGACGCCCAGTTTGGCATCGAGAATCGTGACGTTGGTAATCACCAGGTCCAGAACGCCGTTATCGCGCGTTAAGGTATTATTCGATCCCATTCCATCACGCAGTGATTTACCGCCACCATAGACCGATTCGTCACCATAGCCGCGGAGGTCTTTCTCAATTTCGATATAAAGGTCGGTCTCACCCAGGCGGATTTTATCTCCGACCGTCGGGCCAAACAGGCTGGCATATTCTTTTCTTGAAATAGTTGGCATAAAATCCTCACTAGACAGTTAATTCTGAAATTTAACTTACTGATTTAAAACCATGTTTGATGGCATTGTTAAGAATATCTTCAGGTGCATCGCCCTGAATGCCAGAGGCGTTGCCGACCCAGCCGTCGACCAGATTATTAAAGCCGTATACCACCTGCTGACCGCTGAAAGGAATTAATTCAACGGTAATAGCATCACCCGGTTCAAATCGTATCGCTGTCGTAGCGGTAATGTTGAGTCGTTTACCAAACGCTTTACTGCGCTCAAACTCCAGTGCTTTATTGGCTTCAAAGAAATGAAAGTGCGAGCCTACCTGGATTGGACGATCGCCCGTGTTTTTGACATGAACGGTAGTAATGGAGCGGCCTTCATTAAAAGTAATTGGCGAGTCCGCTAATACATAGCCGCCGACGGAGACCCCTGTCTCCACCTTTTTAACCATGGTTTCCGAAGTGTTGGATTGCTTTTTCATTAGAGCTCCTTTGCAGAGTCATTTCAGGCTTATTCACTGAATCGGGTCATGAACCGTGACCAGACGACTGCCATCGGTGAAAATGGCTTCGACCTGGACGTGAGGAATTAAATCGGCCACACCGTCCATGACGTCCTCTTTGGTTAATACGGTACGTGCTTCATTCATCACCACTTCCAGGGTTTTTCCTTCCCGGGCACCCTCCATCGCCGTGGTCGTAATAATGGCAACCGCTTCCGGGTGGTTCAGTTTTAGACCCTTGTTTTTGCGCTTCAACGCGACGTCAGCCAGGGTATAAACCATCAGCTTTTCAATTTCTCTGGGCGTGAGTTGCATATTTCCTCCATTCCTGATTACACACATTGTTTAATATCGGTGATGCTGCCCCAGCCACAGGGAAGGGGCAGAGAGATATTAATTTTTCTCGCTATAGGCATCTTCGCCGAATAAAGTGTTATCGAGTTCGCCGCCAACTTTATTCTGGTCGACTTTAACTACGGTGAATTTATTAATGAGCCACAGAATAGCCAGTGTGAAAATAAACGACCAGACGCTGGTAAATACCACGGCGGTAATCTGTTTAATGATTTGCATCCCATTGCCTTCCAGCAGACCGTCAGGCCCATTCGCGTTCCATGTGGCTGAGGCAAAGACACCCACCAGAATCGAACCTGTTATCCCGCCAACGCCGTGTACGCCAAACACGTCCAGCGCATCATCAAGGTAGCGGCGTACCAACAGCACCACGAAATAACAGACGAAGCTGGCAATAATGCCAATTAGCGCGGCAGACTGAATCGAGACATAGCCAGCAGCTGGGGTGATAGTGGCAAGCCCGGCTACTGCGCCGGTTAAAAAACCGACCAGTTTGGGTTTGCCTGTACGGATTTTCTCAATAATAAACCAGGTGACGGCAGCAAAAGCGGCGGCGATATCCGTGGTCACAAACGCGGAGACCGTAACAGTATTGACCTGCAGTTCTGAACCTGCGTTAAAACCATACCAGCCAAACCACAATAAACCGGCTCCCAGGGCAATATAAGGAATATTATGCGTACCGTCTGAGGCCACCGTACGTTTGCCAACATACAGTGCGGAAGCCAGTGCGGCAAAACCCGCTGTGGCATGGACTACGATCCCGCCAGCAAAATCTACGACTCCCCATTTCGCCAGCATTCCCTGCGGACTCCAGATCATATGAACAAACGGGCAGTAAACCAGAAGTGTCCAGAAGGTAAGGAAGACCAGATACGCTGGAAAATTGACGCGATTTGCAAACGCACCCGTTATTAATGCGGGGGTAATGATGGCAAACATCATTTGATAGACAAAATGAACTAATAAGGGGATGCCACCTTTGTTACCGGTGTACATCGTCCCTGGATCAATATTATTCATGAAAGAATAATAGAGGGGATCGCCGATGATCCCGTTGAGCGTCGGACCAAAGCTCAGTGAATAACCGACGATAAACCAAAGGGCGGCGACCCACCCCATCGAGAAAAAGCTTTGCGCCATTATCGTCACAATACTTTTTCTGGGTACCAGTCCGCCATAAAAAAATGCCAGCCCGGGCGTCATCAACATCACGAGGCTGGCGCAGAGCAACATAAAAGCAGTGTTAGGTACATCTAATGATAAATAATTTACAAGTGCATGTTCCATAAAATTATCCCTGTGATCTTATACAGCGCCTGTAAGCGTTGATTTTTTAAGCTGACGAACGCAGATTGCACGATATGACAGTGCAATGTGTAAAATATATATGCAGGACGTTGTTTATATTCGTAAAATAAATCCTCCACGCATCGAGGGAGTGGTTTTATTAACCTGTTAATATGCTTTTAATCGTTCACGCTTTTCTCCATGGCAGGCTGTGTGCTGATTTTCCTAAAGGAGGCCAGACATGCTAACAGCTTCTTATAAATGCATGCCTTGCATTCGATAAAATAGGTCTCCTGACTTTTGTAAAGTTATATACTTCAAGAGTGTATAGCTTGTTTTATAATCTGTATATCAGAGTGGATACCCGCAAGAGTCATACCCATCCTACTGGTGTAAGTTGTTGCCTGACGGAAAAAATATTGGCTTATTTCTGTCAGGGTAGCTGCCGGAGCAATTATATCTCAGGACGGAATAAGAAGGCAGGCACGTAAAAAAGCGAAAAACAGCAATCTGTAAGATAGGCTGTTTTCCGCTGGTAGTTTATCAGGTAGGGCAGAAAAGAATAAACTGCGCAGGATTATCGAATATCATTCACCCATTGCATAATTTTACTTTCTGGCTTTTCATGACAGATTTTGATTAACTTTGGTACCGAGACGGTGTCCGTTTCATTCCAGTCAACGGTATCTCCACCTTTATAGACGGTCTCATTATTGATTGCCCAGTAAGCTACCGGGGTCATTGCCTTAGGGTTCATATCAAGGTATTCCCGGCAAGTCATGTTTTTCGGTGTGGTTTCCGACGCTTTCTCCGCCGCCACGGCGGCGTTGGCGTTCAGTAAAACAAGAGTCACAACGGGTGTGAGAAACAGAGTGGATAATTTTTTCATGATGTTTTCCTGTTTGAAAAGCCTATGCACAATATATAAAATAGCGATTTACGTGGTAATTAATTTTTTTTGTGTTTTATTCAGTGCATAGCTGAGCACTAAGAAGAATCCGGCACAGAACAGCATTTCCAGACCAATGAAGGTGACAGTGATGATATAGTTGGCGTCTTCGCTAGCGCGGAGCCAGGCCAGGGCGATGATGAGGTCTATTATGCCAATGAAAATACACCAATAACGACCCTTCATAGCCCGATCTTTAAATCCCATGGCGATGCGACTATACCCGGCAAGGATAAATAAAACACAAAACAGCAATGACAAAGTATTAATACCGAATGACGTGCTAAAGATAAAACCACAGCCGACGCCAAAATAAATAATTCCAAATAACAACGATGAGATGTAAGAACGAGTATTGTATTTAATGAATATCAATGCCATCGCCACAGAGTACATGCCACAGATGAACATTAAAGCACCAGTCAGGGTGCTAATGACCACACCGCTATATATTGGGAAGAGCATACAGGCCAGCGCGCACAACAGCAGTATAACGGCCATAACGGCAGTAGCTCTATGGTATCTTTTTAACAGCGTACTGCCAAGAGTATTTATTTTACTGCTGTCAATAAATAACATGATTTCTCCGTTAGTCATTACGGTAGCAAAATGAACCGCAGCAGATAGCGGGCGACGGCATTTAATAGTATTTCAGTTATTATAAGTGGCGGTTATTTTCCTGTGTATCGGAGTGCGAGTCGATCGATATCATCAATATCTTACAGGTGTAGGATGCAATGGTGGGGAGCTTTAATTTTTCTCAACGGAGTTGTTGGCGCCGCTTTTTCTTTTATGGATGGGTAGGCGGGACGGCAACGGTTATAGTATGTAATTTGTATAAACTGGCTGGACATGATGTGAAATTAACAGGCTTGTAGCGAGTGGGAAACAGGAGGGGGATTATCAGGCCCGTTGCCGGGCCTGATAGATGACAAGTATTATCCAGCTTTGCTGGAGTTAAACGGTGGTTTTGCGAACCATACCAGCAGAGTGAGCATCAGGAATACGCCAGCCGACAGGTAAAAAACATCGTTGGCCGCCATCAGCAGGCTTTGCTGAGTAATCTGGTCATTGAGATAGGTTGCTATTTGCTGCTTATCAAAACCCATATGTTGCAGTTTATGGAACATATCGACAGACGGAGGATTATACTCGGTGACCGATTCTGTTAGCTGCGCGTGGTGGAAGGAGTCGCGATGACTCCATAGCGTCATGGTGATCGTGGTGCCAATAGAGCCGGACAAACTTCGGAAGAAGTTACTCAAACTGGTAGCGGCAGCGAATTTCTCCGGCGGTAACCCTGAAAGTGAAATGGTGGTCAGCGGTAAAAAGAAACAGGCGACCGCAAAACCCTGCATAAATTGTGGGATAATAACCCACGTAAAATCAATGGCCGAGGTAAAGGTGACGGAACGCCAGTAATAACACAGGGCGTACATGATAAAACTAAACGTTACCAACATCCGCATATCGATTTTATGGCCATAGCGACCAATAAGCGGCGCAAGCAGTAGCGGCATGATACCGATCGGTGCGTAAGCCAGTCCGGCCGATACTGAAGTGTACTCAAAAACGGTCTGCAGTAACTGCGGCATTAACACGATCGCCCCGGCATAAATTAAATAGGCACAGGCGATACATAAAATACCAATAGTAAAATTTCGCGAACGGAACAGGCTAAGATCAATAATCGGGTTATTGTCCGTTGCTTCCCAGATGACCAGTAAAATAATAGCAATAATGGCAATAATCGCCAGAACAATGATCGTGGTTGAGTTGAACCAGTCGAGATCTTTTCCTTTATCCAGCATAATTTGCAGGCTGCCGACGCCCAGCACCAGGAGGCTCAACGCGATGAGATTAATTTTAACCGGTTCAGTTGGCGTCTCGCGGCCTTTGAGTAACCAGGAGGTCAGCACAACCACAATGACACCCAGTGGGACGTTGATTAAAAATATCCAGCCCCAGTCGTAATTATCGCAAATGTAGCCACCAATAATGGGCCCAAAAATGGGAGCGATAATAACCGTCATTGACCAAAGCGCCAGTGCGATATTGCGTTTTTCCGGTGGATAATTGCGTAGCAGCAGACTTTGTGAGAGTGGAATGAGCGGACCAGCCACAAGTCCCTGAACAACACGGAATCCTATCAGAGTGTCCAGATTTGTCGAAAGTCCACAGCATAATGATGCCAGTGCAAAGAGGGTTACCGAGGTTAAAAATAGTTTGCGTTCGCCAAAACGTTGCGCCAGACGACCGGTAACAGGAATGGAAATAGCATTCGCCACACCGAACGAAGTTATAACCCAGGTACCTTCATCGGTTGAGGCGCCTAAAAATCCTGAGATTGTCGGAATTGCCACGTTGGAAATGGTGGAGTCCAGCATTTGCATAAAGGTGGCCATCGACAGCGCTAATGTCACCAGTACTAAGGCAGCACCCTTCAGCGGCGGAAGTGCAGAATTATTACTCATAAATCACATCGCGTTGGCTTTGATGATATTGAGGATTTCGTTATCAACAGGGGTGGTATCGATAACCAGTGCGTTGCTTGCGTAAGCCGGGGTTTTTCGCTGCGTCGTTGCCAGTGCCTCGCCCTGCGAATGGGTTTCATGCAGCCGCACGGTGGCGGACAAGCCGATGCGCAACGGGTAGGCCTTTATCTGCTCAGCATCCAGCGTAATGCGTACTGGCAGGCGTTGAACCACTTTGATCCAGTTACCGGTCGCATTCTGCGCAGGCAATACCGAAAATGCGCTGCCGGTTCCCATGTTGATACCATCAACCCGACCGTTAAACACCACATCGCTGCCGTAAAAATCGGTGACGATCGAGACTTTCTGACCGATCTTAACCCCGCTGAGCTGGGTTTCTTTGAAGTTAGCGTTAATCCAGACCTGCTCGGCAGGTATGATTAACATCAGCGCCTGGCCTGAGCCGATAGTTTCCCCGACTTGTACATTGCGTTGTGCAAGATACCCCGTGACCGGGCTGCGCACTTTGGTTCGCTGAAGCGCAACCCAGGCTTCCCGCATGGATTCCGCCGCCATTAACACTTCCGGCTGTTTTTCTAACGCCGTATTCTGAATCAGTACACGGTTTCCGCGATAAGCCTGGACAGCGACATCCAGCGCTGCTTTGCTGCTGTCCACGGCATCCTTTGCATGTTGCATATTCTCCCTTGATATCGCCGCTGCGCCCTGCAGCCTGCTGCGGCGCTGGTAGTCTGCCAGTGCCTGCTGATATGCGATTTTTGCTTCCTGAACGTTAGCGTTATATTGATCGTCAGCAATATACATCTGTTTGATCTTGCGGACCGTATTGGCCAGATTATTGGCGGCTTTGTTAAAATTAATTCTGGCGTCGGTATCATCTAATGTGACAAGAACATCACCCTGACGTACTAAATCCGTGTCGGTGTAATTAACACTAATTACGCTCCCCGCAACCAGTGAAGAGATAGCAATTTGATTTCCCTTCACATAGGCATCATCAGTGCTCTGTACATCGCGCAAATCAAAATACCACCAGGCGGTACTGGAACCCGCAACAATGACTATGACCGCCGCGAAAATAAGCAACAATTTTTTTCGTTTTTGGATTTGCTTGCCGGCAATGTTTTCGTCAGTATTTAAATTGTTCATGATGAATCTTATTCCATTCGTCTGTATACAAGAGAAACTCATGTGCAGGAAGAGCTGCGTGTGATAGAAGCTATGGAAACATGGGCGTGCTGAAAATTTATTTATTTATGCACATACCCAATTTGGTTAATGAGTTTTAGCCGAGCGGGAAAGACATCGCATCACTATGCGTAGCAGTGGTAAATGTAGTCCCGGTTAAACAAGTATAAAGTTATGTCCAGGTTTGCCATATTGGACATATCGGATATATATGCAGGTTAATTCTTACGTGTGTAATCCCAGTGGAAAGCAGGCAAAAGATACCGGCGTCATTACGATGCAATCTCAAAACTTTCACTGTATATCTAGGATGAATACGTTGAAGGATGCTATGGTAGATAATGGATGAATAATACCATTCCCGGTCTTCCGGCCACGTTTGTATATCGTCGATCAGGCATGTCTGGTTGGATAGAAGGAGAGCACAGCATGTCATTACGTTCAACATAACAAGGAATAATGATGAGTAAAACGGCAAATTTAAGCGCGATTATTATTGATGATCATCCTCTTGCGCGAATGGCGATTCGTAACCTTCTGGAAAATGAGGGTTTTAATATTGTTGCCGAAGCGGGAGATGGAGGCGAAGCGTTAATGGCTGTTGCGGAATACCAGCCGGATGTGGTGATTGTGGATGTTGATATTCCGGTTATGAGCGGTATTGAAGTTGTTGAGAAGCTGCGTAAGAAGCAATTTAGCCATATTATCATTGTGGTTTCGGCAAAAAACGATCTCTTTTATGGCAAGCGTAGCGCAGATGCCGGCGCTAATGCGTTTATCAGTAAAAAAGAGGGGATAAACAATATTATCTCTGCCATTCATGCTGCGCAAAATGGATACAGCTATTTTCCTTTTTCGCTGAGCGGCTTTGTCGGCAGCTTATCTAACGAGCAGGCGATGCTGCAGTCGCTCTCCAGCCAGGAAGTCAAGGTGATGCGCGCCATCCTGAATGGGGCAGACAATATGCAAATCGCCTCAGAGATGCATATCAGTAGTAAAACGGTCAGCACCTATAAAGGTCGATTGATGGAGAAACTGGGTTGCAAATCGCTGGTGGATCTCTTCTCATTTGCAAACCGTAATAAAATCGGATAATGCGATGTGCCGGTGGAAGGCATCTCCAACATTACTATGGGGGGATATTAGCGGTCCCCCGTCTTTTTACATCAACGCTGTCAGCAACGGCTGGCGCAAAAACGAATGCCAGGTATCGCCATTGTAGGTGCTAAGTTTTCACTGCTAAGCATGCTTGCTTCCTCTGACCGCGATCGCGGGTTCTATATCGACTATTTATTATTCATGGCAAGCGGATTGTACCTGCCTGTTATACTGATAAATGTCGCGGGCAGAGCCGCTTGCGAACGATGCCTTCATGTTCCCGTGTAGGGCAACAAAATGGCAATGCATTCTCAATAAGGCATCGGATGATATCCCCGCCAACAGAGAGACTGAACCCTACGGGAAAGTGGACCAACATGCCTGAAGTGACTATCGATACCTGGAGCTTCTATAGCCGACCCTTTTACTGGTTTGCAGGGCTGGCGACGCTATTGATCCTGAGTGGTTTGCTCTGGGGCGCGCATTGGCTGCGATCTGAGCGCAAACGAAAAGCGGTTCAGGCGGCGCTGGAGCATCAGCTCAGTTTTCACCAGACGTTGTTCAATGCGATGCCGATACCGGTGTATGTGATTACCCTTAAGGGCGAGCTTGACAGTTATAACAACGCCTTCAGCGCTTTTTTCCCCGAGCATCTGCGTGAAGCGATGCATTTTTCACTGTTCGACCGGCGTCATCCTCTCGCGCATATCTTCCCTGCGATCCAGCATGAGGTTCAGCTGGGCCTGACCCCCGATATCATTATCACGCATCCACTGGCATTACATAATGGTATAGAGGAACGAACGATTTTGCACTGGATGGTGTTATGCCGCTTACCCACAACCCTGACACCGGTCTTAATGTGTGGCTGGCAGGATATCACTGAGTCCCGACAGTTAGTGGAGAAGCTCCAGAATGAAAAAGAACAGGTCAAAGACGCCAGTCAGGGGAGCAGTGCCTCTTTGCCCTGCTCGAGTCATGATGTTCGTACGTCAGTAAGTGCTATCCTGGGGTTTCTTGAACTTATCTTCACCCGCCAACAAACAGCAGAAGAAGATCAGCAGTGCCTTAAACTGGCGTATGCCACCGCTCAGTCTTTGCTTGGTTTGAACGTTGATACCCTGCCTGGGAACGTTAAGGCGGTTCCGCGGGCAATTCGTATTCTCATTGCCGAGGATCTCCCCGCCAACCGCCAGCTGCTTCGCCGCCAGCTCGATACCTTGGGCTACGCTGCTGATGAAGCGAAGGATGGCGCCGAGGCGCTTAAACTCATCCAGCAACAGCGCTATGACCTGTTAATTACCGATCTGAATATGCCTGTGATGGACGGTATTACGTTAACCTGTCGCGTGCGCGAGTGCGATACCAGAATGGTCATCTGGGGGCTTACCGCTAACCTCGTGGCCGGAGAAAAAGAGCGTTGCCTGGCCAGTGGCATGAACTTGTGCCTGTTTAAGCCCCTGGATCTTTCTCAGCTGGCCACCGCGCTGTGTGAAATAAATATACCCCAGCCCGGCAGCTCGCTTGATGAATTCCTCAATATGAAGATATTCACCGCGCTGACGCTGGGTGATAAAAAATTAATGCGGCAGATGCTCGAGCAATCGCGGGTGGAAAACGAAAAGGATATCGCCGCAGCGCGCGCGGCCATCAGCGGACAAGACTGGCGACTGGCGCAATACCATTTACATCGAATTAATGGTACTGCACAGATTCTTGGCGCAACCGCTATCCATGCGACAGCTGAACAGTTAGAGAATGCGCTGGCGGCGGGGGAACCTGAAGCCGTTTTGCCGCAGGGAATAGATGAACTTACGCAGCAGTTGCAGGCATTAAGCGCGGCGATAATCTTTTTTTCCAGTCAGGCGGACTACCATTGATAGTGCCGCTTTCACCGGATCGCTCCTGATTGCTCTGCTGCGCGGCGCAACAGGAGAAAAAGTCAGTTCGACTTAACCAGTCGATCTGTTATGAGTCATGGGCGGCGCAGGCTTTACTCGGGAGCCCAGTCTTAACCCCAGCTCCACAGCCATAAAACCGACTATCAGGCTGATAACCAGATAACAGATGGCGATCAGCGCGCTGAGTGGCTCATTCATCATTTCCACCGCGCCAGATACAAAGCTGGAGAAGGTTGATAGCCCTCCCATGATACCCGTAGCCACCATCATATGGATGTACTGATTAACCCGGTTCCTTTTATACAGTGATGTGCATAAACCAAGCAAAAAAGCGGCAATAATATTGGCGATGAAGATATCCAGGGGAAAGCCATCGCTCAGGCGAGGCACTACCAACATCAATAATTCGCGGCATATTGCGCCAAACGCCCCGCCAACAAAGATCAGAATAGTAAAATTAAGCACCTGATGCGCTCCTTATGGACAGGCTAACCATGCACCGCAGGCAGCCGCCGCCACGCCGGTAACCACAGAGACGATTAAATATCCTGAAGCGAGTAACCTCTGGTGCGCATGAGCCAGGTTGGCGGCATCTAACTGCATGCTGCTGAAGGTGGTATAACCGCCAAGGACACCGGTCAGCAGGCCTGCATTTAACCATTCACCATAGCGCTCGCGCCAGTCGATACCGAACAGCGCGCTGAGATATCCGATGATTAATGCGCCGCTCACATTGATTAAAAACGTGCCGAGAGGAAAATGTCCGCGGTAAAGTTTGCTGACGGCAAGACCAACCCACCAGCGTAGTAAAGAGCCGGTGCCGCCGCCCAGGCCCACCCAAAAAATGTCAGTCGCGACCATATTTATACCTTTTAAAATGGCATCATCCCGAGAATCATCGGTGGGTATCTCTTAACGTTTGCCCGCGAGTAACCCTGTCGTATTGGCGTAAGCCTGTATTGAGATAAAATTTGGATCTTTCCCTACGTTGATCCCATCAAAGTTGCTGCTGCCTGCCCCCGACATTCACGGCTATCCTGCGTTTTAGTCACGAGGGATCCCAGTTACCAGGTTTTGTATAACCCGGCTCGAGAACAAATACCGATACCGATTGAGGTATCATTGCCAGAAACACTGCCCCGTTAAGCCATGTTGCAAAACGCGCTCCTGACCTGTTTTTTTGCTTAGGGATAAACCGTGGACAGGAGGCATGACATGCTGCATTTTTTGACCACGAGAGCGCGGCGAATTCGCTTTTTTCATAGACGCTGAGAGAGCAATGTTTGAAGATTAAGTCTGGCATAAAAACACCTTTTGGTAAAAGGACAGGAAACACATGTATCAGTAAATTTCTGCTGATAATAATCAGGTATGATAAGCAATGATTCGCTTTTGATAATAAGTATTTTTCTACCAGTATTAATGTAAGCTGAAGACTAGCAGAGAGAGAAATAGATGAGAAATCGTTCTTGCCGTTATAAAAACCATCCTTGAATAGGTGAAAGCTATCTTGTCATCGTTATCAATCGCTTAAAGGATATGTGGTAGTCTATACTCTAAAGGTGCCTTCCATAACGCTTTGATAATAATGGTTGTTTTTTTTGTTTGTGTATAGGCTTGGGTGATTTTTTTTAGTTCAAGAAAATGCTATGAAAAATCTCCTGAAATACTACACCCCCCTAATTTCATCAAAAAAATTATTTTGTTTTGGACTTGCCAGATATATGTAGGATTATAGGGGGGCTGGTGAAGGTGGGGGATGACGGATGTAGGGTTTTCCCGGATGTAAATAAATGCCGATCAAATTTAATGATGCGACAATATCTGCGGTTGATATCACCTCGAGTAAGATTTCTCTGCCTGTCATTCAATGGGAAATAGGCCGTGCGAGGTCTGGATCAAGTTAGAGAGATTACGTGATGAATTGCATCCAATACCATAAAAAGGTAGCAGTGAGGGGCGTCAAGCTTCATGCTCTCGGATAATTTTCTCAGCTTTGCTGAACAGATATGGGCGAAATCAAATTTCCCATTGCCAGGGCGTCTTCGCGTTGGTTAATTATGGTTTAGCCGAAAGTGGTTTCCTGTGTCTCGTCGGACAAAGGCGGCTCCATCGTGTTTGGTATATTGCCAGAGGCCTGCGTCATTTCCCCCATGACAAAAGCGAGATTCGCTGCGGCGATCAGCGCGGAGGTGTAGGCGTCGACATTCCTTTGCTCTGCGCTCAGCAGACCGTTTGCCGCTTCATTAGCGGCGGTAATGGTGCCCACACCATGACGGTAAGTCTCAAAGGCAGTATCTTCAGTCACCATGGCGGTACTGGCCAGATGGGGAGCCGCCCGGTGTGGTTCAAACGCAGAGCGCAGTTTGTTGGCCGAAACTATGCTCTCTCTTTATCCACTATGCGGTATATCGCTGATACACATCAACCATCAGCGGCGGGGTATCGCAGTCGGTGTTATGTACGGACAGTCTCACGCTTTCTGTTATTTTCTTCGTACCAGGAAATGAAATCAGCTGCCGGCATCGGTCTGGCATAAAGATACCCCTGGACGTAAGACACCCGGTTATCTTTGAGCCACTCGGCCTGTTGTTGCGTACTGACGCCTTCCGCAATCGTGGCCAGGCCCAGACGCTTGCTAAGGCCAATGATGGTATCCAATACTGGCGTATCCGTCCCGGCGGAGGTCAGCGTATCAATAAAAATTTTATCGATTTTCAGGTAGTCCACGGGCAGGTTGTGAAGCAGACTCAATGAGCAGTATCCTGTCCCGAAATCATCCACGGCTACCTGACAGCCATGCTGACGAAGTGCGTTCAGATTCTCTGAGGCCAATGCGGTGTCATCGACCAGGCTGCGTTCGGTGACTTCCAGTACCAGGCGAAATGAGGCAGCGAGGGATTGACGAAACTGCAGCACGTCTGTGGTAAAGGCGTCATCCGTCAGATGGGCCGCAGCGATATTGACCCCCAGGTGAAAAGGGGCGGTCACCTGCCAGGCTTTGACATCGGCAGCGATCAGGCCAAAAAGATGTCGCGTCAGGCTGATAATCATCTCCTCTTCTTCCGCTGCCTGGATAAACAGCGCTGGCGATATTGAGCTGCCGTCAGCCCGCTGCCAGCGCATCAGGGCCTCCGCACCGGTGCACATACCGGACGCCGCCTCACATACCGGTTGGTAATGAACAACAAACTCTCCTCGCGCCATTCCCTTCGCTATTTCATCAGCCAGAGACAATTTTCCTGTCAGCCAGCGTCGCCATAAATACAGCGTAGCCAGCGTCAGGAGCAGAGAGGCCGGGCCGAGAAAAATCATATTGCGCACCAGGTAGCGAGCAAGCGATTGCCAGGGGGTGATGATCTGTATACGCGCCTGACTAAAGTCAGAATTGAATACCGCACTGAAGCCCGCGAGGTCTTCAGTGCCTTTATCCTGACTGGAGATAACGGGACCGTCACTAAACCGCAACCGCAGGATGGCATGATTTTCATCATCCAGGGTTTCCATCAGATCGGTAAAATATCGTCCATCTACTACGCTGAAAACCGTGATGCCATTACCGGCACCAGAGGCGTAGATGATAGCCGTCTGATGCGGAACGCTGCGGGTACCGTTAATCGCCGTTATTTCCAGACTGCCCATCTCTGCTGAGAGGGGGAGTCCATAAACTGACCGAATGCTTTGCTGTCTGGAGCCGGTGATGGAGGAACAAACAAGCGTGTCCCCACGCACCAGACCGGTACTACGGATGTAAGGGGTGAGCGCACCGGTTTCGGTCATCTTTTCAACAACGTTTTCGCAGGGCTGATTCGCCATTTGCGCTGTCGTGTGGAGGGTATGGCGAGCAATCGACGTCACGTGGTCAACCTGGCCTAACAGAATCTCCGCCGTTATGGCGGTATCCCTTTGCAACTGACGAACGGCCATCCCCAACGATAGCAGGCCAACCAGAATCGCCGGAACGAGAAGGCTGACAACAATCATCCTTTTACTCAGCTGCATCATGGTGATCATCTCTGTTAATAATTAGCCAGACGCACTTCAGTTGGTGCACTGGCAAAAAGGTCCGTGTTGTTTTTATTCCCGAGTTTATCGCCGGTTATGCCGCAGTGAGAGCGTGAATTTCCTCAGCGCTAAGGCAGATTTAAATGCCGACAGATGCTGTTACCTAACTCAGTCTGCTCGATCCCGGTGGAAGGCACGATTCTCATCAGAGGAAGCTCGGGATAACATTCTATTATCCGTTGCTCGATGAGGCTGTTTGCCCAACTGCACTGGGCAATCGCATTCTCATAGTTTGAAAACCCTGGTTTGTTGTCTAGCCCACATTCGGATGCGGATACACCTAGCCCTGCAGATTCAATATGCAGGAAATGTCTCAATGAGGGGGCCTGACTCATACGATCGACAAACCTGAGCATCCCCGCCACATACCCTGTCCAGATAAACGGATTATTACCGGATGAGGTGATATGCGCACAATTGATGACGTCAGTAATGGCATTGAGACGACAATCTTCAAGAAAAAAATCCGGTGCCGTCAGGTCTCCTAGCAGGATATTGCCACTGGATATTCTGTTAATTAACGTTTCAGCGAGTTGAAATTTTCTGAGGTTCTCATTGACACGCATCACAGCATGTTTTGTCGATTCACCTCTTGTCAGTAATAGCAGTTGGCATTCGGATTTTTCTTTCAAGATATAACTCAATGCGGCACCACCTAAAAAACCGGTTGCGCCTGTAATAAGTACGTTCCGCATTTTTTCACTATCATTTTCAGGGTTATTGGCCAGACTAAACGGATGACTCTCAATGCTTCTTCAATATAGCAGTAATTCTTGTGGTCTGGGGTGAAGTATTTAGTGTTACCGTTTTTTGGTGGAGTTGCGTTTACAACAACAGGCAGGAGTATTTAGGAATTTTCGGACGCGGAGTTGTTATTTCTGAAATATTTCAGCGATGAAGGTAAATGAAGAAAATAAATAAAGGACAGCTTCCCTGTCCTTTATTCTTTTTTATTCAGTTTTGCTCTCGCGCGATCGTAATACCTCACCGACCACCGGGGCGGCGGTAAACGCATTTGGCCATCCCGCGTAGAACGCCGCCTGGGCGACCACTTCTCCGGCCTCTTCAGCCGAAAGCCCATTATCCATAGCTCTGTTTAGGTGGTAGCCAATCTGCGCGCTCTGTCCGGCGGCGATTAACGCGCTGACCGTCACCAGACTTCTGTCGCGGGGCGTAAGCGCGGGCCGTTGCCAGAGGTCGAGAAACAGCGGGTCGGCGGTAAATTTAACCAGGCCAGGCGAAATGGGGCCGACATTTTTTTCCACGGTGTCTGCACGCTGTTTCTCTACCTGTTCATTGAGTGGCAGCAGCGTTGGCGAGGCGGCGGGCAGGGCCTCTGCCGTCACGCCCCTGGCTTCAAAGATGGTTTTAGCGACGCTGACGGCTGACATCGCATTGGGCCAGCCAGCGTAGAAGGCGAGGTGAGTAATGATCTCTGACACTTCCGCTGGCGTCACGCCGCTATCGAGCGCAACGGCAATATAGTGCTTCAGCTCGCCTGGCTGGTTGCGGGCAATCAGCATCGCTACGGTCACGATGCTACGGTCGCGGGCGGACAGGGCGTCACGTTGCCAGAGGTCGTTGCTGATGGCCTCGCGGCCGAAGCGCGCCAGCGCCGGGGAGACCGCTTGAATATCAGCGTCCGCAAGGGTGGAAGGGGTAATTTTCATCATAGCTTCATCTCTTTGTTCGTGGGCATAAGTAAAATCAGACAGCACAAGCGACAAGGCTGCCGCGGCAATCACGTTTTTCATATTTTGCTCCTTTCCGATCCGCAGGGCGGATCGTTAGCGCGTCCACACCTGAGGACGGTCTTTGGCTTGCGGCGTGTTTTGCGCCATCACGCCTGTGAGGAAGTGCGGCTGATAGGCTTCTTCCAGATAACGGATGTCTTCCGGGCTCAGTGGAAGGGCTACAGCGTTGACCGCGCCGTCAACATGATGCTTTTGCGTGGCGCCGATCACCGGGGCGGTGACTTTAGTCAGCAGCCAGGCCAGCGAAATTTCGGTCATGGAGACCTGATGCCGTTCGGCAAGTTCGGCGACGCGGGCAATAATGATCCGGTCCTGCTCTGCCGTGCCGTCGTATTTGCCCCGGGCATAATCATCTTCCACCTCTCGCCGCGTGTGGCCTTCTAAGCGGGAGAGACGGCCGCTGGCCAGCGCGCTATAGGGAGTCATGGCGATACCCTCTTCTGCGCACAGCCCGAACAGCTCTCGTTCATCTTCACGCATAATCAGGTTGTAGTGGCTCTGCACAGAAACAAAGGATGTCAGCCCTTCGCGTTCGGCAAGGGCGTTCGCCTTCGCCAGCTGCCAGGCATAGCAATTGGAAATGCCAATCGCGCGCACCTTGCCGGCGGTCACTGCGGTGTGCAGCGCCTCCAGCACGTCGATAACCGGGGTGTTGTAATCCCAGATGTGGTAGATGTAGAGGTCGATGTAGTCCATCCCGAGGTTTCGCAGACTCTGGTCAAGCGAGCGGGCTATCGCCTGTTTTCCGCTGATCCCCTCGGCAATCTGGGCAGCGGTTCGTGGCAGAAACTTGGTGGCCAGCACCACCTCCTCGCGTTTTGCCATCTCCCGCAGCGCCCGGCCAACGTACCGTTCGCTGGAGCCGTTCTGATAGGCGATGGCGGTATCGTAAAAATTGATGCCCTGTTCCAGAGCGTGGCGGATGATGTCCCGGCTGGCTGTTTCGTCCAGCGTCCAGCGATGCTGACCCGTTGACGGATCGCCAAACCCCATACATCCCATGCAGATACGGGAGACCAGTAAGTCACTCTTCCCGAGCCGGGTATACTGCATCGTTATTTTCTCCCTTTGGGTTATTCCACCAGAGTTTTAAGCCGCGCGATCAGTCTGGCCGCGTGTTCCCGGGCAAGCGTTTTTTGCTGAGCGATTTTGTCGGCATCCCGGTCGGCGTAGCTAATACCGCAGGTATAAACCGGCGCCAGCAGCGCAAGATTGCACAGCCTGGCCGTGGTCTCGAAGGGAAGGAGATACTCCTCAATGGCATGGCCAAAGAAACCGTCAGCGGTATAGAGCGCCTGTGGCGCTCCCGTGGTGAAGGAGAGGATCAGCTTTTTACCACCCAGTTTCGCCGTTGAGCCATGGGCGAAGCCGTGGACAAATACCTCGTCCAGCCACTGTTTCATTAACCCGGGCAGCCCATACCAGCTAAAGGGAAACTGCCAGACAATCACATCCGCCTGCAGCAGGCTTTCCTGCTCAGCGGCGATGTTGAATTTGCCGTCCGGATAGAGCCAGTCCAGACGACGGATTTCCGCATCAGGCAGGGCGGTCGCCAGCTCATCGAGGATGGTGGCGTTGGCGATGGAATGGTTAAGATCCGGATGCCCGGAAACGACAAGAATATGAGCCATTCCCAACGTTACTCCTGATGTTTAAATTCAGCAGAGAAGAGATTTTCCCAGCTAATAAACGAGCCGAGTGGAATACACTCGAAGGTTAATAGACCCGCTTTTGCCAGCGGAAATTCGGCCATGACATTATTCGCCTCTTCCACGGTGTCGCACTCGAGGAAAATAGCGACGCCGGGTCGATCCTGACGGAAATAGATGTCGCGAATAAAGCCTGACTTGTACAGTCCCCAGGCGTGCAGGGCTTCTGCGGTAAGGTGCGGCGCATAGTGTTCCAGCGTCGCGCCGGGGGTAGGGATATCCAGACATAAAATTCGCATAGTTGTCTCCGGAAAGTCGTTGTCAGCGGGAAGAGACAAAAGTATACGAGCCGCAGGGGGGGAAGATTAGGCGGTCATTGACTTAAAAATATTTAGCCTGTACTTAATAATCAGGCGAGGGTGTCTTAAGGAGATGCTATGAATAACGCGCTTTATAATCAGATACGCATCTTTCAGAGCATTGCGCGCGAGGGCAATATCTCGGCCGCCGCGCGCAAGCTCGAAATCACGCCGCCGTCGGTCAGCAATGCGCTCAGGCTGCTGGAGGAGCATATTGGCCACCCCCTTTTTGTGCGCACTACCCGGCGTATCGAGCTGACGGAAACCGGGCAACAGCTGCTGGAGCAGACCGCCGCGGCGGTGGAGACACTGGAAAAGTCGCTGGAAATCATCCGCGACCAGAATCAGGAGCCCTCCGGGGCAGTGAGAATAACCCTCTCGCGCTTTGCCTACCTGCTTATTCTCAAACCGGCGATGGCGGCATTTTGTCAGCAATATCCGGGGATCCAGCTGGAAATATCGGTCTATGACGGTACCGTCAATATTATTGAAGAACGTTTCGACCTTGGGATCCGCTTTGGGGATATCCTCGAAGGCGGCGTGGTCGCCCGCCCGTTAATGAAGCCGTTTCGTGAAGGGCTATACGCCTCCTCTGCCTATCTTGCCGAATATGGCGTGCCCGCGATGCCTGCCGATCTCCATCATCACCGGCTGATTGGCTATCGCTTTATTACCAACAACCGCATCCTGCCGCTGATCCTCAATGACCACGGCGAGCAGCTCACCGTCGAGATGCCCGGACAGTTAATCAGCAATGATATTGACGTCATGGCCGACGGTATTCGCCACGGACTGGGGATTGGCCGTTTATTTGAACCAATCCTGCAATTACAGCCCGATCGTGAGCAGTTTATTCCCGTGATGGAGGACTACTGGAAAACCTATCCGCCGGTTTATCTCTATTACCCAAAAAACGCGGGCAGAACGAAAAGGGTGAAAGCCCTGATTGATTTCCTGATAATGCATGCCGCGGAATAAAGGCTATTTTGCGTGCGAAATATCTGAAGGCACAGATCCTGTCTTTCCCTCAGTCTTAACCCTATACTCCTTGCGGATAAAAGCGGTTTTTATCGCGATGATTTTTGCCGCTCAACGGCTTAACCCATCACCAACGTCATAGGCTGGGAATATCAATAAGGGAGAGGTATCAATGGGCAGACGCTTCATAGTCTGTATATTCGCGCTGGTGGCGTTTTCGGCCAGTGCTGCGCATGGTGTTCACGGTGGCCATAACGGGCAGTCGGTGAGCGCTGGCGCCGACGGCGGCAACGGTTCGAACGGCGGCGATATCGATAATTCCTCGGGTCGGGCAGGGTGCCCTGGCGGCACCGATCCCGATAAGCACGGTCATTTTTATCTCCCTGGCACCAGCGAACCCTGCAATCCTGGGCCCCAGGATGCAGAGAAAGTCGGGTCTTCCCGCTAGCGTTCAGCTCAGATCGTGCAGCGCTTTGTCCAGGGGCGGGGAAAGCTGAATATCCTGAAACGCAACCGCCAGTCCGCCACGCTCCGGTGAGCAGCACATGACGCCCGCTTTCACCGGGCCTGGCGGAAAGTAGCCGAGCCGCAGCAGCGGCCAGCGCTCGCCGTCGGTTGAATACTGCAGCCTTAACGCGTCGCCCTTGCGGGTCAGCCGCAGCCAGAAGGTGCGCGGGTCGCCGGGGAAAAGCCCGGTGGCCCAGTCGGAGTGGGTTAGCGTCAGTACGCTGCCGATGGCCGGGGCATCGTCATTGAATTCAATTCCCGCCTTCAGCCAGGTCTGCTCGTCGGCCATCATCAGCCCGGCCTGGTCGTAAAGCGTGGTGAAATCCGCACAGATTTTTGCCTGCAGGGTAAAATCGCCCGCCACTTCTGCGGCATAGAGATGGCCAGAGAAGCGCTCGAAGCCATACCAGGTATGGCGCCAGAAGTCGGTATGCTTATTAGTGACCACCGTCAGGCCGTCGGAATCGCGGCGCCACTCGGCAGGTTCATTGATCCAGTGAAAGTACGGCTGCATTTTTCCTCCGGGATATGCTTTCAGACAGGGTTATAACAGCGACTGCAGCGCGGGTGACGCCATGCTGGCCTCAAAGGGAATAATCTCTGTACGGGCGAGACCCAGCTGCTGGAAGGGATCCTGGCTCAGACGCGCTTGCAGAGTTTCCCGGCTATCGCATTTTGCCAGAATGACGCCGCCGGTGCGGGGAATACGGCGGCCGGAGGCGAGAAAGAGGCCGTCGGCATAGCCTTTTTTTGAGCCATTCGATGTGGGCGGGGATCGCACGGTCAACCGCTTCGAGCGGTTTTATATACGTTAAAACAACCACATAAATCGTACTCATCCTGAAAGCCCTGGCAATCCAATGGGATCTCCAGCCTGACATATTTCGATGATGGATAAAAGAAAACGCGGCATTTTTCCGTGCTATTTAGCAGGGATGGCGGGGCGCAACATCCCGGATGCTCATCGCAGACGTGAATTAATATATATGTTTTTGCGCATGTATATTGATCTTTCTTTGTGGCCCCGTATGCTGTCCGTCACGCTTGAGGAGAAATCATGTCTTTATTGCCCCTGCAACTGTTCAAAAACCTCGCCGATGAAACTCGGCTGGGGATCGTATTGCTGCTCAAGGCGCGTGGAGAGCTGTGCGTGTGCGATCTCTGTACGGCGCTCGCCCAGTCCCAGCCCAAGATCTCCCGCCATCTGGCGATGCTCCGTGAGAGCGGATTGCTGCTGGATCGTAAACAGGGTAAGTGGGTCCATTACCGCCTCTCTCCGCAGATGCCGGCCTGGGCGGCGCAGGTGATTGAGCAGGCCTGGCTCAGTCAGCAGGAGGATGTGCGGCTGATGATCAGCAGACTGGCAGGCGGGCCGGGTTGCCGGTAAAAAATTTATCTTAACATATATGATTTTTCGAATGTGATTGGCGGAGGAACAATGTTGCTGGCAGGTACGATTTTTATCCTGACCCTGGTGCTGGTGATCTGGCAGCCGCGGGGGTTAGGGATCGGCTGGAGCGCGGCATTTGGCGCGGCGCTGGCGCTGGCCACCGGTGGCGTACAGGTAGCCGATATCCCGGTGGTATGGCATATCGTCTGGAATGCGACCGCCACCTTTATCGCCGTTATCATTATCAGCCTGCTGCTTGATGAGTCTGGCTTTTTCGAATGGGCCGCGCTGCACGTTTCCCGCTGGGGAAGAGGCCGGGGTCGTCTGCTGTTTACCTGGATTATCCTGCTCGGCGCGGCGGTGGCAGCGCTGTTTGCCAACGATGGGGCGGCGCTGATCCTCACGCCAATCGTGATTGCCATGCTGCGAGCGCTGGGGTTCAGCAAGGGAACGATGCTGGCCTTTGTCATGGCCGCCGGATTTATTGCCGATACCGCCAGCCTGCCGCTGGTGGTGTCGAATCTGGTGAATATCGTTTCGGCAGATTTCTTTGCCATCGGCTTCAGGGAGTACGCTTCGGTGATGGTGCCGGTCGATCTCGCGGCGATCCTCACCACCCTGGCGATGCTGCACCTGTTCTTTCGCAAGGATATCCCGCCGGCCTGGGATATGGCGTTACTAAAAGCGCCGGCCACGGCGATAAAAGATCCAGCGACGTTCCGCACCGGCTGGGGCGTGCTGCTGCTGTTGCTGGCTGGCTTTTTCGTCCTTGAACCGCTGGGGATCCCGGTCAGCGCCATCGCGGCGCTCGGTGCCGGGATCCTGTTTGTTGTCGCGAAGCGCGGGCGGGTAATTAACACCGGCAAGGTGCTGCGCGGCGCCCCGTGGCAGATAGTGATCTTCTCGCTGGGAATGTATCTGGTGGTGTATGGTCTGCGAAACGCCGGGTTAACGGATTATCTGACCACGGTGCTGAACATGCTGGCGGAGCGCGGGCTCTGGGCCGCGACGCTGGGCACCGGTATCCTGTCGGCCTTCCTCTCTTCAATAATGAATAATATGCCCAGCGTACTGGTCGGCGCCCTGTCGATTGATGGCAGCGCGGCAACAGGGACGATCAAAGAGGCCATGATTTATGCCAACGTCATCGGCTGCGATCTGGGGCCCAAGATCACGCCAATTGGTAGCCTGGCCACGCTGCTCTGGCTGCATGTGCTGGCGCAGAAGCACATCACCATCGGTTGGGGGTATTATTTCCGCTGCGGCATCACCATGACCCTGCCGGTGCTGCTTGTGACGCTGGCCGCGCTGGCGCTGCGTCTCTCCTTCAACCAGCCATGAGAACGTACTATGAGCATCACCATTTACCATAACCCTGACTGCGGCACCTCGCGTAATACGCTGGCGCTGATCCGTAACAGCGGCGCCGAGCCCACCGTTATCTATTATCTGGAGACGCCGCCGTCGGGTGATGAGCTGCGCCAGCTGCTCGCCGCGATGGGGATCCCGGTGCGCGCGCTGCTGCGGAAAAACGTCGAACCCTACGACGCGCTGGGCCTGGCGGAAGACCGGTTTACTGACGACCAGATAATCGACTTTATGCTTCAGCATCCGATCCTGATTAACCGTCCGATCGTAACGACGCCGCAGGGCACCCGACTCTGCCGCCCGTCAGAGGTGGTGCTGGAGATCCTGACGGCGCCGCAAAAAGGCGCATTCGTGAAGGAGGACGGTGAGCCAGTCATTGATGCCGCAGGGCAGCGTGTGAAATAGCGCGCAGAATGGCGCCGGCTGTAGCAGCCGGCATGCCGTGTTAACCCTGCTGTATGGTAGGCTCTCCAGGTATGTAGCGCCTGGATTGCTGACAATATTCTCGCTTAGCGCTATTTCTCCACTATCCAGTCTGTTTCCCTTACTTTTCCTGCCGTTATACACCGCCTCTGCGCCGGTGGTTTATGTCTCTCGATAAATTATTAACTTTTTGTTTTTAATAGGTAAAATTTCTTTTTGTGCGTAATGATATAAAGTCAACGTCGTTTGCATTATTGCGAACATTAAATCTGTAAAACTAGATGTTTGTCGACTTTTCATCTAAAAAGGGAAGGTAAGGGGCTGGACAAAACCATTGCGTGGTTATCAAATGGTTAAAAATGCTCGTGTTTGATGTTAATACAAACAAATTATAAATCGTCAGCCTGCTTTATACGGTTAACTTGCGCTGCGGCGCACCTTACCTGGAGAATTTATGCATTCCTCTGTTAATAAAAACGAAAGCCGTACCTTTTTCGGCCATCCTTATCCGCTGGGCTCCCTGTTCTTCACTGAAATGTGGGAGCGCTTCTCGTTTTACGGCATCCGTCCTTTACTGATCCTGTTTATGGCGGCGACAGTGTACGACGGCGGCATGGGCCTGGCGCGAGAGAACGCCTCGGCGATCGTTGGGATTTTTGCCGGCAGTATGTATCTGGCCGCGCTGCCGGGCGGCTGGCTGGCGGATAACTGGCTTGGCCAACAACGCGCCGTCTGGTACGGCTCTATCCTGATCGCCCTGGGGCACCTGTCGATCGCTCTGTCAGCATGGCTGGGCAATGATCTGTTCTTTATCGGTCTGATGTTTATCGTCCTGGGTTCCGGGTTGTTTAAAACCTGTATCTCGGTGATGGTCGGCACCCTGTATAAAAAGGGCGACGCGCGCCGCGACGGTGGTTTTTCGCTGTTCTACATGGGGATCAACATCGGCTCGTTTATCGCGCCATTGATCTCTGGCTGGCTTATCAAATCGCATGGCTGGCACTGGGGCTTCGGCATCGGGGGGATCGGGATGCTGGTGGCGCTGATCATTTTCCGTGTCTTTGCCGTAACGTCGATGAAGCGCTATGACGCGGAGGTTGGCCTCGATTCCACCTGGAACAGCCCGGTGGCGAAAAAGAATGGCGTTGGAGCGTGGCTGCTGGCGCTGGCTCTGGGAGTGGCGGTGCTGGTCACGCTTATCAGCCTGGGCACGATCGTGATTAACCCGGTGGCGGTGGCCAGCGTGCTGGTCTATGTAATTGCCGCCTCCGTGGCGCTCTATTTCATCTGGCTGTTCGTCTTCGCCGGACTCAACCGTAAAGAGCGGGCGCGCCTGCTGGTATGCTTTATTTTGCTGGTCTCGGCGGCCTTTTTCTGGTCCGCGTTTGAACAGAAACCGACCTCCTTCAACCTGTTTGCTAACGACTACACCAACCGGATGATCGGCGATTTTGAGATCCCCGCGGTCTGGTTCCAGTCGATTAACGCCTTGTTTATCATTCTCCTCGCGCCGGTATTCAGCTGGGCGTGGCCTGCGCTGGCGCGTAAAAACGTTCGTCCGGGCAGTCTGACCAAATTCGTGATTGGCATCCTGTGCGCAGCGGCGGGCTTTGGCCTGATGATGCTGGCGGCGCAGAACGTTCTGAGCAACGGCGGGGCCGGTGTGTCGCCGCTGTGGCTGGTGGGCAGCATCCTGATGCTGACGCTCGGTGAACTGTGCCTCAGCCCGATTGGGCTGGCGACCATGACTCTGCTGGCGCCGGAGAGAATGCGCGGCCAGATGATGGGGCTGTGGTTCTGCGCCAGCGCGCTGGGTAACCTGGCGGCGGGCCTGATCGGCGGTCATGTGAAGGCCGATCAGCTGTCGCTGCTGCCGGACCTCTTCGCCCGCTGCTCCATCGCATTGCTGATCTGCGCCGCCGTGCTGGCCGTGCTGATTGTCCCGGTCCGCCGGATGCTGGAGAACAGCCGGTCCAGCGCCGCGCAAAAATCCCTCAGCAACGCCTGACGCGATCCTCAGGCCGGCCCTACGGGGCCGGCTTGTTTTTTGTCCAATCCCCGCCCCAGCAGAACAAAATCCCCTTTTCACAATGCGCGATGTCCCATAACGTGAGCGTGTTCTTTGAAATCACGTCACTTTCCGGTCCATAGTGTAGTCAGGTTTACTATGTGGTTAATATAAGGACACACCTATGCCAGCAGTCATTGATAAAGCATTGGATTTCATCGGTGGTATGAATACGTCTGAGCCAGTACCGCAGTCTATGGATGAAAGTACCGCGAAGGGAATTCTCAAATATTTAAAAGAACTGGGCGTACCCGCCACCCCGGCCGACGTCGCTGCGCGCGGCCAACAGCAGGGCTGGAGCGCTGGGTTTACCGACAAAGTGGCGGAGTGGGCTGAACGGGTCGCCGCCGGCGAACGGCTGGTGATTAAGCATCCGGAATTCTTTTCCACCTATATGCGGGAAGAGCTGCGCGCCCTGGTGTAATCGCCGCGCATCCACCCCGCCTCTTCAGCTTAATGCCTTCCCCTATTGGGAAGGCATTCTGGCGAATGACAAACCCGTTTCGTTATTGTGCTCGCCTTTCTGCCGGGTGGCGGCTTTCGCCTTACCAGGCCTACAAAAAACTGCAATATCAGACAGTTATGCAGTTAGCTGTAGGCCCGCGCAAGCGCAGCGCCGCCGGGCAAGCGCTGAAGATTGCACTTTGTCTGCAGTCTGATTGCCTTCCCCTCGGGGAAGGCATTTTTGTTACTGCCCTCGATAGCCGCCGCCCAGGGCTTTGATCAGGGTAATGTCGGTGCTTAGCCGCTGGGCCTCAATGTCCAGCAGCAACAGCTGCTGGGCGAGGACCGCCCGGCGGGCTTCTTCGGCGGCGTAGCGGCTGAGGAGGCCGCGCTGATAATGGGCGCGAGCGCTATCGGTGGTGGTCTGCGCCGCGGTGACTTTTAGCTGCTGCAGCGCGCGCTGCTGATTCAGGTCGTTAAGCTGGCTGGAGCTGATGGCGACATCGCGAACCGCATCCAGCACCGCCTGGTTGTACTGTTTGATCAGGATGTTGCTGGCGGTGCGTACCGACTGCAGATTAGCGTTCAGACGGCCGCCGTCGAAGATCGGCAGATACAGCCCGGGCAGCAGGTTGATCTGCTGGAAAGAGGACTTAAACAGATCCCCGACGCTCAGGGCGTTATAGCCCCAGAACGCTTTGATATCAAAATGGGGGTAGAAGGCCGCTTTCGCCGCATCGACCTGGCTCAGGGAGGCGGTGACGTAGCCGCGCAGCGCCTGCAGGTCCGGACGGCGGGCCAGCAGCTCGAAAGAGAGCGACGGCGGCAGCGTCTCCTGGAGCGCCGGCAGCGCCACCGGATGGATGGCCGGCATGCTCTGCGCATCGGCGCCGATCAGCGCCCGCAGGGTTTCACGATACTGGGTCAGCATCCCCTCGGCGCTAATGATCTGCTGGCGAGCGGCGAGCTGTTCGGCCTGGGCGTTGGCCACATCCACACTGTCTTCCAGGCCGCGCCGGGTCCGGTGCTCGTGGGCTTCCACCGAGAATCGGGCAATGCCCTCCAGCTCCTGCAGCAGCGCGATTTTCTGGAACGTCGCCTGCATGGCGAAATAGAGCTGCGCCACGCTGCTGGCGATGTCGAGCTCAATGCCGGCGGTCTCCGCCAGCCGGGCGTTTTTCTCGCCAATAGCGGCGGCGACCCGGGCGCGATCGGCCCCCCAGAGATCGATATTCAGCTGCGCCCCGACGCCAACGGTATTCAGCGTATACCAGGGGCCGTTTTTATCCACCGGCAGGGAGTATGAGTAGGGCCAGCTAAAGGATTTGTCGGTGATCCGCAGGCGGTTTTGCGCCGCGACGGCGGTGGCCTGCAGGCCCATCGCCGACCGGGCGAGTTCCACCGTGGACTGCGACTGGGAGATGCGCAGCCGGGCGGCCTGCATGGTCGGCGAGTTCTGCAGCGCCCGGTTGATCAGCATATTGAGCTGAGGATCATCATAGGCCTCCCACCAGCGGGCGGCCGGCCAGTCGCTGTTCGCCAGGTGGATCACCTGCGCCAGCTGGGCCTGCTGCGGATTGACGATGGCGACCTGGGCAGGCTCATCCTGGATCAGCGCGCAGCCGCTGAGCAGCGTCAGCGTCAGGGTAAAAAGAGTGCCGCGCAGGCGCGCGGAGAAAGGAAGGATCATCATGATGTTTTAGCCTGTTGCTCAGTCGCTATCGGTGTCGGCCCCCAGTCGGGCAGGGCGGCCAGCGCGGCGGCCAGCGCCGGGCCAAAGGGGTTAGTCAGGTCGGCGGTCAGCTGTTCGCCAGGCGCCGTCGCCTCCTGTTCGATACGTTCAGCGTAGCGCCGCAGCTGTTCGGCGCAGCGGGCCAGGGTCGGGTCTCCCGGCGCGGCGTTGAGTCGGTAGCCTTCGCTGAGGCGGGCGATCTCCTCGGCCTGGGCGAGGGTGGCGCGCATCGGCCAGTCTTTCGCCTGGGGCCAGGGGTGAGCATACGTGCCCAGCGGTTCGGCGCGAACCCGGTGGATCAGCGCTTCGCTGTCGGTGAAGGCGACAAGCAGGGGAGCCAGCGGAACCGCCTCCTTCGGGGCGGCGAGGCAGTACGCCAGCCGGCGATAAAGTGCCGCAAGGCGGGTTTTCAGCTGCGGCGCTTCGCTGTCCGGCCAGAGATACAAATGAACAATGGAGGAGACCAGCACCCCGAGCAGGATGCCCAGCACCCGATCCCGCAGCTCGGTGAGGTTCGTCAGCGGAGCAAACCAGCTGAGAAAGGCCAGCGCAAAGGTGAAACCAATCTGGATCCCGGCGTAGGCGATACGCTCCGAGCCGGCGGCAATCCACGCCGCCAGCGCCAGCACCGGCAGGGACATCGCCAGCAGGCCCGTCAGCGAATCGGTCCAGGGCTGGACAAAGACGATTAACAGCAGCGCCAGCAGGGAGGCGAGCAGCGCCCCGCCGATGCGCAGCCATGTCTTTTGCATCGTGGCGCCCAGCCCGGGCTGGGCGACGATCACGCAGCTCAGCATAATGGTATGTAGACCCTGCCAGTCGGCAGCGGTATAGAAGACATAGCAGATTAGGGTCGCCAGCAGGGTCTTGAGCGCAAAATGGAGATATGCCGGGTTGCGCCAGGCGTCCGGCGCCAGTAGGGGCGCCTTCTCCACCTCACCCTGCGGCAGGGCAACCGGCTCACCCTGCGCCAGCCGCTGCAGAGTGGTAGCCATCTCCTGCAGAACAGCGCGATTGACGCCGCGACCGCTGAGCGTCAGGGGAGGAATAGCGCCGTCAAACGGCTCCTCGCTAAGGGCGTTCTTCAGCTGAAGTACCGCCTGCGACAGCTGCTGGCGATCGTCACTATCCGCCTCGTCTGCTTGCAGCAGGGCCGCCAGCTGGTAGCAGCGCAAAGTGGCGGCCAGCCGCGAGCGCCAGGCCAGGGGATCGGCGGCGATCTCCGGTGTCGCCCGGCTGGCCTGGGCGAACAGCGACTGCAGCTGATTGAACTGCGCGGCGGTCTCGCCGAAGGTCGGTGGCGCTTTAGCGTCCGGGGCCGCCAGCCGCCGGGCGACCTCGTGCAGCATCCCGGCCAGGCGCGCCTTAAACTGGTTACCGGGAAAGGCCTGCTGAAAGCAGGCGTTGACCAGCAGGGTGACGAGGATCGCGGTGTTAATCGCCACCCACAGCCAAAGCAGCAGCCGCACCAGGATCTCGCTCTGGCTGGTCATCGACGGGAAGGTCTGAGCGTAAATCACCGCCAGCGCCACCACGAAAAAGGCCAGTCCCAGCTTGCCCAGTACCCGCATCAGATAGAGGGCGCAGAAAAAGAGCGCCACGGAGGCCGCCAGGCGGATCAGCGGGTAGTCATAGGTCCACTTGATGATCAGCAGCACGCCGCCGAGCGCCACGGTGACGGTGACAAAAAAGACCACGCTGACCAGCTTAATCATCAACACGTTAGGCTGGCTGACGTAGAACACGACGATCAGCGCAACGGCCAGGAAAGGGATCTGCAGGGTCATAAACAGGGTGATGAGCACCGCGCAGCTTAGCGTCAGGCGCAGCGTGTAGCTGGCGCGTCCCGGCGCGTCGCGCAGTTCCTGGCGTAAAAAATGGGCGAGAGGAAACATAGCGTCGCCCGGCTACGGCTGCAGCACGGCGCTGGCCGAGGCGCCCATGCGGAACAGTTCCGGGTCGGGATCGCTGACGGCGATTTTCACCGGGAAGCGCTGCGAGACGTGGACCCAGTTAATGCTTTTCTGGATCAGCGGCAGCCCTTCGATGACGCTCCCACCTTCGGGCAGGACCCCGGAGCCGACCGAATCCACCACCCCGTTAAAGGTCCGGTTGTGGTTGGTCATCACGGTGATCCGCGCCGCCACGCCGGGGCGCACGTTGTTCAGGTCGGTTTCGCGGAAGTTCGCGATCACATACCAGCGGTCGTCATCCAGCAGGGTGAAGACCGGCTTCAGCGCCGAGGCGTACTGGCCGACGGTGGTTTTCAGCGCCACCACCACGCCGTTGAACGGCGCGCGCACTTCGGTAAATTCCAGATGCAGTTCAGCGAGGGCGATTTGCGCCAGGACCCCGGCGCGTTGCGCCACCATGGCATCCACGCCGGTCACGGCCGCCGAGGCCTGTTTGGCCTGCAGCAGCGTGGCCTCCAGCTCCGCCCGCGCCGCTTTCTCAGCGGTGCGCGCCTGATCGAGATCTTCCTGGGAAGCGAACCCCTGCGGCACCAGCGGCTCAAGGCGGATACGCGTGGAGGTGGTCTGCTTAACCAGCGCTCTGGCGCGCTCGACGGCGGCCGCCACCGACTGGGCGTTATACTCCTGCGCTTTGATGGTGCGCTGGGTCAGCATGATCTGCGCGTCGAGGGTCGTCAGCCGGGCTTTCGCGTCATCGAGCATTGCCTGATAGGGGCGGGGGTCGATGCGGAACAACAGATCGCCTTTTTTCACCCGCTGGTTATCGCGAATGGGCATCTCCACGATGCGTCCGCTGACCTCGGGCACTACATCGATGGTATCAGCATAGACATAGGCGTCATTGGTCTCCGGCGAGGTTTGCAACTGCCAGATAACGAGGATCAGCGCCAGGATGGCGGCAAGGACCAGCGCCAGGAGAGGCCACTTTTTGCGTAACAGGGAAGTGCGGGAAGTTGTCATAAGCGATCAGTGAACAAAAAACAGAAACCACAGCAACGTGGCGAACAGGAACATCAGCGCGACGTAGCTGAAGACCAGGGGAGAAAAGCGCGGCTGCCAGCCTTTACGGGTAATCAGGATATGGCAGGGGATCAGTAAAAACGCACCGCCCAGTAAGCAGAAAAACCAGCCGGGAAAAGCAGCGCCCAATACCGGGATCTCTGGCGAAAGTGAGCAGCCGGAAAGCGGCAAGACGAGCAGTAACCGCGCCGGGCGGGCGATGGTGGCAATATGATTCAATGGAACATCCCTGAGTGATCATACCAGTGTGTCATGAGTGTAATCGCCTCGTTGCGGGAATGAAAGTCAACCGATCGTTGACTGCGGGATCCTTGCGCGATGGGAGAGCATGATGTGAGGCGTCAATTCCCGCGCTTGCGCATAGTCAGCCGCCACGGCGAGGGCTATGCTTAGCCTGAAAGATAAAAACGACCGAGGCAATGTCATGGATAAGGAATTACTGGAAGCCGGCTACCGGGCCTACACCGGGGAGAAAATCGACGTCTACTTTAATACGGCGATCTGTCAGCATTCCGGGAACTGCGTGCGCGGCAGCGCGAAGCTCTTCAACCTGAAGCGTAAGCCGTGGATTATCCCGGATGAAGTGGATGTCGCGACGGTGGTAAACGTGATTGATACCTGCCCGAGCGGCGCTCTGCAATATCGTCATAAATAAGCGAGGAGAAGATGGAAATACTGGAAGGGCATAACAAATTTTATGTTAACGACGCGCAGGGAAACCAGGTGGCGGAGATTGTTTTTGTTCCCACCGGCGAACACCTCAGCATTATCGAACATACCGATGTTGATCCCAGCCTGAAAGGCCAGGGCGTGGGGAAACAGCTGGTGGCGAAGGTAGTGGAAAAAATGCGCCAGGAGCAACGGAAGATTATCCCTCTCTGCCCGTTTGCCAAACATGAATTCGATAACACCCGCGAATACGACGATATTCGCGCATGACGTACCGGCACCGGTGCTAACCGGTGCGCTTTTCTCGCACCCTCAACGTTTCGCCGGATCGCGCTGGTGGGAAAAGCGGCGGATCAGATCCGGGAGATGTTCGCGCCGCATCGGTGGTGAAAACAGATAGCCCTGGAAGCGATCAATCCCCAGCGATTTTAACTGCGTAAATTTCGCCAGTGAATCCACACCTTCCGCCACACAGCGGCTGCCGCTCAACTGGCAGTAGTAGGCCAGGCTTTTTATTAGCGCAAGCGCCTTTGGATCGTGCTGGGCGTCATTGACGATGCTCATATCCAGTTTATACGCATTGAAGTGCAGTCGACGCGCCGGAAAGATAACGCTCCCCTGAGAAAAGCAGTCGTCCAGCATCACGCGCACGCCAGCACGTTGCAGCTGCGCCACGTGGGCGGCGGAGCGGCTCTGATGGCTAAAATCGATAGTTTCAGCATATTCCAGCACCAGCCTTGTCACGCCCTCTGGCTGCCGAAGCTGCTGGCGAGCGGCTTCCACCATCCGCAGCAGGCTGTCACTGTCGGCGAGCGAGGAGGGTATGTTGACCGAAAAATAGAAGGTGCCTGGATACTCATTAATATTCTGCACGGCCTCCTGCAGAACAAAGGCCGTAAGCAGCAGCCAGGTGTAGTCGGCGCGGAAGTGCGGCAGAAAGGTCTGGGGGTGAAGTACCTGGCCGCGGTGGCGCCAGCGGATCAGGATCTCCACCCCCTGTAGCTGTGAGCGACTATCGACGATAGGTTGAAAAACCGGGAAGACCTGGCGATCGTGAATCGCTTGTACCCATTCCTGTTCAAACGCCGTCAGTGCGTTTGCGGGTGAGCGCGGCAGCAGCGTGCGCGGAAAGCGGGGGGCCAGATGCGGATGACATTCCACCAGCTTTTTCACCCCAGCCAGCCGCTGGGTGTAGAGCGTTTTCTGGCTCAATCCGAGACGTTGGGCCTGCTCGCCTATCGTCTGCCCTTGCAGCAGGGCGAGGATCACCTTGAGCTCGGCGTGGGTCAACCCGACGACCCGTTTTCCGTGGATCAGCGCGGCTTCGCTGGCAAGCCGCTCAAGCCGCGGCGCATTCTCCAGCCGATGGGCCAGCTCCGCGCAGGACAGATCGGCGGGGGCTGTATGGACGTTGCGCAGACGATCCGGATGACTCACCTGATAGAGCAGCGTTTGCCACAGCCAGATGGCCGGGCTGCGGCTCAGAATCAACATCGGTAACGGCGGCAAGGCCTCGTCGAGTAGCCTTGCCGCCTGGCGCAGCGTGGTGAGCATCCACAGGGGATCGTCAGGGAGATACACCACGATCCGCTTCACGGCGGCCAGCTCGCGCAGGGACACGCCCTCGACCGGCAGCTCAACGGGCCGCTTCGCGGCGTTCAGCATCAGCTGGCTCAACCCGCGGGCGGCCAGCGAGCAGGGCGAGAGGATATAATCGGTCATCATTGATAGACAAAGGTGATGCCGATGATCGACTGCACGTTGCCGGCGGTAACCTGGCCTGTGGTCCGGGCATAGGTGGCCGTCAGGCCGAGGTTGACCGGCGAGGTGCCGACGGTGCCCAGCGAGACCGTGCTGTTCGCCGGGACGGCGCTGCCGTTGCGCGTCAGCTGAACGCCTATCCCCTGCGCCGGCGAGGCAGAGGCGGTATTGGTGAAGATCGCGTTGGCGCTGTCCGCGGTGGTGCCGGAGAGGTAATACCCCAGCTGCTGGCTTTGCGCGCAGTGGACGGTGAGCGGCACGGCCATCGATCCCGGGTAGTCGGGGAGGGTGACGGTGACATCGCGGGCGGAGACGTCGCAGCCGCCGGTGGGGACCACCACGTCGTTGTTGGCGTAAATGTTCCAGATGAACTGGAAGGAGTCGCTATTGTAGTTGTTGGTCTGATGCAGGATCAGCACAGCGATTAACGATCCTGCGGTGATGGCCACTCCACCGGCAGTGCTCACCGGCGTCAGATACAGGACGGCCGGCCAGGGTTTATCGGTCCGTGAATCATAAATCACCCGCGCGGTTTCCGTGGTGGTCGGGAACGGGTAAGAGGTGCCGTTATATTTCACGGTGCCTGAAAAACTCGACAGCACACCGCCATAGGCGGATCCGCGCTGCAGGGTCACGTAGTCGGTGATCGTTTCCGGATAGTCGTTATGGCAAAAAATCTGCGTGGAGAGGTCGACCACCAGGTTTTGCCCGACGTTCACCGCCGGGGTCAGGTTAACGTAGACGTTGGCTGACCCGCCGCCGATGGGAATCGTCGCCCCGGTGGCCGTTTTGCAGGCAAAGGACCAGGCGTTCATCGACCAGCCCAGCAGCAGCAGGGTGGTGAACAGGGGGATTATTTTTTTCATCATGATGCTCTCCTGGCTCAGGCGTAGGTATAGGTGACGTTAATCACCGCCTGAATGGTGCCTTGCGTGGCGCCGCCGTTGACGGACAGCGCCCTGACCTGCAGCGGGAAGCGAGCGGACTGGCTGGCCTCATCCACCTGTACCGACTGGCTGCTGCCATTGTTCAGCGTGGTGCCGTCCTCGTTCTGCAGTTCGAGCTGAATATTGCCCGCCGTTCCCTGGTTTTTGTAATAGCCGGTGCTGTCCGCCGTTCCGCTGAAGGTGGCTTTCACCCGTGAAGTACCCACGGGGCAGTTGCTCAGATCCAGCGCCACGCTGTGCCAGGCCGATGCCGAGCCCGCACCGATCAGGCTAAAGGTATAGAGATCGCCCAGCTCGACGGTGGCATTGACGGTGGAAACCGTGCAGGGTCTGGCCACCACCTTGCCGTTGACGGTGAGAGTGACGTCGGCCGCCCGCAGGGAAGCGCTCGCGGTTAACAGGCCGGCCAGCAGCCAGCCCACATGAGTCCATTTCATTTCAGCCTCCGCTTACTGAAATTCCAGGGTGAATGTTGCTGTCGCATTGACATGCCCGGCGGTGACGGGCACCTGAGTGGCCATCAGCCGGGCGTAAAAGTTGAGAATATTGGTCTGGCCCGGGGTCAGCGTGGTCCAGGTCATGGTAGATGACGGCGCATTGACCGGCAGCCGGGACTGCTGCTGATCGAGAATTTCCACCCCCATTCCTGCCGCCGCCGAGGTCCCGGCATCGAGTTTTAACAGGCTGGTGTTGATGCTGTCCGCCACGCCGGTGAAACCGACCTTCACCGCGGTGACGGAAGTGCCGCAGGGCGACAGCACGATGCGGAACGGCACCGGCGGCGTCGTCGCCCCAACGGCATAAAACTGCTTCGCGGCGTTATCCTGTAAATCGACAGTAAAATCCTTCGATTCGCCGGCTACCGCGCAGGCGTTATCGCGGACATAGCCGCTGATGGCGATCGTGCTATCGGCGGCAAGCGCAGCCGGTGCGCCCAGGGTGAACAGGGTGCCCAGCAGATACTGCAGTGTTCTCATCATGATCTCCTTAGCGGCACGCGACCGAAAGCTGACTGAGCGCCTGCTGCTGGCTCTCCGGCGGCAGACGGTAATCGGCCACGCACTGAGCGTCCGGGCCATCGCCCCATTTCACCCGCACTTTGCCCGCCAGCGCCATCCCGCTCAGGTAGACCTGGCCGTTGTCCGCGACGATGCTGCCGCTCTGGTTGCTGTCGCCGGTGGCGAGGGCGCCAAACGGCACCGGTTTGCCGCGATGGGTCAGCGTCATCAGGATCTTCATCCCCACCTGGGCGTTAAAGTTGGCGCGGACAATCGCCCCATGGGTGGGCACCACGCTGACCACCGCATCGTCAAGGTCGACATTGTCCGCCAGGGTGTTGGTATCCAGCGCGATCCGGTTTTCGCGATACTCAGTGGCATAAGGCAGGACGGCATACCCGCGCCAGTCGGTGCGTACCCCGGTCTGGTTTTCCACTTTCACGCCGCCGGCGCCGGGGGCTTTCACCAGCACCACGGTATCGTTTAACGGTTGGCTCAGGGTGATGCCGTTGGCGTGCGCCAGCACGCCGCCGCTGACCCCGTAGTAGAGCTGTTTAAAGCCATCGCTGCGGCTGTAGCCGACGTTGGCGTTGCCGTAGCCGCCGCGGTAGTTGAGGGCGGTGTAGCCTGTGCTCCCGTTGTCGCCGTTGCCGCCGCCGGCATAGCCGGTCTGCACGCTATAGCTGAGGTTGTTGTCTTCCAGCAGGGTGCCGTACAGGCCCGCCAGATTGGTCATGCGGCCATTGAGATCGTGCGACAGGCTGTAGCTGGCGCTGGCGTGCCGCCAGACCGAGCGGCTGTCGGAACGCAGCCAGTGGCTGAAGGGGATATTGATATTGATCGCCAGCATTTGATCGCGCCCCTGCTGCCAGGCGTTTTTTGTCAGGCTGTAGCTTAGCGACCAGTTGATATCGTCCACGGCGGCGTTGAGGCCGGCCTGCAGCTGCTCATCGGCATCGTCGGTGCCCCAGTAAGTCTGGTGGCTACCGCTGAGATAGAGGGTGGCGGTGCGCCCCAACTGCTGAGTCACGCTCAGCTGCACCTTGCCGCGCTTGCTGTAAGCCAGATTGTAGTAGTCGGTAAATTTCGGTTTTACCTGGATAACGCCGTCCTGGGTTTCCACACTGTAGCCGCTCATCCGGCGGTAAGTGGTATCGGCAAAGTTATAATAGCCGCGGGTAGAGTAGCGGTAGCCCACCAGCTGCAGGTTGGTGCCGGTCTCATCCAGGGATTTGTTATAGAGAAAACGCACCGACTGCCCCTGATGTTCGCTGTCGTCAGCCAGGGTGGCGTTGGCCTGAGTGATATCCAGCGACAGGGCGCCGAAATAGCCCATGTTTTTCCCCACCCCAAGGTTAAAGGCGCGATAGCGGTCTGCCAGCTGGGTGCCGCCGTAGAGCGTCCAGCCTGCCGGCAGGCCATGCATGGCCGTGCCCTGGAAAAAATCGGGCGTTTCCTGCTGACTGTTGCCGCTGCGGTACTCCCCGGCGGTGAGGGCGAAGCGGGTATGGCCTTCACGCTGGAGAACCGGCACCGTTGACCAGGGCACGCTGAAGACCTGGCGGGAGCCATCCGCTTCTTTGATCGTGACCTGCAGATCGCCGCCATTGCCCGCGGCGTAGAGATCGTCGATGGTAAATGGTCCCGGCGGCACTGTGCTCTGGTAGATTTCGTAGCCGTTTTGCCTGATTGACACCTGCGCCGTGCCGCGGGCGATCCCGTGGATCACCGGCGCAAAGCCTTTCTGGCTGTCCGGTAGCATATTGTCGTCGGAGGCCAGCTGGGCGCCGCGGAAGTTGATCCCGTCGAAGACATCGCCGTTGGTGTAGCTGTCCCCTAGGGTGAGTCGCGAACGCAGAGGCGTGATGTCCCGCTCAAGCCAGCTGTTAACGTGCTGCCAGCGATTCTCGTTGGATGAGGTGCTACCGCCGCTGCTGTAGCTCCAGGTGCTGTTATCGCGCAGACGCCAGGCGCCAATGTTCAGGCCGATCTGTAGATTCAGATAGGCGTAACGGCTGCTGCCACCTGTGGTGTTATGGGCGTTATTGCCCGTGAAGTTATAGTTAATCAGCCCGGCGGTGATACCGTTATCCCACAGCTCCGGCGGAATATAGCCGCGCGCATGGTTACCCATAAATGCCTGGGGGACAGTGAGGTACAGGCGCTGCTGTCCGACGTCGAAGCGCGTGGTAGCTTCGCTGATAAGCGTGGTCAGCGGCACGCAGGCCGTGCTGTCCAGCGTCGCCATGCCCGGCACCCGACCGGTATCCACACCCATGCTCGCCAGCTGGCCGCGCGTCAGGCAGGGTGACAGACCGTGACCCTGGGCATCGGCCTGGAAAGTGACGTCCCGGGTGGTCATAAAACCATTGTTGAGATAAATATCGACGCGATAGGTGCCTGGCGGAACCTCCTGGCCTTTTTCAAATCCCGACAGGTCAGCCACCGCCGCCGGATCGTCAGCTAAAAAGCGGGGGTTAAAATAGAGGTCCGCCCGCGCGGCAAACGGCTGTGAGCAGAGCCACAGCGCCAGCGCCGGAGATACCAGGCGCCGGGCAGTTCGGCAACCTAAATGATCCAGTCCATATTTCCGATGTGACATTATCCCTCCGGTCCGACGTTGCCCGGCTGTCATTGCTTCTGGTCATGCGCAGCGTGTCCCGCGCGGCGGGGCGCTTCTTGGTTAGCGCAGCACGCCATTCATTTTCGGCGTCAGCGCGCCGTAATCATTAATCGTGCGATAGGTGATGGTGTTCCCGGCATCCGCGGGTAGCTTGACGCTGGTTTTGCCCATCGGCGGTACGAGGGCGTTCTCCAGAATGCGTGTCCCGGCGTTCAGTTCGGTCACCGTCAGGTAATAGGGGGTGGGGTTCGTCAGCGTCAGCGACGATCCGCTACGGCTAAAGGTCAGCTTTTCCGCCGCTTGATCCGGAGGCAGGGCCAGTTTTCCCGGACGGTAGTAGAGCTTGATGCGGCTGATAATCGCCAGCTGCAGGGTATTGTCGCTGAGCTTTGATTTATCCATCGAAGGGATCGCCTTCACGTTCATCCAGAACAGACTTTCCCGATCCTGCGGCAGCTGGTTATTGGTGGCGTCGATAATGCGCAGGGTGTTCTCTTTTTTACCCTGCATGGCAAACAGCGGAGGAGTGATGACAAACCGGCCGTCTCGCTGACCATCGGCATTTTCCACCCATGACTGAATAAGCCAGGTACTGTTGTCATCATTATTGGTCACCGCGAGCTGGACCTGCTTCTGTCCCGCCGGGTAGATAACCCGGGTCGCGCCAAGCGCAACGCCCGCCTGCGCGCTGGCGCTAAAGATACTGGCGGCGAAAAGCACACATCCTGCCAGTAAGCCATGCGCCATCGTTGCCGTTTTTCTCACATTATCTCCTTGTCTGCTCACCGTGTTGTCCTGTTTGTCTGCGGATTAATTACTGATAGGTCAATGAGAACCAGGCCTGGGCATTGGCTGCACCGCCGGTGACCTGGCGTCCGGTCGCCCGATATTTGGCGACGAAATTTAGCGTCGTCGGTCCGCGGTAGAGTGATATCCAGCGATCCGCTGGACGATTGAGCGGGAGCTGCTGGCCCTGGCTGTCGAATAGCGCAATACCGATCCCACTGGCGATCCCCGGACCTTCACCCACCGACAGCACGTCGGGGTTTTTTCCATCAGCCACGCCGTGAAAGGTCACACCCACATGCTGGCTGACCGCCGTACTGCAATCCTGTAAATGAATCGCGAAAGGGATTGGGTTGCTGTCTTCGCCGACAGCATGAAATCGATTACTGCTGATCTGCCCCAGATTGACCGTCATCTGCCGATCGCCGGCTTCGACGCGGCAGGAGCTCGCCATTATCAGGCCCTGAAAACGCATGCTGCCCCCCGGCAGCGTGACGTTCCAATGATTACCGGCCAGCGCCAGCGGAGGCAGTAGCAGCAGCAGACCAGATTTCATTCCCTGCATCGTTTCACTCCGGTTGAAAATAGAGAGCGGGCCCTCCTGGCCCGAATAGCTTCCCTGCCTGACTCGGGTCTTACTCGTACTGCACTTTGAACGTGGCATCCGCGTTCGCTATACCAGCCGTCGCTGCGCCGGTCGCGTAGTAACGTGCCTGGAACGGGATGATGTTGGGGCCGTCATTCAGCGTGGTCGCAGCACTGAAGGTGGCGCCGTCCAGTGCCAGTGGCGTACCGGTATTGTCGAGGATCTGCACGCCGACGTTGGTTGCGCTGCCGGCGGCAGAGTTTTGCAGGGCCAGAACGGTGGTATTGCTGCTGTCGATGGCCGTACCGGCGAAGGCGACGGACGCTTTGGTGGCTACCGTAGTGTCGCAATCATCCAGCTGGATGTTGAAACCGACGGCCGAACTGGTGCTCCCCGCCGTGGCCAGTTTCGCGGAACGCACCTGGCCTAACTGAACGGTTTGATCGATAGAGCCGGCATCCACCGCACAGGCCGCATTAACGACTTCTCCTTTAAAATGCACGGTCCCGCCGTTGACCGTGGTGGTATCGGCCAGAGCTGCCGTGGAGCTCAGTGACAGGGCTGACACAACAATCATTGCCAGTGTTTTGATTTTCATACTGTTTTCCTTTGAACGATGTCGAAATAACGAACCGGATTGGCAGCCGTTGTGCCTTCCAGGCATTTCAGATTTCAGCCGAGTGGTCCGGCTGCCGGCTCTGCACAGTTTTCGCCCAACCGATGAGACAATTGGGGCCATTTTGACTCGTTGGGATAAATGATCTGTATTTTGTGTCAACCTGGTATTCTGTGGTTTTAAATGCTGCAAAATTTGGTTTTTATGGTAATATAATCTGGTGTGGTGGGAGGGGGGGCGAAAGGAATAGCGATGGCGTTGGCGACGGATCGCCGGTGCAGCAGAGATATGGTTAGAGAAAAGTGAGTAATTGCAGGTTTAAAAATAGATAATAATCAATGAGATATGATTTTTTTTTGCGGAAATATGGCGCAGTGAGTTGCAAAATATGTCAAAACATTTTTATGATATAAACAGTTTGGCCCCAATTGACCTGTTCGTTATTTTTTTAATTCTTTAAAATCAATCAGTTATTTCATTTTTCGTCTTCTGGTCTTTTTCCTCTAAAAGATTATTTCTTTCCCAGATGCCAGCGAAACGTGCCGCATTACTGGCGGTGTAACGTACTGTGTGACGAATATTGCGATGTCCTAGATAATCCTGTATCAAACGCGTATCTGTCCCTCTTTCAGCCAGTTCATAGCCGCAGGCGTGACGCAGCATATGGGGGTGAGTGTGCGTGACGGTACCCGCATTTTCCCCGGCGGAGCGAATAATACGATACGCCTGCTGGCGGGAGAGCGCGGTGCCGCGGCGGGAGATAAACAGTGCGTCCGTTTTGTCCGCCGCTTTCCAGCCGGCACGGACCAGGCTCCAGCGCTCAATCGCCTCGCGCTCATCAAAACGCAGTGGATGAATCGTCGAAAAACCATTCTTTAATCGCCGCACATTAACCCGCCCTTCATGGAGATCCAGATCGTGATAATGCAGATCCAGCAGTTCGCTAATGCGCATGCCATGGCGAAAGGCCAGCAGAATGAGGCAGTAGTCCCGTTCGCCGGTAGGGCCCTGACGAGCAGCCTGCATCATGGCCTGAACTTCTTTGGCGGTTAGAAAACGACGTCGGTTCACAATAGTTGCTCCTGAAAATAGGTATGAATGACCGTCACAGCGAAACCATACGCCATGACGAGAAAGGTTCTGTAATGCTAAAACGGTACAGGGTGAAGATGATTAATCACGAATTGATAACATATTACATTGCCAGACACTAAAAATATCGTCGGGTGATAATTCTTAATTTTAAAGATTTTAATCATCGGCTCAATAGTATCTGCGCGGGTTGCCGCCAGGTATATAAAATGAAAGGATATTTTTCATTACCAGCCGCTATTAAAAACACAGCCGCGGTAATTTTTTCCCACCAATAAATACCCAGCCTTATTCCTGAGTAAACGCAGGGTTATATTAACTCTCAGTCATAAGGATTAAATAAGAACTTGTGGGAACAGTAATCCTAATTAACGCAGGGTTAATAATCATGAATATTTTAATTTGTCGACCGCTCGCGATACAACGCCATCCATGGCGTCAAGGCTATTGGATCAGCGACGATCGCTGTTTGTCACGGGGATTGTCCCAGATGCCATAGAAGCGTCCCGCATTGCTGGCGGTATACCAGACGGTGTGGCGGATATTGCGATGCCCGAGATAATCCTGTATCAAGCGGGTATCGATCCCCATATTCGCCAACGCAAAGCCACAGGAGTGCCGCAGCATGTGCGGGTGGATCTCCAGTGGCAGCCCCGCCAGTCCCCCTGAGGACGCGATAATCTGATAAAACTGTTGGCGGGAAAGGGGATTACCTTTGCGGGAGAGAAACAGCCATTCGCTGGCGGCCTGCGGCCAGCTGCTGCGAATGGCCAGCCAGCGCTTTAGGGCGTAGATCTCTTTATCCAGCAACGGGTGGGTAGTCGAAAACCCTTTTTTAAGCCGATGGATGTAAACACATCGGGCAGCAAGGTCGATATCCGATATTCGTAGACGACAGATCTCGCTGGCGCGCAGACCATGGATGAAGCACAGTAACGTCAGGCAATAATTACGTGCAGCATAAGGACCGGTATCGGCCGCTTTAAGTAAAGACTCAATTTCATTCTGAGTCAGGAAGTTCCTTTTTTTTATGTCGGCGTTATTCGTCATGGTTTTCCCTTTTATTGCAGGCATATTTTTGGTTTTCCGAGCCTGCGTCAGGTCATTGTTAAATTTGACTGCCTTTTTATTTTGAAACAGCGTGGTGATAACGTTTTAATTTGCTACGAGCGCGAGCGGTATCATGGGCTAGCTCCATTGCTAACGATAAGAGGCCGCGATCTGAAGGGTAAAGAAAGGGTGAGCTGGCTGAACTGATGAATCTTTCCTGGGGGTTTCCACGTCCTGTACATCCCTGATCCTCTTGATGATACCCGCATGATGATGAAGGCTTGGGCTTCCGGCCACGGCAAGGCGGCTATCAATGCCGTCATGATTGATTGCCTGTCTACTGGGCAATGTCACCCCAGTAAACCAGCCTCCCTCGCCGACAACCTTCGGGAATGGCATGAGAAATTTCTCAGACAAAATACAACCTTAAGTCGTCTGGATAGCATTCACTGCAAAACTACAACAGTGATTAAACCATACTGCAAAAAGCCTGGTGATAATAGCATTGTCTGTAATAGAGCACATTACGCCGTATTTCAACGGGTAAGCTTAATCTGGTACATGCGGTTGAATGAAATGAAAACTCGTCACGGTCAACGTATACAGGAAGATATCAATGGGAGGTAGAAGAGGACAGGTAAGTATTGCGACACGGTCTGGCGGCGGGTTGGAATACTCGCTTCGGCGCGGGAAGGACTCACATCCAGGATACGCCGAAGCCTGCCGGTTCACCACTTTTCGTCACGTGCCTCCTGGCGCTTGTCGCTGCGCCAGGTGGCCTGTACGGAAAGCGATGGCAGCAGTAACCAGGGTAAGTAAGCCTCTTTTCATGGAAGTGATCCTGCTGAAGAGTGCAATAAATAGCAGTTAAAGAATATTGTTGCCGGAAGCGCAGCATAATAACTGACAAAAAATGCTCGCCAAGAAATAACTTATTTATTTTTATCTGTGATTTTTTGAGTAATTATTCCTGTTAAAAGGTATTGGTAACCAATAACGCATAAAAAGATATAGCTGTGGTATGCTCAAGATATTGAGGCATTCTGCGCTAATACGGTGTCGGGAAGATAGCGATCGGTAGATAATGCGGAGCCTGGTGACTACGAACAATCCCGTGAACAGCTTCGACAAATTCCTCACCCTTCAGCGCTGACACCTTCGCTCGCCTGTCGTAAAGTTGCTGTCAGGCGGTTTACGTTTACTACAATGGTATAACGATGACGACTCCGATTGCGCTCCGCGACTGGCGCCTGCTGGCGGCCGGGTGCGGCGGCCTTCTACTGCTGGCCGCCGCTATCACCTTGCACAGCCACTGGGGTGACTTTCTCCAGTGGTGTCTCGCCACCCAAATTACCCTGCATCGCTATCTGGTGATGTACCTTCTGTTGCTGAATAACCATCAGTACAGCGGCGGTATCTGGCTGCTGGTGGGGGCCTTTCTCTATGGCGTGCTGCACGCCGTCGGACCGGGACACGGTAAATTTATCGTGACGACCTACCTGAGCACCAATCAGGAGAGCCTGACGGCGGCGCGGGTGGTGCCCTTTCTCGGCAGCCTGTTGCAGGGCGTCACTGCGATACTCTTTGTCTTTATTCTTGCGGTGGGGCTGAATCTGGCCGCCGGCGATCTTAGCGCCAGCCGCTGGTACGTCGAGAAGATCAGCGCCCTGACCATCGGCGTCTTTGGGGCTTATGTTATCTTTCGCGCTCTGCAAAGCCTGTGGCCGACAAAACAGGTGATTCGCCGTCTGACGCCAGCGCATCAGCATGACGCCTCGTGCGGCTGCGGCCATCACGGCGTGGGGCAGGATATGCAGGGCGCTGACTGGAAGACGCGCCTTGGCGTGGTGCTGGCTATCGGCGTTCGGCCCTGTAGCGGGGCGATCATGATTTTATTATTCGCCAATGCGTTGGGGATTGTTAGCTGGGGCATCGCCGCGGTGATGAGCATGGCGCTGGGCACCGCGCTCTCGATCCTCGGTCTGTCGCTGCTGGTTCACTATGCGCGCCATCGGACGGTCAAACGATTGGTCACGAATCACCGCCCGCGGCCCTGGCTGGTACCGTTGGTGAAGATCCTCGGCGGTCTGGCGCTGATCCTCTTTGCCGTGGGATTGTTTTTCAGCGTGGTGCCGATCAGCGCCAACGGCGACTTTATCGCCGCTGGCTGTTAGCCCGTTTCCAGCAGTCGCATCAACACCCGCAGCGCCTGATCCAACTGCTGGCGTTCACCGTCACTGAGTCCTGCCAGCAGTTGCCGTTCGTTGTCGACGTGGGTTTCCACTGCGGCATCGATCCGTTCGCGTCCGGCGGAAGTCAGGGCGACCAGCATACTGCGGGCATCCTCCGGATTGGGCAGGCGGGTAATAAACCCGCGTTTCTCCAGCGCCTTCAGACGATGGGTCATGGTGCCGGAGGTAATCATCAGCGTGGAGAAGAGCTGGGTGGGCGAAAGTACGAAAGGCGCCCCGGCGCGCCGCAGCGTCGCCAGCATGTCAAACTCCCAGCGCACCAGATCGTGGCGCGTAAAGGCCACTTCCACCTGCGGCTCCAGCAGCATAGCGCATCGTTTCAGGCGACCTATCGGCCCCATGGGGCTGCAGTCGAGGTCTGGCCGCTCCCGCTGCCACTGGGCGAGGATGCGATCCACGGCGTCGATCGGCGGTGATTTGTCCATTAGTGCTCACTTGTCTTGATATCAAGATACTTGGCGGTACATACTTCACTCACTAATTTACCTTGAAGTGAAGATAAAATCATGGCTTTTCTCTCACGTAATCTGATTCTCGACCTGCTGCTCACCGCGCTGGCGCCCGCTATCTGGGGGACGACCTACATTGTCACCTCCCAGTTTCTGCCCCCTGACCGCCCATTTATTGCTGCGCTGCTGAGGGTGCTGCCGGCAGGTATCGCCCTGCTGATCTGGAGCCGTCGTTTTCCGCAACGCGGCGAATGGGCAAAGCTGATCGTTACCGGCATCTTAAATATCGGCGCGTTTCAGGCGCTGTTGTTTATCGCCGCCTATCGCTTACCCGGCGGGCTGGCGGCGGTGATCGGCGCGATCCAGCCGCTGCTGGTGATGCTCCTCGCCTGGTGTGTCGACCGGCAGCGCTCGCCCTGGCTGGCGGTGTTCTCCGCCATCGCCGGCATACTCGGTATGGCCATGCTGCTGCTGTCGCCGCACACCGTCCTCGACCCGCTGGGCATCGGCGCGGCGTTTCTCGGGGCGATCAGTATGGCGCTGGGCACCTGGCTTTCCCGGCGCTGGGCGCTCTCCCTGCCGATCGTCGCGCTGACCGGCTGGCAGCTGACGATCGGTGGGGTGGTGCTGGCCCCGGTGGCGCTGATCGTTGACCCTCCTTTGCATCAGGTAACAGTGCTGCAGGCGGCCGGCTATCTGTGGCTGTGCCTGGCGGGCGCCATGCTGGCCTATGGCCTGTGGTTTCGGGGGATTGGCCGCCTCTCACCGGTGGCCGTGTCGGCGATGAGTCTGCTGAGCCCGGTGACCGCCGTGGTACTGGGATGGATATTCCTCGGACAAAAGATCCAGGGGATGGCGCTGATGGGATTGATCGTGGTGCTGGCGAGCGTGCTGTCTATCCAGCTCGCGCTGGCGCGTCAGGCGGCGGGAGCAAAAACGAAAAAAGCCCCGTAACGGGGCTCGACATTGCTGCGTGCGGGGTGGGCGGCGGGAGCCAGACCAGCCACCCGCAGGCGGCCTGTCCGGCAGCTCCCTCTGCAACCATTCGCTTATTTAGACAGCTCGGCGGTCATATGGACCTGGTTGCCGGTGTACGCTTCGGTAATGTGATAGGAAGCGCCTTGTTCTTTCGCAATGGTTGCGATTTTCGCTTCTGCGCTGTCCAGGGTGTCTGCTGTCACGCTCACCGGATGAGCGAAGCTAGCGAAAGAGACCAGGGAGAGCATACCGGCAGCGGCGAGTAATTTTACGTTTTTCATGGTGTTTGTCCTTTTAACTTTTATGGTGGAAAGCATGTTTGCTTTCGATGGACTTATAATAAGCCTGCTAACTATAACGTGCGTGGCAAAAAGTGCGATTTAGATCACATTTTTATGGCGGTTTGATGGCGTAAACATGATCGTTTATCTATTTTTTAATTTAAAAACAATGAATTAATGATTTGTTTCTGAAAGGGGGGATCACATGGGCTGCCCTTGTTCAGGGAGAGGAATGCGCCTCATTCATGCTTTCATCATTCGTTGTGTGAATGGTTTGGTGCTGTTTTCACCACCGCAAAGGCAGATTCAGACTTATCGCGATGGCCTTCCGAGGGCTTTTTCTGCATGCTGTTGCGGTCACTTTCTCTCGCTCTGGCGTTAGGCTTGCTGCGCTGTAAACAACCACCCTCGCGTTTTCATCTATCAATGACTGTTTATTAATAGTCGATGGTTATCTGTTATATAACTTAATGAAACGTGAACAAATGTATATTTGTCGGCGAATAAATAGCATTCTTTGACGCCGATAGCACCAGCGAACTTATATTTTTAGGTTCGTTACCTGACGCCTTAAATATTGCGGCTCCCGGTCAGTCGAAGATTCTATTAGCAGTGGCATAAATCAGCATCGCCTGATGTTTCTGGTTCTATGCGAATTCACAGTGTGCTCATTGATTCGTAATTCACTCTGACAAGGAAATGGCAATGAAAAAGGTTCTTCTCTCTGCAGCAATGGCAACCGCGTTTTTTGGCATGACTGCTGCCCATGCAGCTGATACCACTGTTGGCGGCGGCCAGGTTAATTTCTTCGGTAAAGTTACCGATGTATCCTGTACTGTTTCCGTTAACGGCCAGGGCAGCGATGCGAACGTTTACCTGTCTCCGGTAACCCTGACTGAAGTTAAAGCGGCAGCAGCGGATACTTACCTGAAACCGAAATCTTTCACCATTGACGTCTCTAACTGCCAGGCTGCTGATGGCACTAAACAGGATGACGTAAGCAAACTGGGCGTGAACTGGACCGGCGGTAACCTGCTGGCTGGCGCAACCAGCAAACAACAGGGCTACCTGGCGAACACCGAAGCTTCCGGTGCTCAGAACATCCAGCTGGTGCTGTCTACTGACAACGCTACCGCGCTGACCAACAAAATCATCCCGGGTGACAGCACTCAGCCGAAAGCGAAAGGCGACGCTTCCGCTGTAGCTGATGGCGCGCGTTTCACCTACTACGTAGGCTACGCCACCAGCGCGCCGACCACGGTAACCACCGGTGTGGTTAACAGCTACGCGACTTACGAAATTACTTACCAGTAATTCCGTCAGAAAATAAAACTGCCCCGCGATGGGGCAGTTAATAACAATAATAAAGCGGCAATGTCCGCCGCTTGTATTTTTATTCTGAGGTCAGCATGAAGCGTATTGCCCTTTTTTTCTGTTTCATTTTTAGTTTTGCGGCCCATGCCAACAATATTATTGTTAACGGTACCCGCTTTATTTATCCAGGAAATGAAAAAGAAATAACGGTACAGCTTTCAAATAACGCCGACCGTCCGGCGCTGGCGCAGGCCTGGCTGGATAACGGCGATGCCGATGCCACACCGGATACCATTACCACCCCGTTTATTATCACCCCGCCGATTTCGCGCGTTGACGCCAAGAGCGGCCAGACGCTGCGTATTAAGCTCGGCAGCAGCGCCGGTCTGGCGAAAGACAAAGAGACGCTGTGGTGGCTGAATCTGCTGGAAATTCCGCCGGTGGTGGCCAATCAGAAAAATGAAGGCCAGAACGTGCTGCAGCTGGCGATCCGTTCGCGCTTTAAATTTATTTATCGTCCTGCCGGACTGGGCAACCGCGATGCGGCGGCCGAGAAGCTGACCCTGACCGCCAGCGGCAGTGGTCTCGCCATCAACAACCCGACGCCGTTCTACATTACCGTCAGCCGTATTTCCCGCGACGGCGGTAAAGCCCTGAACAGCAAAACCGTGATGCTGGCGCCGCAGTCCAGGCAAACGGTGGCGCTCTCCTCCGCCGTCAACCGCGGCGAAACCCTGACCGTTAACAACATTAATGACTATGGCGCCGATGTCGCAGTGAAAGTGGCCGTTAAATAAGGGAAAAGCTAATGAAGCAGAGGTCATTCTGCCCGGGAAGATTAAGCACCGCGATCGCCATCGCGCTGTGCTGCTTTCCGCCATTTTCCAGCGGACAGGAAAACCCGGGAACGGTATATCAGTTTAACGACGGCTTTATTGTCGGCAGTCGCGAAAAGGTCGATCTGTCGCGCTTTTCGACCAGCGCGATTACCGAAGGCACTTACTCCCTTGACGTCTACACCAACGACGAGTGGAAAGGGCGCTACGATTTACGCATCGCGCGCGATAAAGATGGTCGGCTGGGCGTCTGCTACACCAAAGCGATGCTGGCCCAATATGGCATCGCGGCGGAAAAGCTCAATCCGCAGCTGAGCGAGCAGGAGGGCTACTGCGGTAGCCTCAAATCCTGGCGCAACGAAGAAAACGTCAAAGACAACCTGGTCCAGTCCTCCCTGCGGTTGAACATTTCGGTACCGCAGATCTATGAAGATCAACGCCTGAAAAACTATGTCAGCCCGGAGTTCTGGGACAAAGGTATTACCGCGCTCAATCTTGGCTGGATGGCGAACGCCTGGAACAGCCATACCTCTTCGGTAGGCGGGTCGGATAACAGCAGCGCCTATCTGGGCGTCAACGCCGGTCTGTCGTGGGACGGCTGGCTGCTGAAGCACATCGGCAACCTGAACTGGCAGCAGCAGCAGGGTAAAGCGCACTGGAACAGCAACCAGACCTATCTCCAGCGCCCTATCCCACAGCTCAACTCCATCGTCAGCGGCGGGCAGATTTTCACCAATGGTGAATTTTTCGACACCATCGGTCTGCGCGGGGTTAATCTTTCCACCGATGACAATATGTTCCCGGACGGCATGCGCTCGTATGCTCCGGAAATTCGCGGCGTGGCGCAGAGCAACGCCCTCGTCACCGTGCGTCAGGGCAGCAATATTATCTATCAGACCACCGTTCCGCCCGGACCGTTTACCCTGCAGGATGTCTATCCTTCCGGCTATGGCAGCGATCTTGAGGTCTCGGTGAAAGAAGCGGATGGCTCGGTAGAAGTGTTTAGCGTGCCTTACGCTTCCGTCGCCCAGCTGCTGCGTCCGGGAATGACCCGCTACGCGCTCTCCGCCGGTAAAGTGGACGACAGCGCGCTGCGCAACAAGCCGATGCTCTATCAGGCGACCTGGCAGCACGGGATCAACAACCTGTTGACCGGCTACACCGGGGTCACCGGTTTTGACGACTATCAGGCCTTCCTGGTGGGGACCGGGATGAACACCGGCATCGGCGCGCTCTCTTTTGACGTCACCCATTCGCGGTTGAAGAGCGATGCCCATGATGACTCGGGTCAGAGCTATCGCGCGACCTTTAACCGCATGTTTACCGATACCCAGACCAGCATCGTGTTGGCGGCGTATCGCTACTCGACGAAAGGTTATTACAACCTCAACGACGCGCTGTACGCCGTCGATCAGGAAAAAAATAGTCGCAGCAACTACACCCTGTGGCGGCAAAAAAACGGCATGACCTTCACGGTGAACCAGAACCTGCCGGACGGCTGGGGCGGGTTTTATCTCAGCGGCCGTATCTCCGATTACTGGAACCGCTCCGGGACCGAGAAGCAGTATCAGGTCAGCTACAACAATTCATTTGGTCGTCTCTCCTGGTCAGCGAGCGCGCAGCGCGTCTATACGCCAGACAGCTCCGGTCATCGTCGCGACGATCGTATTTCACTCAACTTCAGCTACCCGCTGTGGTTTGGCGATAACCGCACCGCCAACCTGACGTCGAACACCTCGTTCAATAACTCGCGCTTTGCCAGCTCGCAGATTGGTATCAACGGTTCGCTGGACAGTGAAAACAACCTTAACTACGGCGTGTCGACCACCACCGCCACCGGCGGTCAGCATGATGTGGCGCTCAACGGCAGCTACCGTACGCCATGGACCACCCTCAACGGCAGCTACAGCCAGGGCGAAGGCTATCGTCAGAGCGGCATTGGCGCCAGCGGGACGATGATCGCCCACAGCGGCGGCGTGGTGCTCTCACCGGAAAGCGGCTCGACGATGGCCCTGATTGAAGCCAAAGACGCGGCCGGGGCGATGCTTCCGGGATCGCCGGGCACCCGTGTGGACAGCAATGGTTACGCCATCCTGCCGTATCTGCGCCCGTACCGGATTAACGCCGTGGAAATCGACCCGAAAGGCAGTCATGACGACGTGGCCTTCGATCGCACCGTGGCGCAGGTTGTGCCGTGGGAAGGCAGCGTGGTTAAGGTCGCGTTCGGCACTAAGGTGCAGAACAACCTCACCCTGCAGGCGCGCCAGGCGAACCATGAGCCGTTGCCGTTTGCGGCAAGTATTTTCTCCCCCGACGGCAAGGAGATCGGCGTTGTCGGCCAGGGCAGCATGATGTTTATCAGCGATGCGAACGCCAAACGCGCGATTGTGAAGTGGAGCGGCGGGCAGTGTTCGGTGGATCTGGGACAGCAAACAACAAAGGATAGCGTATGTCGCTGAGGAAATTACTAACGCTTTTTATCGTCTTAATGGCGCTGGGAACCACCTCGTCCTGGGCCTCCTGTACGCGTCTCTCATCGCCAACGGTGATGCTGGACATGGTGGTGGGCAGGGTGGTGGTGCCCCCGGATCTGCCGGTGGGCTCGGTGATCCTTACCCGCGACTGGACGATGAGCGCTCCCGGCGGGGCAAGCTATCGCTGTACTTCCGGCACCAACCGCTTTGCGGCGAAGATCGTGTCGCCAGGGGCCACGGACCTTGGAAATAAAATCTACTCCACCAACGTGCCGGGAATCGGCATGCGTTTCAGCCGCGGCGGCGCAACGGTAAATATCGTCTATCCCGACGTCTTTTCGTCCCGGGTATATAACACCACCAACTATTCCCTCGAAGGGTCGCGCTTTACGCTGCAGATTATCAAAACCGCGGCAACCACCGGCAGCGGCACCCTGGCGGCGGGTAAGTACACCTCCTACGACTGGGAGAGCGGCGGTAACCCGATCCTCGAAACCTATCTGAGCGCCAACGCCATCACCGTGGTCTCGCCCTCCTGTTCGGTGCTGAGCGGGAAAAATATGAATGTCGATGTGGGTTCCATCCGGCGCACCGACCTGAAAGGGGTCGGCACCACCGCCGGCGGGAAGGATTTTAATATCGACCTGCAGTGCAGCGGCGGCCTGAGTGAAACGGGATATGCCAACATTAGCACCTCGTTCTCCGGTACCCTGGCCACCAGCACTACCGCTACCATGGGCGCCTTGCTGAATGAAAAAGCCGGCAGCGGGATGGCGAAAGGCATTGGCATCCAGGTGCTGAAGGATGGCTCCCCGCTGCAGTTTAATAAGAAATACACCGTCGGCCGCTTGAATAATCAGGAGACCCGCTACATCACCATACCGCTGCACGCGCGTTTTTATCAGTATGGCCCGACGACCAGCACCGGCGAGGTGGAGTCGCATATGATCTTTAACCTGACGTACGATTAATACGGGAGGGGGAATGAAGGGATTGCCGAAAAACACTATCGCGTGGCTGCTATTTTGCGGCAGCCTCGCCGCCCCCTCGGCGTGGGGTTTTGAGACCAATTACGATCGCGGACGGGTCGATTTTGCCGGGCGGGTGACGGATATTTCCTGTAGCGTCGCGCTAAACGGCGGCCAGCATGCCGGCAGCGGTAATGTCTGGCTGGCGCCGGTCAGCCTGGCGGAAGTCCACGATCGCGGGGCCGGGGCGTTTATGAAACCGCAGCCGTTTACCCTGGCACTGTCAAACTGCCAGCTGCGCCATGATGGTGGGGCAGCCTCGCAGGATGAGGTGCGTCGGGTCAGCGTGCGCTGGGTCGATGGTTTTTTACTGACGGCGGTCGGTAACGAAAACGCCGGGTATCTGGCCAATACCTTGCCGGATGGAGCGCAGAATATTTATCTGGCGCTATCGACTAACGATAATAATACGCTGGATAAGAGTAATAAAATTGTCCCGGCGGACCCGCAGCAAAATCAGGTGCGTTTGCAGGAAAGCGCGGTCAGCGGCGGCCTGTTCACCTATTACGTTGGCTATGTTTCGCCAACGCCGAAAAGCGCCACCAGCGGGCCGATTACCAGCTGGGCAACGTGGGAATTAGTTTATAATTAAGTGACGTTAAAAAGCCGGGAATTCCCGGCTTTTTTTACATGGCAATATCATCGGCGACCAGTTGTTCAATACTGACTTCCCGCCAGTAATGTCCCTGGATAGCAAACCACTCCATTCCCTGCAGCCATTCTTTATGGGCTTCGCTTTCGACACCTTCAATAATCACATTATGATGGTTGCGCGATAAAAAGGTCACCAGCGCATCCATCAGCTGGCGGCCGGACTCTTTGCGCATCAGGTGCCAGAAAAAATCCTTATCAATTTTCACATAGTCAAAGTGATAACCGCGAATAGCGTTAATTCCCGCGTAGCCGGAGCCGAAGTCGTCGAGC
>ERZ773202.122-NODE-122-length-85746-cov-11.067907_pt1 | contig 85746 bp, 70 predicted proteins | sample MGYA00580998_ERZ773202 | MGnify/ENA primary metagenome ERZ773202 (study PRJEB29015, sample SAMEA2737803) | human gut metagenome | biome: human gut; feature: human-associated habitat; material: faeces | place: China | collected 2012 ...
GAAATAAACGCTCATAAGCGAACGGATGATTTCGCTGTATTGATAACCATACAGCTTGCATCTCATACCAAGGGTTGAGTCTATAACAGATGAGAGCTTGGAGTCAAATTGCTCCATTATTGAAAATATTCCTCCAAAAGGAGTGAGTTCCTCAGATTTAATTTGTATTTTTGCCATGTCATATCAGAGTTTTGCTTGTTTATTTTTGCAACACTAAGATAAGTGAATTCTTCGACATGGCAAAATCCTGGGCAACTTTTTGTTGCTCAGGTACTTAAAAAGTTATATTTGTAATAGTGTTGCGGAATTAAGGATATAATATATGAAAGAATTCGTAATTTCAGAGGCCAAGGCGGAGACCGCCGTACTCGTTGGACTTATAACCAAGGAGCAAGATGAGGCCAAAACCAAGGAATATCTCGATGAATTAGAGTTTCTTGCCGATACTGCTGGTGCAGTAACTGTGAAGCGATTTACGCAGAGAGTTACTGGACCAAGTCAGGTTACATACGTAGGTAAAGGTAAGCTCGAAGAGATAAAGCAATATATCAAAGACGAGGAAGACAACGAACGCGAGATTGGTATGGTAATTTTCGATGATGAGTTGTCGGCAAAGCAAATACGAAATATCGAAGCCGAGCTTGGCGTAAAGATATTAGACCGCACATCTCTCATCCTCGACATTTTTGCTATGCGTGCGCAGACCGCCAATGCCAAGACACAGGTGGAACTTGCGCAATATCGATATATGCTTCCACGCTTGCAGCGCTTGTGGACCCACTTGGAACGCCAAGGAGGTGGTTCAGGCTCAGGTGGAGGAAAGGGTAGTGTGGGCTTGCGTGGTCCTGGTGAAACCCAGCTTGAGATGGACCGTCGTATCATCCTTCAGCGTATCACTCTGCTCAAGCAGCGACTTGTGGAAATTGAGAAGCAGACAGCCACTCAGCGCAAGAATCGTGGCAGAATGATTCGTGTGGCATTGGTGGGATATACCAACGTTGGCAAGTCTACCATCATGAACCTTCTTGCCAAGAGCGAGGTGTTTGCCGAGAATAAGCTCTTTGCCACTTTGGATACTACTGTGCGCAAGGTTGTTGTCGACAATCTTCCATTCCTTCTTGCCGATACCGTAGGTTTTATTCGCAAGTTGCCTACCGACCTTGTAGAGTCGTTTAAGTCTACACTCGACGAGGTGCGCGAAGCTGACTTGCTATTCCATGTAGTAGATATCTCACATCCAGACTTCGAGGAACAGATAAACGTTGTAGACAACACCCTAAAGGAACTCGGTTGTGCCGACAAGCCTAAGGTGATGGTGTTTAATAAGATAGACAACTACACATGGACAGAAAAAGAGCCCGACGACCTTACTCCTGCCACCAAGGAGAATATCACACTTGATGAGCTCGAGAAGACATGGATGGCCAAGCTCAACGACAACTGCATCTTCATCTCAGCACGCGAGAAGATGAATGTAGAAGAACTCCGCAACACCCTTTACACCAGAGTTCGCGAGCTTCATGTACAGAAGTATCCATACAACGACTTTTTATATCCTATTGACTAATCTTAGAATAAATGAACGACTACAGACACATTACAGACCGTGAGATAGATATCCTTGAAGCCAACAACTGTTGGGCGGAGGATTGGACCTCGGTAATGGTGGCAGAAGATTTTCGCCCCAACTTCATGCACAGAGTGATGCTATATGGCGACATTCGCATTGGTGCTTTCGAGAAAAATGTAGAGGTGAGCAAAGGCTTCGTAAAGCATTCTGGTATCAACGATGCCACATTGCGAAACGTAGTTATTGGCGACAACTGCTTGATAGAGAAAATAGGCAACTATATCAACAACTATACTATTGGTGAAGATTGCCATATTGCCAACGTTTCAACTATCGAGACCACAGATGGCGCTACCTTTGGCGAAGGCAACCTTATTTCAGTTCTCAACGAGGTTGGTGATGGTAATGTAGTTTTGTTCCGCGATCTAAATAGTCAGTTGGCAGCTTTTATGGTGAAGCATTTTGCCGACAAGGAACTAAAGAGCGAGATTCGTCAGCTCATTCGTCAGCAGATTTCTGATACTGCTCCCGAGCGAGGCGTCATTGGAGATAGAGTGAAGATAGTAAATACTAAAGAGATAACAAATACTGTAGTCTTTGATGATTGCGAGATAGATGGCGCCTCACGCCTTAGCGATTGCACCATCCTCACATCGCCTAACGCATCAGTATATATAGGTACAGGCGTGATATGCGAAAACTCCATCATCTCAGATGGCTCGAGCATCATCAATAGTGTGAAGATACAAGATTGCTTTGTGGGCGAAGCTTGCCAGCTCAGCAATGGCTTCACTGCTTCAGCCTCGTTGTTCTTTGCCAACTCTTATATGAGTAATGGTGAGGCTTGTGCAGCCTTCTGTGGACCATTCACAGCCAGCCACCACAAGAGTTCGTTGCTTATTGGCGGTATGTTCTCGTTCTATAACGCAGGTTCTGCCACCAACTTCTCTAACCATGCCTACAAGATGGGACCTATGCATTGGGGAGTTTTGGAGCGTGGCTCAAAGACAGCCAGCGGAGCCTATCTGCTGATGCCTGCCACCATCGGAACCTTCTCAGTCTGCTTCGGCAAACTGATGCACCATCCTAACACTCGCAACTTGCCATTCTCATATCTCATAGCAGGTGGCGACACCATGTTCTTGGTGCCTGGTCGCAATATCACTACCGTGGGTCTATATCGCGATATTCGCAAATGGCCTAAGCGCGATGTGCGCCCAATAGGTTCGCAGAAGAGCATCGTCAACTTCGATTGGCTATCGCCATTCTCGGTAGGCGAAATCCTTAATGGTAAGAAGATTCTCGAAAATCTTCGCTCTGCTTCGGGCGATAATGTCTCTACATATAATTATCACGAGTATGTCATCAACGCCTCGTCGTTGCGCAAGGGTATCAAATACTATGACATAGCTTTGAGAATTTATATGGGTGCCGTGCTAAAACGTGTGCTAAAGAAAGACCCTCAGCTCACTCCTCCAACTTCGGATGTAGGCGTAGGCGATTGGCACGACCTCTCGGGACTTCTGCTCCCAGCATCAGAGGAAGAGCGTATAATCAACGATATCAAGGATGGCACCCTTGGCGATATCCAAGCCATTAACGACCGCCTTGTGGAAATAAACAATAATTATCGCGAATATCAATGGGCGTGGACCTATCGCATGATTCTCGATTATTATAATCTCACAGAGCTTACCCTTGCTGATGCAGAGCGCATACATGTCGACTATATCACAGCTCGTCGTGCGTGGATAGCCGAAATCAGAAAGGATGCAGAGAAGGAGTTTGCTATGGGCGATGTAGAAGAAGAAGTGTTCCGCAACTTCATCGACAACCTCGACCATGAAATCGACTACGAAGAGTAAACAATAGATTTTAACTAATATATTATATATATACAACTATGGCTAAAACACCAGAATTTAAGTATGCCCCAATGTTTCAGATGGGCAAGGACGATACAGAATATCGTCTACTTTCTAAAGAAGGAGTCAGCACAGCCGACTTCGAAGGTCATGAAATCCTGAAAGTAAGCAAAGAGGCTTTGACCTTGCTTGCTCAGCAGGCTTTCCACGATTGCGAGTTTATGCTCCGTCGTGCTCACAACGAGCAGGTTGCAGCTATCCTCACCGACCCTGAAGTAAGCGAAAACGACAAGTATGTAGCTCTCCAGTTCCTCCGCAATGCCGAGACTGCTGCTAAGGGAGTATTGCCATTCTGCCAGGATACTGGTACCGCTATCATCCATGGCGAGAAGGGTCAGCAGGTGTGGACAGGCTTTGAAGACGAAGAGGCTCTCTCGCTTGGTGTATACAATACCTATACACAAGACAACCTCCGCTACTCGCAGAATGCTCCTCTCAACATGTACGACGAGGTGAACACTCGTTGCAACCTTCCTGCACAGATTGACATCGAGGCTGTAGAGGGTACTGAATATCGTTTCATCATGGTTGCCAAGGGTGGTGGTTCTGCCAACAAGACCTACTTCTATCCTATGACAAAGGCTACCATCCAGAACGAGGGCACTTTGTTGCCATTCCTCGTAGAAAAGATGAAGAGCCTTGGTACAGCTGCTTGCCCTCCTTATCATATAGCTTTCGTTATTGGTGGTACTTCTGCTGAGAAGAACCTCCTCACAGTAAAACTCGCCAGCATCAAGTACTACGACAATCTGCCTACAACAGGCGACGAGACTGGTCGTGCTTTCCGTGATATCGACCTTGAGAACAAGCTCTTGGAAGAGGCTCACAAGATTGGTCTTGGTGCACAGTTTGGCGGTAAGGCTTTTGCTCACGACATCCGTGTAGTTCGTCTCCCACGTCATGGCGCTTCTTGTCCTATCGGTATGGGTGTTTCTTGCTCTGCCGACCGCAATATCAAGGGTAAGATTAACAAGGATGGTATCTGGCTCGAGAAGATGGATTCTAATCCTTCAGAACTTATCCCAGAAGAGTATCGTCGTCCAGGCGAAGGCACTACAGGTGTTGAAATCGACCTCGACAAGGGTATCGAGGCTGTTTGTGCAGAACTCTCTAAATATCCTGTTAGCACACGCGTAAACCTCAAGGGTACTATCATCGTGGCTCGCGACATCGCTCACGCTAAGCTTAAGGCTCGCCTTGATGCTGGTGAGGAAATGCCTGAATACTTCAAGAATCATCCTATCCTCTATGCAGGACCTGCTAAGACTCCAGAGGGATATCCTTGTGGCTCTATGGGACCAACCACAGCCAACCGTATGGACCCTTATGTAGACGAATTCCAGGATCATGGAGCATCGCTCGTTATGATTGCTAAGGGCAACCGTAGCGACGTTGTTACCGAGGCTTGCAAGAAGCATGGTGGTTTCTATCTCGGAACTATTGGTGGTGTAGCTGCCGTTCTCTCACAGAGTTCTATCAAGAGCATCGAGTGTGTAGAATATCCTGAGCTTGGCATGGAGGCTATCTGGAAGATTACAGTTGAAGACTTCCCTGCTTTTATCCTCGTTGACGACAAGGGCAACGACTTCTTCAAGCAACTCAAGCCTTGGATGCCTTGCAAGAAGTAATAGATAATATAGATTTATCATTATAGGGATGTTCTAAAAATAAACCAATATGAAAATCTTTAGAATCCTGTCTCTACTATTCTTTCTGTGCCTGGCCATATTGGCCAAGGCGCAGAAGTATGAGGTAGATTGTCTTGTTGGTCCTGAGCTCAAAGCTGTTGCTGCAGACAAGCCAACCGACTTTGACGGTTCACGCAACGTTATTTACATTCGTAATGGTACTATCGTCAATGTGGTGGAACGCATAGTTGTTGGCACCGATGGTCAGACTGTCTCGCATTTTGGGCAGGCAGGCGACTCTATAGATGTAAGACAGATTAAGGGTGTCATAGAATACGACGGTAAACGGTATCTCGCAGAAGCGCGTTGGCTAAAGTTTTCTGACCAGAATCCACCTTCTGTATCTGACAGATTTGCTTCTGATGACTTCCGTCTTTTTCATCAGCTTACATCTTGGCTTGATTTACCTCGTATAGACATCCATTCTGATTCTACCCGGTTTCTGTATAGCGGCATGTTGCCCTTTGTAGCATTGCTGCTTATGTTTGCTGCCGTGTGGATGGCGTTGAAAACTCGGTTTCTATTGTTGTCTGCGTTACCGTTTCTTGTTGCCGTAGGCATTTGCATTTATATGATAGCGATGATAGACTGGGACGCTTTGTGGTGGTGTAATCCTGACTATGTTGGCATTAACCACGCTATAGTAGGCATCATTCCTGTGGTACTGTTTATGGCGTTGACGCTCTTGTACCTCTTCTCTGTAACCATTTTTGCAAAGGACGCACTACTTATATGGCCTCTTGTGGTAGGCTATCTGCTACAATGGCCAGCTATGTTACTTTCTGCCCACTTTATGGGAAGCATTTGGCCTGCTCTATTAGTGTGTTATGGCATTCCTGCGCTTATCAACGGGTTGCGCATACGCCTTTATGGTGTCGTGATGACGATAGTTGTACTTGTAGCTATTCACACCTTTGTTGTGGCTGTGGCTACGGTTGTTCAGATTTCGATATGGATATTAATGGCTTTGGCTTTAGCCTCACCATTGATAGCTTTCATTCTGTCAACCGTCATAGGTAAATACCATTATTCGCATCAGGGGAGATGGGTATTGCGCGACGGTAAAACTCAATTTGTATATACCGACCATATTGGAGATGTTAGGCTTTGACGATCTCAATGTACTGGCATCCTAAATAGAATAGATAATTAGAATGAAAAAAATAATCCGCAATGCCGATATTAATATATATTGGTGTTGCGGATTTTTGTTATTTCTGATATTTATGCTATATTTGCCATCGAATATATAATATTTACGATTATGAAACATCTAAAGACATTATTTCTACCAGCTATAGCTGCAGTTGCTCCCTTTATGATATCATCGTGCGACCCAAAACCTGCAAAGGGCACGTTGCTTGATAATGTTCCAAATATCCTAACCAATGTTGTTGGCGATTCCATATTGCAAACATGGGTAAAGGACAGCATATCTGTGACTTCTGACTTTGGACATGTGGGCATATCTATGCAGCATCCAGTAGATACTTTTTCCGTAACTTCGCAGGCTATAACAGAATATATGAGCGAGATGCTTGGCGGAAAATACGATGGTTCTTATACTTCGCCAAAGGCTGTTATGAAATACTATCATGCCGACCTTATGTCGCAGCTTAAAACTGATTATGAGGAAGTAAAACGGGCAAGAGGCGACGACGAAGTGAAGATGGAGTGGAATGTCACATTTTCTAAGGTTGCCGACAACTCCAAGTTCTTCACCTACAAATATACCATGTACAATTATCTTGGTGGTGCTCATGGCACGAGTGCCCTCTTGGGTGTAACCTTCCGCAAGAGCGATATGCGTCGCATGGGGTGGGAGATAGTTCGCAATTATGCTAACGACCCTTTTCAAGAGCTTATGCGCAAGGGCTTGCGTGAGTATTTCGAGGTGAAGTCTGACGATGAACTAAAGAATATGTTCCTCAATCCCGACCATATATATTCTTTGCCTTTGCCAGAATGTCCACCTTTGTTTACCGACCATGGCATCATGTTTGTGTATAATCCTTACGAGATAGGTCCTTATGCTGCAGGCATGCCTACCTTCACCATTCCTTACGCAGATATCCAACCATATCTCACCACGACAGCTCAAAAGCTCATCGAAAAGCAATAAATCTCCCTGCTTTTTCTTATACTAAAGTCTATATAATACATATTTTTAGCGATTTATGTCTTCCATACAAGGCATAAATCGCTATTTTTATGCCTTCTATAGGCGGCACAATCATATTTCTTTCAAAGTTATGCTGCGTTCGGGAATACCCAAATGCAAAACTTCGTATTTGCTTTGGTTATTCCACTCATTTGCTGTAACTTTAGATAAGTTACGCTGCGCTCGGGAATAAAAAACAAAAACTTCGTCTTTTGTTTTGTTATTCCGCTCACTTGCAGTAACTTTGCAGGCGGTTTCCAAAATGGAAGCTAAAGGGGTGCTGTATCAGTTGATACGGCTGAGATTATACCCACAGAACCTGATACGGGTAATGCCGACGCAGGGATAGGTAAAACCTCTTTTTTATAGTTTTAATTTTTAAGGTATACATGAAAAGAAATGTATTCTTTTTCGCTGCACTTACTTGTGCAGCAAATCTTTATGCAGTAGAGCCTGTAGATACAGCTAAGGCTGTGATGCTGCAGGAAGTTCAGGTAACATCAACTCGTGCTGGCAAGCACACACCAATGGCTTTCTCTAATTTCGACCAAAGCCAAATCAAGAGTGTTAACTTCGGACAGGATATTCCTTATATCCTTTCCCTGACTCCTTCAATCACTACAACTTCTGATGCTGGTAATGGCATCGGCTATACCACTTTGCGTGTGCGTGGTACCGACCCTTCGCGCATCAATATCACATCAAATGGTGTGCCACAGAGTGATGCAGAAAGCTCACAGCTCTTCTGGGTAAACATGGCAGACTTTGCCTCAAACCTTCAGAGCATGCAGATTCAGCGTGGTGTAGGTACTTCTACCAACGGTACAGGTGCTTTTGGTGCTACCATCAATATGCTTACCGAGAATATCGGCACAAAGCCTTACGTAGGTCTCGACCTCAGCGCAGGCTCTTACTATTCTCACAAGCAGACCGTACGCTTCAGCTCCGGTTTGCTCAACGAGCATTGGGGCATTCAGGGTCGCTTGTCTAACATCGGTTCTAAGGGCTATCTCGACCGTGCTTTCACTAAGCTCAACTCATATTTCTTGCAGGCTGGATATTTCGGCGATAATACCGTAGTAAAGTTCATCACATGGAACAACCAAGAGCAGACCTACCATGCTTGGAATTATACTTCAAAGTATGAGCAGTCTATGTATGGTCGCACATACAACTCTTGCGGATATATGGGCAAAGATGATAATGGCAACATGATGTTCTTCGACAATCAGACCGACAACTATCATCAGCAAAACTATCAGCTCGTATGGAACCAGCGCTTGAATAGCGCCCTCAACTTCAACGTCACAGGCCATTACACTCGTGGCGATGGCTACTACGAGCAGTATAAGCGCAACAAGCCGCTCATCAACTGGGGACTCTCTACAAACCCTGACGAGAAAGGCAACGTGATTGAGCAGAAGAAGCTGGGCAACGACTTCTATGGCGCTATCGCTTCGTTGAACTATTCTGCCGATAAGCTCTCAGCTACCTTCGGTGGTGGATGGAACAAATATGATGGCGACCACTTCGGAAAGGTTGTGGGCAAGCCTAACTATGAGTACTATCGCAACAACGCCAAGAAGACCGACTATAATGTATATGGTAAGGCTTCGTACGAATTCTTGGAGGGTATGAGCGCATTCGTTGACTTGCAGTATCGCCATGTCAACTATACCATGCAGGATCCTACCGATAGCTACGGCTCAAATGCCGATGGCAAGTATATCATCGACGACGACTTTAATTTCTTCAACCCTAAGTTCGGTATCAACTACGACTTCTTGCCTGGTCAGCGCCTCTACATCTCTTACGCTATAGCTCATCGCGAGCCTACACGTAACGACTACGAAGACAACCTCGGCACTAAGATGAAGTCTGAGCGTTTGAACGACTTGGAGGTTGGCTACAAATATCAGAGCAAGACCTTCAGCGCAGGTGCCAACTTCTACTATATGGACTACAAAGACCAGTTTGTGCTCACAGGCGAGCTCACCAACATCGGCGAAGCAATTGCCAAGAATGTTGGTAGCAGCTATCGTATGGGCGTAGAGCTCGAGGCTGCATGGATGCCTGTAGACTGGTTCCGTTGGGATGCTAATGCCACATGGTCGAAGAACCGTGCTAAGGATTGGACCATCACCGACAACGATGGCGACCTCTGCAATCTTGGCGACACACCATTGAGCTTCTCGCCAGATTTCATCTTCAACAACATCTTCACATTCTCTTACCAGGGATTCAAGGCTATGGTGCAGAGCCAGTACATCAGCGACCAGTATCTCACCAACACAGGCTTCAAGACCATGGAGTGCAAGGATGCTAATGGCAACACCACATACGAAACTCTCTTGCTCAAGAAGCATTTCAATACCAATATCGACCTTAGCTACAATTTCTCTTTGCCTTCAGTAGGCATCAAGAGCATGAACATAGGCGTAAGCTTCTACAACATCTTCAGCGCTAAGTATGATAATAATGGTTGGGCTGCTCCACAGTTCGTGAAGTCGGGCAATAGCGTCAAGGCTGTCAACGAGTGGGGCGTACGTGATGCTGATGCAGCAGGCTTTGCCGTTTCAGCACCATTCAACTTCATGGCTCACATGTCAATCGATTTCTAATCATATTTTATGGAATATCTCGCAGCCCATTGGCTCGACATCTTTACAACGATACTCGGCTTGATTTATATCTTGCTCGAGTATCGTGCTTCTATAGCACTATGGTTGGTTGGTATCATTATGCCTGCCATGGATGTATGGCTCTATTGGAGCCACGGACTATATGGCGATGCCGGTATGGCAGTCTACTATACCGTTGCCGCCATCTATGGTTGGGTGGTATGGAAATTCGGCAAAAAGCATGGCCAGCAGCAGGCTGGCGACATGCCTATCACCTTCATGCCTCGTAGGTTGTACTTGCCTACCTTCATATTCTTCTTCCTGGCATGGGGAGCCACATATTATGTCCTCATCACCTTTACCGACTCCACAGTTCCGCTCCTCGATGCCTTTACCAATGCTCTTAGCTTCGTAGGTCTTTGGGCTTTGGCTCGCAAATATATCGAGCAATGGTTCTTCTGGATTATTGTCGACATCATCTGCTGTTATCTCTATGTTGTCAAAGGCATACCTTTCAAGGCTGCCCTCTACGGTCTTTATGTCATTATTGCCGTAGCAGGATATTGGAAGTGGAAGAAGATGATGGTAAAATAATAATTCTCGATTTTTTTCGTTTATTCATAGAGGTGGTATCTTTTTGCCACCTTCTAACGAATAAACGAAATGAATAATACATTATTTATATATAAAGCTCTACGCCAGTTTGCCCACCATCTGCCAATGCTCGTTATTGCCTTGGCTTTATTCTCATCGTGTGGTGCCGACCGCAACTTCAAGAAGGGAGAAAAATATCTTGCTCTTGGCGAATATTTCGATGCTGCCACAGAGTTTAAGCAAGCCTACACCAAAACTCCTGCCAAGGAGCGCGAACGCAGAGGACAAATAGCTCTGAAAATGGCTACAAGCTACGACAAGAGTTTGCAAACTGCCAAGGCTGTAGCTGCATATCGCAATGCCGTGCGCTATAAGCAGGCTTCATCTTCCGATTATCTTGCCCTTGGTCGCCTGCTCCTGAAAACAGGCAGCTACAAAGAGGCTGCACAAATCTTCGAGATGGTGCTCGACTCTATGCCCGACAATGCCCTTGCCCAAAATGGTCTTGAGGCAGCACGCAAGGCTCCTGGCTTCAAGGATGCCGGCAGCCGCTATACCGTAAAGCGCATGGATATCTTCAACTCTCGTCGTGCCGACTATTCGCCTATGCTCCTTGGCGACGAGAGCGAACTGCTATATTTCACCTCCACTCGCAACGATGCTCAGGGCGACGAACTTAGCGGCATTACAGGCGCTAAGCCTGGCGACATATTCTTTAGTGAAAAAGACGATAAGGGAAAATGGAGCAAGCCCGAAGTTGTGCAGGGTGGGGTAAATACCGACTACGACGAGGGCGCTTGTGCCTTCTCGCCCGATGGCAGAACCATGTATCTCACTCAATGTTCCACCGACCCTTCCTATCCTCGCTATGCCAAGATTATGACCTCTAACCGTAGCGATGCTTCTTGGGGCAAGGCTACCGAATTGAAACTTTCTAACGACACTCTGTCCAGCTTCGCTCATCCTGCCATCTCGCCCGATGGCGAATGGCTCTATTTCACCTCCGATATGCCGGGTGGCAAGGGTGGCTTAGACATTTGGCGCGTGCGCATCACTTCGGCAGGCTTAGGAGGTGTAGAAAATCTTGGCGAACCCGTCAACACTCCTGGCGACGAGGCGTTCCCTACGTTTCGTCCTAATGGCGACTTCTATTTCTCAAGCAACGGTCATCCGGGCTTGGGAGGCTACGATATCTTCATTGCTCGTGTGGGCAAAGACCATCGCTATCATCTTGAACATCCGGGCTATCCGCTCAACTCTCAAGCCGACGACTTCGGCATGACCTTCGAGGGACCATACAATCGTGGCTACTTCTGCTCCAATCGCAACGACGGCAGAGGTTGCGACCACATCTATTCTTTCGACAATCCTGAAATTGTGAACACCATAAAGGGCTACGTCTACGAAATAGACGGCTACGAGCTTCCTGCTGCCCAAGTATACATCGTTGGCGACGATGGCACCAACGAAAAACTATCCGTGCGCAGCGATGGCTCCTTCACCAAGGTTGTTACCCCAGGCGTAAGCTATCTCATGCTTGCCACCTGCCAAGGCTATCTCAACCATCGCGAAGAGCTAAAAGTGGCTGCTACCGACGAGAGCCACGAGGATGTGCTGCAGTTCCCTCTGGCTTCCATCTCCACCCCTGTGCTCATCGACAATATATTCTATGAGTTCGACCGTGCCGACCTCACCAAGGCTTCTGAGCTCGAGCTCGACAAGCTCGTGGCTTTGCTCAACGAAAATCCGCACGTAACCATCGAGCTTAGCTCGCATTGCGACTATAAAGGTTCGGCAGAATACAACAAGCGCCTGTCGCAACGTCGTGCCGAGAGCGTAGTCAACTATCTTATCGCCCACGGCATAGCTGCCGACCGCCTTACTCCTATGGGCTATGGCAAAGAGCGACCAAAGAAGATTAAGAAAAAGGTGGCTGAGAAATATCCTTGGCTAAAGGTCGACGACGAGCTAACGCCCGACTTCATCAAGGCTCTCAAGAATCCTGAGAAAGAGGAAATCTGCAACTCTCTCAACCGTCGTACCGAGTTCACCGTGCTCCGCACCACCTACGGACTATTCGACGAGAATGGCAACCTAAAGGCGCAGCCTAAGCCAGCCAAAAAGCCAGAATCATCATCCGACGATGTCGACTTCGAATTCTATGAATGATGCTTTCTATTCTGGGGCATAATCATGGGCTTAGAGTGCTAATCAAGTGCGATTACTCGCATGTTGCTTTTCAAATAGTCGCATGTTGCTTTTCGAATAGTCGCATATTGCTTTTCAATTAGTCGCATAATAAATATAACTAAAACCACATATTCTACGCTTTTGCCATGGTTGGCATCGTAGAATATGTGGTTTTACTTATATTGCACTTCCTTTTTGGAATGTTTCCGCCTTTACTTACTCACTAAGTATTTCTTTCCGTTTTGGATATAAATTCCGTTGGTGGGGTCTTGGGTTTTGATGCCCTGGAGGTTTACCCATGCGGTATCGTTAGGATTTTCCATGTGCAAAGGTATAAAATGAAAATCGTACAATACTGCAAGATGCTACGCAAACTTGCAATATCGTACGATAGTGGACCAATAATACTTTTACCTTTTTACCCTTTTACCCTTTTACCTTTCCACGGGGAATACATAGAATTCGCGGTCGACGTCGTAGTCGAGCATCCATTGGTCGACTACGATATGAGGGTCGAGCGCCTGGATGGTGATGGTATGTTTGCCCATAGGAAGATATGTGAAGATGGAGCGGAGCGCCTGACCACGTAGCACATTCTGCTTCCAACGCTCAGAGCGGTATGGCTCTTTGAGGCTGAAGACTACAGGAGCTTGGTCGTCGATGGTGACCTGATAGCGGATGTCGCCCTTGTCGTTTGCCTGAGTAGGGATGGTGGCGATGCGAACGACGCAGCTGTCGCTACGGAATGTAGAGAATTCGTAGGTCAGCTTTTCGCCCTTAGGTAGTGCCACGGCATTCATGCTATGGCCAAGCATGTCGATAGGTTTTGCTTGAGCGGAAGCCGACGACCATTGGCAGGCGTTGCAAGCTATGGTGTTGTCGGTCTTTAGCTTAGCAGGTATGAGCGAAGCATCGGAATGCTCCTTGATATTGTCGGCTGTGAGTTTGCCAGGCAACACAGGTTCGCCAAATACAGGCAGATTGCGAGGATTGCAGTCCATAGAGCCACGCCATTTGCCATTAGCCATGGTGTTGTTGTAATAATCTGTGAGCGAGAGAATCTCTTGGTAAGCCTTATGGCTGCGCACGGCTGCATCGAGAGCCTCGTCGTCGTGGTTGAAAGAATCTGAGCGACCAAGATGGCGAGCCTCCTGAGCCTGCAGAGTCTTGGTAGCCATGGCTGCAGCACAATAAACAGGATATTTGATGGCTGCAAAGTAGGCATCCTTGAGCTCATGGCGAATGAGAGGTTCTGCAGCATCCACGATGGCCTTTATATCCTCATAATCGTTGATATAGCGTTCGAGCTCGTTGCCAAACTGGTCGGCAGCAAATTGGGTGTTCTGCATAGGTGATAGTCCGCGAGGATATTTTTTCTTGTCGAGTTCCACCTGGCTCCATCCCATAAACTCAGGTCGGCGAATGCCGCAAAGATGATAGAACTGGCGCATGGCAGGATAGAGCTTGGCAGCAACGATGTCGCCAAACTGCTGAGCTATCCACGCCTTGAGGTGGTTGCCAATGGTGTTTTCGTTTACGCAATTGATATTCCACGCCATGTCGAGGAATAGGTTGAGGTCGTAGGCAGCAACCTTAGGGTCGTGGACATTAGCTATCCACAGTTGGCGAGCGTTGTGGTCATAGGCTGTGCGCATTTCGTTGTATATCAAGCCAGGCTGAGTGGTGGTGAGCCACAGATGGTCGTGAGGTCTGCCCCAATAGCTCAGATGATAGTAAACGCCAGCGCCACCGCTACGTTTCTGCTGTTCGTCGTCGGAAAGGCGAGTGAGATAGCCATAGTTGTCGTCGCACCACATGAGCGTAACATCGTCAGGCACCTTTAGTCCATCCTCATAAATCTCCAACACCTCTTTATATGGTACAAACACCTGTGGAATATTCTTCATCGACTTGCCAAAGGTTTTGTGGAGCATCTTTCGTTGCTCGTTGATAACAGCCTGAAGACCGCGAAGCTTCTCCTCCTTGGTCTTGACACCCTGCATAGAGCCGTCGTGGATGCCACGCATGCCGAGAGTGTAGAGAGCATCCATGCCGGCAGTTTCGTGAAGGCGCTCAGCCCAATAGTTTACCACATTATGCTTATTGGTGATGAAATTGAATGGTCCACGCTTCTTCTCGTCCCATTCGCCAACATTATTGCGCAACATAGGTTCGCAATGCGATGAGCCCACGAAGATGTCGCAAGAGTCGGCAACCTCTCTGTTGCCCTTTACCTTGAAGAAAGCCGTGGTACCCTCGTGCATGGCAGGCCAAATGGTGTTGGCTCTGAGACGCAACAAGAGTTCGAAGACATGCTTATAGAAACGAGGTCCCATCTCGCCCTTCTTGGCATGCTTGCCCTCAATCTTCTGCGCCCATACTCGCGACGACCAGTCCTCGTCGTTGATGAAGATGCCACGATAAGCGACCGAAGGATATTGGCGTGTGAAATAATTGTCGGGTAGCGCAAGATGTTGTTTCTTTTCAGGCACCACGTCGCCCCAGTAAATCCAAGGCGAAACGCCAGCCAAGCGCGAGAGCTCGAGAATGCCGTAGGCTGTGCCACGACCATTGCTACCCACGATGACTATCTTGCCCTGGTTGATGCTGATGGTAAAAGCATCCTGACGAGTGATGATGTCGGTATATGAAATCTTTCGCTTGTCGAGTTCCTTCATCTCTTTGTTGGTGAGCATGTCGAGCTGGAATATCTCTACAGGCGCTTTGCCTACAGAGTGAGCATGATGGCCTGTGACAGCCTTCATGTCGGACGAAAACATGCCAAGTGCAATCTTTACCACAGGCGACGGCTTGGCGCACACGCGATATTCCACATTGCCACGACCACTATACCACACAACATCATTGGCAGATATTGGCGTGAAGAAAGAGGTAAGAAAAATCGATAATAGCGCGATGAATAGTTTTTTCATTGTTATTGGTTTTGGGTTTTGACGATAATCAGATTTTGGGTTCTTAAGATTATTCTGATTGCAAAGTTAATGTTTTTAGATGTTATAGCAAACGAGATAATTATGAAAAGTGGTAAAAATCTACGCTTTGATGGCAAATTGATGGCGGTAAGATTATAAAAGTCAGAAAAAAGGAGTATCTTTGCAAAAGAATACAATAATATATATACACATTAGAATAATGACACTATATCCAAAACTCATAACTGACGCTTTGGCAACAGTTATGTATCCCGGTACAAAGAAGAATCTCATAGAGAGCGATATGCTTGCCGATCAGCCTCAGATAGACGGCATGAAGGTGAAGGTGATATTGACATTTCCTCGCGATACAGACCCATTCTTGAAGTCGACAGTAAAGGCTGCCGAGGCTGCCATACACTATCATGTGGGCAAAGAAGTGGAAGTGGAAATCGTTACGGAGTTTAAGTCGCAGCCACGCCCTGAGGTAGGAAAACTATTGCCAGAGGTGAAGAATATCATCGCTGTAAGCTCAGGCAAGGGTGGAGTGGGCAAGAGTACCGTTTCTGCCAACCTTGCCGTGGCTTTGGCAAAGTTGGGGTATAAGGTAGGATTGCTCGATACCGATATTTTCGGACCGTCGATGCCAAAGATGTTTGGTGTGGAAGAAGAGCGCCCATACGCAGTAGAGAAAGACGGGCGACAGCTCATAGAGCCTATTGAGAAATATGGAGTAAAGCTGTTGTCTATAGGCTTCTTCGTAAACCCTGATACCGCAACCTTGTGGCGTGGAGGTATGGCAACAAGTGCATTGAAGCAGCTCATCGCAGATGCCGACTGGGGCGACCTCGACTATTTCATCCTCGACACTCCTCCAGGCACATCAGATATCCACCTCACACTTTTGCAGACCCTCTCTATAACAGGTGCTGTAATCGTGAGCACCCCTCAGAAGGTGGCTTTGGCAGATGCTCGCAAGGGTATCGACATGTATATGAACGAGAAGGTGAATGTGCCAATCTTGGGCTTGGTAGAGAATATGGCATGGTTTACACCAGCCGAATTGCCTGAGAACAAATACTACATCTTTGGAAAAGAAGGATGCAAGGAATTGGCTAAGGAAATGAATTTGCCATTGTTGGCACAGTTGCCTATGGTGCAGAGCGTTTGCAATAATGGCGACCAGGGTCAGCCTTCGGCAGTAGACACAGACACCATCATGGGACAGGCTTTCCTCTCGTTGGCACAAAGTGTGGTTACTATGGTGAACCGCCGCAACAAGGAACTGCCTAAGACAAAGATTGTGAATGTGAAGAAATAAAACTATTACGGAAGCCTCACCCCCAGCCCCTCTCCAAAAGAGAGGGGAGTAAAAACCCTTAAAAATGTTGAGTTTTCCAATAGAGACAATAAACTTTCCCCCTCTGTCTTGGGGAGTGGTCGGGGAATAATTATATTAAACAAACTATTAATGCCAATAATCCTTCAATCCCTTCTCATATATAAGGAGTAATTACTCCCCTCTCTTTTGGAGAGGGGTCGGGGGTGAGGCAATCTATTATTACCTATGAAAAGATTTGGATTTAAGATGTATCTCAAGCCAGGCTGTGAGAAAGAGTATGCAAAACGTCATGCCGCTATTTGGCCAGAGTTGAAACAGATGATCAAGGATGCTGGTGTAAGCAACTACAGCATTTTCTGGGACAAGGAAACAAACCTATTGTTTGCCTACCAGGAATGTTCGAAAGATACCAACAGCCAAGATACTGAAAATGTAGACCCTATCACACAGAAGTGGTGGGATATGATGGCAGATATCATGGAGGTAAATCCTGATAATTCTCCTGTCACCATTCCTATCGAAGAGGTATTCCACCTTGACTAAACATTATGCAGAATAATTGGACACCAGACGAGAGCCAGCAACGAGTATTAGCTGCTGGCTCTGGTTTTCATCTTGTGTTGGCTCCTCCAGGATGTGGCAAGACGCAGATGCTTGCAGAGAGAGTTGCCAAGGCAAGACGCGAGGGTATTGACTATAAGGATATGCTATGCCTTACGTTTACCAACCGTGCTGCTCGTGGCATGTACGAGCGTTTGCAGTCGCGATTGGGCAACGACGAGGGCATGGCATCTTTGTTTGTAGGCAACGTGCATCGCTTTTGCTCAAAATTTCTATATGAACAAGGACTCTTGGCGGCAGAATGTGCCGTGATAGATGAAAATGATGCCGTGAGCATTCTTGCCAGATATCTTGGCGAAGACGAGCAGATGGTGGCTACTAATGGTAATAGCAAGCGCGACTATACCACTATTATCAACCTTTCGCATTTCATGCATCAGATGGCTATGAAGCATCCTCGCCATATTCGTATGCATGCCGACTGCCTGAACCCGGAAGACATCACAGCTTTGCGAAATATGCTCTCTATGATGGGCAAGGAGTTTAGTGCCGACCAGATGATGGAGGTCTACAATAATGCTCTCACTTACGAGGATGCTATGGCGGTTTCCAATCTCAACCTTGCCGACGCCCATATCATCAGCAATATGCTGAAGAAAATGAAGTTTGCCCATGCCTATGAGGCTTATAAGGAGCAAAACAACCTTGTTGACTTCGAAGACCTATTGCTGAAGGCTTATGATGCGCTGTCGCAATCTGACGAATATCATAAGTATAGCTGGATGCAAGTAGACGAGGTGCAAGACCTCAACTTCCTTCAGCTTTCTATCCTCGACCTTCTTCTTGCTCCCGAGGCTACGGTTGTTTATCTTGGCGATGAGCAACAAGCCATATTCTCGTTTATGGGAGCCAAGATGGAGATAATGAAAGAACTGAAAGAGCGATGCTGCAGCAATATCTATCATCTCGACGTAAACCATCGTTCGCCATCCTATCTCCTCGATGTCTACAACAAGTATGCTATGCAGGTTATGGACATCGATGGCGCTTTGTTGCCTAAGGCTGCCAATATCACAAAGGCTGAGGGCAACGAGCTTACGCTAATGGAATGTGCTACCGTGGATGAGGAGTATAAGGCTGTGGCGCTCAAAGTGAGAGATTTCTATAATGAACATCCCGACGAGACTACGGCTGTGATAGTAAACTCCAATCGCGATGCCGACTCCATAGGCTATGCCTTGGATGACATCGCCCTGCCACACTTCAAGGTGTCGGGAACAGATATCTTTACTACCGATGGCGTAAAACTGCTCTTTGCCCACTATTCGGTAATAGCCAACGAATTCAACTTCATAGCTTGGGCACGACTGCTCAAGGGAATGGGCATTATGCAGACTAATGCTTCGGCAAGAGCCTTGGTGCGACAACTTCGCGTAAGAGGCATGGTGCCTACCGACCTTCTTGAGGCTGATGGCAAAACCTATGTGCAGCAGTTTGCTAAGGCTTTGGCTGAGAAAGAAATCGTGGTTTTCGATACCGAGACCACAGGACTGGATGTTTATAATGACGACATATTGCAGATTGCAGCATGCAAAATGCGAGAGGGAAGGGTGGTGGAAGGTTCTGAGCTCTCGCTATATATCGCTTCAGATAAGCCTATACCAGAGATGCTTGGCGATATAGTAAACCCAATTGTCGAAGAGCGAAAGCAGCATGAACTGCTATCGCCTGCCGAGGCTTTGCAACGATTCCTCGACTATGTGGGCGACGACATATTGCTCGGCCATAATGCCACTTACGACTACGATATCATGGACTTCAACCTTAAGCGCTATCTGCCATCCGTAGACTGGCGCAAGGAGCATCCAGCATGTTTCGACTCTCTGAAGTTGGCGCGATTGCTATTCCCTGGTTTCGTGAAGTATAGGCTGAAGAACCTTATCGAATATCTGCATCTTGAAGGTGAAAACTCCCATCTTGCCGATGCCGACGTCTTTGCCACTTGCAGTCTTGTGGCTCGTTGCTACGACAAAGCGCAAGAAATGATACCTGAGCAGGTGCGCTATTTGCAACAGGGCGATGTGCCTCATAAGGCTGAGTTGCTACGCCAACGCTATGCAGAACTATGGCATTCCACTTTGGCGATGGCTCATAGGCGAAGCAATGATGACGAGACTCCGACATTAGTTGCAGACATGCAGCGAGTGTGGGAATATCTGAAGCAAGAGCGCAGAGTTGTCGATAGCAAGAAGTTGCAATATGTGCTCAACTATATTCAGCTTGACTTGTTGCCAGCCAACGAGAATCTCACCCTAAAGCAGGCGCTCGACCGCTATGTGGTAGAAATGAATACCCTTCGCGAGGCTGATATCTGTGGTGGAACATCCATGAAAGAGCGCGTCTTCGTTAGCACCATCCACAAGGCTAAAGGTTTGGAGTTTGACAACGTGATAGTATTCGATGTCATCGATGGCCGTTATCCTAACTACTACAACCATGGCGTAAAACACTACGACGACGAAGATGCTCGCAAACTATATGTTGCCATGACCAGAGCTCGCAAGCGCCTTTGCATCTCGGTATCTACGATGAAAAAACGATTTGATGGCACCTTCGTGAATATTCCTCATAGCAAATTCCTCCTGCCAATAGAATTGAGCTTGAAGAAGGAGTAAGAATCCTTAGGAAACCTATTTTGTACTATCGTTCTTTATAACACAAAAAATGTGAATTTATTTTGTGTTATCTTCGATTTGCTTTATCTTTGTAATTGTTAAAACTTAGAAATTATGGTATCAGCCAAGATAGAATATATTATAATGCTTATAAAACTATTTGCACGTCATTTCGGTTTAAGCTTTCAGCAAGCATACCGCTACGTGAGTATTCATCAGGGCATTGAATATGCAGAACAACATTATAATGTGCTGCACACCTTATCGTTTGAAGACCAGGTGGAAGGACTTGCTACTTATTGCCATAAGAAAGGAGGAACGCTAATATGATACTGTATCATGGATCAAACCAAAAGGTTGATAATATAGATCTTGGCAAATCTCGACCTTCTAAAGATTTTGGATTAGCCTTTTATCTTTCAGAGGATATTGAGCAAGCTAAAGAGATGGCGCAGTTTAAAGTTGATACTTTTGGCGGAGAACTCTTTATTAATAAATTTGAATTTGATATTGATAAAGCTACTCGTAACGATTTAAAGTGTCTTATCTTTAATGCGTATACCGAAGAATGGGCTCGCTTTGTTTTATCTAATAGGGCTACATCTGCTCGCGTCCATGATTATGATATTGTGTATGGTCCTATAGCTAATGATAGAATAGGACGTCAGATTTTCAATTTCCAATCAGGATATATTGATTTTGAAACATTCTTAAAGCGTATACAATATTCTAAAGGTATAACTTATCAATGGGCATTCTGTACAGAAAAAGCCATTAAAAACCTGCAAAGCTTATGAAAGTAACAGAACTCGATTTTCAGTTTATGCTTGAATGTCAGGAGCGTGATATTGCAACAATTCTTGTAGAGGAATGTGGCATGTCTATACATCAAGCTTTGGATGTGCTCTATGGTTCTGAGACATATAAATTGCTTCAGAATCCAAAGACAGGTCTTTATTTCCAATCACCAAGATATGTATATTCATATTTGCAAGAGGAAATTGCAAATGGAAAGATAGCATAGTTCCATTTTAGTATTTTTCTATAGAAAACAAAAAGTCCCTGTTTCTCACGAAAACAGGGACTTCCTTATTTAGTGTTAGGCTATATTATAAGCCTTTGTTCGATACTTAGTTCTTGAATGTAAGACCATTGCTGGTAGCATCAATAACGATAGGCTTGTCGATAACGACAGAACCTGAAAGCAACTGCTTAGAGAGGTCGTTGAGCACATAGCGCTGGATGGCTCTCTTCACAGGGCGTGCACCAAACTCAGGGTCGTAGCCAACGTTGGCAAGATAGTCGAGGGCTGCTGATGTCCAGCTAAGCTTGAAGCCTTGCTCTTCCACCATCTTCTTCACGCTGTTCATCTGGAGTTCTACAACATCTCTGATTTCCTGCTTGTTCAAAGGCAAGAACATGATAGTCTCGTCGATACGGTTCAAGAACTCTGGGCGTATGGTCTGCTTAAGCATGTCGAAGAGTTTGTGACGCATATCCTCCAACTTGCTTGCGCTAAGAGTGCCGCCCGCCTTCTCGGTTTCTTCGCGTATGAGCTGTGAACCAAGGTTTGAAGTCATGATGATGATAGTATTCTTGAAGTTTACGGTACGACCCTTGTTGTCGGTAAGTCTACCATCGTCGAGAACCTGCAACAAGATGTTGAAAACATCAGGATGAGCCTTCTCGATTTCATCAAACAATACTACGCTATATGGTTTTCTGCGAACAGCCTCAGTAAGCTGACCACCCTCATCATATCCTACATATCCAGGAGGCGCTCCGATAAGACGTGACACGCTGAACTTCTCTTGATATTCACTCATATCAATACGAGTCATCATGCTCTCATCGTTAAACAGATATTCTGCCAAAGCCTTGGCAAGTTCTGTTTTACCGACACCCGTGGTACCAAGGAATATGAATGATGCTATTGGGCGCTTAGGGTCTTGGAGACCAGCTCTTGAACGTCTTACCGCATCAGAAACAGCACTAATGGCTTCCTCCTGACCAATTACACGCTTGTGGAGCTCCTCTTCGAGGTGAAGAAGTTTCTCACGCTCGCTCTGCATCATACGAGTTACTGGTATTCCAGTCCAGCGACTTACCACCTCTGCTATATCGTCGGCAGTAACCTCTTCGCGAACCATAGCCTCTGCACCCTGTGCCGACTTCAGTTGTTGCTGTATGCTGTCGATATCGTTTTGCAGTTCCTTCAGCTTACCATATCTGATTTCTGCCACACGCTCGTAGTTGCCCTCACGCTCAGCACGCTCAGCCTCAAACTTCAATGTTTCCATGGTCTGCTTGTCTTGCTGAATCTTGTTCACCAAGGCACGTTCGCCTTCCCACTTAGCACGGAAGTCTTTCTCTTGATCTTTAAGTTCAGCAATCTCCTTGTCGAGCATAGCAATCTTGGCTTCATCGTTCTCACGCTTAATAGCCTCGCGCTCTATCTCGAGTTGCTTCAAGTGACGAGTAATCTCATCAAGCTCCTCAGGCACAGAGTCGCGCTCCATACGCAATTTTGCTGCAGCCTCGTCCATAAGGTCGATAGCCTTGTCAGGCAAGAAGCGGTCGCTGATGTATCTCTCTGAGAACTGAACGGCAGCTATGCAGGCATCATCCTGAATACGAACCTTGTGGTGGTTCTCATAGCGCTCTTTCAGTCCACGAAGAATGCTGATAGCATCGGCCTCGTCAGGTTCCTCAATCATCACGGTTTGGAATCTACGCTCAAGAGCCTTATCCTTCTCGAAATACTTCTGATATTCGTTGAGCGTTGTGGCACCAATAGCCCTCAACTCTCCACGAGCCAAAGCTGGTTTCAAGATGTTGGCAGCATCCATGGCACCTTCGCCACCTCCTGCACCAACGAGAGTGTGAATCTCATCGATGAAGAGTATGATATTGCCTTCGGCACTTGTCACCTCTTTGATAACGGCCTTCAATCGTTCCTCAAACTCGCCCTTATATTTTGCACCAGCTACCAATGCACCCATATCGAGCGAATATAGCTGCTTGTCTTTAAGGTTCTCTGGCACATCGCCTCTAACGATTCGCTCAGCCAAACCTTCCACGATGGCAGTCTTACCAGTACCTGGCTCACCTATTAATATAGGGTTGTTCTTAGTACGACGGCTCAATATCTGAAGCACACGACGAATTTCTTCGTCACGACCTATTACAGGGTCGAGCTTGCCCTTGCGAGCATCGTCAACGAGGTTCTTGGCATATTTCGACAATGCCTGATAGTTCTCGTCGCCCGATTGCGACTTCACGTTCTGCCCTTGACGCAATTCTGTGATAGCCTTCGTCATCTCCTTCTCTGCACATCCAGCATCGTGGAGAATGCGACTTGCCGTAGAACTAACGTCGAGCAAAGCCAATAAAATAGGCTCTATAGATACGAACTCATCGCCCATCTTTGTGGCATATTCCTGAGCGCGAGTCAACACCTTGTTGGCGTCATTACTCAAGTATACGTTGCCACCTTGTACGCGTGGCAAGTGCTGTATCTCAGATGCCACGAGAGTGTCTATCTGCTGAGCGTTGACTCCGAGCTTCTGGAATACGAAATTCGTAACGTCCTTACCCTTTTCGATGACACCTTTCAGCAAGTGTACAGGCTCAATGCTTTGCTGACCGTTTTGCTGGGCGATGTTCACGGCAGCTTGCACAGCCTCTTGCGCCTTGATTGTGAATTTGTCTAATGTCATATTATGTCTCCTTTCTAAAATTTATTCGTTTCTGCCTACTACTATTCAAACCTCGTGCCCATAATGAAAATCCCGACATTTTGACCGGATTACATGTCAAAATGTCGGGAAATCATCATTTCTGCCTTCTTTACGCTTCCTGCTTTCAATATCAGCTGTCGCACTTCCTCATAATCCTTATATTCAGAATTGCGCTCCATAAATATTCTGCAAGCACGGTCTATGAGCTTATGGTTTATAAGTTTGGCGTTCACCATCTTGTTGCCTTCCACTCTGCCTTGCCTAATTTGTAGCGTGGTGCTTATCATGTCGAGGATCAGCTTTTGCGATGTGCCAGCCTTCATGCGAGTGCTGCCAGTAACAAACTCTGGTCCTGTTATTACCTCTACCTCATAGTCTGCCCATTCGGCAATAGGAGAGTGGGGATTGTTCACTATGCAGCCCGTAGGTATTCCTTCTTTCCTGCAATGTTTCAATATCGACAACACAAATGGTGTGGTGCCGCTTGCCGAGAATCCCACCACGATATCATCCTTAGTGATGTGCTTATCGCAAAGTTGTTGCCATCCATTCTCCAAGTCGTCTTCTCTCGACTCCTTAGTCTGCGTCAAGCATCCTATACCGCCAGGGAATATCGCCTGTATCTGCGAACCGTCTATGCCATAGGTGTTTTGCACCTCTATGGTGTCGAGAGTAGCCAATCGTCCGCCTGTTCCGCAACCAGCATAAAACAATCGTCCGCCATTCTTCACTTGTCGTTCTATGGCTTCTATCAATATATTTATCTTTGGCAAAGCCTCCTCTACCGCCAACGCCACCTTCTTATTCTCGTTGTTGATGTTGGCAGTAAGTTCTGCCACACCCATCTTCTCCAGATTGTCGTATAGTGAGCTTTGCTCAGTTATTCTCTTTTCTTTGTTGTCTGCCATGGTGCGTGTTTCTGTTGTTTTGCTAAAGATTATAGCATAGCCTTGACTTCTTCAATGCTCTTGTTAATGGTTTGTGCTATAATATCTATACTTACACCATTCTTAAGCATTGCTTGTGCCATCGCTTTTATTTGCGCATTTTGCTCGGTAATTCTATCTTGCTGCTCGGTAATCTTACCTTGCTGCTCGGTAATTCTATCTTGCTGCTCGGTAATTCTATCTTGCTGCTCGGTAATTCTATCTTGCTGCTCCGTAATCTTATCCTGTTGCTCAGAAATTATTTTCTTTTGCTTCATCACTTGTGTGTCACGAGCTTCAATAACAGCAAAGAACTCATCTTCATCATTCATTTCTTGTCTTACTTCAGCGCTCATTGTAGCCAAACTCAAACGATGAATAATTTGCATCATTTCAGGGTCGTCCTTATATAGATTTTCTTCCAAATTGATAATCTGTTGGCTCTCTTCTGTTCTTTGAGATTGGTCGAATACGCTAAGCACTTTGTCGAGTCTATTGTTTATCTTGCCATGGAGCAATGGTATCTGTACAATAATGCTGTCGTGTATTAAGCTGCTGATAAATGGATCATTTTCTCCATTCTCCACCTCTTTGCCATCATAGTCTAAAGCCTTATGACCAACGTATACCACAGGCTTATCTATATCGCCAACGCGATGTCCCAACAGATATACAGCTACCATAGGCAATGCATATCCCTGATTTTCTCCTTGTTTTTGGATATTTTCCTCAGCGTTGTATTGTGCTGCGAGGTAACGACGAAAACGTAAAGTCTCGGTATCCAACCATGTCTTTTGCAATTCTATTAATATCAATTGTGTAGAACCGTCATTCTCCCTTACTCGTGCTGCGAAATCTATTCTAAACATGGATAGTTTATCGCGAGTGATATTAGGATGTTCGTGCTTGCGCATTTCTACGCTAAGCACTTCCTTCTTTAGTAAAGCAGAAAGCACGGTCTTTGCTATGCGTTCGTCGTCCATCAAAAACTTGAACACAGAGTCATAAATAGGATTTGCAACACTAATTTTCATATTTCGTTCCTCCTTATTTTATAGTTCGATACTAAGATTATTATATGATCTTTTGCAAAGATAGTGATTATTTCTACAATTTACTATCATAGAATGATTTTTTAACAGTACTCTCATTCCTTACGTGTATCACAAGCAGATAATGGTGAAAACTTCTTGTTATAAATGTAGACTCTATTTTATTATAGGTGTATATGAAAAACAAAGAGTTTTGTTTTGAGGTTTCACTCTTTTTTACTATCTTTGCCATTGGATTTGGTATAAACCATTTCTAAGACATCGTTGGTAATCAAAAAAGCATTCGCTATTATTTCGCGTTCAGCCAAAAGCCTCGGAAACTTCTTGGAAATAACGTAACAAGGAATAATTGTGATAAGGTATTCGGTATGGGATACCTTAGTCTACATATGTATTAGCAATGCACCATCGCTATAGGCGTGGTGTATTCTTATTATGTAGACTGAGGTTTCCATTCCGAGGCTGCCTCATAGCTGAACGCAATAAGAGCATCACGCCCTTTTTGCGTCTTGGCGTGATTGATAGTTGTATGCACTTATTGTATCGTATAACTAACAATCAAGCATTATGGCAAACAAGAATTTGAATACCGCTAAGGCGGCAAAGAAAGATGAGTTTTATACCCAGCTTTCTGATATAGAACGAGAGTTGCAACATTATTGGCAGCACTTCCGTGGCAAAGTGGTGCTCTGCAACTGTGACGACCCTTACGAAAGCAACTTCTTCAAATACTTCGCTCTTCGATTCAATCAGTTAGGATTGAAGAAACTCATCTGCACCTGTTACAATGGTTCGCCAGTAACAGGCAATGAATTGGCTTTTCATTTCGATGGCTTCGATGATGATGAGCCAAAGAAGATTGCCTATAAGGTTGAGATTACGGAAGTGAAAGACGAGAATGGCGATGGGGCAGTCGATTTGTCAGATGTTCAATATCTCTTGAAGAGTGACAGGAATGTATTGTCGATTTTAAAGACTGGTGACTTCCGTTCACAGGAATGTATAGAATTATTGAAAGAAGCTGATATTGTCGTTACCAATCCTCCTTTCTCTTTGTTTCGTGAGTATATTGGGCAGCTGATGGAGTATCAGAAAAAGTTCTTGATAATAGGACGACAATATGCTATTACGTATAAAGAAGTTTTTCCTTTGTTTATGGAAAACAAGGTCTGGCTTGGTTATGGATTTAAGGGGGCTGTCGGTCATTTCACTTCTCCTTATGAAGATGTGGCAAAAGCTGGTGATCATCGTGAAAACATGATAAGGGTTTCTGGTGTATATTGGTATACAAATCTCGATATACCGAAACGTGAAGAAAAAATTGATTTAATATGCAGATATTCTCCGGAAGAATATCCTAAATATGTAAATTATGATGCCATAGAAGTTGGAAAGAGCACAGATATTCCATATGATTACGATGGTCTAATGGGAGTGCCAATAACTTTCATGGATAAGTTCAATCCTGAACAGTTTGAACTTGTTGGACAAAGTTTGGACTTAGCGGATATGGGTATAATAAAAAATGAATTAGGAAAACAGACTGGTGGACCTCGTTTCTATGTTCGTGAGTATGGAAAACTCTGTCGAAAATTTGAAAGAATAGTAATTCGTAACAAACATCCGCAAGCATCATGTTAAAGATAGAAGAAATGAAAATAACCGTTGGCGAAATCACCAAGGGTTACATTAATAATGACGAACAAGGAGTAAGAGGATATAATGGCCTCTTGGATATACGTCCACCTTATCAGCGTGAGTTCATTTATAATGAGCAAGAGCAATGTGCGGTTATTAATACCGTCCTGCATAATTATCCCCTCAATATAATGTATTGGGTAAAAAGAAGCAATGATGCAGAATGCCCATATGAGGTGATGGACGGTCAACAGCGTACTTTGTCTCTATGTGATTATGTGGCAGGAAATTTCTCTTTTGATTTCAAGAACTTCTTCAATCAACCTGCTGATATTCGGAAGAAGATTCTCGACTATAAATTGACCATCTATGTCTGCGAGGGAGAAGAATCGGAGAAGTTGGAATGGTTCAAGACAATAAATATCGCCGGTAAGCCATTGAATGAGCAAGAAATAAGGAATGCCGTCTATGCAGGCCCGTTTGTGAGCGATGCCAAGAAGCATTTCTCCAAGACCAATTGTGCAGCATATCGTTTGGGAAAAGACTTGGTGAATGGTTCGCCTATTCGCCAAGACTTTTTCAAGAAAGCCTTGGCGTGGATGGCAGACCACGAAACTCGCAATGGCAAGCCTCAGTCTGCCGTTGGTTATATGACCCTACATCAGCATGACATCAATGCCATGCCTCTATGGACTTATTTCCAGAGCGTATTGCGTTGGGCTATGGATACCTTCAATATGAAAAAATTTAAGAAAATCATGAAGGGCTTGGATTGGGCGAAATTCTATGACGAATATCATGAGAAGGTACTCGATATTAAGGCGATGGAAAAGCAAATCATTGACTTGATAGGTGATGACGAAATCCAAAAACAGCAAGGAATTATTCCTTATGTACTTACTGGGGATGAGCATTATCTTGACCTTAGAGCATTTCCTGATAAGATAAAATTAGCTGTATGGGAAATGCAACAACATAAATGTGCCGTTTGCGGAAATGAATTTGATATAGCTTTAATGGAGGGTGATCATATAACTCCATGGAAAGATGGCGGAAGAACTACTATTGAAAATTGCCAAATGCTATGTAGAGAATGTAACCGTAGAAAGGGTAGTAAGTGATAATTGAATATTATTAATTATGAAGAGAAACTGAGGTTGTTTCTTGTTGTATAAGTTGTATTTGTTGTCTTATTTTATAGTGGTGATGAAGTATAAAGACAATAAATACAACTTATACATTATATGATTTTACAGCAGCAACTCCAAGTCAACGACATCGAGCCAAGTATCTAACTTGAAGCCAACCTCCTTGAACTCCGAAACTTGCTTAAAGCCTAAGCTCTCGTGCATTTTTATGCTTGCTTCGTTGCCTTGTGTAATACAAGCTATTAGCGCACGATACCCCTCGTTGCGGCAGAGGTCTATCAATAGTTTTACCATTATTCTGCCAAGGCCTTGACGTGTGGCATCCTTATCGATATAGATAGTTGTTTCGAGCGTCTTCGAATATGCTGCCCTCTCTTTCCATTGGTGTGCATAGCAGTAGCCCAATATTTTGCCATCTTTCTCATACACGAAATAAGGGAATTTACTCGAAATATCCTTTATTCTCTCAGCCATTTCGTTTACCGTTAGCGGTTCAGTTTCAAACGAAATTGCGGTATTCTCGACGTAATAATTATAGATGTCTACTATGGCTTTCGCGTCGGCAATCTCTACCTTGCGTATGTTCTCGGCAGCATCAATCATGCTGTCGCTGATAATGTTGTGTTGTGTGTTATGTTCCATATACTTCTCATTTTTATTGTGTTACTCCTTTAACTTCTTTATTACCATATAATTTATTGCGAAGATACTATAATTCTTCGTAATATATGTCGAAACGTAATAAAAGTTGCGCTTTTTTAACTATCATCGTAGATGATATGAAAAAAAAATGTTACTTTTGCAATATAGATAACCATTAAACCAATAATAAGCATGAAAAAAGGCGTTTTTACTATACTATTGTCGATGCTGTTGCCTATGACAATGCTTGCCCAAAGCTATTCTTCGCTTTGGAAGAGTGTGGATGTTGCCGACACTAAAGACTTACAGCAAGACAAACTAAAAGCTCTTACCAAGATAGCCAAAAAGGCTGAGGCTGAAAAAGAATATGGTCATTTGTTTAAGGCGTTGCTCTTGCAAACCACAGCCAAGGCTTGTCTTTCTCCTGACTCTTTGCAGCCAGAGGTTGAAAGATTAGAGGCTCGCGAGGCTGCTCTAAAAGATGATGTTGCTAAGGCGGTGTTTAGTTCTGCCCTTGGTCATTTGTATAATCTCCGTGCCGATGGTGCAAGAGATGCGAAGCAGAAGACTGCCTTTGCCTCAAAGAGCAAGGTTTATTATGCCCAGTCGTTGCAGAATGTGGCAAAGCTTGCAGCCGTAAAGACTTCTGTCTACGAGCCTTTTATGGTTGAAGCCAACTATAGCAAGATTTTCAACGATGATATGCTCCATGTGCTTGGCTACGAGGCAAAGGCTTTCAAGGTTATGCACGATTATTATGCAGCTTCGGGCAATCGCAATGCTGCCTGCATCACAGCTCTCGAGATTATCCGCCGTCAGGAAAAGACTGACGAAACTGAAGTCCGCAAGTCGCGCTATCTGCAGAGTGTAGACTCGTTGATAAATATCTATGGCGACCTGAAGGTGGCTGGCGAACTGGCTTTAGAGCATTATAAATGCTTGGAACAAATAGAGAATGCCACAGCTGCCGAGAAGGTGCAATATATCAACTATGCCGTTAGCAAATGGGGCGCATGGCCTCCGCTCAACTATCTTCGCAATGCCAAGATGGAACTGGAGCGTCCACGATTCGATATCAACGTTGGCGACATGATGCTATTGCCTAACATGGCTCGCAAGGTCAGAGTCAATTCCATTTGTAACATCTCGCAGTTAGATTTGGCAGTTTATCGCCTGTCGCTTGCTGGCGATACCGAGCTCGATCCTAACAACGATAAAGACTATCAGAAGATAAAGAAGCATATCGTAGGCACCGTGGTGCATACCGACCAGCTACGCTATGTTGGCAAGGCTGCTTACGACGAGTATGCCGACTCTATGTCCATAGCTCCGCTGCCTGTAGGCGTATATCTCCTTGAGGTTACTACCGACAACAATAGCATCAAGCCTGAGCGTTGCCTGTTGCATGTCACCAATCTCTACACCATGTCAGAAAAGCTTCCTAACAATGCTTTGCGTATAGCTGTTGTCAATGCCACAACTGGCGCTCCTATATCAGGCGCAAAGGTTAGATTGTGCTTTAATGAGCGTTGGACGGAACAGAAAATCGACGATATAACCGTCACCACAGGCGCTAATGGCGAGGTGGTTTACCAATGTCCTAAGCAAAATCCTTATACTGCCTACACCTATACTGCCGACGATAATGCCTGCGCCAAGGTTGGGCTTTCAGGCTTCTATCATGGCAAATCTTACGGTGATAGCGAGCGAAGCGTTGTCAATACCGACCGCTCTATATATCGCCCTGGTCAGAAGGTTAACGTCTCTGTGGTTTATTGGAAACCAAATAGCAAGGCTCTTACCGCAGCCCCTGTGGTAGGCAAGGAGGTTACCTTGAAACTTCGCGATGCCAACTATCAAGACCTCGCTTCTCAGGTCGTTACTACCGACGAATATGGTCAAGCCTCGGCAGTCTTCGACCTCCCTGCCAACGGCATTACTGGAAGCTATCGCGTCTATGCCAATAGCAATACCACAGCCTTTAGAGTTGAGAAATACAAGCGTCCAACGTTTACTGTCGACCTTGATAAGGTTACTACAGCGTATAGCGTTGGCGACACCCTAAAGCTCACCGGTACTGCCCGCTCTTATGCAGGCATGCCTATTCAGAATGCCAAGGTTAAATATACCATCAAGCGCAACGTCAGCTCTTGGTGGAGAATGTGGTTTGATGGCAACGACCGGCAGCTTATCCTCAACGATACCGTCCTCACCGACGATAATGGTCGTTTCACTCTCCTCATGCCTATGCTGTTGCCAGAGCAGAAGTCTAAGTCGCGTCTATATTTCAATATCGAGGCCACAGCCTTTGTTACCGATGCTGCTGGCGAAACTCAGCAAGGCTTCTTGTCGTTGCCTTTGAGCAATGTCAGCACAGTCTTCACATGCAATTTGCCTGAGAAGAATCTCGTTGACAGTCTTCCATCCCTTACCTTCAACTATCTGAATATCTCGGGCGAAAAGATTGCGGGCAACGTGGCTTACACCATCGATGGCAAACCATACCATGCTCAAGCCAATACCGCCATCGACCTCAAGCCTCTGAAACTTCATTCGGGCTTACATCAGCTCAAAGCCATTTGTGGCACCGACACCATCGCGCGCTCTTTCGTCGTCTTCTCGCTTAAGGACAAGAAGGCTCCTGTCGAAACCCACGACTGGTATTATCAAAGCTCTACTACATTCCCTGCCACTATCCAGATTGGCAATACTGACGACGAACACCACATATATTATAATGTATTCTCGAATGGCGAGTTTATGCAGAGTGGTATCTTAGAGGGTCACAACTCTCTCCACAACCACACCTTCAACTATAAGTCTGAATATGGCGATGGCATCACCGTCACCTATGCTTGGGTGCATCATGGTCATTTGTACACGCATACTGCCAGAATTTCCCGTCCACAGCCAGATAAGCATCTCAATATGTCGTGGACCAGCTTCCGCGATAAGCTCACTCCTGGGCAAAACGAGCGTTGGACGTTGAAGATAACAACTCCTGACTCTAAGCCTGCCGATGCTCAGCTCATGGCTACGCTCTATGATAAGTCGCTCGATGCTTTGTCCGCTCATTCGTTGGATGTTATCAACAATGGCAGCTTCTTCAATCTCTATACCCCAAGTGCCTCATGGCGTGGAGGTTCTAATCAAGCCACAGGCTTGCATGGCTACCAGTCTTTCAACTATCTGCCATACAAGTATATGCAGCTCAGTCATTTCTATTACGATTGCTTTAGCATGCCATACAGCAAACTCGTTTATGTCAGAGGCTATGGCAACAACAGGCTTATGGCAAAGAGCGATAAGGTTATGGCTTGCGCCACCGAGATGGCTGCCATGGCTCCTACTGAAAAACAAGTGCTTGCTGAAAAACAAGTTCTTGTGGGTGCCATCGCAGGACTTAGCCAAAAGGAGTCGGCACAAACTTCCGAGGCTGAGCTTGCTGCCAATGCTTCCGTTCAGCTTCGCGAAAACTTCAGCGAGACAGCATTCTTTGCGCCATCTCTAACCACCAATGCTCAGGGCGAAGTTGCCATCTCGTTCACTCTTCCTGAGAGTGCCACCACATGGCGCTTCCTTGGTTTGGCTCACGACAAGCAGATGAACTCTGCCACTATCCAGGCTGAGGCTGTAGCAAGCAAGAAGGTGATGGTGCAGCCTAACATGCCTCGCTTCGTGCGCCATGGCGACAAGGCTGTCATCGCAGCTCGCATCAGCAACACCACTACCGATGCTCTCAAGGGTACTGCTCGCATCGAAATCCTCGAGGCTGAATCCGGCAAGGTTGTCTTCACTCAGCAGAAGTCGTTCTCGCTCCAGGGCGAGGAGACTCAGGCTGTCTCTTTCAATTTCTCTGCCACCGAGGGCTTCTATATCTGTCGCATCATGGCTTCGGGCAAGGGATTCTCTGATGGCGAACAACACTATCTTCCTGTATTGTCCGACAAGCAGATGGTCACCACTACCATTCCTTTCACCCAGACCTCTGCTGCCACCCTCACACTCTCGCTCGATAGTGTGTTGCCAGCCAAAGCCGATAAGCGCAAGCTCACAGTAGAATATACTAACAACCCTTCGTGGCTCATGATTCAGACTCTGCCTACAGTTTCTGAATATTGCAACCAGAGTTCCCTCTCGCTTGCTTCAGCTTATTATGCCACCACCATCTCGGCAAATATCCTTCAGTCTAATCCTGAGATTAAGAAGGCTATTGACAGTTGGACTGCCGACAACACCTCGCTGCTCTCTAATCTTCAGCGCAACGACGAGCTGAAGTCTATCGTTCTCTCTGAGTCGCCATGGATGTTGGATGCTCAAGACGAAAGCGGACAGAAGGCTCTGCTCGCCACATATTATAATAAGAACAATCTCAGCTATAAGCTCTCTTCCATAAATAAACTTTTGGCAGAGACTCAGAATGCCGATGGCTCTTTCAGTTGGTGGAAAGGCATGCGCAGCAGCACCTATGTCACCACCTCCGTAGCTACCCTCCTGTCTCGTCTTTCTGCCTATGGCTATTCCAATTCCGATGTCGAGACCATGCTCTCTAAGGCTATGGCTTATCTCGATGCAGCAGCCACCTCTCGCATGCACGAGATGAAGAAGCAGAAACAGCCATCTCTCTCTTCCGTCGACCTCGACTATCTCTACCTCTGCGCTCTCACCAAGGCTGGCGAAACTCCAACCATCAAATACTTCAAGTCGTTGCTCCTCAAGGCTAATCGCAAGGTCGACATCCGTACCAAGGCTATTGCTGCCATTGCTCTTGGCAAAGACAATGCCACAGCTCGCGAATATGTGGAGTCTATCAAGCAGTATACCGTAAGCAAGCCTGGCATGGGCAGATATTTCGACACTCCAAGGGCGCTATATAGCTGGCGCAACTATCGCATACCTACCCAGGTTGCTGCCATCGAGGCTATCGCTGCCGTCACCCCTGCCGACCGTGCCACCATCGATGATATGCGCCTATGGCTCTTGCAGCAGAAGCGCACTCAGAGTTGGGACACTCCGCTCAATAGCGTAGATGCCATCCATGCCTTCTTGGTGGATAACGACGAAGTGCTCAATCAGCCTTCTCTCACCACCATCGCCCTCGATGGCAAGGCTCTCCCTTTGCCTGAGGCTACTGCAGCCGTAGGCTATGTCAAGACCACCATCGACAATCCTAAAGCTTCCGAAATTTCGTTTGCCAAAACCTCCGATGGGGCTTCGTGGGGTGCCGTCTATGGTCAGTCTTTGCAGCCTATCGCTGCCGTTAAGTCGGCTAATGCAGGCATTTGCGTAGAGCGCACTATCGGAACTGCAGGCAAGTCATTAAGGGTGGGCGACAAAGTGAAAGTCACCATCACCATTGTTGCCGACCGCGACTACGACTTCGTTCAGCTATGCGATAAGCGTGCTGCATGTCTCGAGCCTGTGTCTCAGCTTAGTGGCTATCGCAATGGCTACTATCTTGCTCCACAAGACAACTGCACAAACTATTTCTTCGACCGTCTTTCTAAGGGAAAGCACGTTGTAGAAACAGAATACTTCGTTGATCGTCCTGGCTCTTACCTCTCGGGCGTTTGCACCGCTGAGTGTGCCTACAGTCCTGAGTTTTCGGGCAGAGCCGAGGCCGTTCAGATTGTTGTCAATGAATAACAACTCTATTTGAATTCCCTTCACGATTATGAATACAAAAAAACATGCCATCCTTGCTGCCTTGCTCATGGCGGCTTCTGCCGTAGCCTCGGCACAAACCATCGAGGCCACTCAGGAACTTGTTGACCTCGGACAGATAGAATTCCAGAAGCCTGTCACCGTAACCTTCAAACTGAAGAACACCACAGGCAAATCGTTTCATATCGACGACATCTATACCGATTGCGGATGCACCACTCTTAGTGCTCCTCAGGGCGTAGTTGAGCGCAACGCTTCCTATACCGTCACCGCCACCTACGATGCTCGCACCATGGGGCGTTTCACCAAGTGTGCCTACCTCACCCTCAACAACAATCTCGAACCTCTGCGCCTCACCATTCGTGGTGTCGTTGTTGAAGAGGTCACCGACTTTGTGGGTGGCTATCCTTACACCCTTGGAGCTTTGATGGTCGACAACAACGATATAGAGTTTGATGATGTAAATCGTGGCTCTCGTCCTTATCAGACCATCCACATCCTCAATACCAGCGACCAGCCTGCGCAGCCACAGGTCATGCACCTGCCTCCTTATCTCTCTGCCGAAGTGTCGCCAACAACCATCCGTCCAGGCCGTTCAGGCAAGGTTACCGTAACGCTAAATTCCAACAAGCTTCGTGACTTCGGACTCTCGCAAACCAACATCTACCTTGGCTTTGCTCAGGGCGACAAGGTTTCTGCCGACAAAGCCATCGAGGTTTCAGCCGTTCTCTTGCCCGATTTCGAGAAACTTAGCGATGACCAGTTGGCTGTAGCTCCACATATCCAGCTCTCCACCGACACCCTCGACCTCGGTTCTTTTGCAGGCAAGAAGAAGCTTCGTGGCGACATCACCATCGTCAATACCGGTAAGTCTACCCTCAACATCCGTTCGCTCCAAATGTTCACCATGGGTTTGCAGGTTTCGCTCAACAAAAGCAAGATTCAGCCTGGCGAGTCGGCTCGCCTTCGTGTCACCGCCGTAGCCTCCGACCTCAAGACTGCCAAGCGTATGCCTCGAATCCTCATGATTACCAACGACCCAGACAATCCAAAGCTCGTTGTGAGAGTAAAAACAAGCAAATAACCCTCCCCAAATGCTCCAAATAGAAATAGATAATGGTAGTGGCTTTTGCTTCGGTGTAACCACCGCCATAAGCAAAGCCGAAGAAGAACTTGCCAAGGGCAAAACGCTATATTGCCTTGGCGATATCGTACACAACGGCATGGAAGTAGAACGCCTCCATGCCAAAGGACTCGTCACCATCAACCATCAGCAGCTCTCCGAGCTCCACGATGTAAAAGTCTTGCTGCGAGCTCATGGCGAACCGCCTGAGACCTACGAGCTTGCCAAGCGCAACAACATCGAGATTATCGATGCTACCTGCCCTGTGGTGCTGGCTTTGCAGCGCCGCATCAGGCGACAGTACGATGCAGCCCCCGATGCCCAAATAGTGATATTTGGCAAAAACGGTCATGCCGAAGTCCTTGGCTTGGTGGGTCAAACTCGCCAGCAAGCTATCGTAATCGAGAAAATCGATGATGTCAAGAATCTCGACTTCACCAAGGACATCTACCTCTATTCTCAGACCACCAAGGGTCTTGACGATTTCCATCACATCATCGACTATATCCAGTCCCACATTTCTCCTTCAGCCACCTTCAAGAGCTTCGACACCATCTGTCGTCAGGTTGCCAACCGCATGCCAAATATCGCAGCCTTTGCCTCTCGCCACGACCTCATCCTATTTGTCTGCGGACATAAGAGTAGCAATGGCAAAGTCCTCTTCAAAGAGTGCTGCCGAGTCAATGCCAACAGCCACCTCATCGAGAGTGCCAACGAAATTGATATGGCATGGCTCCAGGGCGTAAAAACCATCGGCATCTGTGGTGCTACAAGTACTCCTAAATGGCTAATGGAAGAATGTAGAGACGAAATAATGAAGAAGGGTGGGGAGTAGGCTCCCTATTTCCTCTTCATATAAAATCATATTTGATAGTAATCATATTGACATTTGATAGTAAGCAAATATAGATTTGATAGAAGGCATAGATAGATTTGATAGGAAGTAAAGATTGGCTGAGATATAGTTTCGATAACGAGAGAAGTCTGTTAAGTTGCTGAACGATAGCTGCTTACTAAATTGGTATACCTATAATAATATAATTTAGCTTTAATGTTGTGTTTTTCTTGCGTTTATTAGGAAAATCTGCTACAGAAGCTTGATAAAAAGAAAACGCCACGTCTCACGACGTGGCGTTTTCGCTAAAAAACAGTAATTAACTCAAAATTTATAATCTATGTGTCCTTTTTGCAAATGCGTATTTATACATTTATGGTGTTTTGTTTGCGCTTTAATTATTTTCTGCTACAAAGATATTGTAAATCTTACAATTTAAGAAATTATTTCAGCAAAATCTTATATTTTATCGGTAAAAAACATGTTTTTATATGTATAACATGTGATTTTGATGTGATTTGCTTAGAAAATGTGACACAAACTTATTCTCCGCAGCATCTTTCTGTGACGATATCCATGAGCCATTTGTCTTGCTCTGGGATTGTCATGTGGCTATTGTCGAGCTCTACGGCATCGTCGGCTTTGCGCAGAGGGCTAACCTCACGATGGGTGTCGATATAGTCGCGCTCTTCTACATTCTTTAGTATATCTTCGAGCTTGGCAGGCATGCCCTTGGCTTGAAGTTCGTCGTAGCGACGCTGCGCTCTGACGGCTGCACTTGCGGTGACGAAAACTTTGAGCTCGGCATCAGGGAATACCGTTGTGCCGATGTCGCGACCATCCATGACTACACCCTTGGCTGCACCCATCTGGCGCTGCAAGGCTACGAGAGCTTCGCGAACGAAAGGCAGGGCTGCGATAGGGCTAACATGGTTGCTGACCTGGAGCGAGCGGATTTCTTTTTCCACAAGTTCGCCATTGAGATAGGTATTAGGAGTGCCTGTGGTGGCATTGAGCTGGAACGAGATGTGGATATTAGGCATTTCAGCCTGTAGGCGCTCGGTGTCGATGCTGCCGTCGGCATTGAAGATGCCATTGCGAAGAGCATAGAGAGTGACTGAGCGATACATGGCACCTGTGTCTACATAGATGTAGCCCAATTTGCGAGCAAGCTGCTTCGCCATGGTGCTTTTTCCACATGATGAATAGCCATCGATGGCTATGGTAATCTTTTTCATAGTTTATATGCTAAGTTAAGTATTATCGATGAACTTGATACGTGATATTTGCCGTAGGCGATGTTTAGGCTAAAGCGGTCGAGATTGATTCCACCGCCTAATGATAGGCCTGCGCCGTGGCTGCTCTCCTCTTCGCCATTGATGATTTTCATTTCGTTGGCACGACGGAAGTTGTAGCCTGCTCCCACCCACATGGTTTGCGACAGCAATATTTCGGCACCCATCACCCAATGGTTGATGAATTTGTAGTCGGTATGGTTGAGGTCTACGAGGGTGGCAGAAAACTGCAACGGAGTGTTGACGAGACGCTTGGTGACACCAAGCTGCAAGTCGAGAGGCATTTTTTCGTAGTTGTCGTTGTAGGCTTTGAGCTGTCCGCCAAGATTTTTGGCAACGGCAGATATGGACCATCCATTCTCGGAGTCGAAATAGTTGATGCCAAGGTCTACACCCATGGCTACGGAATTATAGTCGCCGATGTAGGAAGTGATGAATCGTGCTGCCACGCCACCAGCTATATGGTCGGTGAGCATATAGGAGAAATATCCCGTGAGAGCAATATCCTTGGCAGAGAACTCACCAAGCTGGATGTTGTTTTCGTCCATCTCCTTCATTTTGCCATAGTTGACGTACTGCCCGGAAACAGCCCAAGAGCCACGGTCGTTGACAGCCTGATTGTATGAAGCGCTGGCTGTGGAAGAGCCCGACATATAGTTCATGTAGTTGAGTCCCACGGTCTTGGTAGCAACCGACGAGAGTAGGGCAGGATTATGGAACATCAATGATGCGTCGTCGTCGATGATGGTGATATTGTCGCCACCTAACGCGGCAGCATGTGCGCTAACAGGCAGACGAAGAAAATTATAAGCATTCTGACTCACCTGCGCCACGGCAGTTGAGACAATAAACGTTAATGTGAATGCTGAAATTGCTCTTTTCATTGATTTTTTGTAAATTATCGGCAAAGTTACTCCTTTTTTTCAAATATATGGAGTACTTTTGCGTTAGAATTGCGATAGTATAACGTAAAAGAATCAATTTTAGTGTGGAAATTAAGAAAAGTAATAAAGCAGACATTGAAAAATATCGCCCGATAGCATTCCTGTTGGGCTTGATGGTGGCATTGTCGTTGGTGCTTGCATGCTTGGAATATTCCACACCCGCCGACGATAGTGGCGACATGCAAGAAGCTATGGACGATATGGCACAAGACATGGAACTTGCGCCAGCCATGGACCGTTCGGAGATGATGTCGGCAACGAGTGCAGTATCGAAGTCGATAACGGAGAAGGTGAAGGCGGTGGACAATGCCGACGACAATACCGAGAAGATAGCTGCTCAGACAAGCGAACTATTGGTGGGCAATGGCGAGGGACAGGCAGAAGACGCACATGTGACCGAGGCGCTGCCACAGACACCTGCCAGCCTTGGCGACTCGCTGGTGTTGACGACGGTAGAGAAGATACCGGAGTTTCCGGGAGGCATAGTGGAGTTTATGAAATGGCTCACGGCAAACCTGAAATATCCCGAGGCTGCACGCCGTGGTAGGATAGAAGGCAAGGTTGTGGTGTCGTTTATAATAAACAAAGACGGAAGCATAGCCTCGCCAAAGATACAGAGATCGGTAAACCCGATACTCGACAACGAGGCGCTGAGAGTGGTGAAGATGATGCCACATTGGAAGCCAGGCATATCGAATGCTAAGCCATGTCGCACTATGTTTGCGATACCTATTGTTTTTAAAATATAAGCAATACCTATTATCTAAGAAAAATATAAATAGATATGAAGTCAGAAGAAATTTTGAAGTTGGTGAATTCTTTCCTTGAGAATCTACCTTACGATCGTAAGCCAGCATCGCTCTATGAGCCAGTGAAGTATGTTCTTTCTATAGGAGGAAAGCGTATCCGCCCTGTGCTGATGCTCTTGGGATATAACATTTTTAAGGATAATCCCGAAAGCATCTTGATGCAGGCATGCGGTTTGGAGACCTATCATAACTACACCCTGCTGCACGACGACCTGATGGATAATGCCGATTTGCGTCGTGGACAGCAGACAGTACACCGCAAATGGGATGCTAATACCGCTATACTGTCGGGCGACTCGATGTTGGTGCTCGCTTATGAGCGTATGGCACAATGCAGCCCAGAGAAGTTGCCTGCTGTGATGGCGCTATTTACCGAGACTGCACTCGAGATTGGCGAGGGACAGCAGTATGATATGGAATTTGAACACCGCAACGATGTTTCGGAAGACGAATATATAGAGATGATACGCTTGAAGACCAGCGTGTTGTTGGCTTGCGCCCTGAAGATGGGAGCATTGCTTGCAGATGCCTCAGCCGAAGATGCCGAAAACCTATATAAGTTTGGTGAGCAGATAGGCTTGGCATTCCAGTTGCAAGACGACTTCCTGGATGTATATGGCGATACAAAGGTATTTGGAAAGGCGATAGGAGGCGACATAGTGTCGAACAAAAAGACATATATGCTGATAAACGCTTTCAACCTTGCTACCGACGAGCAGCGCGAAGAACTCACAAAATGGACTACTGCCAAGGAGTTTGACGCCAAGGAGAAGATAGCTGCCGTGACAGCCCTATATAATAAGATAGGTATAGACAAGTTGGCACAAAAGAAGATAGAATATTATTTTGAGCAGAGCCGTAAGTATCTGGATGCCGTGAACGCTCCTGCTGAGCGCAAGGCAGAACTATTTGCTTATGCTGACAAGATGATGCACAGAGTGAAATAATGGAGATGCTAATAGATACACATGCACATATAGATGGCGAGGAGTTTAAGGACGATTTGCTTGAGGTGATAGAGCGAGCTAAGGCTGCAGGCATAGGAAAAATCTTTGTGCCAGCCATCAACCTTCAGGGTATGGACAACCTCATGGCTGTTTGCCATAAATTTCCTGGCTATGCTTATCCGATGATAGGACTTCATCCTGAGGATGTGAAGGACGACTATCTGGAGGTGATAGACAAGATGAAGGCGATGATGACAGAAGAATATATCGCCATTGGCGAGGTGGGCTTAGACTTCTATTGGTCGCGCGAATTCCAGCAGCAACAGCTTGAGGCTTTCGAGGCTCAGGTGAAATGGGCTGTGGAATGCCAGTTGCCACTAATGATTCATTGCCGAAAGGCACAAAACGAGATGGTGGCAATATTGCGCAAGTATGCCGACAAACTATGTGGAGGTGTGTTTCATTGTTTCACCGGCAACCAGAAAGAGGCTGCAGAACTATTGGCTTTCGACGGTTTTGTGCTTGGCATAGGTGGCGTGTTGACATTCAAGAGTAGCCATCTGCGCGAAGATTTACCTGCAGTAGTGCCTTTAGACAGGATAGTGCTTGAAACAGACTGCCCATATATGGCACCTGTGCCTAATCGTGGTAAACGCAACGAGAGTTCGTATGTGCCGCTGATATGCCAACAATTGGCTGAGAGCTATGGTGTGACAGCTGAAGAAGTGGCTGCAACAACCACGGCTACTGCATTGAGAGTGATGAAGGTGAAAGGGTGAAAAGGTAAAAAAGTAAAAAGGTAAAAGGGTAAAAAAGGTAAAAGGGTAAAAAAGTAAAAGAATATATATACACACATAGAAGGAAAAGTGATGAAGAAGATTATCTTATTGATGATGTTTTTGGGCATGGTGGCTGTATGGCATACCGACAATGGCATGATGGCTGCTCCGGCAGACAAGCAAGCCAAGGCTGCTGCCGTAGACACTACTGCCGTAGACACTTCGGCAGTAGAAGCGTTGGATGCTGATAGCGCTATGGCTGCTGCTGACAGCTATATGGACAATAGCGACGAGAGCATGACGGCAGAAGAAGATGGCGGAATGCAGCATGCCTTGAAACGAAAGTTTATTGAGGGCAACGCAGGCTTTATGTCGCTCGTGGCATTGGCGTTGGTATTGGGCTTGGCTTTCTGCATAGAGAGAATAATATATCTTAGTTTGTCGGAGATAAATGCCAAGAAGTTTATGGCAGATGTAGACAGCAAGATACAGGCCAAGGATATAGAAGGAGCCAAAGAGTTGTGCCGCGACACCCGTGGTCCGGTAGCCTCGATATGCTATCAGGGACTGGTGAGAATAAACGAGAGTTTGGACAATATCGAGCGCTCGATATCGAGCTTTGGTTCTGTGCAAGCAGCCAACTTGGAGAAGGGATGCTCGTGGATAACATTGTTCATCACTATGGCACCATCATTAGGATTCTTGGGAACGGTGATAGGTATGGTGATGGCTTTCGACAATATGCAGCAGGCAGCCGACATCAGTCCTGCCATCGTGGCATCGGGTATGAAAGTGGCACTTATCACCACCATCTTTGGTATCATCGTGGCTGTGGTGTTGCAGCTGTTCTACAACTATATACTCTCAAAAATAGAACATTTGACAAGTCAGATGGAAGAGAGTGCGATAACACTCCTTGACTCAATAGCAAAATATAAGAACGACTAAAAGTGTTGAAAAAGATAAATATTCACAATCTGCAACTACCTTCGGGCAACGCTCCGAGTCGTAGAATGTTTGTGGCATTGTCGGTATTGACAATGGTGGTGTTTATGCTGTTTTGGTTTGTTGGCTATGACACCCCTTATGCCGAAGATTCCAACTTTGTGGCACCATTGTTCACCAATGTGCTATTGGTGTTTATGGTGCTGGTGGTGCTGCTGGCGATAGGAACAACCGTATGGTCGATGGCGCGAGCACTATCTACGAGAGGCAAGGGCGAGCGAACCGTGAACAACATACCGGTGAAGAAGATTACCTATGGTGTGGCAGGACTGACAGCGATACTCTTGCTGGTGACATTGGCTTTAGGATCGTCAGACGCCATGATGGTGAATGGCGAGGAATATGCCGACAAATGGTGGCTGCATGTGGCAGATATGTTTGTCAACAGTTCGTTGGCGCTTGTGGTTGTTGCCGTAGTGGCAATAATAGTGTTTACAATAAAAAATAGTAGGAGAAGATGATAAAACGCAATAAGCGACGCTTGGTGCCAAGTCTAAACACCACATCAACAGCCGACATATCGTTTATGCTGCTGATATTCTTCCTTGTCACAACCTCTATGGATCTTGACAAGGGTTTGCGTCGTGTGCTTCCTCCTGTAGACAATCAGCAGCAACAACAAGAAACCAATATCGACAAAGATAAGCTTATGGCTATCACCATCACGGATGCCGACTCAGCATTTGTAGACGGGAAGCCATTAGAGATGAAAACTCTGAGAAAGCAAGTGCGCGACTTTGTGGCACGTGTGGGCAAATCGCATCTTATCACTATCAATGCGCAGCCTATGTCGTCGTACGACACCTACTTCAAAATACAAAACGAGATTGTTGCTGCCTATGCCGATATACGCAACGGCATAGCGCTGAAGAAATATTCGAAGCCATATTCTAAGCTCTCAGCCAAGGAACGAGAGGTGGTGAAGAATATGTGCCCACAGCGTATAAGCGAACAATATAATATGGTGGCTGAGGCACAAGGAGGTGAGAAATGAGCATGATAAGACGCAGCAAGAGAGAGATGCCTGGACTAAACACGGCATCGTTGCCTGACTTGATATTCACGGTATTGTTTTTCTTCATGATAGTTACCCACATGCGTACCGACGTGATGAAGGTGAGATATCAAACTCCGCAAGGCACCGAACTGTCGAAGGTGAAGAAGAAGTCGGCAACGATACATGTATATATAGGTAGCAAGACTACTGCAGATGGCAAGGCCGTGGGACAGCCCGTGTGTGTGCAGGTGGCAGACAAGGTGGTGGCATTAGACGAGGTGGTGGACTATCTGATCAAAGCCAAGGCAGAGATAGCACCCGAAGACAAGCAGAAGCTCATGATAGCCATTTATGCCGACAAGAAAGCACCTATGGGAGTGGTTACGGCGGTGAAACAAGCCGCAAGGCAGGCAAAAATATATAATGTTTGTTATTCTGCGAGCGAAAAATAGTTTGATTTAGTTGCAATCTAAAATATAAATTGTAACTTTGCAAACAAATTATAAACAAATTGCCTATGTGAAGACTTATATGTAATTATTTGTAATCATGTAAGCAACCAATAAAACAAACTTTATTAAATGTCACATCGTTTAGACTCTCTCGACAAGAAGATTCTTGGAATGATAGCACAAGATGCACGCGTTCCTTTCCTTGAGGTGGCACGAGCATGCAACGTTAGTGGTGCTGCTATCCATCAGCGTATACAGAAACTTGTTAGTGCAGGTATTCTGCTTGGTTCGCAGTTTGTAATCAATCCTGAGAAGATAGGTTACGAAACATGTGCGTATGTTGGTCTTTTCCTTAAAGACCCTTCTCATTTTGATAGTGTGGTAGATAAATTGAAGCAGATACCAGAGGTTGTGGAATGCCACTATACTACTGGTGGCTACGACATGTTTGTGAAAATCTATGCTCTCAACAACCACCATTTGCTCAACATCATCCACGATAAGCTACAGCCATTAGGTCTTTCTCGTAGCGAAACCATCGTATCGTTTAATGCTGTTATTGATCGTCAGATTCCTATTCCTGACTATCTATCAGATGATGACGACGATGATGATGAAAATGAAGAGCCGGAGAATGTTTAGTGTGTAATGTTTAATGTGTAATGTTTAATGTGTAGTGTTTAGTGTTTAATGTTTTTATAACTTAACTCAAGACAATACACAAACAATATTATAAAAAGAGGGTGTGGAACAAGCATTATGGCTTACCACACCCTCTTTCCTCCTTTTACTTTTTTACCCTTTTACCCTTTTACCTTTTCATAAACTCTAAAGGAATAGCCTTGGCGGGGGGATTCTTCTTTCAACAGCCAACCATCGAAGGAGGGAAACCATGCGTCGGCATTGGGGGCTGAGGCATCGATGATGGTAAGGTAGAGGCGATGGGCAATGGCGATGGCTTGCTGATATATCTTTTCGCCACCTATTATATATATGTCTTCTTCGTTGGCACATGCAGCCAAGGCTTCTGTGAGACTTGAGAATACCTCTATTCCCTGCAGCTTATGATAGGAGTATCCCTCTGCAAGCTCCCTTTGTTTCATAGTAGTGCTAACCACAATATTGCGCCTATGGGGTAGGGCACCATTCGGCAACGACTCGAAGGTGTGACGCCCCATCACTATGGTGTGGCCCGTGGTGAGCTGCTTGAAATGCTTCATATCCTCATCGATATGAAACAGCAACTTGTTTTGATAGCCTATAGCCCTGTTGTTGTCTATGGCAGCTATGATATTTATCTTTGCCATGATATGATATCGCTAAAGTCGGCAGGAATGTGAGTACTCTTAATTCTCCATTCTTGAGGATAGAGGTTGTTTGCCCTGTTGCCCAAGTTTTTAGCAAAGCCAAGAGGTACATCCTTGTAGGTCAGCAACACTATGCCACGAGGAGCCGCAGCATCGAGCGTGATAGCCTCGTGACGAAGATAGGCAATAGCCTGAGCATAGTCGATGTCTACAGTAGGATATTTAGCCTTATCCCTCATGATGCTCATAGCCTCGCTATGGTCAGGTATAATCTGCTTGCCCTTTATCTCAGGCGCTTTTATGCCGTTGGCAATAATCTTTAGTCGTTTCTCAGCCGCTTTCAGCAAATCCCTTTGGCTGTCAGCCTTGCCAGTGTCGCCATGTTTGCGAAGAATGGTCATGAAGAGGCCCTCGCCCTTTGATATGCCAGGGATGAAGCGATAAGCTGGAAGGTTGCCGCATAGAGCAGGAGTGATATTCCATTCCTCAGCCGTTTCCACCTCTATGAAGTCTGCACCCAGCTCTTTAGCTATCCACTCCGCATTCTCTTCATCCTCGTGGGCATTGAAGGTGCAAGTGGAATACACCATGATGCCGCCAGGCTTCAGACAGCTCCATATATCAGAAACAATCTCACGCTGCAAGTTTCGGCATTTCTCCACATTGTCGGAACTCCATTCAGCTATCGCCCCCTCGTCTTTGCGAAACATTCCTTCGCCCGAGCATGGCACATCGGCAATGATAGCATCAAACACCATCTTTGCTTTCTTGTAATCGGCAGGATAGTTGTTAGTGACCACCATATTGTCTTTGCCAAACTTAGTGATGTTTTCTGCCAACACCATAGCACGAGGGCGGATAGGTTCGTTGCTGAAAAGCATGCTTCCTTCAGGCAATGCCGACATGGCGCAAGTAGACTTGCCACCAGGAGCAGCACAGAGGTCGAGAACATTCATAGACTCAGAGCCGAAGGTCTGGCGGACGACATGGTCGATGAACATCGACGATGCCTCCTGCACATAGTAGGCACCAGAATGAAGCATAGGGTCGAAGGTGAACGGAGGTCGACCGCTGAGATAATGACCATATTTGCACCATGGCACAAGCTCGTTGCCGTTGCCAATAATGATGTTGTCGGCATCAACCTTAAAAGGGTTTATGCGGATGCTTGTAGGAGCCTCTTCGGAAAGTCCTTGGTTGAAAGCCTCGTATAGCTTTTCACCCATCAAATTGCGGGTGTATAGTTCAAAGTCTTTTGGTAATGTCATGGTGCGTATATTAATTTTGTATGCAAAAATAGTTTTTTTTTCGTATATTTGCAACTAAATGAGCATCCACTTCGTCAAACGTATAAAAAATAACTAAAACAACAGTATAGCAATGAAACATTCAATCATTATCACCGTTATTGCATCCCTGATGCTTTGTCTCTCTTTGCCTACCGATGCTCAGCGTCATCGCCATCATCCTGGAGCGACAACTACAACAACAAAAGTAGATAATAAGGCTACCCAGAAAGCAGACTCTGCCAATGCCATAGAGGCATTCTCGGATACTACCTCTGCAGTAGCAGATGTAGACACCACGTCGACCAACGCCACTTATACCTACGATATGGACGACGACGATTGGGAAGAGAGCGTCAGAGATATTCCTATTAAATTAATGTCACAGATTTTTAGTTTTGGCATATGGGGCATTGTGATATTTCTCTTAATTTTGGTGTTTACTATCGCAATTATGCTTTTACCTCTTGTCTTGCTTGCCCTTATTGTGAGATGGTTTATAAAGCGACATAATGAGGACGTAGCGAGAAATGCCAATGTGCAGTCATTCTTTAATAATATGACGGCAAACCCTGCCGCAAATCCAACAGACAATACTGCTGAGGATTATACTGCTGAGTCTACAGACGGTGCTGCAAATAAACAAACAGCAATACCTCACTCTCAGCCAACAGCGGCTCCTGCGCCTAAAGCTCCTGTTCCTGTCGACTATTGGGCAAAGGGCGTGAAGAATACTTCTATTGGCGTTGGCCTGGTAATTATGGGTATGTTAATAGAAAGCCCAGTCCTCGGAGGTATCGGTTTCCTCGTGGCTTGCTATGGCATAGGTCAGATTGTGATTTCGCGTAAGCAGTCGAAAAACAACAATACAAACAACGACGAAAAATAAACATTAAACACTATACACTACACATTAAACACTACACACTACCATGTCTCTCGTCAATGATATAATGCTCGTTACGCGTGTGCGTATGCTTCACGACAATAAGGCTTTCGATAGCCTTGTCGTGAAGTATCAGCAGCCCATCCGAAGGTTCTTTTTGAATCAGACGTTGGGCAACGAGCCATTGAGCGACGACTTGGCACAAGACACATTCATAAAGGCATACACTTGCTTGCATCAGTTTCAGGCTCGTTCGCGATTCTCTACTTGGTTGTTTCGTATAGCCTATAATGTGTTCTACGACTACACAAGGCGGCAACATCCCGTCGCCGATGTGGATGGTGCGGAGGCTATGGGCAAGAGTAGTCCTATAGCCAACGACACCGAGCGCATGGATATCTATCATGCTTTGGCATTGCTCTCAGAAAATGAGCGTACATGTATAACACTTCAGATTATCGAAGGTGAGCCTATAGACAGAATAGTAGAGATAACAGACATGGCGCAAGGAACCGTGAAATCTCACCTGTTTAGAGGCAAACAAAAACTCTCAACCTTTTTAAGACAAAATGGATATGAAAAATAAAGATGATATATTGTTGAAGCAATTCTTCGACCAGCATAAGCAACAGATAGCCGACAATGGGTTTTCTGAAAAGGTGATGCAGCGCATACCGCAGCAGCAGTCGGCACGCCCATATATCATCTGGCAGATAGTGTGCATATGCTTGGGCGTAGTGTTGTTTTTGACATGCGGCGGCATAGCCTCTCTTTGTGCTGTTTGGCAAAATATGTTTGCCAATATCATGTCGTATCTTATTTCTATCGACCTTAGTGGCGTGTCGCCATTGATGCTCTTGGCGACGATATGCGCCGTGCTCTATGGCTCGTTGTGGTTGATAAAGGAAAATCTTGACGTTTAAGTCTTTGTGGTAAAAATAATTTTTGTTATCTTTGCAACTTGTAATAACTAACAACTATTTATTTTACCAACTTATGTTGAAACCTATCTTATCAACCATTCTGCTTAGTTGTGCTGCATTTATATCGTATGCAGACAACACCGTAGTAAATGTGAAGCAGGTGAGCACTCCTGTTTCCATTACCGACAATGTCGACTATGCAATTTCTTCTGCCACTCCATTCTTGGAGACAGGAAATGTCGACATCGTAAATACCGAAAATGCAATCGTTATATTGCATGGAGTAAAACCAAGCGAAGCTTCTAATTGGCTTTCCTATATCAAAATTAATGGGCAACCAGCTGTGGAAGACGAAAACTGCCAAGTGCGTCTGCATCGCAATGGCACTATGATTCTTCCTTTCTCTGAAGCCGATGCTCCTTTGAAATTGTATACCGATATAGACCAGGGTGGACAATTTCTTTCTGTTAAGCCTTCATCTTCGATGATGAATCTTACTGGTGGTCCTTTTAATAACAAAATCCGTTCTTTTTCTATCCGTCGTGGATATATGGTTTGCCTCAACACTCGTGCTGATGGCACAGGCTATAGCCGTATATATATTGCCGACAAAACTAATCGTACGGTTAATCTTCCTGCCATTCTTGACCAAAAGGTAACTTCGGTAAGAGTAATGCGATGGTATGATGCCAACAAGCGTGGTTTTGGTGGTAATAGTACTGATGCTAATAATGCTCTGAAAACCACATGGTGCTACAACTGGGATGCAGGAAACAATAGCTGGAAAGACCGTGAATATGTGGTACAACACCACCACGAGGGATGGCCAAGTTTCGAGAATCTTGCATCTAATGGCACATCGCCAAATCTTCTTGGCAATAACGAACCTGATAATACAGCAGATGATCGTGAGCACCCAGCTTCAGTAAGCGAGGTGTTGAAAAACTGGCCTAAGATGATGGCTACAGGTAAGCGACTCGGTTCACCTGCCGTTGCTGGCGACTATAATTGGCTATATCAGTTTATCGACTCTATCGATGCTCGCGGATGGCGTTGCGACTTTGTTTGCGTGCATGCTTATTGGTATTCTGATTGGGAAAGTTGGAAGAGTCAGCTAAAGCAAATCCACGAGCGTACTGGTCGTCCAATATGGATCACTGAGATGAACTATGGTGCCAACTGGACTGGATGGCCTGGTAGCAATACCGATGGTAATGATGCCAACTATGCTATCCACAAACAGCACTTTGCTCCAATCATCGATGGTCTTGAGGCTACCGACTATATTGAGCGCTATGCAGCATACAACGCTGTACAAGATTGTCGTCGTGTGTGGCTCGGTGGCAATAAGCTAACTCCTTCTGGTAAATATTATGCAGAGAAGAATTCTGGTCTTGCTTTCAATTCTGGTAAAGGATTTACTCCAAAGCAGCCAGATATGCACAATCCTTCCAGTCTTGTAGTAACATGGAATGATGTCGACAACACCACAAACTTCTCTTTCTATGAACCAAATGGTGAATACAATCGCTCTATGGTTATAGAGAAAAAAGTTGGCGACAAATGGGTGGAAATAGATACTCCTTTCCAGAAGGAAATTCCTGCTTCATATAGTATCAGTAAAGAGGGACTTGCCTTTGGCGATACCTACCGCATTCATATAGTAACCTTAAATGGCGTTAATCGCTATTCTAATGAGGCTACTTGCTTCCGTACAATCGACAAGGTGGGCGACGTAGTAGTTGCTAATGGCAAAGAATATTATATAGGTAAGAATATCATCACTAATGGTGAATTCAACGATGGTCTTACTGACTGGAATGATGCAACAGCAAAGCCAGCTTCGCAGCCTGGTTTCCAAGTAGTGCCTTTTGGTGGTGCTGAGGGTGACAAGGATGCCTACTTACAGTCTTGGATGCATACTGGTGCTACAGGCGAAGGCTCTTTGGCTCGTAATTTCACCATCGAGAAGGGATGTAAGTATTATTTCGGCGTAATGACAAAGAATAATACAGGTAGTTATCAGAAACTTAGCCTTTCTGCAGATGGTACAGCTGAAACAAAGACTGTAAGCACGCTTACAGATTGTGGCAAATGGCAGAAGCAAACAGCTATTTTTGATTCTGAAGATTTCACAAACCTCATACTTCGCTATCGTTGGCTGGGTTCAAAGGCACAGTTTGATAAATTCTATCTCGCTCCTGTCTACGATTCTCGCGAGGCTGCACTTGCTGCAGACAATGGTTCTGCAGAAGATGTTCCAAACAATGAAGCAACCGATGTAGACTATTCTTATCTTTCTACTCCAGGTGCTAAGATTCAGAATCCAAGCTTTGCAGCCGCTGATGGTTGGAATGGTAAGGCTGGAACAGTAAAGGATGGCGACCAAAAGACTGCTACAAAGCTCGGTAAAACTTGTTGGAACGCATGGTGGAGCGGACATTCGGCTTCAGAAGGCGATGCTGCCACTCTTGAGATTAACCAAACGGTTAAGGCTGTGGAGTCGGGATATTATCGTGCACAATGCAAGGCTGCCACATTCCATTATTGTCTCTCTGATCAGCATGCTTTCATCTCTTCTGCATCAGACAAGGCGGTATCGCCACAATTGTCATGGCACTATATGGACGTTCCGGATGTTCGTGCTGACCAGGCTTTCCAAACTCTTACTACCGATTCTATATTTATCAACGAGGGCGAAGAGTTTACTATTGGTTTCGCATCGTCGAAGACTAATGCCATCGACAATGCTTGGCGCAAATATGCTACTACAGATAGTAAGGGTGATAAGAGCGAAGGCTGGTGGTGTGCTACAGACTTCTCGCTACTTTATCTTCCTGCTTATCTTCGCACATCTGAGGCCAACAAGTGGGAGACTCTCTGCTTGCCTTACAATGCAGAGCCTACTAAGAATATAAAGGCTTATGCCGTTACTGGTCGTAATGAGGCTGCTACACTTGTGGTACTATCGCCTGTAGAAAAGCTCGAGGCTGGTCGTCCTTACATATATATTAATGATGATGCAGACGCTATATTCCTTGAAAGCGGCACCAAGCTCGTACAGCCTTTAGCTGCCGAGAATGGTATGGCTGGTTTCTTTAAGAATACTGTGAAGAAGGGATGCTATATCCTCGTTGACGGCACATGGCAGATGGTAACAGCTGCTTCTGTTAATATTGGCAACAATCATGCTTACATCAAGGATCTTATGGCTATACCTGTAGTTGTAATTCCTGCCGATGCCATCACTCTTCCTGTAGCTGCCGACCCAACAGGCATAAATGGTATCTATACCAATGCTGCTAACGCCGATGCTTTCACCCTTGGTGGAATTAAGGCTGCAAAGACAATGCGTGGCATTGTGATAAAGAATGGAAAGAAACAGATAAAATAATTCTTTATAAAGTAAAATGAAAGAACAAAACGAAGGGCAGATGCAATTGCCCGAAAATGCATTCCGTGAGCTCTCGCCAGGCGAAGAGTACACTCCTATTATGAAGCCTGAGGTTTCATATCCTGAGGTAAACGCATGGTCGGTTACTTGGGGTATCGTGATGGCTATGCTATTCTCGGCTGCCGCAGCCTATTTAGGCTTGAAGGTGGGTCAGGTGTTTGAAGCTGCTATCCCTATTGCCATCATTGCAGTAGGCGTGAGCACAGCAACAAAACGTTCTAAGGCTCTTGGCGAGAATGTCATCATTCAGAGTATCGGTGCTTGTTCGGGTGCCGTGGTAGCAGGTGCTATTTTCACTTTACCTGCCATCTATATTTTGCAGGCCAAATATCCTGAGATGACAACATCATTCTTCAAGATATTCATGGCTTCTGCCCTTGGTGGTGTTCTTGGTATTTTGTTTTTGATACCTTTCCGTAAGTATTTCGTTAGCGATATGCACGGCAAGTATCCTTTCCCTGAGGCTACTGCCACCACTCAGGTGCTGGTGTCGGGAGCTAAGGGTGGCGACCAAGCAAAGCCTTTGCTTTTGGCAGGAGTCGTGGGTGGTCTCTACGACTTCATCGTTAGCTCTGCAGGATGGTGGAACGAGAATTTTACATCGCGTGTGGTAGGATGGGGCGTTGACCTTGCTGACAAGGCAAAGCTTGTTTTCAAGATTAATACCGGTGCTGCCGTGCTTGGTCTTGGATATATCGTAGGCTTGAAGTATGCACTCTATATCACTCTCGGCTCTTTGGCTGTGTGGTGGCTCATCGTGCCTGGTATGGCTGTTATCTTTAGCGACCAGGTGCTCAACACTTGGGATCCAACTATCGTCAAGACAGTAGGTGCCATGTCGCCAGAAGAAATCTTCCGCGCTTATGCTCGTAGCATTGGTATCGGCGGTATCGCTATGGCTGGTATCATCGGTATCATCAAGAGTTGGGGTATCATCAAGAGTGCTGTTTCTTTGGCAGCTACAGAGATTAAAGGCAAGAGTGCAGATGTAGAGAAACCTAAGCGCACTCAGCTCGACATCTCTTTCAAGCTCATCGCTATTGGTTCTGTAGTTACCATCCTCATCACATTCTTGTTCTTTTTGTTTGGTGTTCTTGAGGGCAATTTGCTGTTTGCCGTTGTTGGCATTTTGCTTGTCACGGTTATAGCATTCCTCTTCACTACCGTGGCTGCTAATGCCATCGCCATAGTTGGTTCAAACCCTGTATCTGGTATGACCCTTATGACCCTTATCCTTGCTTCGGTAGTGATGGTGGCAGTAGGCTTGAAGGGTACTGGCGGCATGCTTGCTGCTTTGATTATGGGTGGTGTAGTTTGTACTGCACTTTCTATGGCAGGAGCTTTCATCACAGACCTTAAGGTGGGCTATTGGCTTGGTACTACACCAAAGAAACAAGAGTCGTGGAAATTCCTTGGCACCCTCGTCAGCGCACTCACCGTTGGAGGTGTGATGATGCTATTGAACGAAACCTATGGTTTTGCTTCAGGTGCTCTTTCTGCACCACAGGCTAACGCTATGGCTGCAGTAATCGATCCTTTGATGAATGGCGTAGGCGCTCCTTGGATATTGTATGGCATCGGTGCTTTGCTTGCCATCATCCTTACATGGTTGAAGATTCCTGCTTTGGCATTTGCCTTGGGTATGTTTATTCCTTTAGAGTTGAATGTGCCATTGGTAGTTGGTGGTGCTGTTAACTGGTATGTGACTTCTCGCAGCAAGGATGCAAAGGTTAACAACGAGCGTGGCGAAAAGGGTACACTCATTGCAAGCGGCTTTATTGCTGGCGGTGCTTTGATGGGAGTAGTTAGTGCATTGCTGAAGTTTGGTGGCATAGAATTCTCTATTGCCGACACATGGTGGGCAAATCCACTCTCAGAGGTATGCTCTCTCGTAGCCTACATCCTTTTGATAGCATATTTCATTCGTGCATCTAAGAAATAGATGATAACTTAGAAATAGATTATACCGGAAAATATGCCGAAAAAAGTATTACGTGATACTTGCCCAAGTATTACGTGATACTTTGCAAAGTATCACGTATTACTTTGCAAAGTATCATTAGATGCCTAATTTCGACTTTACTAAAAAGTATAAATAACATAAAAGAGAGCATCCGTGATAGGATGCTCTCTTTTATGTTTTATAGCTGTATTTTCTTTGTTTTAGGTTCCTGATTCTTCTTAATCTTTCCGCTACGACCTTCGCGATGGTAGCTACGATAGTCGTCGTATTCTATTTCTACGTCAGGCTCTGTGAGTGTGCCTTCCTTAGGAAGCTTGAACTTTATGTATTTGATGTTCAAACCACGCTCAAGCCACATAGACTCGTAGTAGGTTCTGATGCCCAATATGCTCTTTGTACCCTCGTCGAGGTCGGTGGCATGATAAAGGTCGTCTGTACACATTTCTACTTCCAGCTTATTCTCTTTCACCATTTCCTTGGTGTAGGTGAACAAGAAGTTAGAGTCAGTCTTTAGGTGTATTAAACCACCATCTACCAAGAATCGTCTGTATCTCTCCATGAAGTAAGTGGAAGTAAGACGTTTGCGCTCGTTCTTCATTTGTGGGTCGCTGAATGTGAGCCATATTTCCTGCACCTCGCCATCTGCGAAGAAGCGATCAATAATCTCGATATTTGTTCTGAGGAAAGCCACATTAGGCAATCCTTCTTCGATAGCAGCCTTGGCACCAGTCCACATGCGTGCGCCCTTGATATCTACTCCGATGAAGTTGATATTAGGAAACATTCGTGCCATGCCTACAGCATATTCTCCCTTTCCGCAACCAAGCTCAAGAACTATAGGATTATCGTTTTTGAAGAATTCTTCACGCCATTTACCTTTCATTTCGAAAGGCACGTTGTCTATAACTGAATATGGATATTGGAACACGTTGTTGAACGTTTCCATCTCTGCGAATTTAGCTAATTTTCCTTTTCCCATGCAATAAATTTATAGATAATAAAATAGTAGTTTATACATTATGCATCAAGATATTTCATCATTTTCTCTAGAGAATCGAACTTCTTGACATTTCCTTTTTCAACATCAAGGATGTCTTTGTATAGTTTCGATATGTTTTTTGTTCTCTTTACCTTTGATGACATGTTGCTTCGTTTTTATAAAATAACTATTTTGTTTCGGCAAAGTTACACCTTTATTTCTTCTTCGACAAATATTTTAAAAGAAAAGTTGTGTAGGCTTATTATAGGCATGGATAATAGGCTGTAATGATGTTATAACTAAATGTTTTTACAAGTGAACCATTATGAACTTGTTTGGTAATAAAATAAGCTATATCTTTGCGCCTGCAAATCGTTATTAAATGGGTTCAGTAAAGATATGAATAAAGTATTACTTGCGCTTTTAATAATGCTCACATGCTCTATTATAGCTCCATCTGCTAAAGATGATAGCGTAAGAGTAGGAAAAGTTTCAAACGTCATGAACGTTTCGAATGATAAGAGCGTTGAATCAGACTCCTTACTTTTAAAAGTTTATCAAAACTTCTAAAAAGGACTATACTCAGGTATCAGTAAAAAGAAACAAAGCCACCTTGCAATTATGCTTGGTGGCTTTGTTAGTTATTGTAGAAAACCTATTGATTATTCGATGACTACGGTAGTCCAACCATGCTTGTCTTCTACTGTGCCATACTGGATGCCACGGAGAGTTTCGTAGAGCTTGGTTGACCAAGGACCTGGCTTGTCGCCAAAGTTGTAGACCTTGCCGGTATCCATATCGTCGAGGTGAGAAATTGGCGAGATAACAGCAGCTGTACCACATGCTCCAGCCTCCTCGAATGTATCGAGTTCCTCTTCAGGAACAGGGCGACGCTCAACCTTCATGCCGAGGTCTTCTGCAATCTGCATAAGGCTCTTATTGGTGATAGAAGGAAGGATAGAGGTTGACTTTGGAGTAACGTAAGTGTTGTTCTTGATACCGAAGAAGTTGGCAGCACCACACTCGTCGACGTATTTCTTTTCCTTAGAGTCGAGGTAGAACTCGCTTGCATAACCCTTAGCGTGAGCTATAGAGTTTGCCTTGAGGCTCGCAGCATAGTTACCACCTACCTTGTAGGTACCGGTGCCAAGAGGTGCTGCACGGTCGAAGTCGCGGATGATGACATAAGGATTGCTTGAGAAACCACCCTTGAAGTAAGGACCTACTGGAGTTACGAAGATGAGGAATAGATATTCGTTAGCTGGGTGAACGCCTACCTGTGCGCTTGTACCAATAAGCAATGGACGAACATATAGTGTAGCTCCGCTCTCATAAGTAGGGATGTACTCCTGGTTGAGACGTACCACTTTCTTTACCATTTCGCAGAAAAGTTCTGTAGGAACCTCAGGCATCATGATGCCACGGCAGGTGCTCTGTAAACGTGCAGCATTCTCTTCCATACGGAATACACGTACTTTGCCGTCTGGACAACGGTATGCCTTAAGACCCTCGAAAGCCTCCTGACCATAGTGGAGCGAGGTGGCAGCCATGTGCAGTTTGATGTACTCGTCGGAGCAAACTTCTATTTCGCCCCATTTGCCATCACGATAGTAGCAACGTACGTTGTAGTCGGTTGGCATATAGCCAAATGACAACTTTTCCCAATCCAAATTCTTCATAATAATATTATATTTAGATGATGTTATGTTATTATTATTTTTGCAAAAGTAGCAAATATTATTATGCTATGCAACAAATAATGCTAAATTTTATTCTTTTACTGTCGATTTGATACTTCCGCTTACTGTTGTGGTTACAATCTCGTCGCCTGGTTCTATATCCTTTATATCTCTGATGATATGCCCATTGTGGGTTGTTATGGTGTAGCCACGTTGTAGCATGAGCATAGGATCGAGAGGCTTAGTGCGCTGTTCCAGCATGTCGAGCTTGTGGGCTTGGTTTGTGAAATAGTTGCGCAGCGAATTCTCAAGTCGTGAGTATAGCGTGGCGATATATGCCTCGCGGTTGACCTTTACGGTTGAGAAGAGCAGCGGTATACGCTCGGCAAGTCGCTGAGTGCGCATGCGCTCGGTTTGTAGGCGATAGGTTATGATATTACTGATGCGCTGAGATGCTTGGTCGAGATAGTTGGCAACCAAAGCAAGATGGTCTATCAAGAATGCCGCAGCGGCAGTAGGAGTCTTCACGTTGTGATGAGCTACGAGGTCGAGCACACTCTCGTCGCGCTCGTGACCAATACCTGTGATGATAGGTAATGGGAAGTTGGCAACATTCTCAGCTAAGCGCAAGGTATCGAAGCCACTAAGGTCGGCTGTGGCACCACCGCCACGAATGATGACAACGACATCGAAACTATCAGCCTCATCATTTATCTTGTTGAGAGCTTCTATCACCGAAGCCTCTACCTGTTCGCCCTGCATGATGGCAGGGAATAGCTGGGTGCGGAATTTGAAACCATATTCATTGTCGACAAGCTGATTGCAGAAGTCGCCATAGCCTGCAGCATTGGCACTTGAGATAACAGCTATGCGCATAGCAAACATAGGCAACGAGAGTTGACGTTGCATATCGAACACCCCTTGCGCCTTAAGCTCATTGATGATGGCAAGACGTTTGCGTGCCATGTCGCCAAGGGTGTATGAAGGATCTATGTCGTCGACAATCCACGAAAAGCCGTAAGCCTCGTGGAAGTTTGCAGAAACAGAGAGCAATACCTTCATGCCAGGATGTGGCATTTCGCCTGTGGCTTTTATGAAAGCAGCTTTTATGCGTTGCCATTTAGAACTCCAGCATTTTGCCGAGGCACGAGCAATAGGAGTAGCAGAGCCTTCATCTTTTTCGATAAGCTCCATATAGCAATGACCGCGCACTTCGCGAGCCTCGGAGATTTCTGCCTGCACCCAGTAAGAGTCTGGCATGGAACATTCGAGGGTATCACGCACCATATTGTTGAGCTCAAAGAGCGACAAGATGGGGGAATGAGAAACAAGGTCGCTTGTGTCGGCAGAAAGATTGCTTGGGGTGGTAGGCTCTATGTTGGCAGGTTGCGAGAAAAGAGAGAAGGTGCTCATTGCTGTAGCAGTTTGCTTATTTCCTCATCGGTTTTTGTTAACTTGTCGCGGCAGAGCTTGATGAGCTGCTGCGCCTCTTTTAGCTTTTCTTCAAGCTGGTCGAGGTCCAGCTTGCCTGATTCCATCATCGAGACTATCGACTCAAGGTTCTTTATGGCTTCTTCGTATTTCATATTTCTTTGTTTTTTTTATTTGGGGGTATTGTAGGGGCGGAGGGAAGCGAAAGCGATGCAGCCGAGCTGCACCGAACGCAACCCTTCAGAGCAAAACGCTTGGCTATATATTTAGCCTTATGTTTCGGGTTTTATTTTGGCCTTAAGTTTTTTTTGGGGGGGGTATTTTGGCCTTAAGTTTTTGGGCTTTATTTTAGCCTTAAGCTTCGGGTTTTATTTTTTCTTTATTCCAAAGTTGGCAATGCCATAGCCGAAGATATTGTCGGGAGAGGCTGATCGCGAGGCGGAATTGCGAACTATGGAGATAATCTCGGTAGCGGTTTTTGTGGGGTTGGCTTGCCATAGGCATGCTACCATGCCGCAGACGACAGGAGCAGCGAAGGATGTGCCCATATCTTCAGATATAGAACCCTTGCCTGTGATAACGGCAGCTGGAGCACCCGGAGCCATGACGTCAGGCTTTATTCTTCCGTCGGCCGTATTACCGATAGAACTAAAGGCTGCATTCACGCTGTCAGGACGTATGGCACCAACAGAAAGAATGTCTGTGGCATCGGCAGGGAAATTAATCTTCTTCCATGTGCCGATACCCTCGTTGCCTGCACTATTTACAAGAATGATGCCCTTACGAGCTAACATAGATGCCGACTGCGAGATGAAAGTAGTCTTGCCATCAAGTTGGCTATAGCAATAGGCTGTAGACGGAGTGTCGTTGTCGTAGTGATGGTAGCCCAGCGAGGAGTTGATGATGTCGACCCCCATAGAGTCGGCATATTCGGCAGCCATAGTCCAATAGTCTTCTTCCACACGCGACTCGGTGTTATAGTCTTCACTTCGTAGCAGTAAATAGCGAGCAGCGGGAGCGGTGCCTACGAAGACGTTTGGCTCGCAGGTAGCCATGGTTGACAGCACCTTGGTGCCATGATCTATTTCATTGCAAACATCCTTGCAACCATCAGCCACGAAATTGCGTTTGCAGATGATGTTAGCATTCTTTAGTGATGGTATGCGGTCGACATTCATGAAACCACCATCCAGGATGGCTATCGTCATTCCTTTTCCGCGGAAGCCTTTAGCATGCAGTTGCTTACCATTAATGGCTGAAATCTGCATGTCAGCAGCACCATAGAAAGTGCTCTTGTTATTTACAAGAGGTGTAGGCAATAGGTTCTCGTGGTATGTTTTGCGATGAGTAGGCAATATGGAATCAGGAGTGGTGAATACAAGCTCTGATTTTGTAATGAAGGGCAAGGAGGCTGTGATAGACTGTATATCGGCATCCTTGGTGCGAACCAAAACCGTGTTGTGCCATCGGCTTGTGCCTACAACCTGAAGTCCGCTATTAGCTATGGCATCGATATATTGTTTTACTACAGGAATATCTGTAGAGTCGATGCATAGTTGCTGACGATTGCGGCGAGTGATGGCTTTAGGCGAAAGAAACTCGCTTGGATTGTCGAGAGAGTAGGGTGTATTATGCTTATCAGAAAGATACAAGCGGAAAAAGAAAGCCTTGCCGCCAGGATATGCTATCATCTTGTCGCCTTGGATATTGGTAGCGCCATTGTCTCCAACGATATGAGCAACCGCAGGCGTGAGGCAAAACAATATCAGCATGCCAAGGATGATGGAAATCTTGGTAAGTATATGGTTGGGGTGTGTGATTAGATTTGATGTAGAAGATATAGGCATATTTTGTTTTATCTTATCTACTGCAAATTTAATGTTAAAAAGGATAATTACCAAATATACATTGTAAAATGTGGAATTATACATTATAAAATATGGAATATTACTGCTGTTTTGTCGTTTTTTTCGTAACTTTGCAGAAAAAAGAAATGGATAACAGGCAAGCAACATTGGAATTAGGGACGAAGCCCGTGGGAAAACTGCTTATGCAGTATGCTATTCCTGCAATCATTGCTATGACGGCATCGTCGCTATATAATATGGTAGACTCCATCTTCATAGGACAGGGAGTGGGAGCTATGGCGATATCGGGATTGGCAATCACATTCCCGTTTATGAACCTTTCGGCAGCTTTCGGAGCAGCTATTGGAGTAGGTGCTTCGACATTGATGTCGGTGAAATTAGGACAGAAAGACTATCGCACGGCAGAGAACATATTGGGCAACACCATTACGCTGAATATAATAATAGGAGTAACGTTTTGTGCTATCTGCTTAATGTTTCTCGATCCCATACTTCGTTTCTTTGGAGCAAGCGATCAGACGATAGTATATGCTCGCGACTATATGGAGATAATATTGCTTGGCAATGCCATCACCCATCTATACTTCGGTATGAATGCCGTGTTGCGCTCAGCCAGCAAACCACGCCATGCCATGTATGCTACCATGTTTACCGTGGTGCTTAACTCCATTCTCGACCCATTGTTCATCTGGGCATTCGGTCTTGGCATACGTGGAGCCGCCTATGCTACAGTATTGTCGCAGTTTGTGGCTCTGATATGGCAGTTCTGGATATTCTCAAATCCTAAAGAGTTAATCCACTTGAAACGAGGAATATATTCCCTACGTGGCGACTTGATGAAGAATATCATAGGTATAGGTATTTCGCCATTCTCAATGAACGTGTGTGCCTGTATGGTGGTGATATTCATCAACAACCAGTTGGTGAGATTTGGTGGCGATATGTCGGTGGGAGCCTTTGGTATTGCCAACCGCATAGTGTTTATCTTCGTCATGTTTGTGATGGGTATCAACCAAGGTATGCAGCCTATAGCAGGCTACAACTATGGCGCACAGAAGTTGGACAGAATGATGCAGGTGGTGAAGCTCTCAATAATTGCAGCTACTGTGATAATGATATTAGGATGGTTCTTGGCAATGTTGGCTCCACGCCAATGTGTAAGCCTTTTCACTACCGACCAACATCTCATTGATACCACCGTTCATGGCATGCGCAGAATGATGCTGATGTTGCCGATAGTTGGCTATCAGATGGTGATAACCAATTTCTTCCAATGTATCGGCAAGGTGAAGATAAGCATCTTTCTGTCGTTGTCGCGCCAGTTGTTATTCCTGTTGCCAGCCTTGGCATTGCTACCAATATGGTTTGGACTTGACGGAGTATGGTTGGCACAGCCAGTATCCGACTTCATAGCATCTGTGGTAACGGCATGGATAATGATAGTATATATGCATAAGTTCAAACTTCAACATAAGGAGAATCAATATGGAAGACAAGAATAAAATTATAATAAACGTCGGCAGACAGATAGGAAGTGGCGGAGGAGAAATAGCCCGCATCCTTGCCGACAAGTTTGGTTGCCGACTCTTGGATAAAGAGTTGCTGAACCTTGCTGCTAAGGAAAGTGGGTTCTCGGAGAAATTCTTTGAGCAAAACGATGAACAGCGAGGCTTCTTGAAGTCGCTCTTCCATATGCATGCCCCGTTGGTTGGCGATAGCAATATGTATCACAACAACTTCTCTGAAGAAAACCTCTTCTTGTTTCAGAGTGAGGCTATAAAGAAGGCAGCAAGCGAAGGCTCGTGTGTATTCGTTGGTCGTGCTGCCGACTATATATTGCGCGACGAGCCAAATGCCATAAGCATATTTATTACTGCAGATATTGAAAGCCGTATAGAGAATGTTAGCAAGCGTATGGGTATAGATAAGAATGCGGCTCGCAAATTTATCGAAGACAAAGAAGATGAGCGCTCTAAATACTATAACTACTATACAGGCAAGAAGTGGGGACATGCTTCGAGCTACGACCTCTGTGTAGACTCGTCGATACTTGGCATAGAGCAAACGGCTGAGTTTATAGCCAACTTCATCAAAGCTGCAAAATAATTCCGCACCATGAAGCGTATAGGAATAATTAGCGACACCCATAGCTATTGGGACGACAAGTATGCTCACTATTTCAAAGACTGCGATGAAATATGGCATGCTGGCGACATAGGTTCTATGGAGATTGCTGATAAGCTTAGGGAAATAGCACCTTTGAGAGCCGTGTATGGCAACTGCGATGGTGGTGACTTGAGAAGATTGTTTACCGAAACTCTGCGATGGAAGTGTGAGGATGTAGAAGTGTTGATGAAACATATCGGAGGATATCCTGGCAACTACGACCGTAGCATAGTTGGTCAAATATACGCTTCGCCACCACAACTCTTCATCTCTGGTCATTCACACATCTTGAAGGTGAAGTTTGATAAAACCCTAAATTTGCTACATATAAACCCTGGTGCTGCAGGCATGCAGGGGTGGCATAAGGAAAGAACTTTGGTAAGACTTACCATCGAAGGCAATAAATTTACTGATTGTGAAGTTATTACATTAGGTGGGCATAATATTTAAATCATATATCACAAATATTTGTCTGCCGTAAACATAAAAATGATTATAAACTCGAATTAAAACATATAGCGATGAAAACAATCGTCATCACTGGTGGTGCAGGCTTCATAGGTAGCCATGTAGTACGCCTCTTTGTAAACAAGTATCCTGAGTACAGAATTATCAACCTTGATAAGCTTACCTACGCAGGAAACCTTGCTAACCTCAAGGATATTGAGGATAAGCCAAATTATAAATTTGTGAAGATGGATATCTGCGACTTCGATGCCTTCTACAAACTTATGCAAGACGAAAAGGTTGATGGTATCATCCACCTCGCTGCCGAGAGCCATGTAGACCGTAGTATCAAGGACCCATTCACATTCGCTAAAACAAACGTGATGGGAACTCTCACCTTGCTCCAGGCTGCTAAGTTGTATTGGGAGTCGTTGCCTGAGAAGTATGAAGGCAAAAGATTCTATCATATCTCTACCGATGAGGTGTATGGCGCATTGACTATGACTCATCCAGAAGGCATCAAGCCACCTTTCACTACTAAGGCTTCTTCGGCAGAACACCATGAGGCTTATGGTGAAGACTTCTTCCTTGAGACAACAAAATATAATCCACATTCACCATATTCTGCATCAAAGGCTGGTAGCGACCACTTCGTACGTGCTTTCCACGATACCTATGGCATGCCTACCATCGTTACCAACTGCTCTAACAACTATGGTCCTTACCAGTTCCCTGAGAAGTTGATACCTTTGTTTATCAACAACATTCGCCATCGCAAGCCATTGCCTGTATACGGCAAGGGTGAGAACGTGAGAGACTGGCTCTTCGTAGAAGACCATGCAAGAGCTATCGACCTTATCTTCCATAAAGGCAAGATTGCGGAGACATATAATATTGGCGGTTTCAATGAGTGGAAGAACATCGATATCATCAAGGTTGTGATAAAGACTGTTGACCGTCTGCTTGGCAGAAAGGAAGGCGAGGATATGGATCTTATCACATACGTTACCGACCGCTTGGGTCATGATGCTCGCTATGCTATCGACTCTACAAAGCTTCAGCGTGAACTTGGCTGGGAGCCATCTTTGCAGTTTGAAGAGGGTATAGAAAAGACAGTACGTTGGTATCTCGACAACCAGGAGTGGCTCGACAATGTAACCTCTGGCGACTATCAGAAATATTACGATAACATGTATTCTAAACGATAAATCATGAAAAAGATATTGTTGTTAGGCTCAGGAGAACTGGGCAAAGAGTTTGTCATTGCCGCAAAGCGTGCCGGTCAGTATGTGATAGCTTGCGACCGCTACGACAATGCACCAGCCATGCAGGTGGCTGACGAGAGAGAAGTTTTCTCTATGCTCGATGGTGATGCACTAGATAGAGTTGTGGCTAAGCACAATCCTGATATCATCGTACCAGAGATAGAAGCTATCCGCACCGAGCGATTGTTCAACTATGAAGCACAGGGCATACAGGTGGTGCCAAGTGCCAAGGCGGTAAACTACACTATGAATCGTCGTGCCATCCGCGACCTTGCAGCTAAGGAATTAGGACTTCGCACAGCAAAATATTTCTATGCTAAGACTTTCGAAGAGTTTAAGACTGCTGCCGACGAGATAGGCTTCCCATGTGTCGTTAAGCCTTTGATGTCGTCGTCAGGTCATGGTCAGAGCTATGTTCATAATGATGATGAACTACAGCAAGCTTTCAAGGATGCTATGGAAGGTAGCCGTGGCGATGTGAAAGAGGTGATAATCGAGGAGTTTATCGATTTCGATTCTGAGTTTACTCTTCTCACTATTACCCAAAAGGATGGTCCTACACTCTTCTGTCCTCCAATAGGACATGTACAAAAGGGTGGCGACTATCGCGAGAGCTGGCAACCATTTGCTATCTCTGATGAGGCTTTGTCTAAGGCACAGCATATAGCAGCTGAGGTTACAAAGGCATTGACAGGTGCAGGCTTGTGGGGCGTAGAATTCTTCTTGTCTAAGCAAGGCGAGGTGATATTCAGCGAACTTTCACCACGTCCACACGACACAGGTATGGTAACTCTTGGTCACACTACAAACCTCTCAGAGTTTGAGTTGCATTTCCGTGCTGTTATGGGATTGCCTATCGCTGGCATCCATCTTGAGCATGCAGGAGCAAGTGCCGTAATCTTGTCGCCATCAGAAACCAACGATCCTTTGCCATACAACTTTGTTGACGCTTTGAAGGAAGACCGCACACGCATTCGCATCTTCGGAAAGGAAGAAGCACATGTAGGTCGTCGTATGGGCGTAGTATTATGCTATGGCGAAGTGGCTGATGGTACAGACCAGCTACGCGAAAAGGCTAAGCGTCTTGCCGCAACAGTTCTCGGCACCGACCCTTATATGAAGAAATAATAATCTATAACAAAGAGGGTGTGTCAGAAAAGGCGTGATATTTGCGTCGTTTTGACACACCCTTATTATTATAATATGAAAACAAGATTTATTGATATTCCGCATTTCGGCGACCATCGTGGTGACCTCTCTGTGGTTGAAGCGAAGAAGGATATTCCTTTTGAGGTGAAGCGTGTGTTCTGGAACTATAATGTGCCCGAAGGAAAGTCGCGTGGAGCCCATGCCCATAAGCAACTTCGCCAGTTGCTTATTGCCATAGGTGGTAGTTTTACGGTAAATGTAGACGACGGAATAGAGAATAAATCTTTCTTGTTAGACAATCCTTATAAGGGATTGCTTGTAGAAGCTGGCGAATGGAGCTCGGAAGACTATTTCTCGCCAGGTGCTGTTTGTTTGGTGCTTTGCGACGACCATTACGACGAGAATGACTATATTCGCAACTACGACGACTTCAAGCAATGGGTGAAGAATCGCTAAACAAATAGCAATAACTGAGGCTTAAGAATACAGAATGGAAATCAGAAGATATAGACGAGAAGATAAGGAACTATGGAACTCCTTTGTGAGCAAAGCTCGCAATGCCACATTCCTCTTTGATCGCAACTACATGGACTATCATGCCGACCGCTTCGATGACAACTCCTTTATGTTTTATTATAAAGGTAAACTCAAGGCGGTGTTGCCTGCTAATGTAGCAGGCGATACTCTCTATTCGCATCAGGGACTAACCTATGGCGGACTATTGCTTGATAAAAAGGCTACCGTAGAAGATGTCTTGGAATGCTTCGATAGTCTGAACTCTTGGCTTCGCGAAAATGGTATATCTAAAGTTGTATATAAGGCTTTGCCATGGATATACCAACAATATCCATCTGAGGAAGACCTCTATGCTTTGACTTGGAAGTGCAAAGCGCAACTAATATCTCGCAATATTGCTTCAACTATAGTTATTGATAATAAGCTGAAGTTTGCCGAATCTCGAAAGTCGGGCATACGCAAGGCTCTTTCGCTAAATATCGAAGTTGGCGAGAGCAATGATGTAGATGGTTTTTGGCATGTGCTGGAGGATAACCTCGGTAATCGCTATAATGCAAAACCTGTACATACAGCCAGCGAGATGAAACTCTTGATGTCGCGTTTCCCAAACAACATCAGACTATATGTTGCAAAGATGAATGGCGAGATTGTGGGTGGAACCCTTATTTATGTCACACCCCAAGTAGTGCATACTCAGTATATCTCAGCATCTGTAGAAGGCAAGAAGCATGGAGCCTTAGACCTGCTGTTCGACTATATTATAAATAAGGTGTATGCCAACTGCCGCTATTTCGATTTCGGTAAGTCTACCGAGCAGGGTGGAGCATATCTCAACGAACCTCTGATATTCCAAAAGGAAGGATTTGGAGGTAGAGGCGTATGCTACGATTGGTATCAATGGGAGCTATAAACATTTGACAAGTGGAATCTATATAAACATCCGATATAAACTATGAACATCAAATATCTTGAACTAAAGCGAATAACAGATATGCATGGCGAGGAAATTCGTCATGCCGTTGATGCCGTTGTTTGTAGCGGATGGTATCTGCAGGGAGCATCGGTAAAGGCGTTCGAAGAGCAGTATGCAGAATATATCGGTACACGCCATTGTGTGTCGTGTGGCAATGGTCTTGATGCCCTTCGCCTCATGCTTCGTGGATATATAGAACTTGGCAAACTGAAAGAGGGCGACGAAGTTATTGTTCCTGCCAACACCTATATAGCAACAATTCTTTCTATCACCGATTGTCGTTTGGTTCCAGTATTGGTAGAGCCAAATATCGACACCTTGCAAATCGACGATTCGCTTATCGAACAGTATATCTCTGAGCGCACCAAGGCTGTGATGATCGTTCATCTCTATGGTCGTTGCGCTATGACAGAGCGTATTGCCGACATCTGCCGTCGCCATAATCTATTGTTGTTTGAAGATAATGCGCAAGCTCATGGTTGCACATTCCAAGGTTGCCATACAGGCTCGCTTGGCAATGCTGCCGCCCATAGCTTTTATCCAGGAAAGAATCTTGGAGCATTGGGCGATGCAGGAGCTGTAACAACTGATGATGACGAGCTTGCAGCCATTGTGCGTGCCATAGCCAATTATGGTTCGGCAAAGAAGTATGTCTTCGACTATCAAGGCTTAAACTCACGAATGGATGAAATTCATGCTGCTGTGCTGAGTGTAAAGCTAAAGTATCTTGACGAAGATAACAATCGACGCAAGCAGATTGCACATTATTATATTAATAACATCAATAACCCCGAAGTGAAAATGATGAAGGAAGATGATACTGACAACGTGCGCCATATCTTCCCAATCCTTTCTCCACATCGTGACACTCTTCAGCAACATCTTTTAGCCGAAGGCGTAGCCACGATGATACATTATCCTATACCTCCACATCGCCAAAAATGTTATCCACAGTTTGCTCATTTGCAACTGCCAATAACAGACCTTATTCATCAGCAAGAGCTCAGTCTGCCATGCCATCAAGCCATGACCGACGAAGAAGTAGAGTGGGTGGCAAAGGCGGTTAATGTATGCTCTCGATAGCTTTTTACCTTCTTTTTACACCTTATTCTCGGATTTTTTAATTACTTTTGCCATAAAATTATAAAGACGATGATAGTTTGCATAGCCGAGAAACCAAGTGTGGCAAAAGATATAGCCAGAATCCTTGGAGCAACAACCGACAAACGAACATACATGGAAGGCAATGGCTACCAGGTGACATGGACCTTCGGACACCTTTGTTGTCTGAAGGAGCCTGATGACTATACCCCTAACTGGCATCGCTGGAGCCTTGCTGCTCTGCCTATGATTCCGCCTCGCTTTGGTATAAAGCTGATAGAAGACAAGGGTATCAAGGAGCAGTTTGCTACCATCGAACGACTATACAGCCAAGCCGATGAGATTATAAACTGTGGTGACGCCGGACAAGAAGGTGAATTGATACAGCGTTGGGTGATGCAGAAAGCCAACGTGAAATGTCCTGTCAAGAGATTGTGGATATCGTCGATGACGGATGAGGCTATTCGTGAAGGTTTTCAGAATTTGAAGGATCAGCAGCAGTATCAAACTCTTTATCTTGCAGGATTGTCACGAGCCATTGGCGACTGGATTCTCGGAATGAATGCCACACGACTATACACTTTGAAATATGGTCAAAATCGTCAGGTGCTCTCTATAGGCAGAGTGCAGACTCCTACGTTGGCGCTCATCGTAAACAGACAAAAGGAAATCGACTCTTTTGTGCCAGAACCTTATTGGGTGTTGGCAACAATATATCGTGATGTTGTGTTTACTGCAACACAGGGTAAGTTTACCACCAAGGAAGAGGGTGAGAAAGCTTTTGCCACTATTGCTGGCAAACCTTTCGAGGTGACAGATGTGCAGAAGAAAAAAGGCACAGAGGCTCCTCCAAGACTCTACGACCTTACATCATTGCAGGTAGACTGCAACAAGAAATTCGGATATTCGGCAGAGATGACTCTTAACATCGTGCAGTCGCTCTACGAAAAGAAGATAACAACATATCCTCGTGTAGATACTCAGTATCTTTCTGATGATATATACCCTAAGTGTCCACAGATATTGAATGGTGTTTACCAGTCTGTGATAGATGGTCAGCAAGTGTATGCACAGCTTGTGAAACCTCTTGGCGGAAAGAGTCTACCAAAGAGCAAAAAGGTTTTCGATACTTCTAAAGTCACCGACCACCATGCTATCATTCCTACAGGAGTGCCAGCACGTGGACTTACCGATATTGAAAAGAATGTCTTCGACCTCGTGGCTCGTCGCTTCATTGCCGTATTCTATCCTGATTGCAAATTCTCTACCACTACCGTTATGGGACGAGTAGAGAATGTGAACTTTAAGGTTAGCGGTAAGGAGATTCTTGAGCCAGGATGGCGCAAGGTGTATGATAAAGATGCACAGGCTCAGGTGATTGATGAAGAAGATGCTAAGAAACAGGATGAGGAGCGCACGTTGCCTACTTTCACTAAGGGCGAGAGCGGTCCGCATGAGCCTACACTTACTGAAAAGAAGACTACTCCTCCTAAATACTATACCGAAGCTACATTGCTTAGAGCTATGGAAACAGCAGGAAAGTTTGTTGACGACGACGAACTTCGTGCGGCTTTGAAAGTGAATGGTATTGGTCGTCCTTCTTCGCGTGCGGGTATCATAGAGACGTTGTTCAAACGTCATTACATTCGTCGTGAACGCAAGAATCTTGTGGCTACTCCTACTGGTATAGAACTCATCGATACCATTCGCGAAGAATTATTGAAGAGTTGCGAACTTACAGGTATCTGGGAGAAGAAACTCCGCGATATTGAGCATGGCACCTACGACCCGGCACAGTTCGTGGCAGAGCTGAAGACTCAGATTAATGATATTGTGATGGATGTATTGCGTGACAATTCGCCTCGCCATTTCACTATTGTTGACGACAGAAAACCTGCAACGACAAAGGGTGCTACCGCAAAGGGCGATAAAGCTAAGGAACCTGCAAAGAAACGTGCTCCAAGAAAGACTAAGGCTGCTAATGCTGCTACGCAAAATAGTGGAAATGCTGCATCAAGCTTGAAGCCTTCTGATGAGCTGATAGGCAAACCATGCCCTGTATGCGGCAAGGGCGTTATCATAAAAGGAAGAACAGCCTACGGATGTAGCAATTGGAAGAATGGTTGCACATTCAAGGTGCCGTTTGAATAATGATTTTCTATATTCTATGAAATCATGGAAATGATTAGAAACATAACTAAAGATACAACCTTCGAAGCTGTGATACTTGCCGATGGCGACTTCCCAACAAATGCCATTCCGCTTGGTATTCTCAATAAAGCAAACTATCTGGTTTGTTGTGATGGGGCAGGGGCTAAGGCTATAGAGCATGGTATTATGCCTACGGCTGTAGTTGGCGATGGCGATTCGCTTCCTAAGGATATGAAGTCTATGCTTGGCGACAAGTTTCATTATGTGAGCGAACAAGACTACAATGACCTTACTAAAGCCACGCGATATGTATTGGCAACTATACCTACAGCCCGACGTATTGCATATATAGGAGCTACGGGCAAACGTGAAGACCATACGCTTGGAAATATATCTCTATTGCCATTCTATAAGGAAGAATTTGATATTATCCCAACTCTTGTTACAGACTACGGATACTTTGTTGTGGCGGAAGGTAAGCAAATGTTTGAAACTTCGCCAGGTCAACAGGTGAGTATTTTCAATCTGTCATGCTCACGCTTGGCAGGAAACGGCTTTAAATGGAATGTCTATCCATATAAGATGATGTGGCAAGGTGGACTTAATGAGGCCATAGACAATTGTGTGTCTCTGGATGGTGATGGCATGTATATGGTTTTTCTAAACCATATTTAATGCTGCATGACTGATATTTATGGACAGATGCCATTGCAAAGTATAGAGTTCGCACCTTTGCTTCCATGGCAATTTGTTAATCATTTGAACACTAATTATAATGGAGCAGAATTATTCAATGAAACGAGATATTGTATTGTTATTTTTCTCATTATTAGTTATTTTTTGTGCAGAAAGTTCAAATGTGCATGTATGCAGACACATGGAACCATATATGGATATCTCGCAAATATGCATATCAGGAGAGCCTAAAATATCTTCAGAATACGCTTATGCAGAAAAACATGCTAAGTTGGATTCCTTAGAACAAATCTTATGCAACAAGCCACAAATACAGGAAAGTGTATATATGCATATAGATAATACAGGGTATTTTCTTGGTGACACATTGTGGTATAAGGCATATGTTATGAGAAGTGACAATTTTAAACCGACAAACATTAGCCGTATACTATACGTTGAACTATTAACTTCTGAAGGTTATCTTGTAGAGAGACAGCAATTAGCTCTGGACGAGAACAGTACAGCATACGGACAGTTTGTTATAAGGGACAGTTTGTATTCTGGGTATTATGAACTTCGTGCCTACACAAAATGGATGCTTAATTTTAATGTGACAGAAAAAAACACAATTTTTTCTACCATCATCATTTTTACAACAAGCAATGTGAAAAAGATTATTTTAGATTGTTTAATGGGCTATATTCACGTGTCATTCCCATATATGAAAAGAATAAGAATTCAGAAAACTATGAAAATAAATGGATGCAACAGCGTCCAAAGCAACGAATTTATACAGACAGAACAAAATTAAATGTCTGCTTTTTCCCAGAAGGAGGACAACTTGTTTCTGGAATAAATAGTAGAGTGGCTTTTGAAGCGACAAACGAAGAAGGTAAAGCAGTTAGTTTGGAAGGGGTGTTAACAAATGGAGACAGTATCAAGACTGAATACATGGGGCGAGGTTCGTTTCTATATACACCAACCAATGAAAAGGCAATGGCTATATTTAACTATATGGGGAAAACTTATAGTTTCAATTTGCCAAAAGCTGAAGCAAAAGGGGCTGTTCTTAATTATGATAACACAAATAACGAAATAAAGATAGGAACAAATATTCCACTTGGAGCAATATCTATCAGCTGTCGAGGTGTATGTACATTTTTTAAGCGGTTTTCTGAAAATCCTACAGGTCTACAGTTGTCAGAAATGCCACTAAGGACAGGTGTTAATGACATCGTGCTATATGATACTTTAGCTATTCCTATTGCAACACGCCAAATATTTGTCAACAATAAAGACATTGGCAAGAAACTGGATGTTAGCGTTTCGCAAGACATACAAGCTTACGAACTGTCTAAATTTGAAATAAATACAGATACTACTAATTCTTTAAAAAAAGTAAGTGTTTCAATTAAAGATATGACATATGAAGAATCCACATATAACAGCTACAATATACTTACAGATTTGCTCTTGTGTGGGGATTTAAAGGGTTTTGTGGCATCTCCTGATTATTATTTCAAGAATAATGAAATACAACATCCAAAGGAACTGGATCTTTTGATGTTAGTACAGGGGTGGAGAAAATACAAACGTATAGATAAAGGTCGCTATGCACCAGAGAAATCGCTTACTTATGAGGGGCAAGTACTTCCTATAGACAAGAACATATCTGATGATAGTGAACCTTATGAGTTTGTCTACGAATCTGCAAATGATGATATAAAAAGTGAAAATGTTAATTATGAAGACACTCAAATACAAGAAGAAACAAATGAATTTATAGAAAAGAAATATGATGAAACATTTGGTGAGATGGATAAAAGTTCAATTTCTGATAAAAAAAGGTATTATAAAAATATTGATGAAGACGCCAAATATCTACACAAAAAGAATATAAAATCCAACATAGCGATAGAAGCGGAGTTGGTAATAGGTTCCGAGGTCTTTGGTCAAACTTACACTTTGCAAAACAAAGGTTATTTTAGATTTAACTTACCGGAGTTCTATGGGCAGGGCATTTTATTTCTTACAGCATACAACAAGAAAGACTCTATCAAGAAAAGTCTTGCTGCAAAAAATGATGTTACGTTTATGCGTGGAGGATATCCGGAATTCTACATTAAACGAGATGTCTTCTTTCCACAGTTCTCAAATCCTTTCTCATGGTACCAAGTTAATACCCCTGACCCTTTAGACTCGTTGTATAAAAGAGATGAACACTTTGGTATCAGTTTAAATGATACACATATTTTGCCTACAGTTGTTGTCAAAAAGAAACGCAGACATAAACGTAGTCTGAAAAAGGACAAGCCTGCACTTGTATGGGATGCGTATTCCTTGTTCAATGAAGTCGTAGATTATGGTTTATGTCAAGGGATATATAATCCACAAAGTTTTCCTCTACAAGCTTCTATATTTTTATTCGGATATATGAACATGACAAATGATCCAAAGATACATGCTATTGTAAACGGCTCAACATATATGAGAAATTTCGACATGAATCCTTATTTATATAATAGATTTGCAACTAATAGTTATTTGGAGAAAGTGACAAAATTGAAACATACAGAAAGTTTTCGTATATATACAGATTATGATAAGCGAAAAGATACAAATTTGGAGCGTGACGGAGATGCAGACGTAACATTCGAGCTAATCCCGATTCCTGATGATGGAAGCAGATACATATATAGGGATAGGAGATATATTTACCAAGGTTATAATTACCCTATGGAATTTTATCATCCAGATTATTCCCAATTTGTTCCGAAAGTTCCAAATGACTATCGACGGACTTTATATTGGAATCCAAATGCTGAAATCAGCGATGATGGGACTTTTACGGATACTTTTTTCGGAAACTCTCATTCATGCAAAATAGCAATATCTGTATGTGGAGTCGATAAGGATGGACAATTGTATTATTATGAATAAAGAAAAAGGTGTTCAAAAGTAACCAACTTTAGAACACCTTTTTCCATTATATAGTCTTTAGCTTTTTCTGATACTTTTTAGTTTTGCTCTGTAGCTAAGTTTTGCTCTTTAGCTAAACCTTCTTCTAAAGCCTTTTTCTTCAACATCTCAACTTCATGCTTTTTGATTCTCTTTATGATGCAAGTGCCTACGAAATATACGAATGCCTGTATCCAAAGAGCTATGTACTCCGGCTGTATATCGTTGAGAGTTGCTCCCATAGTATTCATGCGCACAAATCCACGCACACCGAATGTGGAAGGGAAGAGCATCGCTATACCTTGCCATGCACCAGGCATAGCACTCTGTGGCCATGAGATACCGGAAAGGAAGAGCAGAGGTACTGATGTGAACACTACCAACAGCATCACATTCTCACGATAGCGAACCAGGCACGACAGCATCATTGCAAAGAATATCGATGCCAAAAGGAATGGTATTAAGAATGCCATTAGCTCTCCGAAATGAACCAGCTGCACTATGCCAAAGAGTTCTGGCACAAACATGGTGACATAAGATGCTATGAAGAGGTATATTATGAAGAAGCACATAGCCTTACCTATGACAATGCGTACGGTACCATTGGCATATGACGACAGATGCTGCATAACATTCTGCATACGCTTTTCACGCTCTGTTCCTGCGCTAAGTCCTATACCAAGCAACAATGTCTGATGCAAGATAAGTATTAGTACACCAGGAATAATGAAGTCGGCATAGCCTCCCGAAGGATTGAATATTGCCACTTCGTCAAAGTCGAGAGGTTTGGTGCTTATCTCTTCGTCGCGTTTCGTGAAATTCTTGGACCCCTCGAGTTGGATATGAGTATTCATATCGCTCGTAACAGCTGTCAGGGTTTGGAATATCGCTTTATAGTGCAACATGATGCTCATATCGCAGAACAAAGAAACCGTAGACTGCTCATTGCGCATTATGTTTTTGCTGAAGTCGGAAGGTATATAAACTATTCCCCATGCCTCTTGTCTGCCTATCATCTCTTTGGCATCCTCCATATTGATGCAACGGCTTGCCACCTTTACATCCGACGAAGCATCAAGCATGCGAATTAGTTTTCGGCTTTCGCTGCTGTTGCAGTTGTCGACAACAGCTACAGGCACTTCTCTTGCATATTGTGTGCTGTATATCCAGGCGTAGAGCAAAGGATAGAAAAGCGGTACAAGGATGAAGAACATCAGCATTCCCTCATCCTTGAACGTATGCCTAAATTCCTTTATGCATACCTTGCAAGTGTCTTGTATTATCTGTTTTATCTGTTTTATCATTTTTCTTTCTTTATATATCTCGCCTTATGGCATATACACCCATTCGTTCATAGCCTTCTTTATGCGTGGCATAAAAGCTATAGGCAATGATGCAAATATTATCAATGCCCATATATGTTCCCATACCATAGAGAATGGGTAGCCACCAAAGATACTCGTGTGGTAGATAACGAAATAGTGGCGCATAGGGAAGAGTGCCGACAATGATTGTATGGCTGGCGACATAGCTGTGACAGGGAATGTAGAGCCCATTATTGAGAAGCTGAGCGCTGCCCACAGACTACACATACTCATCGACATACGTAATGATGGTGTCAAACCAAAGGCGGTAAGTCCCAGTCCTTGTGATGCCAATACTGTGAGGAAAGCCAATGCGAAAATCTTGGCAAAGCCAGCAGAGTGGGGGAAGCCGAGATAACCATATATATATATAAGGTATAGCGACATCATCACAAAGAAGATGATGAACTGTGGCAACATCTTGCCTACGATGGCAACAAAGATGTTGTTGTCAGCCATGGTGAGCCATTCCTTCTGACGACCAAACTTCATCTCTGTTCCCACAGAATATGCTGTGATAAGGAATATAAACAGAGTGATACATGCTGGCACCATCGAAGTAGACAGATAAACATTATAGTTTATTGTAGGGTTGCCTATAGTGTGCATATCGATGGTGATAGGCTGTAGGAATGTCTTTATCTCGTCAGATGTTTTGCCTATTGCCGATAGTTTTGCCATGCCTACGGCTGCTGAGCCCAGCGTTGATATGGTCTTCAAGTCTTTGAAGATAAGCGAGCCTGAAGTGATACAAGCGTTGCTATAATAGAACGATATCTTTGGCTGCTTGGATGCCATGAGGTCGGCTGTGGTATTCTTTGGGAAATATATGAAGGCATATATCTCGTTAGATTGCATAGCCTTTCGTGCCTCTTCAAAGTTGGCATAGTGTTTCTTCACCTTTGATGTTTGGAAAGTATCAAGACGACGAATCAATGTGCGAGTGGTAGTAGTGTTGTCAAGGTCGACAACACCAATAGGCATCTCTTGTGGCTGACCGGCATCCATAAGGGATGTGAAGAAAACTGTGACGAGGATAGGAAACAAAATCATGCAAAACCAATAGATGGGATTGTGGATTATCAACCCTATCTCTCGTCGTGAAATATTAAATATCTTTGTAAGCATCTATAATTTGCTTAAACATCTTATTATTTGCGGATAATGAGAGTCATGCCTGGACGCAATCCCTCTACAGGCTTGCTTGGACGAGCCTTAACCTCGAAAGTCTTGATATCATACTGACCGTTGGTCTTGGTAGCCTTCCATACTGCAAACGAGCCTTGGTCTTTGATATGGTAAACCTTCATCTCTATCTCCTTGTCGAAAGCAGGACAATAAGCCTTGAAGGTGTCGCCAACCTTCATACCATTGAGCTGGTCTTCGCGAATGTTGAAAGTTCCCCACATATCGTTCATCTCTGAGATGCTCATGATAGGAGAACCCAAACCAACAAGCTCGCCAACCTTAGGGAATATCTCGCTCACCTCGCCATCGGCAGTAGCAATCTGAACAGTCTCTCTAAGAAGTGACTTCACTACGTCGGTAGCATTCTTTGCAGCATTAGCCTGATCAGAAGCTGCTTTGCGCTCCTCGTTGCGTGCACCGCTCTTAGCCATATCATACTGGCTCTTTGCTGCCAACACCTGTGCCTGAGTAGCCTTGTAAGCAGCAAAAGCCTCGTCGCGCTTCTGAGCACTTATCACACCCTCGTTGTATAGGTTCTGCAAGCGCTTATATGTTTTTTCTGCGATATCGCTTGCTGCTACAGCCTGCTGCCATAGTTGATAAGCAGCCTGAATCTGCTCTTTGCGAGCACCATTGTCTGCCATATCGCTAACAGCCTTAGCTGCATCTTGTGTAGCTTCGGCAGCACGCTTCTGAGCTTCTACTTCTGGCACATCGAGGATGGCAAGAGTGTCGCCCTTGTGAACGAAGTCGCCTTCGGTAACGCATATTTCAGCTATACGACCAGGGAGTTTGCTCGAAACTCGGTATTCGCTAACCTCTACTTCGCCCTGAATAACGTTGTCGTCATTGTTGCCGAAGCAGACGAAGCCTATTACGGCAACGACGATTACTACTATAGTGAAAGCCGATATGGCAAGTAGTATGTTCTTATGTTGTGTTTTCTCTGACATGATTTTGTCGTGTTTATAATTCGTGTATTTATTGTGTATCTTCTGTAATTGTTATTTGAGAGTTCCCATCACCTTCTTCATATTGGTATTTGAAAGTGCAACATCTATTTCTGCGTCAATCTTGCGCGACTGTGCCTCAAGCCAGGCTGTCTGTGCTGTCATCACGTCTGTAGTGCTCATTATTCCTTCCTTGAAACCGATGTTCGCACATCTTAAGTTTTCCTTTGCGCTCTCTATATTCTTTTCTGCCATTGATAGGCGCTTACGAGCTTCGCGAGTTTGGAATGATGTTTGGTTGATTTGTAATTCTATCTTTTCCTGTGCATCGTTGAGTTCCATCTGTGCTATATTGGTGGCAGCCTTTGTGGCATTCATCTTATAGCGTCCCTCAAACCATGACCAAACAGGCACCTGTACTACTACTCCTACATGGAACATACCAGAGAATTTCCTTTCGAAGCCATTATACAGACAAGGGTTCGACATCATGTAGCCACCCATGGCTGCAACTTTTGGCAAGTAGGCTGCACGTACGAGCTTTGTATTCTCCTTGCTAATGTCGATAGTGTTTTGGAGCATCTTCAGTTCTGTACGATTCTCAAAAGCTTCCTCCTTGTTGATATTGCTAACAGCTGTTGTTGCTGCAATATCTTCATTGTCTTCGTCGGCAAGGGTGATGTCGCCATTGATGTCGATACCGCAAATCTGGCATAACAACATCTTTGCGAGAGTCAGTCCGTCGTCAACTTTCTGCTTTGCCATCTCTGCCTCGTTCACTTTTACAGCCACTTTCAGTCCGTCGGCTTTTGTAGCAATACCGTCGTTCACCATCTTCTCTACATCAGAATGTAGCTTCTTTACAAGGTCGAGATAGCTATCGGCAAGACGCTGTTTCTGCTTTAGCGATACTACGAGCCAGTAGGCTTTGTCTGTTTCATAGATTGTGCTCTGGCGGCTATTCTCTATGCTGTTGTCTGCCAACTGCTCGCTTATCTTAGCCATTCTGTTGGCTGCTGTGATAGCTCCACCCATAAAGATTGGTTGGGTGATAAGGATGTCGGCAGTAAACAGGTTGCGAGTATCGGTATCGAAAGCATCGCGAATGTGCTGACCTATCTGGTTGAGCGAAGAACCGATGGTAGAACCTGCTTGATTAAGAATCTTGCCGAATAGCTGAGCTTGCTCACCGCTGATAACGCCTTGCTGTGTCAGCTGACCAATCACGTTTGATGCACTATTGCCAATCTGTCCGCTGGTGGTAGTACCGAGGTTGCTCAGCGTATTCTTGTCCTCATTATTAAGAATAGAAATCTCTCTTGATGTAAACTGATACATACCATTTGCGCTCACCTTTGGCAAATACTTGGTATGTGCAGCCTTGCGGGTGTTTGTTGCAACTTCCTTTTTCAGTTTTGAAATGTTCAGTTGCTTATTATTTCGTAGAGCCAGATTTCTGCAGCTATCAAGGTTGAGCACCGATTGTGCATTAGCCGACAGCATACAACAGAGAAGGCACAGCACAATTGCCATGCCTCTCTCTTTGGCTGATATTTCGCTATTTCTTATCTTCATAGTCGATTATAGATTAAAACTCTTGCTACCTATCATGTTGCCATCTGCAAAGATGCTAACCTTATAGTTGCCCTGTACCATAGCCTGGTTTATATTCCAATAAAGGGTGATAGGAGTCTCGTTGCCATTATATTCAAATGTTCTCTTCATAGAGCATTCCAAGTTGCGGTTCTCATAGCTGAAGCTACCACCACCAGCGAGGGTGGCACCTGTAGGAGAAGTGATGCGCACATAGACCGTCTTCATGCCGCTTTGTGCAGTAACATTTCTTGCGATAGAGAAATTGAGCTGAAGAGTCTTCGCTTTCTTCAATTTCTCTGTGGTCTTAGAGCGCTTATCCTTCATCTGGAGGTTGATGCCAATGGCATCGAGCTGAGCAGCGATGGCTACCTTCTCTGACAATGAAGCCTTTTCTGTGTTCAAGCCTTCTATCTGGCGAGTAGCCTCGGCATACTGTCCCTTCATGCGGTTATTCTCATCTGTAAGGTTTTGGTTCAGTCTGTTAAGCGAGTCAATCTCGAGCACATAGCTACGCAATACGGCTCTAACTGTTGCCAACTCCTTCTTCAAACGAGAAATCTCGCGAGCATCGTTGCTCTTTGTGCGCTTCAATTCTTCGAGAAGCTGTTGGGTCTTTTCTTGCTCGGCAGTAAGCTGTGCAACGATAGAGTCGTTGTTGATCTGAGTCTTCATCTCGCTATATTGCATAGCAAACTGCTGATATTCGTTTTCCATTTCCTTCTTGTCCAATTCGGCAAGTTCCTGCATGGCTTTGTTCTCTTCTTTCTGCATGTTGAGGCTATAAGCAAGATATGCAATACCGCCTACCAATAGTAATCCAACAATGATAATTGGAATCAAAACTTTCTTGTTCATATATCTTTCTTTTTTATTATTTTCGTTTTATATAAAATAGGGTATAAAAATCTATGCAAAATTATAGTTTTTATCTTAATTAGCAAAGTTTTTAAGTTGTTCAAGTCTTTAATATATTAAATTTTAGCATTTTTGTGGATAAAAGGAACAATATTAAATAATATTTTGTATATTTGAGGCGTCTTATTTTATATGATAGACAATGAGAAAACTAATTTTAAACATATATAGGTTGTATGCCGACGGTTTTAGGAATATGACAGTCGGTAAAACCCTATGGACAATCATCATCATAAAGCTGGTGTTGATATTCTTGGTGTTGAAGTTATTTTTCTTTCATGATTATATTGGCGACAACACAAACAAGGGCGAAGAACCTGATTTCGTTTCCACTCAATTGCAACAGAGAGTTGCCGACGATAGTCACACTAAACATTAAACACTAAACACTAAACACTAAACATTAAACATTAAACATTAAACATTAAACATTATATGATGCACAACCTATTACTTGACATTACTACCGGAACCATTGATTGGGCGAGAGCACAGTTTGCTCTTACCGCTATCTATCATTGGTTGTTTGTTCCGCTCACATTAGGCTTAGCGCTTATCATGGGCATTATGGAGACATGCTATTATCGCACTCGCAAACGTTTTTGGAAAGATGCTGCTAAGTTTTGGCAACGTCTCTTTGGTGTTAACTTTGCCATGGGTGTGGCTACAGGTATCATTCTTGAATTTGAGTTTGGTACTAACTGGAGCAACTATTCTTGGTTTGTTGGCGACATTTTCGGAGCTCCGTTGGCTATTGAGGGTATAGTGGCTTTCTTTATGGAGTCTACCTTCGTTGCTGTGATGTTCTTTGGATGGAATAAGGTGTCGGCAGGATTCCATCTTGCTTCTACATGGCTCACAGGCTTGGGTGCAACAATCTCGGCATGGTGGATTCTTGTGGCTAATGCTTGGATGCAATGTCCTGTGGGCTGCGAGTTTAATGCTGATACTATGCGCAACGAGATGGTGTCGTTTGCCGATGTTGCCTTGTCGCCATTTGCTGTAGATAAATTCTGCCATACTGTCACCTCTTCGTGGATAGTTGGTGCTGTGTTTGTCGTAGCTGTTAGCTGTTGGTATCTATACAAGGATCGTGAACATAAGTTGGCTGTAGAGAGTATCAAGATTGGTGCATGTGTAGGTCTTGTTGCCTCGTTGTTCGCAGCTTTCACGGGCGATGGCTCTGCCTACAAGGTTGCACAATCTCAGCCTATGAAGCTTGCTGCTATGGAGGCTTTATATAAGGGAGGTACAGACCAAGGTATTACAGCAGTAGCTTGGGTATCGCCATTCGAACAACCTGACTATATGAACGAGCAAGAACCTCCATATCGTTTGGCTATACCTTATGGTCTCTCTGTCCTTGCCACTCGCGATATGCATGGCTATGTTCCAGGCATACAGGATATCATGAATGGATATACTCGTAGCGACGGAACCAAGGAGCTGTCGGTAGAGGAGAAGATGAAGCGTGGACGCACAGCTGTTTATGCTTTGATGTCGTATCGCAACGCCAAGAAGGCTAAGTCGGAAGAAACTGCTGCGCAGCATCTTGCCACTCTGAAAGCTAATATGCCTTACTTCGGCTATGGCTATCTTAAGTCTGCCGACCAGGTGGTACCTTCTGTTCCTCTCTGCTTCTGGGCTTTCCGTGTCATGGTGGGATTAGGTTGCGCCTTCATCCTTTTCTTCCTTTTGATTCTCCATATCCTTTACCACAACGATATTCGCAAGTTTAAGTGGGTACACCTTATTGCTATAGCTCTATTGCCAATGGCATATATAGCAAGCGAGTGTGGATGGATAGTGGCAGAGATGGGACGCCAGCCTTGGACTATTCAGGACATGCTTCCTACATGGGCGGCTGTTTCTGATATCAGTTCGGCAAGCGTAGCCACTACATTCTTTATCTTCCTCGTGCTCTTTACCGTGCTCTTTGCTGTAGAGATTTCAATCATGCTCAAGCAGATAAAGAGAGGTATGCTTTAAGTAGGTATTTTATGGTTTAACTTATTGAAAACAGAAGATTATGACATATTCGTTTTTGCAACATTATTGGTGGTTCTTAGTATCGCTACTTGGAGCATTGTTGGTATTCTTGATGTTTGTTCAAGGAGCTAACTCTATGTTGTTCTCGCTCGGACGCACAGAGGCTGAGCGTCGTCTGCTTGTCAACTCCACAGGTCGCAAGTGGGAGTTTACATTCACCACATTGGTAACATTTGGTGGAGCCTTCTTCGCTTCTTTCCCTTTGTTCTATAGCACAAGCTTTGGTGGAGCATATTGGGTTTGGATGATAATATTGTTCTCGTTTGTGGCTCAAGCGGTGAGCTATGAGTTTCAAAATAAATTGGGCAATCTGCTTGGTGCTCGTACCTTCCAAACTATGCTTGTCATCAATGGCGTTGTTGGTCCGTTGCTCCTTGGTATGGCTGTAGCCACATTCTTTAATGGTGCCAACTTCGTGGTCGACAAGATGAACCTTACGGTATTCTCGCAGCCTGTCATCAGTCATTGGGCAAATGCTTCGGGTGGCTTGGATGCTGTTGCCGACCCTTGGAATGTGGTATTAGGCTTGGCGGTGTTCTTCTTGTCGAGAGTGCTTGGCTTATTGTATACCAAAAACAATATCAACGATGATGTGCTTTCTCTGCGAATATCTCGCCGACTAATTATCGAGGCTGCCTGCTTCTTAGTATTCTTCCTGTTGTTCCTTGTTCGCACCTTGTTTAAGGATGGCTATGCTTATAATCCTTCTACTGGCGACATCTTTATCGAACCTCAGAAATATCTCAATAATCTTATCGATATGTGGTATGTTGCCTTGACTCTTGTAGTTGGAGTAGTGCTGGTTCTATATGGCATCGTGCGTACTATATATAATAAGGTGTATATTTTTGGCATATGGTTTGCTGGTATAGGTGTAGTTATGGTGGTATTGTCGTTGCTTCTATGCGCAGGCTGGAACAATACGGCTTACTATCCATCTATAGCTAATCTTCAGAGTTCGCTCACCATCGCCAACAGTTGCAGTAGCGAGTTCACGTTGCATACAATGGCTGTAGTATCTTTGCTCATACCATTTGTCCTTGCATATATCGTTTATGCTTGGAGATGTATCGACAAGAAGAAACTCGATCACGACGAGATATCGCATGGCGAAGCATATTAAGAATGACAATATATAATATAATGATGAAATCGTTTTTATTTTCTCTCTTTGCAGCATTGGTATTCCCGTTTGCAGCTTTAGCTCAGCAAGACACCGTGAGGCATGAGGTGTTGTTGGAAACTAACAAGGGTAACATTCGTGTGGTGTTATACAACGAAACACCACGCCATAGGGATAACTTCTTGAAATTAGTGAAGGAAGGCTACTATGACGGCAACCTGTTTCATCGTGTCATTGCTGACTTCATGATTCAGACAGGCGATTCTACCACTCGTCATGCTAAGCCTGGCGATACCGTAGGACAGCATCAGCCAGACTATACCATTCCTGCAGAGATTGTTTATCCACAATATTTCCATAAGCGTGGCGCTTTGGCTGCTGCTCGCGAGGCTGATGCTGATAATCCGGAGCGTGCTTCGTCTTCTGCACAATTCTATATTGTATATGGCACCAACTATAGTGAACTAACGCTCAACCGCATTCAAGAGAGTTTAGATGCTAATACTGATGGCAAGGTGAAACTAACAGACGACATTCGCGACTATTATCGTAAATATGGTGGCGCTCCTCATCTCGACGGACAGTATACCGTGTTTGGTGAGGTGGTAGAAGGAATGAAGGTTGTTCGCGATATTGACTATGTTCGCACCGACGACTACGACCGTCCTGTCGACGATGTACGTATCATCAAGGCTACTGTGGTGAAGTAAACATTTGGAAACTTCCCTTTATTTACTCTTTAATAACTTATGCGTATAAAGAAAATACTTTTTATATTGTCGATGCTGCTGGTCTTTGTCTGCTCAGCAAAGGCTACGGTCTGGTCGGCTGACAATATTAAGATGGTGCACCTGCAAGACCGCACCAAGTATGTCTGCGACCCTGATGGCATACTGTCGGCTGAAGCTATAAGCCAGGCTGACAGATTTCTCGATTCTCTGCGACGTGGATGCAAGGTGCAGGTGGCATTCGTGGTAGCCCGCCGAGTTGAGAATGGCGATACTTATCGTATGGCTCAAGACTTGGGTAATAAATATGGAGTGGGAGACAAGGATACCCGACGTGGACTGGTGGTTGTCATAGCAGTCGACGACAAACGCTATACCATAGCTCCTGGTCAAGGTCTCGAAGGCGAACTTACTGATGTTGATTGCAACCATATCGCACAAGCGTTCATCATTCCAAATATGAAAAGCGGAAACACCGATTTGGCTGTGGTGCAGACTTCGCAAGGATTGCTAACGAAGTTAAAGACTGGAAAGCTAACACTACAGGAAGATACTGAGGGCGAAGATATGACAGCAGAAGACTGGTTCTTGATAGCCGTGATGCTAATCGTAATTTTTGGTATTCCGTTTGCATATCTTCTTGAGTGGATACTCTTATCACTACATATCATCAAGAAACCGTGGTTTAAGAAATCGAAGAATAATAATCGTAGAAATAACAAAGATGACAACTTCCCACCATTCATCTTCTTTGGAGGTGGTGGCGGTTCACATTCTGGTGGCGGCTCTATCGGAGGAAGCTTCGGTGGCGGTAGCTTCGGAGGTGGAGGCTCAAGTGGTGGCTGGTAGAATTATTAACAACAAAAACATATTTATTTTATTATGAAGAAATCAACAATGATAGTCATTGGCGTTATCGTCGTGGCTATATTATGGGCTGTATCTGCCTATAATGGAATGGTAGGTAAACAGGAGTCGGCAACCACTGCTCTTGCTAATGTGCAGGCAACATATCAGCGCCGTGCAGACTTGCTTCCTAACCTTACAAAGACTGTAAAGGCATACGCCAAACATGAAAAGGAAACTTTCGAGGCTGTTACTAAGGCAAGAACTGAGGCTACTCAGATAAAACTCGATGCTGAGTCGTTGACTCCAGAAAAGCTTGCTGCCTTCCAAAAGGCACAGGGCGATGTTTCTGCTGCTTTCGGTCGACTCATGGCTATTGCTGAAAACTATCCAGAGCTGAAAGCAAGCGAAAACTTCAAAGACTTGCAGGTGCAACTTGAGGGTACTGAAAACCGTATCAACGAGGCACGTCAGAAATATAATAAAGCCGTACAGGCGTACAACCAGTCTGTCCGCACCATGCCTAATGTTCTTGTTGCAGGCATCTTCGGTTTTGAAAAGATGAGCAAGTTCGAGGCTGCAGAAGGTTCTGAAAAGGCTCCAGATTTGGATATCTAATCTTTGAGCTATTCTTTTTAGCAAAGCTATAACCCAAATATGGCACGATTATGATGTAAAAGTTGTCTTTTCATCATAGTCGTGCCTTTTGTTTACTATAATTGTATGGTATTTTCTTAATAATCGCAAGAAAAAAACTAAATTATAGCCAAATTTGATAATTATAGTTGTGGTGATGTTGTAAGTTGCTTTCCTTCAGTAACTTAACAGACTTAGTTCGTTGTCGAAGCTATGCTTCGAGCAATCTATGCTTTCTATCAAACGAATCTTTGCTTACTATCAAACCTATCTTTGCTTACTATCAAATGTCAATATGATTGCTGTCAAATGTAATTTAATATAAAGGTTAGATTAAGCCAATTATAATCTCCATGATATTTTTATAGAGCCATTATAATCTCTATTTATAATATAATAAGGTGTATTAGCTATCACCAACTAAATAGCAATCTTATACTCTATATATATTCTGCTATTATTCTATAGTAACAATCTTCTTCTCTCCTTCTTTTCTCCTATTTGATCGAATAAACCTTCTTGATTTCTCTTTTGCTTACCATCCGATTGATATATATCAAAGATAACCCATAAAATGCATATTTTTCGCAAAAAACTTTTAGAAAGATTTGGTGGAATGGAATATTCGCAGTACTTTTGCATCCGCTTTCGAGAACACCGCCACGGTGGTTGTTTAAGAGATGGCAAAAGATAGAGATCTTTGAAAGGTTTACATAGACAGAGAAGTAGTACAAGAGCAAACTTCCACATTATTTATAGTGTAGAAGATTTGGGTAGAACAACCGTTCAATTCTTGGAAAAGAATATTTTCGGTAGCGTCCTGAAGACAGACAACAAACGGATAGAGTAATCTATCAAAAGATATTTTACAATGGAGAGTTTGATCCTGGCTCAGGATGAACGCTAGCTACAGGC
>ERZ773202.133-NODE-133-length-81684-cov-10.869323_pt1 | contig 81684 bp, 70 predicted proteins | sample MGYA00580998_ERZ773202 | MGnify/ENA primary metagenome ERZ773202 (study PRJEB29015, sample SAMEA2737803) | human gut metagenome | biome: human gut; feature: human-associated habitat; material: faeces | place: China | collected 2012 ...
CTCAAGTCTAATCACTCCCCTCTCTTTTGGAGAGGGGTCGGGGGTGAGGCTGTTTTTCTTACTTCAAGCTAAACTTATGCGACTGCAGCATATGCTTAGGATCCAGCGCCTCGTCGAGCTCCTCCTTAGTCATGAGGCCCTGCTCAATCACGATATCATATACCGAGCGACCAGTAGCATGCGCCTCCTTAGCCACCTTGGTGCTGCTCTTGTATCCGATGATAGGGTTCAGCGCCGTAACGATACCGATGCTGTTTCTCACCATCTCGTAGCAACGCTCCTTGTTAACCGTGATACCCAGCACACACTCCTCAGTCAGAGTCTCGATAGCATTCTTCATCCAAGTCAAACTCTCAAACAAGCTTGCTGTGATGATAGGCTCCATCACGTTCAGCTCCAGCTGACCAGCCTCGGCAGCAAAGCTCACGGTAGTATCGTTGCCGATAACCTTGAAGCAAACCTGGTTAGTAACCTCAGGAATCACAGGGTTCACCTTGCCCGGCATGATAGACGATCCAGGAGCCTTAGGAGGAAGATTAATCTCGTTCAATCCGCAGCGAGGACCCGAAGCCATCAATCGCAAGTCGTTGCAAATCTTCGACAACTTAATAGCCAAACGCTTCAAAGCCGACGAATAGCTAACATAAGCGCCAGTATCAGGAGTAGCCTCCACCAAGTCTTGAGCCGAAATGAAGTTCTCGCCCGTGAGCTTGCTCAAGTTGGCAGCGCAAAGCTTGGCAAAACCAGGCACCGCATTCAGTCCAGTACCGATAGCCGTACCGCCCATGTTGATCTCGTGCAGCAACTTCACGTTGCGCTCCAAGTTCAAAATCTCCTCCTCCAGGTTGTTGGCATAAGCATTAAACTCCTGACCGAAAGTCATAGGCACAGCATCCTGCAACTGGGTGCGACCCATCTTTATCGCGTCGTTATATTCCTCAGCCTTATAGCGGAAAGCGCTAATCAAACCAGTCAAAGCACCTACCAAGTGTGCATTCATACGTATTAAAGTCAATCGGATAGAGGTAGGGTAAGCGTCGTTGGTACTTTGACCGCAGTTAGCGTGGTCGTTAGGAGAGCAATATTGATATTCGCCCTTTTCGTGGCCCATGATTTCGAGCGCACGGTTAGCGATAACCTCATTGACATTCATGTTAACCGAAGTTCCTGCACCACCCTGAATCATGTCGATAGGGAAATTCTCGTGCCATTTTCCGTCAACAATTTCCTTGCAAGCCTGAATCATAGCACTTGCTATTTCGTCGCTGATCACACCCAGCGAGTGGTTAGTCTGCGCAGCCGCCATCTTCACTAAAGCATTAGCGATGATGAAGTCAGGATAGTCGCGCATAGTCTTGCGTGAGATATGATAATTGTTGATACCGCGCTGAGTTTGTACGCCATAAAGTGCATCAGCAGGAACCTTGAGCTCACCCAAAAGGTCAGCTTCAACTCTAAAATTCTTTTCGTTAGTCATAGTGGTTATAATATTTAAGTTATTACTATTTCCTTTTATAGTTGTTTCTCTTCCTCGTTTGCAAAATTACACCTTATATTCCGTATTCCATTTATAAAAAGTGAACCTTAATTTGTAAAAACCAAACTCTTCCTCTCTTTTTCCCTCCCTCCCTCTCCCTTCCCACCTTTTATATATAGGCAGAGTGGGGTGGAGCTGGCTAACGTGAGATGAATATATTTTTAAAAATGAACATCTTTGATAGTAAGCAAAACTACATTTGATAGTAAGCAAAGCAATATTTGATAGTAAGCAAAGCAATATTTGATAGCAAGTATAGCGTAGACTTAATAAGGTCTTTTATCGAACATAGTTATGTGAATCAGCGATATCATTAAGCATATTAATCGATGAAGATAAAGTACCAAGATACGCTTGAAAGCCTCACCCTATGATGATAATGTCTATTTATAGCACTCAAATATAGCTTTTGTAGCTTTCAATTATAACTTTTTTGTTAATAGATGTTTATAAAAGTAGACATGAATAATATTTTTCTCTATATTTGTCAATAAATTAATTAATCTAATGACATCAAACCAATTTTCCATCCGATTGCATGAAGCGCGCCAAATGATGGGGCTAAGCATGGAAAAACTTGCAGAGCTTACAGGTGGCATAATCACCAAGCAGAGCATTTCTCGCTATGAGAAAGGGCTCATGCTTCCTAAGCGTGTTGCCAAATTGGCTATGGCTAAGGCGCTAAACATTAGCGATAGCTATTTCGATGGTACCAATCTCAAAATAGATATGCCGATGCTTCGCACCACCTCCAATGGTAAGTTATCCGAAGACGAATTGCAAGCCTTGGAAGCAAAACTCTCGTTTTGGGCGGAGCAGTATCTTACCAAGGAGAAAGAAGCAGGATTCCCTACTCAATTTCAGAATCCGATAAAAGGCACCAAGGTATCAACTCTGGAAGATGCCATCCAGGCATCCTTTCTTCTTCGTGAAAAGTGGCATTGCGGTGATGGACCTATCGCCAGCATACTGAGACTATTAGAAAGAAAAGGCATTATGATACTTGCTGCTACTCTCCCGGATTATGTTTTCGGAATGAGCACCTGGGCAGATAAGAAGCATCCGCTGATGATTCTCGATTTCAATCCAGAAAAGAGTACTGTGGAAAAACTTCGTTTCACGGCTGTTCATGAGTTAGCCCATCTTCTTCTCTCCTTCCCCCAAGAGTCAGAGTATAGTGTAGAGAAGCGTTGTGACCTCTTTGCCAGTTTCTTCCTTCTTCCCAAGCAAACGTTTATCGAAGAATTGGGAGCAGAAAAGCGTGAGAAGATTACGCTGGATGAGATGATAGATATCAAGGAGCTATATGGCGCATCTCTCGCCGCTTCCATCATCGCCGCCAGAGATTACGGCATCATCACCACCGAGTATAAACGGGCATGGTATGCCGAACATATAGAGCCTAATCCACGAGAAATCGGTAATGGTCACTATGCATTTCCTGAGACATTGGGAAGGGAGAAGAGAGTCAACTCAATCATCAAAAGTATGGAGGAATAGAATATGCAGAATGAAAGTCAAAACATAGAATATAAGGAATCATTGGGACGTGGCTTCAAGAAGATTGCCGAGGAGTTTGAACGTGCCATCTTGCCATTGCCAACGATAGAAGAAAATGGAGGTGGCGTGATGGCGATTATTCAGCGCAAAATGATAGACGAAGTTATCGCAGCGCGTGACGGGAATGTCGGTAATATGTCGGTAACAAATGTCGGTAATGTGTCGGTAAGGAAACTGTCTGGTCGTCAGCGAAATATCATTTCTATGATTGAGGAAAATCCTTTTGTAACAGCTAAGGAAATGTCGGTAACAATGTCGGTAACGAAACGTACCATAGAACGTAATTTGTCTGTGTTGCAAAAAGTGGGAATAATAAGGCATGAAGGAAGAGTGAATGCCGGTGTTTGGGTGATACTTGAACAAGAAAATATGAATTCTTAATGGTGTTAGATATGAAGCAAAATAATAATGAACAAATCGTCTTCTATATTTTCGAAGAGGTTGCAACCGAAAGCATCGCTGAGGCTCGGAATGCATACACCTATGAAGAAATTGACGGGTGCTATTTGGAGGCGAAGGAGATAGCTGATAAGGCAAGGAACCATCTGAGAGAAATTTTATGATAAGCAAAAAATATATTTATAAAATGAACATTTTTTTTAAATATGAGAATTCTTTTAAAAACTTCACCGAATACTACGGCAGTTCCTTTTGATTATCAACAGAAACTGGTTGGTACTATTCATAAATGGATTGGAAACAATTCTATTCATGATACGATTTCATTGTATTCTTTCTCTTGGTTAAATGGAGGAAGAAAAGTGGAGGATGCACTTCAGTTTTCACAGGGTGCAACGATGTTTATTAGCTTTTATGATGAAAGTATCATTAAGGTTATCATCAGAACAATTCTTGAATATCCTGAGATGTTTTGTGGTATGTTTGTAACTGACATAACTATTGGTGCTGAACCTCAATTTTCAGAGCGGGATTTGTATTATTGTGCTAGTCCGATTTTTATAAAGAGAAAATTGGATGATGGAAGCATTAAACAGTATAATTTCAATCATGCACAGGCAAACCAATATCTTAAGGATACTCTTTTGTCAAAGATGAAAGAGGCAGGATTGGAAGAAGATGAAACGTTGGATATTTGTTTTGATCTTTCTTACACCAAAAAGAAGTTGAAGTTGGTTCGTTATCATGGTATTGGCAATAAGGCAAGTCTTTGCCCGGTTGTCATCAAAGGTAAGCCTGAGACGAAACAATTTATATGGAATGTTGGTGTAGGCAACTGTACGGGTATCGGATTTGGAGCAATTTACTAATTATTAAAGGATTTGATTATGTATGTCGTGACATATAAAGGACAGTTCGGTTTCATTAAACCATGGACCGCTGTTCGTGATGAAGAAACATTCAGTCAGCAGTTTCTCACCCCTTCTATTATAGAAGGCATAGAGAAAAAACTGTTTCCAGAACTTTTGAGCGTTCCAGGAATCCATAAAATTTTGAGGCACAAATTGAAGTATGATTCCCTGGATTCTCAACAGGAAGTAACACATCCAAGAGGGTGGGAGAAATATAGGACTTTCATTAAAAATCGTTCTGTATTGAAGCGTTCGGTTCTTTTGCATCCGGTTTTATATATTGCTTTTGAAAACGAAGAAGATGCTATTATAGCATCAAAGCAACATGTATGTGTATGCAGAAATGAAGATATTCTCTTGCCGGAATCTGAAATCAGTGTAATGGAAGAAGAACAATTCAATCAATTACCTGGTTTTGAATTGCGCTTTGGAAATTCTGAGCAGTCTTTCCTGGTTGGCTATAATCGTTTTAACGATAATCAGCCAATGTTTGGCTGGATAGAGTATAATGGTCAATCTTTACTTTAATCATGTAACTATATGAATATTCATCAAGAAATATTAGCTAAAAGCGAGCAGAATGGACATGTTTGTTTATATCAGCATCTAAAGAATGTTGCTGATACAGCTCGGGTTATGGCTAAACAGTTAGGATTTGATGAACAGATTGCTGTAGAAGGAGCCTTGTTGCATGACATAGGAAAAGTAAGTCCTGTGTTCCAACAATCGCTGATTTCCCCAAATAAGAAGAAACCCGGTTCTGTTTTTCGTCACGAAATAGCCTCTTTGTTCTTTCTGTCGTTGGTATGTCGGGAACATAGAGAGGCTGTGATAGATATGATAGTAGCTCATCATAAATCTATGTATAAGGATGTACGGGAATTGGGTATTTTAGATTTGGATGATACATCAGATTGCTTCAAGGAACATTCAAAGTTATTTCCAGAATGGAGTCATATAGCCATTGATATTCTTGAAAGCCTTGGCATGGAAACCCATGAGCTATCTTTGGAAGAGGCAGAAGAAAATTATGAATATGTCATAGACTATTGTGATGGCAGAAAAAAAGGTTGTTCTGAATGGAGAGGGTTGTTGATGGCGGCAGATCACATGGCTTCTGCCATGGAGACTGCATTTGAAATGCCGCTTGATAAACTCTTCATCAAACCTGATCTATCTTTTTACAATAGGCAAAGTGAACTCTATCCTTTATCATTGATTTCTTCGGATAGTAAGAAGATGCATACGTTGGTAACGGCTCCAACTGGAGCTGGAAAAACTGATTTTTTGTTGAGGCGTTGTCGTGGAAGAGTTTTCTATACACTGCCTTTTCAAGCATCCATTAATGCTATGTATGATAGAATAAAGAATGATCTGAGTAAAACTAATGCTCAAGTTCATCTTCTACATGCAGCCTCTAATCTGAAAGTGAAAGACGGTAAGATAGAGGAAAGTATCATGCAGCGTCATGTTGGTGCATCAGTGAAGGTCCTTACTCCACACCAGATGGCCTCTGTAGTTTTTGGAATCAAAGGATATGAGGCTATGGCTATGGATTTAAAAGGTTGTGATGTGATTCTCGATGAGATACACACCTATTCTGATGTTATGCAGTCTATAGTTCTACGCATTATAGAAATTCTTGTTGCGCTGGAGTGTAGGGTACATGTTGGTACGGCAACAATGCCGACAGTATTGTATCAGAAGATACTTCAACTATTGGGTGGGGCTGATGCAGTTTATGAAGTAAAGCTGGATTCTCTGACGCTTCAATCATTTAACAGGCATCAAATCTACAAGCTCGATGATAAAAAAGAATCTTATGATGTGATAGCCTCAGCAATCGAAAGTAATTCAAAACTGCTCATAGTATGTAATCAAGTAAAAAGAGCACAGGAACTATATGAGTCCATTGAGGAATTATATCCTGATGTGAAGAAGATGCTTGTGCATAGCAGGTACAAACGAAGCGACAGGGCTAAATTGGAAACAAAGTTGCGTGAAGACTTCAATCAATTAGAAAACGTTCCATGCATCGTAGTTTCCACTCAAGTAGTAGAGGTCAGTCTTGATATCAGCTTTGATATAATGATTACTGAGTGTGCTCCAATTGATGCTCTTACACAGCGTTTTGGTCGAATTAATCGCAAGCGTACAAGAGATACTATTGGACACTACAAGCCGATATATGTCATAGCACCATCTGAAGATGATAAAGAAGCTCTTCCTTATAGTCTGGATGCTCTGAAAGATACTTTCAGTGTATTGCCAGATTGTGGTGACATCATGGAGGAATGTCATGTTCAAGAAATGATAGATAAGGTATATCCAAAGATTGACTTTCAGAATATAGACTTTACTGGTGTGGTGTTCTTAGAAGGAAAATGGGTGTTAAAGGCACTTTGTCATCATCCGAAATCAGCGTTACTGGAAACGCTTGACATCAATTCTGCTGTTTGTATTACAGAAGAAGATAAAGACAGATACTTATGTGCCAATGGATTGGAAAGAATTGAAATGGAAATACCTGTAAGCTATCATTCCATCGCACATAGAAATCTTGATCAGCTCAATAAGGGGTCGCATCCTTTTGTCATTCCGAACAAAGGATATGATGAAGAAAAGGGATTGTTACCCGATTTGTGTAAAATAGAATATTATCAATCGTTTGAAATACTATAAAATATGATAACATCAAATATTGGAAAGATATTCCTGGATGCTTACAATGAAAAATATGGCACCAGCTATGATGCCCGAACTTTCTTTTTGGAGCAGTTCTATCCCTTGTTTTTTGATCAAAACAAGTATATGATGACTGCAGGCAATTCGCCTTTGGAAAACCCAAAGTTAAGTTGGGATGATATGATAAAGGGGAAAAAACCATACGAAACTCCTGAGCAGAGGAAATGTCGCTTCGAGAAAATGATTAAGAAAACTGATAAGAGCGAAGCTGACATGAGTATTGCACGTGGATATGCTTCATTAGATATTGCTGCCCCGACATCTGGTCAAGTGACAGATTTGAAGTTGCCTAATTCTCAAGAAGAGAGCTATGCTTCCTGGATTGGAGATGCTCTTGGAGTTGGTGTACAAGGAGGTTTTTCGATTCTTTTTAGTAACAAAGAAATTCTTCTTGATATTTTTGAAGGTTGGAAGCTCTATCGTACGAGTCTTAATGAGACAACTATGCTGAAAGGAAACCAGATTAATACTTGGAATGGTCAATGGCTTTCCCATTATTATGATCCAAGAGAATATGATGCAGATATGCCTTTGGCGGGATATAATCCTTTCAATGTGAATAAGGATGGAATTATTAGTATCGATACCCAAACATGGACAAAGATTCTCATTGGTATTTCTAAAAAATATAGAAATGCTCAAATTTTGGGCTACATCTATAGCATAGGTCGGACAAATACTACCATTGGTTTTATACCATTTGATTTGACTCAAATACGCCGTCCAATTCATCTCTATGAAAAGATATTTGGGATGAGCAATGGTAGAAATGCAGAGTCTTTATGGGGAACAGCCATTGGATTCAAAACGGCTTGTACTTATGGGGCTATAGGTATTAAAGCTATGGAGCCTAAAGGGCTTAGAGATTATGTATATTCAAAAGGAGATAAAGTGCCGAAACAGCCGAAAACTCCTAAAAATAAAGACGAACAAATTAATTTTAACGTATATAAAATTTGGATATTAGCTATGTTGAATAATGATGAATTATGGGAGAAATCCCAAGAGTTGGCTGAGTTGTTGAACGAAGCCTCTAGTGATAAAGATAAGTCTATCAGTACCAAACGTAAAAATTTGGTTGAGACAGTGCTCAATGCAACTAATAAGAAACAGTTCATAGCAGCTGCTACAGAGGTTGTTTCATTCATTGATAAGAAAGATGAGTTTAAAGGAATCGTGAAGGAGATTCATGGTATGCCAACAGACAACGTGCCATACTTCCTGACTCTTTTGCGTTTTCAGTATAATACAATACACTAATAGATTAAACAAAATGAAACAGAATTCTTTTATTTATTTACGTGGTTTCAAACATGCTGCGTTCACTGTATTCTGTGTAGATGATGGTCAGAAGTCATATTATGACCCACAGTTTAACGTACGTGTACCATACTCTAGTGGTCAACAAGTTAAGCGCTCTATTATGGATCAGCTTAACCAAGTATTAGGAGTACAGCCATCTCCTACAGAGTTTTATTTCGATGTGGAAAAAAACGGAGCACTTAAAGAAGGTGAGGTCCTTTCGTCTTGCGATCCACATTATATCGACCAGCTTTTAGGTGGTTGGATGAGAGCTGTTAAAGATGGTAAGGAAAAAACGGTAAAGCGCAGAAGTCCTTTAAGTATTTCTGCAATGACACCTTTGCATCCGCTTTTGGCTGCATTTCCTAAGGAGAACATTTCATTCGATCGTTCTGATAAGCCTAACGTACATAAAGTTGTTGTGCGTGATGCAAATGGAAATCGTTTGACAGAAGAGCAGATTAGTAACCTCTTGGCTGGAAACGATAGAAGTTTGTATCGTAAATGGATTACTAAGAATAATAATCGAGCAACTGGTCTTTTTGTATATGATGTAGCTATTGATTTGCGACGTTTGTTCTGTGTTTCAACTAATCAGTTGGAACCAGAGATTACATCAGATATGGTAGAGAAGCTGAAAGAAGATGGATGGAAGGTAATTACTACTTCTTTTGGTGAATGCTTGTTGATGCCGAAAGAACAGCGTGAGCAGATTATTCCAGCTATAGCCGATGCTCTGATTGATTGGCATATCACATCCAATCAGGTAAGAACCTTCAGTTTGATGGAGACTTTAGCTATTGCTATTAGTGATAATGCAAATACTTTAGCTGCAGCTATTCGTGCTAAACTTGTTGAGGAAGAGGAATCTGTGCTAAAGGCAAAGCCTATCGTTGACGAAAATGCTGGCGCCAAGACCTTTATAACTCTTCCTTGTGCAAGTTATGTCGTGACTGAGACGGAAAGCGCAGATGCTTTGGCTAATGCTAAACAGGAGTTGGTTGATAGAATGATGGCGTTTGATTACGAGAATCAGATTTAATGTAAATAATGAGGCTCCTGGTTTTTACTTGGAGCCTCCTATTGGTTTTTCTCTATGGTCATAACAGGTTCTCATTTCAACTATTACCAGCTTTGCCATCGCAAGCTATGGCTGTTTGCCAATGGTATCAACATGGAACAAGAATCAGACTTGGTCTATGAAGGAAAGTTGGTGCATGAATCCAGTTATCCGCAACGTACATCAAAGTATGAGGAAGTGGAGATTGATGGTATCAAGGTGGACTACTATGATGCCAAGAACAAGGTCATCCATGAGATAAAGAAATCTAATAAGGTGGATAAAGCTCATGAATGGCAACTGAAATATTACATGTATGTTTTCGAGCAACATGGAATTGATGGCGTGAAGGGCATCTTGGAATATCCTCTTTTGAGAAAGACAAAAGAAGTAATCTTGACAGATGTCGATAGAGATGACATTCAGGTTATATCTAAAGACATTATTAAGATAATCTCTCAAGATGTTTGCCCGTCTAAAGTTAAGAAAGGCATCTGTAAGAATTGTAGTTATTTCGATTTTTGTTATATAAACGAGTTGGAGGAAGAAGAATGAAAAGAAGTTTCTATCTGTTCAACCCAGGCATTATGGAACGCAAAGACAACACCTTGAAGTTTACGCCTGTGGTGGTGAACGAAGACAATACGGAGATTAAGCAGCAACCTCGATACATTCCTATTGAGGATGTTGCGGAACTGTATGCCTTTGGAAGTCTGCGGGCAAATAGTGCTTTGTTCAACTTTCTGGGGCAGAAAGGTATTCCTGTCCACTTCTTCGACTATTATGAGAACTATACCGGAAGCTTCATGCCAAGGGAAAGTCTTCTTTCAGGCAAGGCATTGTTGGCACAAACATCTGCGTACCAAAATAAGAAGAAAAGGGTAGAATTGGCGCGTAAATTCATTCAGGGAGCAGCTTGGAATATGGTTATGAACCTCAACTATTATAATCGTAGAGGAAAAGACCTGCAAGATATTATCGATACTATTAAAAAATTGAGTAATACTTTGCCAGATGCTAAGGCTGTAGATGAGATAATGGGAATTGAGGGAAATATCAGACAGGCGTATTATGCTGCATTCGATATCATTCTCGATGATTTCAACATGGGAACAAGAACCAAGCAACCACCAGAAAACGAAGTGAACGCCCTAATTTCTTTCGGCAATATGATGTGTTATACAGAAACACTTAGAGCAGTTCATCAGACTCAACTCAATCCTACGATTAGTTTTCTCCACACTCCTGGTGAACGACGCTATTCTTTATGCCTTGACATTTCTGAGATATTCAAGCCTATTATCGTAGACAGAGTTATTTTCAAGGTGCTAAACAAGCATGCTTTAAGCACCAGTCATTTTGACAAGAAGCTCAACAAATGTCTTTTGAACGAAAAGGGAAAGAAGATTTTTGTAAAGGCTATGGAAGAGCGTTATGAAGAGACTTTCCGTCATCGTTCTTTAGGACGTAATGTAAGCTATAAGCATCTTATAAAGTTGGAATGCTATAAGCTACTAAAAGATATTTTAGGAATAGAAGAATATAAACCTTTTAAAATGTATTGGTGATATGTATGTGATTATTGTTTATGATGTAGGTGAGAAGCGAGTTGGCAAAATGTTGAAGCTTTGCCGTCAGTATTTGTGTTGGATTCAGAATTCAGTTTTGGAGGGAGAATTATCTGAAGCCAAACTTCGGGAATTACAAATGAAGATGAAAGCTATCATTGATGAATCTGAGGATAGCGTCATAGTTTTCACCAATAAAATGGGATATAATATGAGCAAGCAGATTCTTGGAAAAGAACGAATGACTACCGATAATTTCTTATAAAGTGTTGTCGATGTTGTTCTAATTGCATGATTTTGATTAGCCAAAACCCACAAAAGTGCTCTTTGACTTATTGAAACCTCCATAAATAGGCAGGTTGTCGTATGACCGCAGAAAAAGTATCATTAGACATCGACATTTATTTAGAAGTATTTTTTGTACCTTTGCATTCGAAATCCCATTGTGTACAAAGACATTTTAGTCTGTGTTAAGATGGGTTTTAATTGTACCTTTATGGAATTGAAATTCAGACAGAATATGTCTATCGGTCTTGCACCTGGGTTTTAATTGTACCTTTATGGAATTGAAATACGATAAAGGCGATGAGAAGCATCTTCCACGGATGTTTTAATTGTACCTTTATGGAATTGAAATCATTAATTACTTTAGAGTCTTGGAAAAAGTCTTGAAAAGTTTTAATTGTACCTTTATGGAATTGAAATATGGAACGCAAGCGGAAAAGCAGCCATCTCTACCCCGTTTTAATTGTACCTTTATGGAATTGAAATCCAATGACAGAGCCGAGACCACCAACAATGGCGGGTTTTAATTGTACCTTTATGGAATTGAAATTACTGTGGAGATGGAAGCATACCTGTGAACAAATGTTTTAATTGTACCTTTATGGAATTGAAATCGTTTCTATATCGCAAGCCCGACTTCTCTCGACCGTTTTAATTGTACCTTTATGGAATTGAAATTCCATATATGCCAAACTTCTCATCAAGTCTCTTCAGTTTTAATTGTACCTTTATGGAATTGAAATACAGAATATCAAGATGGTAATGATGATGTTTATCCGTTTTAATTGTACCTTTATGGAATTGAAATATCGCACACCCTGCCTTCTTTCGCTTTCATATTTGGGTTTTAATTGTACCTTTATGGAATTGAAATATCCAAATTAAAGTCGGGATATATAGCATTAATTCGTTTTAATTGTACCTTTATGGAATTGAAATTTGCATCTGCTTGGGCTTGTTAAGCGTGTGTATAGTTTTAATTGTACCTTTATGGAATTGAAATAAAGCTGGAGATACATTCGTTTTATATAATTGGGATGGTTTTAATTGTACCTTTATGGAATTGAAATACGAGCAAAAGAAGCATCTCGTTTGGGGCAACGTAAGTTTTAATTGTACCTTTATGGAATTGAAATTTAAGAAAGACATCATCTAAGTTATTCTTATATTGTTTTAATTGTACCTTTATGGAATTGAAATACAGGAAGAATTAATTGTGTTTATTTCCATCAGCCGTTTTAATTGTACCTTTATGGAATTGAAATAAGAGAACACAATCCTCGCTTGAATTGCCTAACTAGTTTTAATTGTACCTTTATGTAATTGAAATATATCAGAGAGAGCCTTGTTAGGCAATATCTTTGGTTTTAATTGTACCTTTATGGAATTGAAATAGCAAAGCAGCTCCACATCAGAGCCGCTCCGATTACGTTTTAATTGTACCTTTATGGAATTGAAATGTTGTCTCGTTCCATTGTATACCACCCAGGAATCCAAGTTTTAATTGTACCTTTATGGAATTGAAATATATAACGTTGAAATGTATCACCTACTTTAACCGCGTTTTAATTGTACCTTTATGGAATTGAAATTTACGTTGCCCCAAACGAGATGCTTCTTTTGCTCGTGTTTTAATTGTACCTTTATGGAATTGAAATCTACATATCAACAATTGCTTTTTCCTTTAAGCAAAGGTTTTAATTGTACCTTTATGGAATTGAAATCTCGCTATCAGCAGGCTTTGCAGAAGTTGCAGTAAGTTTTAATTGTACCTTTATGGAATTGAAATTGCGAAGTCAGAGTTCACAAGCAAGTTTCGTCTGGTTTTAATTGTACCTTTATGGAATTGAAATTTGAGCCGACTCCCACATTAATAAAAAGGACTGAGTTTTAATTGTACCTTTATGGAATTGAAATTGTGGCATGGCGACAAGGTTTTATACGCTTGAGAGTTTTAATTGTACCTTTATGGAATTGAAATATAGATATATGCTATGACGAATCGGAATGGACTTAAAGTTTTAATTGTACCTTTATGGAATTGAAATAAATCGTGGCTTTGGTAAATGCCATTTTGTGCCAGTTTTAATTGTACCTTTATGGAATTGAAATCTTGATAAAGCTATAAAAGAAATTAACGAAACAAGTTTTAATTGTACCTTTATGGAATTGAAATACTATAATTTGAATCGGGTACGTACCATCTTTCAAGTTTTAATTGTACCTTTATGGAATTGAAATATGGTATAAGTAACTAACTAAGTAATTTTAATAAAGTTTTAATTGTACCTTTATGGAATTGAAATTGTCGCAAATAATCGGTTGCTGAGGGTCGTAGCTAGTTTTAATTGTACCTTTATGGAATTGAAATTGCGGAGACACGATGATGCCGTTTTGCGAGGGGCGTTTTAATTGTACCTTTATGGAATTGAAATAGACATATCAAAACGGGGCAAAGTTAGTAATCGTTCAGTTTTAATTGTACCTTTATGGAATTGAAATCAGCGTTGCCTTTCATCTCTCTTGCATTGCAAAGAGTTTTAATTGTACCTTTATGGAATTGAAATTGAACTGCACCTCGCTTTTGATAATGCCCTGTTTGTTTTAATTGTACCTTTATGGAATTGAAATTATAGAAGCAGTGTCCCTTTTCGAGCGGCTGGCGGGTTTTAATTGTACCTTTATGGAATTGAAATCGAAACAGATCCGGCGAGTAAGCAGCTTTGTAACGTTTTAATTGTACCTTTATGGAATTGAAATCACCTACGGCGGCGGGCTACTACGGCAGTCTTCAGGGTTTTAATTGTACCTTTATGGAATTGAAATGCAGCATGAGCGAAACAGACATCGACACGGCTCAGTTTTAATTGTACCTTTATGGAATTGAAATTGAAGACATCGTGGTAACACTTGACCTGCCTGTACTCACGTTTTAATTGTACCTTTATGGAATTGAAATTAGACAAGCGCATACTTTGGGCGAAACTGGAGCCGTTTTAATTGTACCTTTATGGAATTGAAATCTCTGAAAGATGAAGCTTCTTTAGCAATGTACATGTTTTAATTGTACCTTTATGGAATTGAAATGGCAAAGATACGCTATTATAACCGTACATGGGAAGTTTTAATTGTACCTTTATGGAATTGAAATGGGCTTTTATTTCAAGCTGCCTACGCTCTACCAATGTTTTAATTGTACCTTTATGGAATTGAAATTCTGGTACATCTGCGGCATATAGAGCGACGTAAGGTTTTAATTGTACCTTTATGGAATTGAAATTACCTTGCTTGCTACAGCTTGGCACAACGTTAGAGTTTTAATTGTACCTTTATGGAATTGAAATTGCCTATGGTGGTACCGAATGGCAATACATTCCGGTTTTAATTGTACCTTTATGGAATTGAAATTCGCAGAACTCGAAACGCTTCCGCTGATAGTCGGGGGTTTTAATTGTACCTTTATGGAATTGAAATTGTGTTTGCTGATTTCAGAGGCACAACTTTGTCAGTTTTAATTGTACCTTTATGGAATTGAAATTGGCATATCTACTACCACGCAACTACAAACTTACGTTTTAATTGTACCTTTATGGAATTGAAATTAATACAGTGCTCATGAAATGTGCAGGCGAGAAGGTTTTAATTGTACCTTTATGGAATTGAAATTCGACAATACAAGTTGCAGAGATATGGGCAAGACGGTTTTAATTGTACCTTTATGGAATTGAAATTTACACAGGTAGCTTGGATGCTAACGGCAACAAGATGTTTTAATTGTACCTTTATGGAATTGAAATTAAATAAAAATTTCGTTTGCACAAATGGAAATATGTTTTAATTGTACCTTTATGGAATTTAAATTAAGAAGTAAAGTCCTGTCGAGCAAAACCAATGTGTTTTAATTGTACCTTTATGGAATTGAAATTCGCAAATACTGAACATTTCCCTGTATTGAGGTGGTTTTAATTGTACCTTTATGGAATTGAAATGCTGTTCCAGATGTTCCTCTAAGAGGTCGTACCGGTTTTAATTGTACCTTTATGGAATTGAAATTTAAAAATTAAGCCGTATGAAAAAAGTAATGAAGGTTTTAATTGTACCTTTATGGAATTGAAATTATGCAGACTCTCCACGGAAGTCGAAGCCTCGGAGTTTTAATTGTACCTTTATGGATTGAAATAGCAGTAAAGAGCACGACACGGCATGCTCCATTAAGTTTTAATTGTACCTTTATGGAATTGAAATAAGGCTTTAGCCAACAGACATGCAGAAGCTACAGTTTTTAATTGTACCTTTATGGAATTGAAATTTTTGCGTCGCGCTCGGCTTCGCGCTGCTCGGCTGTTTTAATTGTACCTTTATGGAATTGAAATTGTTAACAACCTTAGATTAAATCTTAATCAAGGTGTTTTAATTGTACCTTTATGGAATTGAAATTCTTGCTGTAAGCTGTTACAGCTGTTGCCATTAAGTTTTAATTGTACCTTTATGGAATTGAAATTAATGAGTTGCAGCGAAGATAAAGACAAAAAGATTGTTTTAATTGTACCTTTATGGAATTGAAATCTACTATTGTCAACATACCAGATTAACACCTGCCGTTTTAATTGTACCTTTATGGAATTGAAATCAACGATTATCTCTCCTGAAAAGGTTATGCACAAGTTTTAATTGTACCTTTATGGAATTGAAATCACCGCTGTTTTACATCTCTCGGCTTTCACAAGTGTTTTAATTGTACCTTTATGGAATTGAAATTGGTGTTCAGTTCGGTAACGTTTTCATCTTGCAGTAGTTTTAATTGTACCTTTATGGAATTGAAATTGGTCGTTACGATAGTAATCAGCATAAATTTTCTGTTTTAATTGTACCTTTATGGAATTGAAATTGCGTGACGCGTTCCAGTACCAGGGTCGCCATTTGTTCTAATTGTACCTTTATGGAATTGAAGTACAGAAATGGTATCTATTATCAGTTGATTATCAGTGTTATACACCATAAATGGTTGAAACGACTCCCTTGAAGGGCGTGATTACATGTCATACCCTTTTGTTCTAAAAAGCATTTTGTGTAGTTTACGATGCTACGTTTTGCTGTTTTTTTTGCTTGATAAACGCAGTTTTTCTATTGTTTACGCTGTATTTTGAGATAAAAACGCTATTTTTGCGGTGTAAAATATGATACCAATAACAAAAAAAAGCACCCTCATATGATATTTGAACGTAAGAAATACTTGGATGAACTTATCGCAGGACGTGGAAACGGTCATACAGAAACAAATTGGGGCTGGATGTTTGTGTAGAAGTGATACGCTCCTATCTGAGAAAGCCAAACCGAAATCTCACTCGTTTGCAAGATTATGCCAAACGCCTCAGAGTATTCAATGCATTGAAGAATTATCTTGAAATAGCAATAAAATAAAATGAGAAGTATGAAATATCAAAAATTGAGAACGTTGTTTCTTTGGTTGCTCTTAGTCGTTTCTTTATCGTCTAATGGGCAAAACGCTGTACCACCTGCAATTCAAACACTAAAGAAAGCAGGAATGACAGTGTTTCCTCTTGGAGAAGGCAAGTGGCAAACTACAGTTAATGGGAAAGTAAGGGTGTTTAATGATGATGCTTCAGTTTTTGGCGAATTTACAAGTGTTTCATCTTTCAATCAACACAGAATGATTGTAACAAAAGGGGTAATAACGATAGAGGGAACGAAACCTACTGAGCTTATTGTTGGTTGGGTTCGAGAGAATGACACCAAATTTTCACCATATCTTCCTGTAAAAAAGAGAATCAACTTCGGGAGTAAAGGCTTTAGTACATTATCTGATTGGGACATTCTAGATGAAGAAGGAAAATCTATACTTAAGTTTCCAATTGATGGTGCAACAATTTTTGACGAAGGGCTTTGCGCTGTTAAGGTTAATGGAAAATATGGATTCATTGATTTAAATGGCAATATGGTGTGTAAACCTAAATTTGACTATGCTTACAAATTCTTTGGCAACTATGGAGTGATAGAGGACAAGTATCAAAATCATGTAGGAATAATAAACAAGGAATTTGAAATTTTATTGCCTGTTAGTAAAGAATTTATAAGTGTAAGATTCTTCGTTAAAGAACATAAGGGATGTAAAGGATTGTCTTTAGGAACAAAAGGGGATGTTTTTTATGAAGTAGAGCATTTAGTCAAATGTTATTTTTCAAATGAAAGAAACCTCAAGAAGGCATTAAAAGAATACGATAAGACATACAGAACAACATCTCGTTAATCAGCATATAGCAGTTCTTTCGTAATTTGATGTTCGCCCAACATCAAATTACGAAAGAACTTTGCAAGGAATGACTTGTTGGGGTCTATACCCATTGAAGGGGCACCGTGACGCGATCACATTTTGCATTGATGGTGTATTTATTTAAATGCGGTCTTCTTTTTGCAAATCATTATATACTTTTCTTGCGTCCTCAATCGTTATCAAATCAGCATTATGCATTTTGTTCTTTACGTCAACATTTTTACCAAAATGTATGAACTTTATTTGTGACTATAATCATAAGTAGTCAACTATAAATATGATTAAAAATTAAGTAGGTTAACGTGAATTATAAATAAGTAATAACTGAGTCAACTCGTAGTATAAATAAAGCTTAAAGTGGTCAACTAAAATCGTTAAACTACAAATGTCTCAAAAACGCAACAGGCTTCGATGCCAAACGAAGTAGGCTTTGTTGGCGAATGAAGCAGGCTTCATTGGGGATTGAAGCCTGCTTCATTTTTTAGGGATTTATGAGCTAAAATAGATATTCTAAAGAATAGGAGGAAGTATCAACTAAAATATACCTTTCTCATTGCTAACAATTGACATTTCCCCATGTTGCTTTCTATTATTCCCCTTCGCCTACTTGTGGTACAATCTTGTTTTTGCTGCTCGAATCGTTTCATTAAACCTGGAACTATCCAAGAAGTAAGAAGAATATGTAAGCCAGAAAGGATTACCTGTCATATCTGCTGTTATTTGCATCACCGCACATCTGATAGCAATTTCTATCTTTTCAATTTCATTGAACAATAGTAGGCGTAGCTTCTTGTCAAAGCGATAAAGCATCATCTCCCTCCCGAAAGCGATATCTGCCAGCCTATATTCCAAGCGGAGAGGCATTTCTGCCAGCACAAGCTTAGTCCTAACTCGGTCCCAGCTCAGTTCACGCCAGCTTTTAACCAACGTCTATTTGATGTAAAAAGTGAAACCATAGGCATTGCCGTCCACGGAAACGTCAACAACCACACTCCCTTTCTTCAGCGTTGCCCACTTGCCATCGACCTCCGCAGTTTTGAAATGGAACTTGTTCCTTAGTTCCGATTTTATGTAGTTATAGGCACGTTTGTTGTAGACACGAATCGAGACTCTTGATTTACCTGAATTTGGACAGCGATGCGTTCTTGAAGTTCTTCTACGTGGGATATGATGACGACATGATGACCAGACTTGGAGGGAAGAGTGAAGAGAAAAGAGGGGAGATACTAAATATTTTTAACGATATTTATAGAAAAAGTGGCAGAAAGTTGGTGGATTGGAAATAAAGGTGTATATTTGCAATTATAAAATAATAATAGGTGTGGCAGATGGCTGCCCATCGAAGTAAAACAGTAACAGATAATTATGCTGGAATTCAAAAACGTAGGAATATGGTGCGTTACCGACGACCCGCTGTCGTTTGTGGTGAAGCCCGGAGAGATACTCGCCGTGAGGGGAGGAAAGGGTAGTGGAAAAACTACCTTGGTGAACGTTGTGCTTGGCAGATGGCCTGTGAAGAAGGGCTATGTGACTATAGACGGCGAACAGGTGACTGTGGGCTCTGCGCCATATTTCAGACGTGGCATAGGATATGTGCCACAGGATATAGATTTCCCATTGCAAACGGTGGGCGACTTGGTGAGCGCGATGATAGAGATATCGGCTGCCAGGGGTAAGGCTTGTGTAAAGCAAAATGTGGTGAACGAGATGGCTGCGCTGAATATCGGCGAGGGCTTCTTGGACACCAGTATGGCTGATGCCAATAAGGTGGTGCTGAAGCTCACGATGGTGGCGATGTGTGCTGCCTTGGGCGGAGGACTGCTCGTGGTGGATGAGCCTGTGGAGGAGCGCGACGAGAGAGTGTCGAAGGCTCTGAGGATGATGGCCGACAGGGGCTGGGCTGTTGTGGTGACAGAGAAGGGCGACTTCCTGGACTATGACAGAGTGGTAGACTTGTAGCCTTATCCTTGAAGGCTGTTGGACGATAATGGTCTAAGTTTTTTTTCTTTTAGGATATGATAAACGTGTCGATATTAGGGTGCGTGCTGGGGCTTTTGTTGCTGGCTGTGCCGTTTTACGTGATGTTTAAATATAGGCTCAGGATAATGGATGTTGTCCTGGCGTCGCTGGTCAGGATGGTGTTGACCATGGGTGTGGTAGGCGGAATGGTGTATGCTGCCATTGCCTACGACAAGTTGTGGCTGAACATAGTGCTGACGGTGATGATGATAGTGGCTGGCGCTGTGCTGGCTGTGCGTCGTTCAAGGCTGAATATGAGGAGGCTGATGGTGCCTATGCTGGCAGGTATGTCGGTGGCTACGCTGGTGGTGGCGGCATACGTGCAGTATTTGGTGGTGGGCGTAGAGAGTCCGCTATCGGCAAAGATGCTGTTGCCTGTGGCAGGAATGCTGGTGGCAGGTGTGATGACATCGAATGCCAAGGCGCTGCATGCCTACTATGTGGGGTTGGCAAACCATAGTCAGCTCTACGACTATCTGGTTGGCAATGGTGCTACACACAGGCAGGCTGTGAACTATTTTGTGCGCAGAGCGTTGGAAGCCAATATGGTGCCGCATGCGAGATATATGGCGTATACGGTGGTGACGGTGGCGCCTGCCATGGCGTGGGCTATGGTGATGAGCGGCGCTGGCGTGGTGGCAGCAGGCGTGGTGACGGTGATGATGGCGGTGGCTGCGATGGCGGCATCGGTATTGTCGCTGATGGTAGCGCTGATGGTAGGCCGCAAATATTGCTTCGACGACTATATGGCGCTGAAGAAGGATGTGGCTAAATAACTCAACTTTTGCAAATGCGCTCAGTAATATAATAACAACGTGATACCAACAAAGCTGATAGCTGAACAGAAGTTTGCGGAGTTTAATGCCCTGATTTTCCAGGGCAAGCTGCCGCAGATACCGATATATATGAGTAATGCCAAGGGATTCCTTGGCAAATTTGTTTTTAGGCGTAAGCGAAGTTGGCTGATGGGCGAGAGGATTAGCGATATGCACCTCAGAATAAACACTCGCTACGATATGAGCGAACGAGAACTGGAGGACACCATCATCCACGAGATGATACATTATTATATCGCGTACAATAATATAAAGGACACCTCGGCACATGGCAGGGTGTTTAGGCAGATGATGGCTGAAATCAACGAGCAATATGGACGCGAGATTACGATTAGCCACAGAAAATCGGACGAACCGCTGGTAGACACGGCACAGAACAGGAAGAAATGGCACGTGGTGGCGGTGGTGGACTTCAACGACGGCAGACGCGGAGTGAAAGTGCTGCCAAAGGTGGCGCAGAGCATAGCGTGGTATAAGCAAAATGTGGAACGGGCGCCAGGGGTGAAGGAGGTGAAGCTGGTGTGGAGTCTCGACGTGATGTTTAATAAGTTTCCGGTATCGAAGAGCCTGAAAGTGCATATCGTAGACCGACAGGCGCTGGAAGAAGCGCTAAAAGAGAGTGTAGCTCTTAAAAAACTTTAATTGTTTGAGGACGAAAGGCGAAAATACGTGATATTTTTGTATTTTTGCATCCTAAAACGTATTTCGACGTGAAAATAACAGAAGTGGTAAGTGCCCTTGAGAGATTCGCGCCTCTGCCTCTGCAAGCTGACTACGATAATGCCGGCATGCAGATTGGATTGACAGAAGCGGAAGTGTCAGGGGCTTTATTGTGTCTTGACGTCAACGAGCAAATCGTAGACGAGGCTATCCAGAAGGGCTGCAATCTTATTGTGGCTCATCACCCGTTAATATTCAGAAAACTGCGTCGCATCACAGGCGAAGACTATGTGCAACGCGTTGTGATGAAGGCTATTAAGAACGATATAGCCATCGTTGCTATGCACACCAACTTGGATAGTGCCAAGGGAGGCGTGAACTACAAGATAGCTGAGAAAATGGGGCTCAAGGAGCTGGAATGGATGGGCTCGCAGCAGAATGTGGGCGGAATAGACGGTGGCGAAGGCGTTGTAGGAACGCTGAGCGAGGCTATGGCTGCCGACGACTTTGTGCTGATGCTGAAAAAGGTGTTTGGCGTGGAGTGTGTGATGGCTAACGAGCTGATAAGAAGAAAGATAAGCCGTGTGGCGCTATGTGGCGGTGCGGGCGACTTCTTGTTGCAGGATGCTATCAACGCCAGGGCTGACGCTTTTGTGACGGGCGAAATGCACTATCATCAGTATTTCGGCCACGAGCAGGAGATACAGATTGCCGTGATCGGACATTATCAGAGCGAGCAGTTTACGATAGAACTACTGAAAGAAATCATCGAAAGAGACTGCCCTGGAGTGAAATGCACGATGACGGAGACAAATACAAACCCGATAATTTATCTATAAACAACGATATTATGGCAAAGAAAGAAATTTTGGAATTGACAGAGGAAGAGAAGTTGAAAACTCTCTATGAACTGCAAACCACATTGTCGGCTATCGACGAAAAGCGTGCGCTAAGAGGTGAGTTGCCTCTTGAGGTGCAGGACTTGGAAGACGAAATCGTAGGTCTGAACACTCGTATGGAGAAGATCGAGAACGAAATCAACGAATTCCAGTATGCTGTGTCGCAGAAGAAGTCTGAGATTGAGCAGGCTCAGGCAAGTGTGGAGCGCTATCAGAAGCAGCTCGACGAGGTGAAGAACAACCGCGAGTATGACACCCTGACTAAGGAGATAGAATTCCAGAACTTGGAGATTGAACTTTGCAAGAAGAAGATAAAGGATGCTGTGATTAAGATCGACGAGCGTCATCGCGACCTTAAGCATGCTCAGGAGCTGTTGGCAGACCGCAACGTGGCTTTGAAGCAGAAGAAGGGCGAGCTCGACGAGATTATGCAGGAAACTCGCGAAGAGGAAGAGGCTCTGAAGGCTAAGGCAAGCGAACTCGAGGACAAAATCGATGAGCGCCTGTTGGCAAGTTTCAAGCGTATCAGAAAGAATGCCCGCAATGGTTTGGGTATCGTATATGTGCAGCGTGATGCTTGTGGCGGTTGCTTCAACAAGATTCCACCTCAGCGTCAGCTCGATATCAAGATGCACAAGAAGATTATCGTTTGCGAATACTGCGGACGTATCCTCATCGACCCAGAGTTGGCAGGCGTTCAGACTGCTGTGGTAGAGGAAAAGCCAAAGCGTAAGCGTGCAATCAGAAAGACTAAGAAAGAAGAGGAATAAAGAAAAGAGAAGAGTGAAGAACGAAGAGTGAAGAATCCAAATGCTTAATTGTTTGTAATAAAGCTAATGGATTCTTCACTCTTTGTTTTTTTTATATTCTATTTGATTCTTCACTCTTCACTCTTCCCTCTTCCCTTTCTATATCCCTCTTGCCTTAAAGATTTTCTCTTTGGCATCGTTGATTTCCTTGAACTTGCGTTCGGCAGCCCTTTTGACATCGTCGCCAAGGGTGGCTACACGGTCGGGATGATGCTGGAGAGCAAGCTTGCGGTAGGCAGCCTTGACCTCTTGGTCGGTGGCTGAAGGAGAAACACCAAGCACCTTGTAGGCAGCTTCGAGATCGTTGGCACCAGCATCGAGATTGAGCATGGAGTCGAGGTCGGAGAGCGAAAGACCAAGGGCAAGGGTGATATCCTTGAGTGCCAGGACTTCGGCAGGATGCACGTTGCCATCAGCTTTGGCGATGATGACGAGGAAGTTGAGGAGCTGCAGACGAGCAGCATAGTCGAGATTTTGCGCCATTTGGCGTGCTGCGCTATCTATGACGCCACGATATTGCAGAGAGCCCATCTCCTTTTGTTTTTCGAAGAGCTTGAGCAGTATCTGTTCGCCATCGTGGACGGCAGCCTCGCCGAAGTTGGTGCGCAAGAACTGGCGAACAAACTCCATCTCGGAGTGCATCACCTTGCCGTCGACCTTGATGATGCAAGATGCCAACACCAAGAGCGAGAAGCGGAACGAATTGCGCTGACCCTCGTAGACCTGCTGCTGATGTGCACGATATTGCTGCTGTTGCGAGGCGTTGTGGTCATAGCTGCCATCGCCATCGAAGGTGTTGTTGGTGTAGGGCTGGTTTACGGAGTCTACACCCTTATCAAATAAGGCACCCAACGCAAAACCTGCGAGAGCGCCAAGCGGACCACCCGACATGAAGCCGAGTACGCCGCCAAGCCATTTTCCAAATGCCATGTTTGTTGTTTTCTTTTTCTTTATGGTTATTAAATGGTTGTTGCGAGAGTTGTTAGTCTACATAATCGACTTTCACTACTATCACCCTGATATTCTCGTCGGGACACTCAGGAGTTTTGAGGTCGTTGTTGATTTTGGCGATGTGCCAGTCGCGAGGGAAGAAGAGGAAGAACTCCTTAGGGTTTGAGAGATAGAAGCGAGCCTTGGAAGCATCGTAGTCGTAGTGGATAACGTCGGGACGATATTTGCTGTTAGGCTTGCTGGTGTAGTGGTCGATGATGCCGAATTTCTCTACACCCTTGACAACGAACTGGAAGTCGATTTTGTGGTTGTGGCTCTCGCTGCGCTTCGTTTCGAGCGGACCGTTGTGGTCGTCTTCAACGCTTGCCACGAGATTGCTGCCCTTGATAGGGTGTTTGCCCTTGGAGAGTGCCAGAAGGTCGGTTTTGGCGAGCCATTTGAATAGCGCCTGCCATTGCTGCGGATTCTTATGGTATTGCTGATAGAAGTCGACGGCATTGACAGAGAAATGAGGTGATGCACCATTGTAGCCACCACGCCATTCGCCACTCTTCACCCATTCTGTGGCCTTGGCTACGAGAGCCTTGTCGGCATAGTATTGTGTGTAGTAGCCCTGGGCAAATGACGATAAGCCCATGGTGAGGGCAAAGGCGACGGTAAGTAATGTCTTTTTCATTGTTGTTGTAGGTTTTTATGTTTTTATGATTTGTTATTTGGCGTATATCTTGGTTTTATACCTTAATATATATTACTGCAAAAGTAGGGAAATTAGAGTATAGGGCAAAATTATTTCTGCAAAACTTTGAGAAACGCTGCAAAATAGCGATATTTGCAGGAACTTTGGGTAAGCCTGCATGAGCTCTAAGCCAAAAGAATAAACACTAACTGAACTTTCGCATGTGATTCAAGTACGGGCTGAAGGCCCAAAAGCTCCTATCCCAGGGCATCGCCCTGGGTATGATGGCAATCAGCAAGACGCCCTGTAAGGGCAAAAGCCTTATGTTTTGCCTGGAGTTTTTAAAGCTTTTGCCCTTACAGGGCGACAGGTTTGCGTCCGTAATTACCCAGGGCGATGCCCTGGACTAGGGGCTTCTGCCCTTTCAGGGCGTGTGGAGCTTACATGCGAAACTTGAGACACTAATAAACATTAAACACTAAACATTAAACATTAAGAAATGGTATACAGAATAGGAAAGGAGCTGGCATTTCCTGATCCGCGATATGGCGACGACGACGGACTGATAGCCGTGGGCGGCGACTTGTCGGTGGACAGATTGCTGCTGGCATATAGCAACGGAATATTCCCCTGGTATTCGTTTCGCGACAGACCAGAGATAATGTGGTATTGTCCGATGCAGAGGTTTGTGATATTCCCTTCGGAGATTCATATTTCGCACTCTATGCGCAATTTGCTCAACAAGGGCAAATATAGCGTGGGCATGAACGAGGCTTTCGATAGGGTGATAGGAGAGTGCTCGAGGTTGAGATACAACGAAGAGGGAGCATGGCTGGGCGAGGATATGATGGCGGCATATAAGGAGCTGCATCGCCAGGGATTTGCTGCCAGCGTGGAAGTGTGGGACGACGACAACAATCTGGTGGGCGGACTGTATGGTGTGACCATCGGGCGCTGCTTCTTTGGCGAGAGCATGTTTTCGCTGGTGCCAAGTGCAAGCAAACTGGCGCTGATATTTCTTGCAGAATTTATGGATAAGAATGGTGGAAGAATTATAGACTGCCAGTTTGAAACTCCTCATCTGAAATCTATGGGCGGAAGGTTTATAGATTATGAGGAGTATATGAAGAATTTAAGTGAAGAGTGAAGAGGGAAGAGTGAAGAATTTAAGTGAAGAGTGAAGAGGAAAGAGTGAAGAATTTAAGTGAAGAGTGAAGAGGGAAGAGTGAAGAGTTTAAGTGAAGAGTGAAGAGTGAAGAGTGAAGAATTTAAGTGAAGAGTGAAGAGGGAAGAGTGAAGAATTTAAATGAAGAGTGAAGAGGAAAGAGTGAAGAATTTAAGTGAAGAGGGAAGAGTGAAGAATTTAAGTGAAGAGTGAAGAGGGGGAGCATTCTGGGGAGATTGCTTTTTTGTCAAAGTTTATCGTAAGTTGGGATATCTTTGAGGAATAAATATTTTTTGTTTTCATAATCCATCTTGCAGCAATAGTGTTGCAGACCATTGCTGACGATGAGATAGTCGACATGCAAGAGCATGTTGTAGACCGTGATCTGGTCGAAAACCTTTTGGGTAATCTTGATATGCGGCGCCTTGTACTCAATGATCATTCTTGGAGCGAGGTTGCTATGGTAGAGCACGCTGTCGGCACGCAACGTTTTGTTGCCCACGGCGAGCTTTACCTCGTTTGCCATTAGCGATTGAGGATAGCCAAGATGGTCGGTGAGCAAATGCACGAAGTGCTGGCGCACCCACTCCTCAGGAGTTAGCGCGATGAATTTTTGGCGCAGGATATCCCAGATGGTGGGCTTTTCTGCCGATCCCGACAATTTTATTTCGAATGATGGTAGGTTTAATGGAATCATTTTAGTATTTTTGCATCATATTGCATCATTGTGCAACATATTGTAACGACGATGCAAAGATACAACAAACGATTTGATTAACTACATAATAATGGCGGAAAAGAAAAAATCAATGGGCTTCGACGAAATAATGCGCAACCTTAAGGCTGGCAACTTTTCACCTATTTATATATTAATGGGCAACGAGGCTTACTATATAGACAAGATCGCTGACTATATAGCAGAAAATGCGCTGGCACCAGAAGAGCGCGACTTCAATCAAGAGATTGTTTTTGGTGCCGACACCACGGCAACGCAAATTGTGGATATGGCAAAAGGCTATCCGATGATGGCTCCACGAAGAGTTATCATAGTAAAAGAGGCTCAGGTATTGAAGAATTTGGAGCCGATAGAAAAATATCTCGCAAATCCGTCAGCCACATCGCTGATTGTGCTGTGCCATAAAAATGGTACCATAGATGCAAGAAAGAAAATCATCGCTAAGGCTCAGGCGGTGGGAGTGGTGTTTGAAAGCAAAAAGCTGAAAGACTATCAGCTGCCATCTTTCATCGATGGATATCTGAAAACTCGAAAGGCTGCCATCGAGAACAAAGCGGTGATGATGATAGCCGAGGCGGTGGGAGCTGACTTGAGTCGTCTGACTTCGGAGCTTGAGAAGATTCTGATTTCGCTACCCGACAACGATAGGAGAGTGACGCCTGAAGTGGTGGAGGAGCAGATAGGAGTGAGCAAAGATTTTAATAGCTTCGAGCTTAGAGATGCCATCGTGAACAGGGATGTTTATAAGGCAAATCTTATCATCAAATATTTTGACAGCAATCCTAAGGCTGGTTCCCTCTTCTCAATTCTCCCGTTGCTCTTTAATTATTTCCAAAATCTGATGTTGGCATATTATGCGCCAGATAAACGCAACGAAAATAGCGTGGCAGAGCATCTGAATTTGAAATCTGTATGGGGTGTTAAGGACTATATGACGGGCATGAGAAACTACTCAGGATTGAAGACTCTACAGATAATTTCCAAGATTAGAGAGACAGATGCCAAAAGTAAGGGTATAGATAACCCAAATACGCCTGCAGGAGAGCTGATGAAAGAGCTAATCTTCTTCATTTTGCATTGAAAATTGAGCCAAAAACATACTTTTTAGACTTAGAACAAGCGTCCCGCTGGGACGCTTTTTTTTGCCCTAACTCTCTGTAAACAAGCGTAGTGGGGCGGAATTAAGTGCGCTGAGAATCGCGTATTTCGTTTCGTTTGGATGGTTGGGCGAGAATATTTCGGTGGCGTTAAAAATGCCATTTTTCGCTTCTTGGAGATTTAGAGTTCACTTTTATTAGTATTTAATAATCTAAAGTTTAGTTTTGTGTATAGCGTTTAAGATTTAATATTGTAAGTATTGAAATGTAGATAACTAAATTGCATATACCGTATATTATAGAACTAAATACAATGATTTAAATGTAGATATTTAGATGCTAAAAGTAAGACGTATAAATATACGTACATACTTTAAGCGATGCAACATGCAGAAAAAGAGCGAGTTATGTTTTGTAAAGGTAGTTTGGTAGGCTTAAAAATGTGGCTTTTACATGCTAAAACTGCATATACACCATTTATACATATATTTAGGCTATAACAAGCCATTAAAACCCAGTAAATTGCATTAAAAACCCCAATATTTAGTAGAATATAATTTTAGGCTCTAAATTTAGATACATATATTTAAACCTATATCTTAGTATAATCTAAATACGATATTCAAAACTCTAAATTATAAAATCTAAATATTACAAAACAAAAAAACGTTCACAAATGTTGTTTATATAAAATATTTGCTTTAACTTTGTAAACCGTAAGGAAATCATAAAAAATACCCTATTTTTAGGGCCTATCATAACAAAAACGCAATATGAAAGACAGAATTAGGAAGATCATGGAGAGCCAGCATATGACCCAACAAGTGTTCGCTTCGTTCATCGGAGTGTCGCCTGGAACATTGAGCAGCATCTTCACCGGACGTACTAACCCCACCCTCAACATAGTGGAATCTATAAAATCAAAAATTCCATCACTTTCTACCGACTGGCTGATGTTTGGTAAGGGGCAAATGTATCTCGATATTTCAGCCTCAGAGGATGGTGCTAACGGTCCGAAACTCAGCGAAGATGGGCAGCCTATGCTCGATTTTTCAGGTGCTAATAATTCTGCTCCTATTTCTGGTTCCTCTTCTACCCCACAAAATGAAGGCGGACTGTTTCAAGGAAGACAGGGTGTTTATGGTACACCAAATAATTATCCGCAAGCAGCTATCAAAATATCTGACAAACATGAGAGGAAAATTACTGAGATTCGCATCTTCTATGATGACCAAACTTGGGAAACTTTTGTGCCTAAGAAGTAGATGGAGTGATGGCGATTTTTTGCTCTTGGGATGAAGATATAAGAGATGATTTTTATCCTTGGAAGAGATATATAAAGAATGATTTTTATCCCGGATTTGATATATAAAGAATGAGGCAACGATGGGTGTATAGCCTGCTCGCTGCCTCATTTTTGATATATGAAAGATGGGCGAAGGTGGCTGCGGGCTCTTGATGGGGATTGGAGCGAAGTCGTAAAAACGACTTCGAACAAGGACGGAAGATATATATAAAGATGATGGATATCATATAGCGAAATAAATAAAATGAGAGGATTTCTTTGCCATTGCGCTCGTTTGCATTAACTTTGCAGAAGTTAAGCTGCACTCGGCAATTTGAAAGCAAGCTTTCATTGCGCTCGTTTGCATTAACTTTGCAAAAGAAATAAGGAGGATAATACCATAAATGGGATTATACCATAAATGGGATTATACCATAAATGGGATTATACAATAAAGGAGGATTATACTATATTGAAGGATTAAACACCATATTATATTTATATATATGAAGAAATATTGTTTGGACCTCACGGTCAATAGCGTCGAGAGAGTTAGTCCGAAGCATGTTTTGCTTAAGCTATCGTGCAAGGATGGACTGCCAGAGATGCTTCCAGGACAGTTTGTGGAAGTTAGAGTTGACGATTCGCCAACAACATTCTTGCGCCGTCCGATATCTATAAACTACGTGGATGAAGCCAAAGGAGAACTGTGGTTGCTGGTGGCAACTATTGGTGATGGCACACGAAGATTGGGCAAGCTCGTGGCTGGCGACAACTTGAATTGCGTGTTGCCACTCGGTAATGGTTTCACCATGCCTAAGGATAGTAAAGCAAAGGTTTTGCTCGTAGGTGGAGGTGTAGGAGTGGCTCCGCTACTTTATTTCGGTAAGAAGATAAAGGAAGCAGGCGGAGAGCCAACATTCTTGCTTGGAGCACGTACAGCAGCCGACTTGCTGGAGCTGGAAGAGTTTCGCGCCATTGGTCGTGTGCTCGTTACTACCGAGGATGGCAGCATGGGCGAGAAAGGTTTTGTGACCAATCATTCAGCCCTGGAGACAGAGAAGTTTGACCAGATTTCCACCTGTGGCCCTAAGCCAATGATGGTTTCTGTGGCACGCTATGCAAAGAGCCATGATATCGATTGCGAAGTATCGTTGGAGAATATGATGGCATGCGGCGTTGGAGCCTGTCTATGCTGTGTAGAGAACACTATAGAAGGCAATGTGTGTGTATGTAAAGAAGGTCCGGTGTTAAATATTAAGAAACTAAAATGGCAGCTTTAAGTGTAAAAATTGCTTCATTAGAGATGAAGAACCCCGTGATGACCGCATCGGGAACTTTCGGATATGGTTTAGAGTTTGCCGACTTGGTGGCTTTAGACGAGATTGGCGGCATTATCGTGAAGGGAACAACCCTGAAACCACGTGAAGGAAACGACTATCCTCGTATGGCAGAGACAGCGAGCGGAATGCTCAACTGCGTGGGATTGCAGAATAAGGGCGTAGACTATTTCTGCGAGCATATATATCCTCAGATTAAGGATATTGACTCAATGATGATAGTGAATGTCAGCGGTGATTGTCCTGAGAACTATGCGCTCTGTGCAGAGAAGATTGATGCGCTTGAGAATATTCCTGCCATAGAATTGAATATCTCTTGTCCTAACGTTAAGGATGGCGGTATGGCGTTTGGCGTTACCTGCGAGGGTGCAGCAAGCGTGGTGAAGGCTGTGAGAGAGAAATACCACAAGACACTCATCGTGAAGCTTTCGCCAAATGTGACTAACATCGTGGATATTGCCAAGGCTGTAGAGGCAGAGGGAGCAGATTCTGTTTCGCTCATCAATACTTTGATGGGAATGTCTATTGACATAGAGCGTCGCTGCTCGCGCTTGAGCATTGGCACAGGAGGTTTGAGCGGTCCTGCCGTAAAGCCTGTGGCTGTGAGAATGGTTAACCAGGTGGCTAAGGGTGTGAAGATTCCTGTTGTCGGACTTGGCGGTATTTGTACAGCCGAGGATGCTATAGAATTCTTGATGGCTGGTGCTACTGCAATAGAAATTGGTACTGCCAACTTCCTCGACCCTACCGTAACGGTGAAGGTGAAGAATGGCATCAATGATTGGCTCGATGCTCATGGATGTGCATCGGTGCAGGAGATTATTGGTGTGGTTTAAGGATATTCGATGTAGGATATTGATGAAGGATATCCTAATGAATATTGAAAGAACAGATTTAAGGAGGAATAAAATAAAAAAAGGTGCATCAAAGCTGAGATAAGCTTTAGATGCACCTTTTTTAGTTTTTGCCTTTTTTAGTTAATACTTCGTTAGAAATATTACTTCTTTGAAATATTACTTCGTTTGAAATATTGTTTTCGCTTGAAGTATTATTAAGCTTTAGGATTATCTTGCGATATGCTTCTTTCCATCCTTGATGTAGAGACCCTTTGGCGAAGAAGTTTTTTTGCCTGTGAGGTCGTAGATGGCTGAAGAAGAAGTATTGTTGGCAGATGGGGTAGAAATGCCGTTAGCAACGTTGGAAACCACCTTTATGATACCCTTTGTGGCAAGTAGCGAGGTGTCCCAAAGTTGTGTGGCAGAAGGAGTGGCAGGCAGAATGTCGGTGAAGCCTGTGCCCTGGATAGCCGAAGCGAGATTGAATACCTTTATCTCAGTATCGTCGGCGATGGTGCCAGTGACATCCTCCATGTTTATAACCAATGTTGCATTATTGGCAGTCAGCTTACCCTTGATGGTGAGAGGCTGGCAAGAGCCAGATGCAGAGAGGTCTGCCTGTACGCTGCCGCTCACTACCACGTTGCCAGCAATGGTACCCTTGCCCGACAAGCTACCATTCTCCTTGATAGTCATGAGGCCTGTGCCCTGATTAGAGCCATCGATGATAAGGCGACCGCCAGTAACGATGGTAGTACCATTATAGGTGTTGCTACCTGTAAGGCGCCAATATCCGCTACCCTCCTTAACGATATTCACATTGCAGTTGTAGCCCGAAGCCGAGCAACGACGGTCGATAACGCCATTGAAAGTCTCGTTGGTGTTAGCATTTCCGACCTGCCATGTCACGGTCTGTCCAGTAGTTTTCTTTGTAGTACCACCAAGATAAGTACCCTTGTCGCCACTTAGTCCGCCGAGCTTTATCGTAACGTTTGGATTCCAATGAGTTACGCGAGCGTTGCCCTTGAGATTTATCGAAGCGTTAGGAATACCACTATTATAGAGCATGAGCTGCGAACCATCCTTGTCGCTGTTTACGCCATTAGCCACGAGAGTGCCGTAGAAGCCACTCCAGTCGCCGCTAACATATTCTCTGACGAAAGGAATCTTATATTCCAAAGTACCGCTACCAGTAACCTTGCACTTTAGCGAGCAGTTGCGCTGGATGGTGAAGGTGGAATAAGTATTCTCCAGCACTTCGATAGGGAACTCGTAGTTGAGATATTGGTCGTTAGAAGACTTTGTTACGAAGTTTCCTCCAGCCATCACCAGCTTAGGCGAAGTGTTGCCATCTTCTCCGAGATAAACACGCGACTTGGCAGTCATGTTCTTGATATATTCAAGCTGCAGAGTACCACTCTTGACGATGGTGTTGCCGGTATAGCTAAAGAACTTTGCGCTACCAGGGCGTACGATACCGTTGCCATCAACAACAAAGTTGCCTGCGCCTTTGAATGCGCCGTTGAGGTTTAGGATAGCAGCGCTGTTGTCAACGCCAAGAGCTGTCTCTTTATACAATGTAGCACAGCGGTTTGTAGAAGCCGTAGAGCCAGTATAGTTCCACTTACCTCCATCCCAAATCCAGTTTTGTGCATATTCTATAGATGCACCAAGTGCACTTGGCTTGCCACCATCGGCAATAGACTGGAAGTTTACTACGCCATCGTGGATAACAGAAGCGCCAGTATACGAGTTTTCGAGTTTCAAGTTCAAGGCACCCTCGCCATCCTTATTGAGCGATCCTGTGCCTGCGATGCTTCCTGCGCCCTGCAAGGTGACATTAGCATTACCCTTAACCACAACATTCTTTGGAGCCACCTCCTCAGTAACCATTATCAAGGTGTTTGTGGCAGGAGCTATCAGCACGTTGGCATCATCAGCAAAGGCTGCGGAGTTGTCGTTCCAGCAGAGGTCAGTATGGTTCCATTTCTGCATAGTAGCACCGCTCCATGTGGCGTCAGCATTATAGTTTTCGCAGTCTATCATCTCGGCATATTCTGGCTGAGTTTTAGCTGTGATGGTGTTGTATTCCGACACCACGTTGCCCTTGAAAGCAGCCAATCTTACATTATATAATGTGCCAGGCTTCAAGTTTTTGATGGTATAGCTCTCTGTGTTGGCATCGATTCGCGCAATCTCCTTGAATGTTCCTTCCTCTTCCATCTCGAGGATAAAGCCATCCTCGTTGTCAGAAAGATCGTACCATGAAAGCGTGATGCTGTTGTCTTTAGACGATTTTTCGCTCAAGCACATAGGCTTTCTCATCAATGTAGGGATGGTGGTTGCCGAGATGCTATTTATATAGTTTTCGATATTTGCATATCCGTTTGCAGCTATTGTCATAGCATCATCTTTATTAGGGTCGGTGCCGTTAGCCTTTTCCCATTCGTCAGGCATACCATCGCCATCAGTATCCACAGGCTTCTCGAAAGCCTCCATCTGCCATGCCGAAGGCGCGCCTATAGGCAACTGGCATTCGTCAGAGAGAAAAGTACCCTCTTTGCCATAGGTTCTGACCTCGCGAATCATGTAGTTGTCTGCCATATCGCGATAAGGCAGACTTGCTCCAACTACAGGCAACAAGTTGGAAGCCAAGTCTTTAGCCTCCCAAGTGTCAAGAGTGGGGTAGTCGAAAGGCGTTTCATGGAATGTAGGACCGCCACCATAGTTGCTACGCGAAATCTCAGTAGGGTCGAGTACGCCATTGAGGTTTTTGTCCTGTATGTTGTCAACGGCATAGATATGGAAATCAGCATTTCCACTTGTTATGGCATTGGCAGAACTTCCCGTCATTGGACCATTTATAAAGAGGTTGTTGGTGACGTTGGCATACGATGTGCCCTGAGAGTCGCCACCCATGAGATAGCAACCATTCTTCCAGTTGTAAACGATGTTGTTCACATACTGGTTTTTGCCCTTCACCTTGTTGTTACGAGTGCTGTTGTCGCAATAAAGGTTGCGATATAGAGTGATGTTGTCAGCCTGCATCAGACCACCAGCGCTATGCGACAGCAATCCCTGTCCCATGATAGAATTCGAGATTGTGATATCACCGAGGTTGCCTTTGCCGTCAGGGTTGATAGAGAAAGTCTCATCCAATCCCCATGAGAATGAACAATGGTCGAAGATCATGTTAGTGCCGTTGGATATACCCGCAGCATCCTTACCGCTGTCGCCACCCTTTCCCATACGGAAGCGCATGTGGCGCACGATGATGTTGCTTGCTCCCGAAAACGAGACTCCATTGCCATAAACCACCACACCTTCGCCAGGAGCAGTTTGGCCTGCAACATAAAGATTTTTGGCAAATACAATACGACTGCTGATTTTGATAACTCCCGCCACATCAAAAACTACGATGCGGTTTGGTTGGCTTACGGCATCTCGAAGAGAGCCTTTACCAGAGTCGTTGAGGTTAGTTACATGGTAAACGCTACCAGAGCGTCCGCCTGTGGCAAAGCGTCCGAAGCCTTGAGCTTCAGGGAAAGCCAGCTGTTGTGCTTGCGCACATAGGCTTGCAGCAGCAAAAAGCACTACAAGCTTTGATTTGGCATGCTTCATATTTGTCTTTAGTTTCTAAGTTTTTTTAGTAGAGTTTTTTTTCTAGATGTTCTAGATATTCTAGAGATTCTAGATTTTCTAGATATTCTAGAATTTCTAGATATTTTAGCCTTAAAGCTTTACAGTCTTATTCATCAGGAAGTTGTCGAGAATTACCATGGCAGCCATGGCTTCCACCACAGGCACAGCCCTTGGCAACACACATGGGTCGTGGCGTCCGCGAGCCTTTAGGGTTGTAGGATTGCCCTCGAGGTCGAGAGTGTCTTGCTCTTGCAAGATTGTAGCCACAGGCTTGAATGCTATACGGAAATAGATATCTTGCCCATTGCTTATTCCGCCCTGTATGCCTCCGCTATGGTTTGTTGCGGTTTCGATGTTGCCATCATGGTTTACGAAGCGGTCGTTTTGCTCATTGCCAAAAGTATTTACGCAATTAAAGCCTTCGCCATATTCGAAGCCCTTCACGGCATTGATGCCAAGCATAGCGCTACCCAATTGCGCATGCAACTTGTCGAATTCTGGCTCGCCAAGTCCTGCAGGACAGCCCTTTATCACACATGTGATGATACCGCCTACGGTATTGCCTTCAGCCTTAACCTTGGCAATGAGATTTTCCATTTCCTTAGCCTTATCGCTATCGGGACAACGCACAATGTTGCTTTCTGTGAGCGAAAGGTCGTATTTGGTATAGTCGTTGTCGAGAGCAATGTTGCCCACCTGCGAAGTATAAGCGCAGATGTCTATTCTCAACTGCTTTAGAGCCAATTTGGCTAGAGCGCCACCCACACATCTGCTTATTGTGATGCGTGCCGATGAGCGTCCACCACCGCGATGGTCTCTAACGCCATATTTTGTATGGTAAGTATAGTCGGCATGCGAAGGACGGAACAAACATCTCATATTCTCATAGTCTTGGCTATGCTGGTTAGTGTTTCTGACAATAAAGCCTATAGGGCATCCCGTTGATTTCCCTTCGAAGATGCCGCTCAGCAGTTCCACCTTGTCAGCCTCTTGGCGTCCGGTGGTGATATGACTTTGTCCAGGTCTACGCCTATTTAGCTCCTGCTGTATGAAGTCGGTATCGATATCTATGCCTGCAGGCATACCGTCGATTACACCTCCCACAGCTTCGCCATGACTTTCACCAAATGTAGTGAGGGTGAATATATGTCCGAAAGTGTTTCGCATGTCTGTGTGTTGTTTTTATTATGGAGTAGGGAGATATGGAAAATCTCCCTACTTACCTTTTATTATATGGATTATTCTTAGTTCTCGTGGTGATGTCCGCAACCGCAATGACCATCACCGTGGCCATGACCGCCGCAATGACCTTCGCCATGACCATGACCACCACAATGACCATCACCGTGACCCTCGCAATGACCTTCGCCTTCGCCATGACCACCGCAGCCACCACCGCAGTTCTCGCAGCTACCGCCACAGCCACCTTCACCGCTCATAGCCTTTACGAGTGCAGCCATTTCCTCAGCTGTAGCCTCGTGGCTTTCGAGGATAGAACCCTTGAAGTTAAGAGTTTTGCCAGCCCAAGGGTGGTTGAGGTCTACAGTAACCTTGTCGTTACCAATCTTTACGATATTAGCAAAGAAGCGCTCGCCCTCAGCATTCTGCAATGGCACGATAGCACCTTCGAAGATATTCTCGTGGTCGAATTTGCCATTGTGCGAGAATATAGCCTTATCCAAGTCGAAAACTCTTTCAGCCACGTGCTCGCCATAAGCCTGCTCAGGAGTCAGGGTTATGTCATAGTCTTCGCCTGTCTGCTTCTCTGCCAAGAGTTTCTCAAATTCGTCGAGAGCCACTCCCATGCCAGAGATGAAAGCGAATGGAATACCAGGCTGAGTCTCCTCGAGGAGCTCCTTTTTGCCATCTGTAACGTCGTAAAGCTTATATGTAGCCTTGATGTACTTATTAGTCATTTTACTGTTGTTTTTCTATTATATTATAATGTATAATGCTGTTTAGTGTGCAAAGTTAAACAAAAAAAACGACATACGTCCATAGTTGCAATATAATTTTGCAAAGGCATAGTATCAAATAGTTGCTTTAAACTGTAACTTCGTTGACATGTATCAAAAAAAGGGGTTACAAAACGAAAATACAGTCAAAAAAGCTTGCTTGTACAAAATCGATGGTATAACTTTGCACCCAGAAAACAGAGATAAAGGTATCAGAGGATACCACAGGATGACAGGACCAAAGGATAACAAAACGGTCCTAATGTTTAATTTAAAAAATATAAGATTATGAAAAAGATTGTATTGACACTCGTAGCAATGATGAGTATGACAATGGCTTTTGCCGGTAATACTAATGCTAAGGCAGCTGAGATGGAAAATGCTTACGATATGCATATCAATATTCGCCGCCTCGCTACAACATTAGGTCTTAACATGGACCAGATGGAAAGTGTAAACGATTTGTATAACAACTTCTGTGTAGAGATGCTCAACGCTTCTGCAGCTAAAGATGAAGAAAAATCAGAGATGGTTGATGCAGCTGTGAAGAGAAATCTTACATATATGGCTTACGTTCTCGATAATAGCCAATTGAAGAAGTATACATTGCTCCTCAACACTACTCTTATGAACCGCGGCTTGAAGAAGTAGTAAATGCAAATTAATTAATGAAAGATTAATTATAGGAATAGATTCTTAGGTAAAAAGAATGTTTTAGCAGCCATATATAGATGGCTAAGTAGTAAATTTAAAATTAAAGAAAGGATAACAATTATGAAAAGTTTTATGAAAGCAGTAAAGAACTTGTTGAAGTCTTATTTCAAGAAGAACTATGAAATGAATAAGTCTGTATACGATGCAGGTCTTACATTGTGCTAAAGGCTTGATATACAAACTGATTGTATAATAGCATAGAAATATACAACACCACGCAAGTTGGTGTTTCACAAAGAAAAGCTCTCGTGCCTCGTGGCATGGGAGCTTTTTTCGTTTATAGCTATAGGCTATTTTTCTGTTTGAAAATTTGCATTTAAATGTGTAATTGATTAATTTTGCATAAATTAAGTCCACAATTACTTAATCCCACTCTCTACGATGAAAGAATTATTATTTGTATGTATAGGAAGCTTCTTTGGCGGCGGCATGCGCTATCTCTCGGGCAAAGGCATTGCCTTTTTTATGAACACCCAATTGCCTTTGGCTACATTGGCTGTCAACGTAGTTGGTAGTTTTCTGATAGGCTTGCTCTCGGCTATGGCGCTTAGCAATAATATCTCGCCAGCCACTAAACTACTTCTAATAACAGGATTCTGCGGAGGCTTCACCACCTTTTCTACCTTTATGAACGAGAATCTGCTCCTTGCTCGCGGCGGACAATTAGCTTGGGCTATAGCCTATACCGTGGCAAGCATTTCCTTGGGCATCATAGCCTTGATAGCAGGATATAAGGTTGGAAGCTAATGCTTTAGCTCCTTTCTCTTATTCATAAATACCCACAAGTTCTAAGCAGATATAAATACCCACAAATCCTAAGCAGATATAAATACCCACAAATCCTAAGCAGATATATATTCCACAAATCCCCATCATTTAATGAAAAAAGCAATCCTTATATTCCTTCTTGCTGCATGCCAGCTTTCTGCCTTTGCTCAGCGAGCAGCCCTCGGCAAACTGTCGCCCTGGGTGCGCTCTATAGTTGCCGAGCAACGCTTGTCGGCATCTGTGCAGAAGAGCAATGGCAAGAGCTTTGCCAAAAATAAGGTTGATGCTAATAGCATATCGCCATCGCCTATGCTCACAGCCTTTGTGCGTGCAGAGGGCAATGTAGATTCTCTTTTCTCAGCCAATGGTTGTCAGCAGTTGCTTAGTTGTGGCGATATATATATTGTTGCCATGCCTATCAGCAATATTGCGGCATTATCGCAGAATAGCCAAGTTAGCCGTATCGAATCGCAGCGTGGCACACATGCTTTGATGGATATTTCTGGAGCTTACCTCGGTGCCACCAAAGCCTATCAAGGTCTTTCGCTTCCACAAGCCTACACAGGCATGGGTGTGATGGTAGGCGTGATGGATATTGGTTTCGACCTCACCCATCCTAATTTCTACGACCGTTCTGCCACCAACTATCGCATACGCAGTTTTTGGGATCAGCTTTCTGCCGACACCCTTAACTCCGCACACTACGTTGGTCAGAGCTATCATGGCAAAGAGGCTTTGCTTCGTTATGCTCACTCTCGCGATGGCTTAGACCAAACTCACGGCACACATACCCTTGGCTCGCTTGCTGGCTCAGGCTTCGATAGTCCTTATCGCGGCATAGCCTATGAGAGCGACATCTGCATCGTTGCTAATGCCACCGTCGACGATGTAGCCTTCATCGATACTGCCGACTATTATAAATTCACCTATGCCACAGATGCTCTTGGCTTTAAGTATATCTTCGATACTGCCGACAGCCTTGGCATGCCTTGCGTAGTGTCGTTTAGCGAAGGTGCACCACAAGATTTTCGTGGCGACGACCAACTATATTTTGCCATGCTTGATAGCCTCACAGGTCCTGGTCATATCCTCGTATCGTCGGCAGGCAACAATGGTCTCATACCATCTTATATCCACAAGCCATTGGGCGACGAAAGTCGTGGTAGTTTTGTTTGGACTTCAGCCGACCGTGCATCGTTAACCTTTAATAGTCTTGGAGCATCAGCCTTGCGCACAGTATTCTACCATGACACCGATGTTAATGATACTATCATCATAAAAACTTCAGAAGTATTAGCAGCCGAAGACTCTATGCTCATCGACTCCACCATTATAGCTGGACAAAAACTACACCTCGCAATCTCTGCCTACGACAACTGCTATGATGCTTCGCGTCAGGTCTACGATGTGCAGTTTCTGAGCCTTGGTCGTCTTGATGCCTTAGGCAAAATGTCGGTAGAGATTATTGGCAAAAATGCTGATGCAGAGCTATATTGCGACGGAGGATATCTTGTTGCCAACGATTTGAATCCTGCTCTTCAGGATGCAGAGTGCACACATAATATCAATTCTCCATCTGCCGCACCTTCTGTTATTTGCGTTGGTGCCAACAGCTATCGTCAAAACTTCGAAAACTATCTTGGCGACTTGCGCACCTACGACATGGGAACAAATGGTCAGCGTGGCGAATATTCTTCAGTTGGCCCTACCTTCGATGGACGCATAAAACCAGATGTTATGGCGCCCGGCACCAATGTCATCTCATCATATTCAAGCTATTATCTCGAAAAACATCCGCAGGCTTCCGACATACTCTCAGATGTTGCCCACTTCGATTTCCAAGGTCGCACCTATGCTTGGAATGCCAACTCCGGCACCTCTATGGCTTCGCCAATAGCAGCAGGAGTGATAGCTCTGTGGTTGCAAGCTTGCCCTACGCTCACTCCACAGGATGTTATGCGCATCATCTCGCACACCTCGCGCCGTGTAGACCCTACGCTCTCATATCCCAACAATCTCTATGGCTATGGCGAGATAAATGCCTATGCGGGCTTACTTTATATTCTTGGCATCGATGGTGTCACGGGCATTTCGCATTCCACGCCACATGATGTCGCCATCTCGCCATTATCGGGTGGCAGACTAAAGTTGGCGTTTGCTTCTCAGCCTTCTCAATCGCTCACGGCTACTGTATATTCGCTTTCGGGTAATATTATTGATTCTCAAAGCTTTATGCCTACTGCCGATAGCCATGTGTTGCAGTTGCCTGCTTCGGCAAGTGTAGTAGTGGTGGTGCAGATTTCGGGCGAAAACCAATATCAAGGTTCACAACTAATAAGGATTTCAAAATAAAACATACAACAAACAAAAAAAAGACAATGAAAAAGATTAAGTTCTTAGTTATTGCTGCCATCACAGCAGTTTTGATGTCGGCATGTGGCACCACACAGACTGTGCCACTCACAGGTCGTAAACACAATCTTCGCGTCACCGATCAACAAGTGTTGAGCCTTAGCTCACAGGAGTATACCAAGTATATGGCTTCTGCTAAGAAGTCTACCAACTCTGCCAACACCGCCATGGTGCAGCGTGTGGGCAAGAATCTTGCTTCTGCCGTAGAAACCTATCTCAAGAACAATGGTTTTGCTTCAGAAATCAGCAATTTCTCTTGGGAATTCAACCTTGTGCAAAATAATGAGGTTAACGCCTTCTGTATGCCTGGTGGCAAGATTGTAGTCTACGAGGGCTTGCTTCCTTACACTCAGAATGAGACTGGTCTTGCCATAGTTCTTGGTCATGAGATTGCACATGCTGTAGCCAAGCACTCTGCCGAACAACTTAGCAAGCAGATGAATCAGCAGACTGGCACTCAAATACTTGGCTCTGTTCTTAATCAGGCTGTTGGCGATGGCGTAGGCGATTTGGCATCAGCCGTAGCTGGACAGTATTTCTCATTCCGCAACCTTAAATATTCTCGCGACAATGAGTTGGAGGCCGACTATATGGGTCTTGTCTTTGCAGCCATGGCAGGCTACGATCCTCAGCAGGCAATACCTTTCTGGCAGCGTATGTCGCAGAATAGTTCTTCGCAGAGCGACTTCTTCAGCGACCACCCATCAGACGCTAAGCGTATCGCAGCTCTTCAGCAGCACATGCCTGTAGCCTTGAAATACTATCAGGCTGCAAAACCTGCTATCACAGCAACAGCTAAGAAGACAACAACCAAGAAGACAACAACTAAGAAGACTACCACCAAGAAGACAACTTCTACCAAGAAGACAACAAGAAGATAATCCGTAGCTTTCTTAGTATAATCCATAAAACGAAAATAGCGGTGGCACAAACTTGTGTCACCGCTATTTTTTTTGATAATCCGACAAACATAAGGGGGAATTTTAATCACAATAAGCCAGAAAAGCTGTATCTTGATGTAATTGTTGTTATTCTGAATAACTATTTGTTGTTGTTTTTCTTAATAATTGTTCCAAAAACTAATTCTTATCGTCAAATATAATAAAGATATATGTGACATTTATGTAAAGTGCTTTACTTCAATGATTTAGTTGATTGAATTTGATGCCGAAAGCCTGCTTTGCGTGATTCGTGCTTTCTTGCAAATATATCTTTGCTTACTAGCAAACGTATTTTTGCTTTCTATCAAATGTATGTTTGTTTGCTATCAAATATATTCCCATTTTATATTTATGCTTCCCTTTTCAGAATCCTATCCAACTCGCCAAAAATATCTTCTTCTGTTTCGTAAGGCAGTATGGTGAAATAAGCATTGCCATTTAGCATTGCCGAGAGATTCGACTTGTTTTTATCATAGAAAATGTATACCGGAATGCCGCGAGCTTCGGCATACGCTAGCTCGTAGCCTACACCAAGCGAAGGACAAGTGCATTCTGCAATAACCATATCGCTCTCTCTGAGCCATGCAGTATCTTGCTCATAGATTTCGGTGTCGGAGGCCTTGTTCTTTGACTCTAAGCTCAAGTCAGGCTTGCCAATATGCTCCGTCAGCACAATATCGGTCTTTTGAATATAGCTTATCATTCTCTGATACAATGCTGCATCCACTCTACCGCCTCGGATTGAGCCTGCGAAATATATTTTCTTCTTCATGTTTGTTATAGCCTTCCGTTGCGATAATTCATTTGTTATAGTTTTCCGTTGCAATAATTCATTTCTGATAGCTCACACCATCCGGCATCCCTTACCTCTTTTAAGAATAGTCGGGCACACATTTCAGCATCGTCGCCAGCACGATGGTGTTTGCCTTCTGGTATTTCAAACTGCGCACAAAGATAGTCGAGCGAGTTGCAACTAAAGTCATAGTTGTGGCGTGCAGCACGCAGTGAGCAATAATAGTCTATCTCCGGTTTCTCCAAGCCATAAAGCTCCAGCGACTTTCTGATACACGAAATATCGAATGCTGCATTATGAGCCACCAATACTGGTGTCTCGTCGAGATATTCCATAATCTCTTCCCATACCTCAGGAAACTCAGGCGCATCCCAAGTATCCTCTGGGCGTATGCCGTGAATCTGTATATTATAATATGAGTAGGCATTATCTTCAGGTCTCACCAACCACGATTTTGTTTCCACCACCTTCCCGTCTTTAACTACGCAAATGCCAGCCTCGCAAATAGACGCTCGCTTACCAGTAGCCGTCTCAAAATCTATTGCTATAAAATTTAGTCCTTGCATGATACTAAGGTTGAAGTAAATGTATATAACACTGTTTTACTGTTTAACAACAGGAAGTTTAATTCCTTTTTTGTAGAATCGGACATATCCAATAATCTTATTAAACTCAGGTTCTTTGAATCGTGTAAAATTAAACAGTTCCTCTTCTTCTTGATCTGGATAGATGATTAAGCATTTTATAGGAGGCGTTGTATTTTCATTAAGTCCTAATGCCTTATATATACTACTAAGTCTCGCATAACCACATACTTCCCTAGCATCGTCAATAGTAATACCGATACTATTATAGCGGGGTTTATATTTCGCATCTATAACATAAGGTTCTGCCCACTCTGTTGGTTTCAGAAGAAAGTCAAGTTCTTGATAATGAGCTTTTAGGTGATATCGAATTTCATCTTTAGCAGTAAAAATCTGTTTGAGATTATGGAAAACATATAGTTCAAACAGCTTACTCATATCTATCCAGAAAGGAGGTGTTTTTATAATATGTTTTCCAATATTGGTAAAATTGTAACTAAAGCGTTTAAGTAGTAGTTGAGCGAATTCAACGGCTACGTAATACTCTTTAAATACAGGATTACCTTTGAAGGTCTTCATCATTTTTATACTAATATCATTTCCTACTTGACCAAAGAAAGGTTTAATATATGTTACTTTTTGTTCTAAAACAGTTGTATCAAAAGCATGTTTATAAATTTCTAACTGTCTTTTGCAGAAACATAAAGCTTCTTTGAGAATGCGATTTTCTGGTGAGTCAATGTCATAAACTTGATATCGGCAAATATTATTTGTAATGCGTCCTTTTGTAAGGTTTTTATGTATAGTTTGTCCAACAAGAATTCTCCCTTTGACTTTATTACTGAAGTTTTCTTCTACCATGTAGAAACTCTTTTTCAATCCTTTTTTAACGATACGTTGAAGAATATTTATATATTCAGTAATTAAGAATATGCTCAACAAATCCTGTTGTTGACTTATATCTATAGATGGCTTATCGAAATGAATAGTGATAAGATCTTTTAAATGTTCGTAGTTCTCAGGCTCGCATAAAGCTTCGTTTAGCATACGAACATAATCAATCTCAAAGCCATTATTCATTTTGGGGTTTACTTGAATAGCTAATTCTCCTTCTTTAATCCAGTCTATTCCAACAAAGTATGAACCATTAGCAAGAATTTCATCACCTCGTCTAGTAAGTCTAAGGCAAAGTTCCTGTTCTTCTCGTCCTCTTTTGACATTGAACACAACTTCTGAGCCATCATTCATATAAGGAATGATAGTTCTACATTCTTTTTGTTGTAGACATGTATTCTCCAACAACTGTTCTTGAAGTTGTATAATCTCCATTATTGTAAAGCAATATTGTATAAATCGTCTATAATATCTTGTACTTCTGTTGTTAAAACTCCATCACAAACATATTCTTCCAACAGAGGGATGATTTGATAGAGTAAATTATCTCTTGTACGGTCTTCTCCATTTTTATCTGTCATCAAGAAATAGCTATGACCTATCCAAACATCCTCAGGCTTATATTCGCTTGATAGAGTTTTTGCAGGTAAAAGTTTGAAGTCTGGGTCAAAATTACTTTCTTTATAGTCTTCAAAGTTACTTATAAATAACTCCCCTACTTTCTTGAATAATTCAGAATCAAAGCCTTTTATATCATCATTTTCATATGATAAGTCATATGGTTTCTCCGCTATAAAAGCAAAACGTCTTCTAATTGCGTAATCTAAAACTCCAAGAGAGCGGTCTGCTGTATTCATTGTTGCAATGATGTATACATTATTTGGAACTTGAAAAACTTTCTTGGAGTATGGTAATATTACGCTTTCTGCATTTATTTTGCCTTTACGTTTGTCAGGTTCTAATAAAGTAATCAATTCTCCGAATATCTTTGATACATTACCACGGTTTAATTCGTCTATAACCATTACGTAAGGTTGGTTGTTTTCCTCCATGGTTGTTGGTGTTTTGTATTTCTCTAAAATAGATTTAACATTGTCTAGAGAAATTGAATTTAGGCGATATACGGTACCCAACGTCATGGTTTTACCATCATTCATGTTAACAATATTCTCATTAATGCCCTTAATTAACCAGTTAACTTTTCTCACTCTTTTATAATTTGGAAGAGTATCATCGTATTCATAATCACCAACTACAACACCAATAGCATCAATGGTTTGGCTTGAAAAACAAGACATTACTATATCACCAACTTTCATCTTGTTGATGAATGCATCTAGAATCTGTTTTCCTATTCCTTGGTGTATACTCCAATTTGTTTCCTCTGAGATAACAGGACCATACCCATCCCATCCTATACGAATGTACCCATTATTCATACAATCGCGACGAACTGGATTATCTCCGGTACCTGCAAGTGATACTTTCCACACGACAGCATCTGAAGAAATTCCTATATGTTTGTCTTTTACTATCGGGCGTGTAGCTTCATCGCATAACTTCTTAAAAATACCATTTTCTATTTCATAAGTTACTTGATTGTTATCATTGACAACAGGGCGTAATCCCTCCAACCAGTCTTCATAATCCATAGACTGATGAAATGTTGTAAAAGCAATACGTTTCTCCTGTTTGAGTAGATTGTATCTTTCTACTATTTCTTTTCTGCTAGCTTTATTTGTATTAAATTCTGGTTCGCAGAGTCTAACGGTAAATTCTGGAATATCGTATGTCTTACCAGTACCAGGTGCACCATAAAGAACAATATTCTTTTGTCTTTTCCATGTGCATACAATTTCATCATACCAACACAATACATCTGTATTATCTTCGTTTGAAGCAGAACTATTTTTATTCGCATTAGCAGACAACTCGTAAAATGTATTCTCTTTGATTTTGCCAGATGCCATTTTCTTCTTCATACTATCTAAAATACTCATATATTCAGAATATTCAGGAACTTTAATAGGAAGGTCAATTCCGTATTGTTCTTTTATGTATTTTCTATTGGTGCTATCGAAAGCAAGAAAATCACTTGGTCGTATCCAGAATAATCCCATAGTAATATTTATATTAATACCGTATTGGCGTATTACTTTGTTATACTCTTTTTCAAAGTTTTCTTTATTAACTACTTTATCAAATAGATTCCATAGATTTTGTATGTCATCTTTTTCTCTGTGAGATCTATATCCAAAGAAATAAGACTTCTGATTATTCATAATAGGAATACCATCAAAATCATTTGGAATCGTTGAATGAATATTTAACAACTTTTTGAATGTTTCTGTAGAATGAATACGATTTTCGGGTCTTATTTTGCGATTAAAAAGACCAAAAACAGAGAAAGGATCTATATCGTCACATAAATCATTCTCACCTTTTTCATCATGAAAATATCTAGCAAGTAGTTCTTCTCTATTATCATAGATAAGTCTAAGCAGACTATTACGATTATTTTTGAATAATAGTAGTTTGTCTGCAAATTCTTTATAGTATGGGATCCAAGAAAAATTCATATTTATAATTTGGTTTGTTATTTGTTATTTAAGTTGTTTCTTTCTTTCTTTACTTTTCATACCCCTCGTAATAGTAGCTTTGTTCTATACCCTTTATTATGACCTCACGATTTTCGGTATCTGCGGTTAGATTTTGGCTAAGCAGGAAGCGGAGTTCGAGATCGTTGATGGGAGAGCGTTCCATGGCTGAGAGATATTGATCTTTGTCAATGTATTGCCAATCAACGACTTTGCCAAGTGAGCGCTTTAGCATCATGTCGAGCCAAATGCGGGTGGAACGACCATTTCCTTCCATAAATGGGTGGCAAACGTTCATCTCTACGTATTTCTCGACGATTTGTTCAAAGGTATCTTCGGGCATTTGCTCAACGGCATCAAGTGCAGCCTTGAGGTATAGAGAGTTGGCAAAGCGAAATCCTCCTTTAGCAATATTCTTATCTCGAATAATGCCTGCAAAGGGGAATAACCCACCAAACAGATAATGGTGTATCTGCTGAAGGCCGGCTGTCGTGCCAACAGGCATCTTGTTGATGTCGCCCGACTCAAAGAGGCGATGCGCATTTTTTAATGACTGTTCGTCTATCTCTTTTGTATTCATATTTTGTTTCTATTTTATGTTCTGTTAGCTTTCCTATGTTCTGTTAGCTTTCCTATGAAAGGGAATATTTTTACAAAGATAGTGCTTTCCTATGAAAAGGGAAAATAATGTGGCAGATTGGGCTGAAAAATGAATATAGTCTCGATGGCAAATGAAGCAGGCTTCGTTGGCACTTGAAGCTTACTTCGTTGACACTTGAAGCAGGCTTCATTTTTTAGCTATTTTTTAGCCAATTTTTTTTAGATTAAGGTTTTAACCTGTTATTCTCACTATTTCAGCCTTATCATTCTCGATATTATTAGTCGCTTGTATTGTCGCTTAAATTCGTCTGGCAAGAATGAGGCGTCGATTAATTCTATCCATTTGATGAGAGCTTTGCGGAACTTCTTGGCTATGTTGTCGAGCACTTTCTCGTTTACTCCCGATGCTATTATTGAGTGCTCAAAGTCGCTACGCTTTAGTTTTGCTTTCTTGCCATTTAGCGTTAGCGCCAGTTCTTCTTTGTCTTCAGGCATGGCAATGGCTGTTGAGAGCAAGTCGTAGGCAGGGGTGAGACTATAGCCAAGCGGAGTTTTATAGAGCGAGAAGTTTTTGAGGTGCATATCGGAGTTGCCTGTTATCCAAGAGAATATAACCACTTCCCAAAAGTTCACGAGGTCGAGTTGTGGTGTGGCAGAATATGTTTTTATTTGCCTTGCTATTTGCTCATACGACCCCTTGTATTTATATTCTGTTAGGCGTTCCGACAGTTGGCACATGTCTTCCATGGCTATCTTAGAGCCATCGCAGTCGCGGTCGATGCGGCGAGTGATATAGCATAGTTCGCCATCGGCAAACCGAATAAGCGAATGTGGCACAACGGCTATCTTTGCAGCCTCTGCCATGTGCATGGTCACGTCTTCTAGTTCAGGCAGAGCACGATAGGCATCAGTCTGTGGCTTAAGGATATAGCGTCCCCATAGTCCTACGATGGTAAATCTGTCTGGCTCGTTGCGACCACCAGGGTTTACATCGAGCGACAGCTTAGCCTGAACACCTGTAAGCGTGGTTTGCGCCCTCACCACCTGTTTGGCGAGGTCGGCAATTTGGCTACGGCGATAGGGGAGGATTGGAGCCTCTTTTATGCCAAATAGTTTGCGGGCGCAGGCAGGATGAAAATCCGTCTGCCCCTCTTTCAAAGGCTTATAGCAATATAGACATTTGTTCATGATGGTAAGGATTTTTAGTTTTCGTCGGTTGGCACCACACTCACCGCTCCTATGCAGTCTTTGCAGCATGCAAGCAATAGCGACATGCGGTCGCGTTGGTTAATCTTCCAACTGCGCTCAGCTATATTTAGCAACCACCCTTCTGGAATTAGTCCGTCGAAAAAAGGAAAGAGCACTTTGTCTTCGTAAGGCTCCTCGCGCAGAGGCATGGTTAGGCTAATAGGCTCGGCATCAGTCTGTTGTAGATACTCAGAGTCGTAGACGAAGGAGAATCCATCCTCATTTTCTGTCAGTATTCCGGCATAGCGGTCGTACATGAAAATCTTGGCACTTTTCATACTTTTCTTTATTTAGGCTTTAGTTCTACTTACTCTTTATTCACCGGTACCGCTCCTACCTCATGACCAAACAAAGCCAATACTTGGTTTACTTTGTCGAGGCGTAGCGTGGGTTTGCCATGTTCCAGTTCGCGCACAAACCTTAATCCCACTCCCGATTTCTCAGCAAGGTCAATCTGAGTTAGGTTAAACATTTTGCGCCTTTCTTTTATGAATGCAGCTATTGATGTTTCCATATCAAGTTGTTATAAACAATTATACCCTTTCGGGTGCAAATATAATACTTTTATTTTATATTGCACCCGAAAGGGTATAAAAAATATAGTTCTCTTTATAAAAATCATTTTTTATTTAGGGAAATAAGACACGCAGGCTGCGAAAATTAGTTGCCTGCCACCAACACCTGCAATATGCGTTCTGCGCTACGTCCGTCCCAACGGTCAGGAATCTGTGCTTTCTTCCACTTGTTGTTTCTAATGGCATCGATAGCTGCAGTAATCTTCTCTGGGTCTTCGCCTACAAGCTCGTTGGTACCAACCTTCACGGTTTCTATGTGCTCGGTATAGTCGTTGAGAGTGAGACAAGGCACACCATTGAATGTAGCCTCCTCAGCCACATTGCCCGAGTCGGTGATTACGCCTGCAGCATGAGCTGCGAGCCATCCAAACTCAAGGTAGCCCACAGGTTCTACGATATGGAACACGCCCTTTAGTTCTGGTTCCAAAGCCTCTTCCACAGCCTTGCGAGCCAATCCTCTGAGTGGTGCCACCACAGGCATTCCTGTTGCTGCCTTAGCCACGGCATTAACCATAGCGCGCAGACCTTCGGTATCAGCGATAAGCGCTTTGCGATTTAGAGTGAAGAGCATGTAGCCACCCTCTTGGAGTCGTAGACCCTCGAGCGGACTTGGATCTTGCCATTTGCCGTGCATAAAGCGTAGGTTGTCGATGAGAGTGTTGCCCACCATATAAACCTTAGAAAGCTCAGCACCTTCGCGGTCGGCAATAGAGTTGTTGCTCATGCCTGCTGTGAACAGAATGTCTGAAAGTCCGTCGATCACAAGGCGATTAATCTCTTTTGGCATAGAAATGTCAAACGAGCGTGTGCCAGCAGCGATATGAGCCAACTTTATGCCCTGCTTCTTTGTTACTATGGCAGCAGCCATGGTAGATGCAAGGTCGTCTACCACCACCACAATATCCGTTTTGCGATGGCTGAGATAATGTTCGAATAGCGACATCACACGACCAGTAAGCTCGTTCAGGTTTTCGCAGTCAACGCCCAAGCAAACATCCGGCTTGCGCAACTCCAAATCGCTGAAGAGCGAAGCTTCGAGTGTAGGGTCGGTTTCTGTACCTGTATATACTAATGAGCAATGAATGTCGTGCCCTTCTTTCTGGCTTTTATCTATAGCCCTAATGAGTGGAGCCACCTTGATAAAGTTAGGTCTGGCTCCGCAAACTATGCATATTTCCATGATGTTATGTTTTTGTTTTTTACAAAGATACTGCAAGCGAATGGAATGACAAAGAAAAATACGCAGTTTTTTCTTTGTACATTCCTGAGCGTAGCGTATCTTATTAAAAGATACTGCAAGTTTTTTGTATTCTGCGCATTTTTTTTGTATTTTTGCACGGTAAACTATAATTTTGAACTTAATATACATAAAATCGACATGGGATTTTTGAAATCATTGTTCGGTGTTACCGACGATAATGCCGCTGACGAGAAGAAGCAGTCGACAGACAAAGACTTTGAGATATTAAAGAATGATGGCATTCGTGCGTTGCGCCAATGCCAATGCAATGCAGACTATGCTGTGAAATGTTTCGAGCATGCTTTGGCTATCAAAGACGATGCTGAAGTGCGCGAGCAGTTGGCTGTGGCTTTATATCAGCTTGGCGAATATGCGCAGTCGGCAGAGCAATATGGCAAGCTCGTAGAGCTGGAGCCTGACAATGCAGCGCTTATAATGCGCAAGGCAGAGATGGCATATTTGGCAGACGAATATGATGTAGTTACAGCAGATTGCGCCCGCATCCTGGAGTTGCAGCCCGACAATAGTCGTGCCTGCTTGCTCTATGCTCGTGGCTACATGGGCAATGGCAATGATATTCCAGCCATCGCTATGCTCACCAAGGCTATTGCTTTGGATGCCGACAACTTGGATGCCTACTTGCTCCGCGGTCAGCAACTGCTTAAGCTTGGCGACAGCAATGGTGCTAAGGAAGATGCTGAGAAGTTGGTAGCCGAGGCTCCAGATAGCGAAGAGGCTCAGTTGCTCTTGGCTCGTGTCAACGAAGCGTTGGGCAACCACGAGGAGGCTATTAATATATATAATAAGGTGGTAGACCTAAATCCTTTCAGCGTTGAGGCTTTTAGAGAGCGTGGAGCTGTGAAGTTGGCTATGGGCGACAAAGAAGGAGCCGAAGCCGACATGCGCCAGGTTCTTGAAATAGCTCCAGACACCCTTGATGGCACCACAGGCGATTTCACAGCCGAAGGTCGTGAGGGAATACAATGCAAGGTGGAGCAAGCTTATAAGAATATTAATCCGCTGGGATTGTAAGTGAAGAGTGAAGAACGAAGAGTGAAGAGTGAAGGACGAAGAGTGAAGAATTTAATGGCTTTAAGGGTAAAAACTACAAATTGCAACTACAATGAGCAAAAAAACAACAAAATGTTTGCATCATTGAAATAAAAGTCATATATTTGCAGCGTAAACAATAAAAATCAATAAGCGCTAACAATAAAAAACAACAAGCGCTAAACAAAACAACGATTGATATGAAGAATCTATATGCATCTTTTTACTACTTTTACTTTTACTTTGCAAGCATTTGTAAAGCGGGAAGTTGCGTGTAGATTTCAACTTAGGATTTAAAAAGAAACAATAACATACGAAACGGTCCCGCCCTATAACATAGAGCAGGACCGTTTTTCAGTTTAATCTTTAACACTAAAAACAACACCTCCTAAAACAAACACCTCATAAAAACAAACACCCCCGAAACATCCCCGAAAAGAAAGCTGAATACAAAAAACAAATATATAGACATGAAACGAATAGCAATACAGGGAGTCATCGGGTCGTTCCACGACATCGCCGCACACCAATATTTCGAAGGTGAACAAATACAGCTAATCTGCTGTTCTTCGTTTGAAGAGGTGTTTGAGAATATCAAGCGCGACCCTACCGTGATAGGTATGCTGGCAATAGAAAACACCATCGCTGGTTCGCTCCTCCACAACTATGAGCTATTGCGCGACAGCGGCACTACCGTTGTGGGCGAGCATAAATTGCACATACAGCATGCCATAAGCTGTTTGCCAGACGACGATATCACAACCATCACCGAGGTTCACTCGCATCCTGTGGCTCTGATGCAATGTCGCAACTACATCTCCAACCATCCCGACCTCAAGGCTGTGGAAGCTGAAGATACAGCTGGAGCTGCTGAGTTTATTCAGCGCCACCAATGCCACGGATGGGCAGCCATCTGCCACGCTGAGGCTGCACGCCATTATGGCTTAAAGGTGTTGGAAGACCATATCGAGGACAATAAGCACAATTTCACCCGCTTCCTCGTAGTCTGCAATCCTAACAAGGCCGACCTGCTTCGCCCTGTGTCGAAAGCCAACAAGGCAAGCCTTGTGTTCTCGTTGCCTCACGATGAAGGTTCGCTGTCGAAGGTGCTCACAATATTGAGCTTCTACGATATCAACCTCACCAAGATACAGTCGTTGCCTGTTATCGGACATGAGTGGGAATACCTATTCTATGTAGACGTTACTTACAGCGACATCGTGCGCTACCGCCAGTCGATAGACGCCATAATACCATTGACCAAGGAACTCAAAATCTTAGGAGAATATGAAGAGCGTTAAACCAGCCGACCGACTATCGGCAGTACAAGAATATTATTTCAGTCGCAAACTTAAAGAAGTGGCAATGCTAAATGCGCAGGGACAGGATATCATCAGCCTTGCCATCGGTAGTCCCGACATGCCACCATCAAAGCAGACCGTAGACAAACTTTGCGAAACTGCAGCTCAGCCTACCGCCCACGGCTATCAGCCTACAGTAGGTATTCCTGAATTGCGACAGGCTATGGCAAATTTCTATAAGCGTTGGTATGATGTAGACCTCGACCCTAAGACTGAGATTCAGCCTCTTATCGGTAGCAAGGAGGGCATTCTGCATACCACTCTCGCTTTCTGCAATCCTGGCGACGAGGTGCTGGTGCCAAATCCCGGTTATCCTACTTACACCTCTTTGAGCAAGATTCTCGGGGCCAAGATCGTAAACTACAATCTGCGCGAGGATAATGGATGGCAACCCGACTTCGAAGAGCTTGAGAAGATGAATCTCGACCGCGTGAAGTTGATGTGGACAAACTATCCTAACATGCCAACAGGCGGCAATGCTCGTATGGAGACCTACGAAAAGTTGGTCGACTTTGCTCGTCGTCATGGCATTGTGGTTGTCAACGACAATCCATACTCATTCATCCTCAACGAGGGCAAGAAGATGAGCATCCTGCAGGTGCCTGGCGCCAAGGAGTGCTGCATAGAATTCAACTCTATGTCTAAGAGCCACAACATGCCAGGATGGCGTGTCGGCATGTGTGCTTCTAATCCTGAGTTTATCTCATGGATATTGAAGATTAAGAGCAATATCGATAGCGGAACATTCCGTGGCATACAGCTTGCTGCAGCCGAAGCTCTCAACACCAACGACGATGCTTGGCACAAGGAATACAACGTTGAGAACTATCGTCGCCGTCGCAAGATAGCCGAAGAGATAATGACAGTCTTAGGCTGCACCTTCGACCCTTCGCAGGTAGGCATGTTCCTTTGGGGAAAGATTCCTGAGAAGTATGCCAACGTAGAAGACCTCACCGAGCGCATCCTTCATGAGGCTCGCGTATTCGTAACTCCAGGCTTTATCTTTGGCTCCAACGGTCAACGCTATCTCCGCATAAGTCTTTGTGCTAAGGACGAGAAAATGGCTGAGGCTTTGCAGAGAATAAAAGCCCTAAAGTGGGAGTGAAGAGTGAAGAATGAAGAGTGAAGAGTGAAGAGTGAAGAGTGAAGAACGAAGAGTGAAGAATTAAGAAACAAAACAATAACAACTATAAACACAGCAAGATTATGGAACTTGAACTTGAACCATTAAACTTACCTTGTGATAACGAACGCCCATTCGTGATTGCCGGTCCATGCTCGGCAGAAACCGAAGAGCAAGTGATGACAACAGCAAAACAGCTGGCAGACAAAGGTTGCCACATGTTCCGTGCCGGAGTGTGGAAACCTCGTACCAAGCCAGGAGGCTTCGAAGGTAATGGCGAGGCTGCTCTCCCATGGCTCAAGGCCGTGAAGGAAGAAACAGGCATGCTAATCGCTACCGAGGTGGCTACACCTGAGCATGTAGAGCTTTGCTTGAAATATGGTGTCGACATTTTGTGGGTAGGTGCACGTACCACCGCTAATCCTTTTGCTATGCAGGCTTTGGCTGATAGCATGAAGGGCATCGACAACCCTGTGTTTGTGAAAAACCCTGTCAACCCTGACCTCGAACTTTGGATTGGCGGTATGGAGCGCATTAATCAGGCAGGCGTTAAGCATATGACAGCTATTCATCGTGGATTCTCAAGCTATGATAAGAAGATTTATCGCAACCTTCCAATGTGGCAGATTCCTATCGAGTTGCGTCGCCGTATTCCTAACCTCCCTATCTTCTGCGACCCAAGCCACATCGGTGGTCGCCGCGAGCTTATCGCACCATTATGTCAGCAGGCTATGGACCTTGGCTTCGATGGTCTTATCGTTGAGAGCCATTGCGACCCAGATAGTGCATGGAGCGATGCTAAGCAGCAGGTTACACCAGATGTCCTCGACTACATCCTCAGCCTCCTTCAGGTGCGCAGCGAATCTGTAACAACCGAAGGTATCTCGCAGTTGCGTCATCAGATAGACGATCTCGACAACCAGCTCATGGAACTTCTCTCTAAGCGTATGCGAGTATGTCGCGAAATAGGACAATACAAGAAGGAGCACAACATGACCGTGCTTCAGTCTGCTCGCTACAACGAAATCCTTGAGAAGCGTGGTGCACAAGGCACACTTTGCGGTATGGATGCCGACTTTGTGGCTCATGTCTACGAGCTTATCCATGGCGAGAGCGTACGTCAGCAGATAGAGATTGTAAACAAGAACTAAGTCTTTTTTTCAGCATAAGGCTATGAAAATATTGATAATGGGAGCGGGCAAAATGGGCAGCTTCTTCATCGACCTGCTATCGTTCGACCACGAGGTGGCGGTTTATGAAAAAGACCCTAAGCGCCTACGCTTCACTTACAATTGTCAACGCTTCACCAAGGTCGACGAAATCAAGGAGTTCAAACCAGAGCTCGTCATCAATGCCGTGACGGTGAAATACACCATCCCTGCATTCAAAGAGGTGTTGCCATATCTTCCCGACGACTGCATCATCAGCGACATCAGTTCTGTAAAGACCAATCTCAAAGAGTTTTATGAGCAGACGGGCCATCCATACGTGTCTACACACCCTATGTTTGGACCAACCTTTGCCAACCTCAATCAGTTGAGCCAGGAAAATGCCATCATCATCTCTGAGGGCGACTATATGGGTCGCATATTCTTCAAGGATTTGTATCAGAAGCTTGGACTCAACATCTATGAGTACACCTTCGAGGAACACGACAAAACGGTGGCTTACTCTCTGAGTATTCCGTTTGTCTCAACCTTCGTCTTTGCAGCCGTGATGAAACATCAGGATGCTCCTGGTACCACCTTCAAGCGCCACATGCAGATTGCCAAGGGTGTGTTGTCGGAAGACGACTACTTGTTGCAAGAGATTCTCTTCAACCCCTACACCCACGACCAAGTGTCGCAGATACGCACCGAGCTTAAGGAACTCCTCGACATCATCGACAACAAGGATGCTGTACGCATGAAAGCATACCTGACAAAGATACGCAATAATGTCAAAGAATAATCCATTAGGTGCCAACCTCTCTTTGGCTTCGATAAAATAATGTGGAAATAGCTCTCGATATACGTATTTATATCGAGAGCTATAATGCGTTATATCAAATCATTACCAACCTCTTTTTCTACTAACAATACCAACAAAACCATTACCGACTAAACATTAACATCATCTATGCTACGCAAAGTATTACCATTTCTGCTGTTTCTGATTTCTATGGCAGCATCAGCACAACAATATGTGCGTAAGACAAATCTGCCAACGGTGTACATCAATACCTTCAACAATGCTGCTGTTACGAGCAAAGAAGTATACATCTACGCCACCATGCACTATGTAGACGAAAACGACTCTATAGCCGTCTACGACTCGTTGCAAATTCGTGGACGAGGCAACTCTACATGGGGATTGGCTAAGAAACCATACAAAGTGAAATTTAAGACTAAGCAAAAATTCTTAGGCAAGGGACGTGCTAAGGCTAAGAGTTGGACCCTCATAGCAAATGCAGGCGACAAAACATTGATGCGTAATGCCATAACATCGTTCATGGGCGAGTTTGCAGGGTTGAAGTTTAATCCTGCAGCCAAGTTTGTCGACCTTGTGCTCAACGGCACTTATATGGGCAACTATCAGATTAGCGACCAAGTAGATGTTCGTCCACACCGTGTCAATATTAAGGAGCAAGACTTGCCGTTAACCGACACTTCAGACATCACAGGTGGATATTTCCTCGAGGTAGATGGTTTCAAGGATGGCAACTGTTTCACCACCACTACCTACAATGTGCCTATCCGCATCCATTATCCTGATGAAGAAGACATTGTTTATTCGCAAAACCAATATATCAGAAATTATGTAGCACAGTTTGAGAAAGCATTGTCGTCTGCCGACTTTGCCGACCCTGTCAAAGGCTATCGTCATTGGGTAGACAGCGTGTCGTTGGCAGATTGGTATATATGCACCGAGCTTACTGCAAATATAGATGGCTTCTATAGCACATATTTCTATAAGGAACAAGCCGACTCGCTGATTTATTGGGGACCATTGTGGGACTATGACATAGCCTACAACAACGACTCTCGAAAGCCTGGTACCGCAACCCGCCTCATGACCGATTATGGCTATGGACAAACTAAGGAATGGGTGAACCGCATGTGGAACGACCCTTGGTTTGCAAAACTTATCAATAAGCGATACAACGAACTTCTTGATGCAGGCATCGTGGACTATCTGTATACAAAGATTGATAGTATCAGTAATCTCATATCACGTTCGCAAGAACTTAACTATCAGAAGTGGGGCATTAGCAGACGCATGTATCATGAAATTGTGTTGTATTCTTCTTACGACCAGTATGTGTCTGATATCAAGTCGTTTATCTCGGAACATTCAGAATGGCTAAAATCGGCATTCGCAAATAAGAAGCCTGCTGAGCCAACACCACCTTTCGAGGCTCTCGACTATTACTATCGCATTACTAATGCAAAAACAACTAAGGCTTTGGATGTGTCAGGCGAGAGTATTGTGCAATATTCAAATACAGCATCTCGTGAGTCGCAAGATTGGTACATTAAACCTGTCGGCGACTATTTCCAGCTGATAAATCGCAGTAGCGATAAGGCTCTCAACGACCCAACCATAGGCAACGTCGGACCAACAACAAATGTCGGCACTCAGCTCAATCTGGTAATAGCCAACGAAGATGATTCGCGCCAGTTGTGGTCGCTCGTGCCTCAAGGCACATCGGGATATTATAATCTGCTCAACAAATATTCACAGCATGTTGCCAATTTGCAGGGTGGTGGCGCCAACGACAATACGCCTGTGCTGAGCTATACTAACGACAATCGCAATGGCTCTAGTCAGAATCGTCTTTGGTATATTATTCCAGGCGATGATTTGCCTGGCAATATCACAGGCATCCGTGATATCGAACCTGCAGAATATGCTCTTGCTTACAATCAGCAGTCGCAACGTCTGCATTTCGGAAGTGAAACACCTGAGCAGCTCACTTTCAGCGTCAGCGTATTTAGTCTCAATGGTGTTAAGGTTGCCGACTTTATAGCTGCTGATGGTTACGACCTGTCGACACAGCCTTCAGGTATATACGTTGTGACCTGGACGACTGGTGGAAAGACCAGAAGCGTCAAATTCAGAAAGTAGTTTAATACAGAGCGTATAAAAGACTTAACTAAATACTGAAACAGAAATGAACTTAAAAACTAAAAATTTGTTGCTTACAGCAGTAGCATTGCCAATGTCGCTCGTTGCCAATGCTACTGCCGACTGGCAAAGCAAATGGTGTGTGGAGTCTGAATCTCCTAACTACAAGGTTACACAACTTGGTGGTGACACTCTTGAAATTCTTTCGCCAAAGGGATTAACACTATGGCATCGCCAAAAACTTAAAGGCGATATGACTGTAGAATATGATGCCTGTGTGGTCGACGAGGGTAAGCCTGGCGACCGCCTTAGCGATATGAACCTCTTTTGGATGGCTTCCGACCCTAAAGCTAAAGATATTTTCCAGCGAATGGCGCAGCGCAATGGCGTGTTTGCCAACTGTAGCCAACTTCAGCTCTACTATCTTGGCTATGGTGGCAACTACAATTCTACCACCCGTTTCCGTCGCTATCATGGCGAACCTAAGCCTGCTATTGTCAAAGAGTATACAGATGCCGACCATCTGCTAAAACCTAATCATTGGTATCATCTGCGTGTGCAGAGCCTAAAGGGGTTGGTAAACATCTATGTCGATGGCAAACTCATTGTTTCTTATCGAGATGCTAACCCTCTTACCTCAGGATGGTTTGGTTTTCGTACCACATTGTCGCGCACACGCATTGCCAACTTCACTTCGCGCAAGTCTTCATCCACAGACGTGCCACTTCATTGGGTAGGCTCTGTGCCTGAGGGTATGCAGATGCCCGTTAGCCTCGGCATTCCTTTTGCCAAGGGCGAACTTCGCAAGCCTTCCGACTACAAGCCTCGTGGCATGGCTGCCGACACTTGGACCACAGCAATGTGGCCTGATGGTAGTGTGAAATGGCTTGGCGTGGCAGGCGTTACTGGTAGCATGGCTACTATGCAGCGTCCTGTTGTAGATGCTAACACCATCACCATCGACAACGGCAAACTAAAACTCTACGTCGCTCGTCATGGTCGCAATCTCATCGACTCTCTTATTATGGATGGCAAGAAGATTTGCGATGGCGCACATCTCGTGGCTACCACCACCAATGCCACTTATGCCTCGGTTGTTGATAGCGCCGTGGTAGAGCGTGCAGGCTCTTCGCGTGCGTTGATAAAAATATGTGGAACCATGAGCGATGGCTCTCGCCGTTGGTTGCCTTTCACACTCCGCCTCTATGCTTATGCTGCCAACGAGCAGTTGCGTATGGTTCATTCCTTCATCTATGATGGCGAACAAGACAAAGACTTCATAAGCTCTCTTGGCCTAACCTTCGATGTGCCTTTGCGCAAAGAGACATACAATCGTCATGTTATGTTTGCTATGGATTGCGGTAAAATGTGGCACGAGCCTGTACAACCTCTCGATGGTCGTTCGCCTCTCGACCGCAACTATAATTGGCAAGAGCGCCAGCAAGCAGGCTTTGAGATTCCTGCCGCCAACACCTTCGATGAGCGTCAGCAGACATTCCTCTCTGAGTGGGCTTCATGGGATGGCTTCCGCCTTTCTCAGCTCAACGATGGTTCTTTCACCATTCGCAAGAAAGCACAAGCCGACCGCCCTTGGATAGGCACATTCACAGGCCATCGCAGCAATGGCTTAGCCTTCGTTGGCGATACAGAAGGTGGCTTAGCTCTGTCGCTGAAAGATTTTTGGCAGCAGTATCCATCTACTTTGCAGATTTCTGATGCTCGTGCTGATAAGGCGCATCTCACTGTCTATCTTTGGAGTCCTGAGGCTGAGCCTATGGATCTTCGCCACTACGACACCGTGGCTCATGGTCTCATCTCGAGCTACGAGGATGTACAGCAGGGTATGAGCACCCCTTATGGCATTGCTCGCACCAGCGAAGTCACCTTTGTACCTTTCGCCTCGTTGCCTTCCGAGCAGTCGCTGTCTTCGTTGGCAGGAGTTCTTGCCCAGAGTCCTCGTCTGCTTCCTACTCCCGACTACCTCCATTCTAAGCAAGCCTTCGGACACTGGAGCCTTACTGCCCAATGGAAGAGCGTAGCCGACAATACTTCTGCTGCTAACGATACTATAACCAGTAGGGTGGAGCAGAAGTTGCAGAATTGGATTAACATCTATCGCAATGCCATCGACGACAACCATTGGTATGGCTTTTGGAACTATGGCGATGTGATGCATGCCTACGATGCTGAGCGCAAAGAGTGGCGATATGATGTTGGCGGATTTGCTTGGGACAATACCGAACTTGCTACTCCTGATTGGCTTTGGTATTCGTTCTTGCGTACTGGCGATAGCAATATTTGGCGCATGGCTGAGGCTATGACACGCCACAATAGCGAAGTCGACACCTATCACATAGGCCCTATGGCTGGTCTTGGCTCTCGCCACAACGTGAGCCATTGGGGATGTGGAGCCAAGGAGGCACGAATTTCGCAGGCTGCCTTCAATCGCTTCTTCTATTATCTCACCACCGACGAGCGCATTGGCGACCTAATGACAGCAGTCAAGGATGCCGACCAAATGCTCTATACCATAGACCCTATGCGCCTTGCAGAACCAAAGAGCCAGTATCCTTGCAATGCTCCTGCACGCTTGCGTATTGGTCCTGACTGGCTCTCGTATGTCGGCAACTGGATGACAGAATGGGAGCGCACGGGCAACACCAAATATCGCAACAAGATAATGGCTGGTATGAAGAGCATCGGCAGTCTGCCTGACGGTCTCTTTACTGGCAATAAGGCTTTAGGTTTCGACCCCAAGACGGGCGTTCTCTCTTATGATGGCACCCCTGGTCGTCGCAACACCAACCACTTGATGACTATCATGGGCGGTTTTGAAACCATGATAGAGCTTGAGCCTATGCTTTGGGATGCTTCGTTCGATAAGGCTTGGCTTGCCCATGCTCGCGACTATAAGCGTAACGCCATGGAAATAAGCAAAAACCATTTCCCTGTGCGTCGTCTTGAGGCTTATGCTGCCAGCCGTTTGCATGATGCATCTCTTACCCATACAGCTTGGCACGACCTCCTCTATGGTCGCGACGACTTCTCTACCAATAGCGCCGCCCTCTGGAGCCTTGATGCTATCTATATGCTCGAAGTATTAGATAAATAACAACAATTATCAATAAAATATTACTTACATTCAAATTATGAAGAAAAAACAACTATTGTGTAGCCTGCTCTTTACATCTTTGGCATTATTCATTCCTGCAAACACCTTAGTTGCAAAGAATGTGTGCGACACCATTGCATTGAAACATGATTCCATGACAGTAGGCAGCCCTATATTGCCAGGCTTCCATGCCGACCCTGAGATTCTGTACTCTAACAAAACGGGCAAATACTACATCTATTCCACTACCGATGGTATACCAGGGTGGGGAGGATATAAATACTACGTATACTCTTCTGCCGACCTAAAGACATGGAAGAACGAAGGTGTAGCCCTCGATGCCTCTACCGACCAAATCTCTTGGGCTAACGGCAATTTGTGGGCACCAGCAGCCATAGAAGTGAAACAGAAGAATGGCAGCTATAAATACTATCTATATTTCAGCGCACGTCCTAACGACAATGGCAGAAAGCAGATGGGTGTAGCTGTTTCTGATTCTCCTACAGGTCCTTTCGTTGACCTTGGCAAACCGCTCTTGGCTAAGAATCATCCTGGTTGCCATGGTCAGCTCATCGATGTGGATGTCTTCATCGATCCTGTGAGCAACAAGCCTTACCTATATTGGGGCAACAGCTTCATGGCTGGTGCAGAGCTCGACCCAAGCATGACAAAGATTAAAGACGAGACCGTTACTGTGATGACTCCTAAGGGTGGCAGTCTGAAGGACTATGCTTATCGTGAGGCACCATACGTGTTCTATCGCAATGGACTCTACTATTTTATGTGGTCAGTAGACGACACAGGCGCAGCAAACTATCATGTTGCCTATGGCACCTCTAAATCGCCACTCGGACCTATCGAGGTTGCCAAAGACCCTATCGTATTAATCCAAGACCCACAACACGAAATCTATGGCACCGCCCACAACTCTGTTATCCAGATTCCTGGCTCCGACGATTGGTATATCGTCTACCATCGCATCAACAAAGACTACATCCATTTCCAACCAGGTGTTCACCGCGAGGTATGCATCGACAAAATGGAGTTCAATGCCGATGGCACCATCAAGCGTGTAGTGCCTACTCACGCAGGCGTAGAGCTGAAGAAATAAGAAAACGAGCCATACTTTTTAAAGTGGGCTAAGTATTTTATACTAAAAAAGCAGAATTCCGAACTCGGAATTCTGCTTTTTTCGTTTATATATTGTTCTTTTCACTAAAATCGTTTATCTTTGCCATGAGTATTATATAATCTGATAAAGAATAACTAAAAAAATATTGATATGAAAAGACTTTTCTATTCGCTATTGCTTTCTACGGCAGTATTATCTATCACATCGTGTGGTGAAAAAACAGACAAAAGTAATTCTGAGGCTGACTCTTTGCGCAATGTTATTGGTGCAAATATGGCTGAGATAGACGAGATGAACCTCTTCCTTGATGCTGTAAACACAAGCATGGATAGCGTGGTAAATATGGAAGGCGGAATACTCCGCACTTCAGGCGAGAGCCCTATGTCTAAAAAAGAGCAGATAAAACAAAATCTTGAAGCCTACAAGATGATGTTGGAGCGTCAGCGTGAGCGTATCTCAATATTGGAGGCAAAACTGAAAGATGGAGATGCTAAATCTAAGAAGATGTTGCATACCATACAGGCTTTAAAGAAACAGATAGAAGAGAAAGATAAAACAATTGTTGAACTTACCGAAGAACTGGAGAAACGCAAGTTTGATATTGTTACTCTTAAGTCGCACGTTGATAAATTGAATACTAATGTTGCTCAGCTTAAAGAAGAAAAGGCAGAACAAGAGAAAGCCCTTGAAGCTCAGAGCAATATGCTAAATGAAGCTTATGTAGTTATAGGCTCAAAGAAAGAACTTAAGGCGGCTGGCCTTATGACAGGTGGCTCTTTGTTTAAGAAGAGTAAGCTTAATATGAGTAAGGTTAATGCGTCGGCATTCAAGAAGATTGATATTCGAAATGTCAAATCGTTTAAGATACCTGCCAATAGATATGAAATATTGTCGCAGATGCCTTCTGGTTCATATAAGGTTTCTAAAAATGACGATGGAACAAGCACATTAACTATTACTGATGCTACTCGCTTTTGGAGTGTAACTAATTATCTCGTAATTAAATATTAATTATTATGCGACTTCGTTTAGTCTCTTTTATCGCAGCATTGCTATGCTGTATGTCTCTGTATGCGCAGAGATGTGAGCATGTGGTGCAACGTGGAGAAGACTTTAGTTCTATAGCTCAAAAATATGGTATAACGGTAGATGAGCTTAAGGCATCCAACCCTTCAAGTTCATTATGCTATGTAGGTAGAAAACTGCTTATACCAAATCCTGGTCAGGTGGTAGAAAGAAAACCTGCCAAGGTTGAACCTTTTGACTATGGACTTATTTCTTCTCTTGGCGACTCGGTATTGACAAAGACTACCACTACCACGTATCATGTAGGAGAGGCTTTGTGGAAACAGAAGAAATATGCGCAGGCGATGGTTTACCTTTCTTCTGCTGCATATGGTGGCGATGCACGTGCCTATTATCCTCTTGGCGACTGCTATAGCCAGTCTTCATCAGAAAATCCTGATGAAGAGACTGCTGCTACATGGTATTTGAAGGCTGTAGAGGGTATGAAAGAAAAGACCGATGTGGGTTATTATATGCCTTGTCTTCGCTTGTCAAAATGCTATCTAACAGGAAACGGAATGACGAAGAATGTAAAACAGGCACGCCATTTCTATAATGAGTATAAAAGATATGCTGAGTCGTCGAATGGCGCAGAAGCAAAGCAATTGCAGCATGATATCGCTGCCGAAGAGGCTGCTATAGCAAAGGCTGAAAATGAAAAACGTATTGCTATTGCTAAAGCTGAGAAAGCTAAGCGTGAGTCAGAACAGATGCGACGTAGACAAGAGGCTTTAGCTAAGGCAAACAAACAGAGGGTTGTGGCTTCGAACAATGTTGCTAACGCAAGCAATAGAACTGTTGCTAATAACACTTCTGTGAGCCATTCTGCAAATAACAATAATGCTCAATCTGTATCAACAACGCGTAATAATGTTCAAAACCGTCGACAGGTTAATACGCAGGCAAGTGCATCGAATGGTGTACAAAAATGGCGTGAAGAACTGGGAATGGGTTGCTTTGTTATCGTGACTAAATATCCAAATGGTAATATCTCGCGCGTTAGATATCGTATATGTCCTAATTGCAATGGCGGACAAAGGTGCGCAGGATGTTATGGTACCGGACGTTGCGGAATATGCAACGGACAGGGTGGTATCGTGACTTCAGGCTATGGCAGATATATTCCTTGTGGTCTTTGTGGTTCTTCGGGCGTTTGTTCGCTATGTAGAGGCTCTGGTCGTTGCGTATGTACTGCTGCTTCTGAATATCCCGGCTATGTTATTGGTAGCACATCTGCTATTACTCCTGATGGCACAACAATAAGAAATACAGCAGGATATAATGGACGTGACGATAAGTTTGTAATCACACCTCCAGGTGGTACTTCTTATACTTTTGATGATGAACGTTCTACTGGTAGTAGTTCGTCTCGTCGTAGCTCGTCGGGTTCTTGTAGCAAATGCCATGGTACAAAATACGATCCTCAGGCTATGCAATATGCTGCTGCATCTACCTCAGGCGTTCGTCCACCATATCATAGTAAATTAGGCGATCATTGTCCATACTGTACCTCACGAGCTGATCATTATCATTATCCATGTAGTGGCTGTATGGGCACAGGCCACAATTAATATTGTTAATGTAATTCTATCTCCTGTAACCGCATACATATTCTTCGTAATATTGATGAGTATGTATGCGGTGATGTTTTTTTACAAAACATTTGCTAATGGAGAATAAATATAGTATCTTTGCATCATGATAACGTGATAAGCTGTTTTATGATGCTTAAATGCGTAAAATGTTATCATTTATGTATGCTTTGCTATTGCGCCTGTTGCTCGTGTAAGTAGGCTAACTGTTTGTATAATAGATTGCTAACTGAGAAATATAGCTATACTCTAATTAGTAGCTGTTATTATATTTGAATAAGTTTGGTAGCAAGCAAAGCAAGATTTGAAAGTAAGCAAAAAAACGTTTGCTAGTAAGCATAGCAAAATTTGATAGTAAGCATAGATTCAATTTAACAGGCTTCGTAATCGAAGAAAGTAAGGTAAAATATCGATACTAATTAGTTTCAGAATAAAGGGCTGAACTCCTGCAAACAGCAAGGAATTCAGCCCTAATATTTTCTTAAGTAATAAATATCCTAAAACCTTATTTCTCCATCGTAGTTGAAGATAGGCTCGTTGGTGTTTACTTCCTCAGGATAGAATTGTACGGCACTATCGTTCATTTTAGGATGCTGACGGTCGAGGAGGCGGAGCATCTCGGCACCAGCCCAAATGGCAGGACCATAGCCGTGGGCAGCAGCTGTGCTCACAGGACGATACATATAGAAAGCAGGGTCGAAGCCCATACCTGTGCCTACGCAAGTGTTCATGAATCGACCTTGGGCATCGATAGATGCTTCTACGGCATGCCATGCAAGCTGAACGGCTGGACCATAGGCAAGGGCGGAAATCCAACCTTGGTTGATGGCGTGAGCTATACAATAAGTATAGATTGCTGTGCAGCTGCTCTCTTCGTAAGAGTCGTTGCGGTCGAGGAGCTGATGCCAAAATCCATCTTTGCCCTGCAAAGCCACGAGACCCTCTATATGTTGGCGCAGAAGGTCGAGGATGGCGCCACGTTGTGGATGATTTTCAGGCAAAACGTCGAGCACTTCGCACATGGTGAGGATAGCCCAACCGTTGGCTCTTCCCCAATGGAAAGCAGGGTGAGGGTTCATGGCTTCTACCCATCCGTGGCGGAAGAGTTTCTTTTCTTTCACCCACATCTTATCCTTAAAAAGCATTATTTGCTTTGCTGCTTCGTCGAAATATTTGCTGTCGTTGGTATAAGCGCCCATGTAGGCTATAGCAGGAATTGCCATAAACATGTCGTCGAGCCAAACAGTATTCTTGTGAGGACGCTTGCGGGCAAAGGTGCCATCAACCAAACGAAACTCCTTGGTCATGATATACTGCGAATAGTTTTCTATTACTGGAGCGGTATTGATGACCTGAGTGGAGCGAGTCTTAGGGTTCTTTCTTGCGTCGAGCTCTGCTTTTATCATGGCTGCACAGATGGCACCAGCATCATCAAGGGCATGAGGATCTACAACCTTGCGTATGGCTGTGTCGAGAGTTTTGCCTTTCTTAAGGTCTTTCATGGCTCCAGGAAAGGCATCGGCAATAGCCTTGAAGTTTTGCTCTACGTAGGCAGCATATTTTCTGTCGCCCGAAGCCTTGGCAGCATCGAGGCATGCGCTGTAGGTTACTCCCCATTCATAGCTCGTTGTGCGAAACTGCTTTGGGTTTGCCAATATGTAGTTCATCACTCTGTCGATGGCAGCCTTCACCTCCTGTTTTGTCGACACTCCGTAGCCATGCTTATAGTCGGGCTTGAGGAGGTGGAGTGGGGTGTTTGAATCGTTGATAGTTGTGTTGTCTTGAGCAAAAGCCATGGCAGGCATAAGCAAGCTGGCTAATGCAATAGTTTTGATATTCATGATGAATAGTGGTTTTAGTAGTTATACAATGTTTTTAGTTTACGTGTGCAAAAATACTAATTAATAGGTAATTGGCAAAGCCTTTGGTGTAATCATATCATTAAATTATTATAAATACCTCTTGAAAGACTTCTTTTTTTGAAAGTAAATTATTAATTTTGCGCAAAAATACTATAAGGTGAGTACTGAGATATTACCACCATCTAAAATAATAGCAAGAAAAAATGTTTGAAAATTTAAGTGACCGCCTTGAACGCTCGTTCAAGATTTTGAAGGGTGAAGGTAAGATTACCGAGATAAATGTAGCTGAAACGCTGAAGGATGTACGTAGAGCTTTGCTTGATGCCGATGTAAACTATAAGGTAGCAAAGTCGTTTACCGACGATGTTAAGAAGAAGGCATTGGGTATGAACGTGCTAACAGCGGTAAAGCCAGGCCAATTGATGGTGAAGATTGTTCACGACGAGTTGGCAGCCCTGATGGGTGGCGAGGCTGTAGATATTAAGCTTACTGGCAAGCCTGCGATAATATTGATGAGCGGTTTGCAGGGTTCGGGTAAAACCACGTTTAGTGGTAAGCTTGCCAATATGCTCAAGACAAAGCAGCATAAGAATCCTTTGCTCTGTGCATGCGACGTATATCGTCCTGCGGCTATTGAGCAGTTGAAGGTGGTTGGTCAGCAGGTAGGTGTGCCTGTATATTCAGAGCCTGATAGCAAGGATGTTATCACCATCGCCAACAATGCCATCAAGGAGGCTAAGGCTAAGGGCTACGATGTAGTAATCGTGGATACCGCCGGTCGATTGGCTGTTGACGAGGAGATGATGAACGAGATTTCTTCGCTCAAGCAGGCTCTCAATCCTGATGAGACATTGTTCGTAGTAGACTCGATGACTGGTCAGGATGCTGTAAACACAGCAAAGGAATTCAACGACCGTTTGGATTTCGATGGCGTTGTGCTCACCAAGCTCGATGGCGACACCCGTGGCGGTGCTGCGTTGAGTATCCGCACCGTTGTTACCAAGCCTATCAAGTTTGTCGGTACAGGCGAAAAGATGGAAGCTATCGACGTATTCCATCCTGAGCGTATGGCAGACCGTATTCTCGGTATGGGTGATATCGTATCGTTGGTAGAGCGTGCGCAGGAGCAGTTTGACGAAGAAGAGGCTCGCAGACTTCAGAAGAAGATACAGAAGAACCAATTCGACTTCAACGACTTCTTGAACCAGATAGAGCAAATCAAGAAGATGGGTAATCTGAAGGATTTGGCTGCTATGATTCCAGGTGTGGGCAAGGCTATCAAGGATGTAGAAATAGACGACAACGCCTTCAAGGGCATTGAGGCTATCATAAAGAGTATGACTCCAAAGGAGCGTACAAACCCTGAGATTTTGAATACAAGTCGCAGAATGCGTATTGCCAAGGGTTCGGGTACCAACATTCAGGAGGTTAACCGCCTTATTAAGCAGTTTGACCAAACTCGCAAGATGATGAAGATGGTAACTGGCAACCAGATGGCAAGCATGATGTCGAGAATGAAGGGTATGAATATCCCGGGAATGCCAAAACTATAAAGGAAACAAAAACTATACTATGCAACTCATTGACGGAAAAGCTACTGCTACAGCCATAAAGGCTCAGATAGCACAGGAAGTAGAGAATATCGTTGCTGGTGGCGGCAAGCGCCCACACTTGGCAGCAGTACTCGTGGGTCACGATGGTGGCAGCGAGACATACGTGAAAAACAAGGTCATCGCTTGCGAGCAATGTGGCTTTAAGTCGACACTCATCCGCTACGAGGCTGATGTTACAGAGGAGGAGCTCCTTGCTTGTGTAGACAAGCTAAACAAGGATGCTGATGTAGATGGCTTCATTGTGCAGCTTCCTTTGCCTAAGCACATCGACGAGCAGAAGATTATTATGGCTATCGACTATAATAAAGATGTAGACGGTTTCCATCCTGTCAATGTGGGTCGCATGGCTATTGGTTTGCCATGTTTCATTTCTGCCACTCCGTTGGGTATAATAACCCTTCTACAATATTATAATATAGAGACAAGTGGCAAGAAGTGCGTGGTGTTGGGTCGTTCAAATATCGTGGGCAAGCCAATGGTACAGCTCATGATGCAGAAGCAATATGGCGACGCTACGGTTACTGTATGCCATTCGCATTCGCGCGATTTGAAGAAGGAATGCCAAGAGGCTGATATCATCATCGCTGCTATTGGCAAGCCAGACTTCGTTACTGCCGACATGGTGAAGCCAGGAGCCGTAATCATCGACGTAGGTACAACTCGTGTGCCTGACGCTACTCGCAAGAGCGGATACAGACTAAATGGCGACGTGAAGTTTGATGAGGTGGCAGAGAAATGCTCGTTCATCACTCCTGTGCCAGGAGGTGTTGGCCCTATGACAATATGCTCGCTCATGAAGAATACTCTTCTTGCAGCTAAGGGAAAAAAGGCATAAGACTCTTTTTCTTTGAAATAAAAAAGGCAAATGCCGAAAGACCAAAAAAAGATTGGTCGCAACAGTAATTTATGGAAAACAAAGAAACTCTGACTGCCGCTGAGTGGTATGAGCGTGGCAACGAATATCGCAAGAAAGGCGATTGGAAACATGCCATCGACTGCTACTTGGAGGCTATAGAAATTGATCCCGAGTCGCCTGCGCTTCATGCAAAGGCGATGCTCGAGGATATTCTCAATTTCTATCATAAAGACGCTTATAACCCATAATGGGAAGTTGTAGCCCCTTTTAAACGCAACTTCCTATTAACTAAACTTAAACAATAATCATTATGGTAAAGATCAAGGGTGCCATAGTCGTTAATAGCGACAGATGTAAGGGCTGCCAATTGTGCGTGGTGGCTTGCCCTAAAAACGTTATTGCGTTGGCACCAAAAAAAGTCAACGTACATGGATATCCATACGTGGAGCAAACTGGCGACGACTGCATAGGATGTGCAAGTTGCGCTATCGTGTGCCCAGACGGATGTATTACCGTATACAAGAAAAAGATGGAGGAATAGCACTATGGCAGAAAAAGAAGTAATGCTAATGAAAGGCAACGAGGCCATAGCCCACGCTGCCATCAGATGTGGAGCCGATGGCTATTTCGGCTATCCTATCACACCGCAGAGCGAGGTTATCGAAACCTTGGCAGAGCTCAAACCTTGGGAAACTACAGGTATGGTGGTATTGCAGGCAGAGAGCGAGGTGGCATCAATAAATATGGTTTATGGTGGTGCTGCTGCGGGCAAACGTGTGTTGACATCTTCTTCGTCGCCTGGTGTGGCACTTATGCAGGAGGGCATAGCCTATATGGCTGGTGCTGAGGTTCCTGGAGTGTTTGTAAACGTACAGCGTGGCGGTCCTGGTCTTGGTACTATTCAGCCTTCGCAGAGCGACTATTTCCAGTCTACCCGTGGTGGTGGCAATGGCGACTACTATGTCATTGTGCTTGCACCAAACTCTGTACAAGAGATGGCAGACTTTGTAGACCTCGCTTTCGAATTGGCTTTCAAATATCGTAACCCTGCTATGATTCTTAGCGATGGCGTCATCGGACAGATGATGGAGAAGGTGGTGTTGCCACCATACAAGCCTCGCAAGACAGAGGAGGAGATACGACAGTTGTATCCTTGGGCTACTATCGGTCGCACTAAAGACCGTCAGCCTAATGTAATAACTTCGCTCGAACTGAAGCCTGAGGTAATGGAGCAACGCAACTTGCACTTGCAGGCTAAATATCAGCAAATCAGAGATAATGAGGTGCGCTATGAAGCTACAGGCTGCGAAGATGCAGACTATCTTATCGTGAGCTTCGGAAGTGCAGCACGAATCTCTGAAAAGGCTATCGAATTGGCACACAAAGAGGGACTGAAGGTTGGATTGTTCCGTCCTATCACTCTTTGGCCTTTCCCATCACAGCAGATTGCTGAGGCAGCTCGGGGCAAGAAGGGTGTGCTCGTAGTAGAAATCAATGCCGGACAGATGGTTGAGGACGTGCGCCTGGCTATCAATGGCGAAGAGAAAGTAGAACATTTCGGACGTCTCGGAGGTATTGTCCCTGAGCCCGAGGAAATCGTTAACGCATTAAAGGAGAAACTGTAAAATGGCAAACGATATTATATCACCAGAGAATCTGGTATACAAAAAGCCGGAATTGATGAACGACACTCCGATGCACTATTGCCCGGGATGTTCTCATGGAGTTGTTCACAAACTTGTTGCCGAGGTTATTGAAGAGATGGCAATGCAGGAGAAGACTGTAGGCGTATGTCCTGTGGGATGTGCCGTGTTTGCTTACCGCTATCTCGACATCGACTGGCAGGAAGCTGCTCATGGTCGTGCACCAGCATTGGCTACTGCCGTGAAGCGCCTATGGCCAGACCGCTTGGTATTCACATACCAGGGCGATGGCGACTTGGCATGTATTGGTACATGCGAGACTATTCATGCGCTGAACCGTGGTGAAAACATCACCATGATCTTCATCAATAACGCTATCTATGGTATGACTGGAGGTCAGATGGCGCCAACAACGCTTATCGGTCAGAAGACAGCTACTTGTCCTTATGGTCGCGACCCTGAACTTCATGGTTATCCACTCAACATCACCGAACTGGCTTCACATCTTGAGGGTACATGCTACGTTACTCGTCAGAGCGTAGAGTCGGTGGCTTCTATCCGCAAAGCCAAGGCTGCCATCCGCAAAGCCTTCGAAGCTTCTATGCAGGGCAAGGGCTCTTCGCTCGTAGAGATTGTTGCCACATGTAATAGTGGTTGGAAACTCTCGCCTGTTAAGGCCAACGAGTGGATGAAGGAGCACATGTTTGAGAAATATGTAAAGGGTGATCTTAAAAACACATTGGACGTATGAAAACAGAAATTATAATTTCCGGCTTCGGAGGACAGGGCGTTCTCTCTATGGGTAAGATTCTTGCCTATTCCGGACTTATGGAAGATAAAGAGGTGACATGGATGCCTGCATACGGTCCTGAGCAGCGTGGCGGTACAGCTAATGTTACCGTTATCGTTAGCGATGAGCGCATCAGTTCGCCTATCCTTAGCAAGTATGATGTGGCTATAGTCTTAAACCAGCCTTCGCTCGACAAGTTTGAAAGCAAGGTTAAGCCTGGTGGCATACTCATCTACGACGGCTTTGGTGTTATCAATCCTCCTACACGCACCGACATCAAGGTGTATCGTGTAGACGCCATGGACAAGGCTGCAGAGATGAAAAACTCTAAGGTCTTCAACATGATTGTGCTTGGTGCTTTGCTTGGCGTATGCCCTGTGGTTAGCACCGACGGCCTTAACAAGGCTCTCTATAAGAGTTTGCCTGAGCGCCACCATGGTCTTATTCCATTGAATATGGAGGCTGTGAGCGAGGGTATGAAACTCGTGAAGGGAATTCAGTAATACATGTAATATATACTTGATTTTTGTAACTCTTATGTGTGGGGGACAGACGTATTTTTTCTAAAATACTCTCTCTCAACCCCCAAGTTTACACGAGGCTGTTCGCAGCGATGCGCTTAGTCTCCGATTATAACGAGGTGGTCGCAGCGATGCGCTCACCTCGTTTCTTATTTTATAATCTTTGTAAATTCTAAACTTAATGCTTTGTCAATTACATGATTTCCTTTATCTTTGCATAAGATAAGCTGCACTCGGCAATTTGTAAGCAAGCTTACATTGCGCTCGTTTGCATTATCTTTGCAAAATAGATATTAAAGCAGTTACACAAAAACTATCTAACATATGAAAAAAAGCATTCTCTTTTCTATAGCCATGCTTTCAATGGCTTCAACGGCAATGGCACAACGCATGGCACCATCGATGGAGGTGGTAGGCAAAGATACCATATGCCAAATATTCGTTTATTCCCCAGGCGATAAAGACGGACTACACGGGGCTTACCTCGACGAAAAACAGACTTGGCAGCATATAGGGCAACTTTGCTCTTCTGACTATTCGCAATGGGGACAGGAGAAGAGAATGTACGACCCTTATGTGGTGCATGCCAACGATGGTACATGGCGTGCGGTGTGGGCTGTGAATAATTATGCTCCATGTTTTGCAGCCGCTTATAGCGACGACTTGGTGACATGGCGTCCGCAAGACTATCCAAAGATGTCGGTAAAGGGAGTGGCTAAGCCAATAGCATTCCAGATGGATGATGGAACTTTCGACATTTATATGAAATCAGCCAAAGGCAACCGCTATGTGCAGGCTTCTGCCGACTTCCGACGTTTCAAGGAAGCTGAGGATGCAAGCACCATAGAGGATATTGCTTGGATGCGCGATACCGCTACCATTAATGGCAAACATTTGGAGGGTAATCTGTTTGAGGTGCCAAAGTTGCATCTCGACTATATGTTGGCTCATTTCGATGCTCTTGCTAATGATGCTGCCAAGAGTAGCGAAACTATGCGCGACGACAACAAGCGTTTTGCTTCATTGCCAAAGGTGGTTAAGGCGCAACTAAAAGTGGATGCTGCCAAGAGCAAGGCTATTTCGGATAAGCTTATTGGTGTATTCTTCGAAGATATCAGCTATGCTGCCGATGGTGGACTATATGCCGAACTTGTGCAGAATCGTGACTTCGAATATACAAGCGCTGACCATAAGGGATGGAGTGCCATAACAGCATGGAAGAGCAATGCTCCTATCAGAATAGCTACCGAAAATCCATTGAGCAAGAACAATCCTCATTATGCCGTGATTGCTGCCGATACCTTGTATAACGAGGGATGGGATGGCATCGTAGATCGTGGTGCAGCATACGATTTCTCTATCTATGCTCGCAACATCTCGGGCGAGAAGAAGGAACTCTGCGTGGCATTGGTTGCTGAAGATGGCAACGTGATGGCTGAGGGTAAGCTTAAGATTGTAGGCAAGGAGTGGCAACGATATACTCTGGCGCTAAATACTGCAAACAAGAAGCGAACAAAGAGGTATGGCGACAAGGCTGTAAACTGCCGATTGGTAGTGGCTGGCAAGAAGGATGCTACTGTGGCACTCGACATGATATCGCTATTCCCTCACGATACCTACAAGGGACACGGACTGCGCAAGGATCTTGCTGAAGCTATTGCCGAACTAAAGCCTAAGTTTGTAAGATTCCCTGGTGGCTGCATGAGCCATGGTCAGGGTATTGACAATATTTATCATTGGAACCATACTATTGGTCCTTTGCAATACCGTAAGCCAGATAAGAATATTTGGAACTATCATCAGACTCGCGGACTTGGATTCTATGAGTATTTCCAGATGTGCGAGGATATGGGCGCAGAGCCTCTGCCTGTATTGGCAGCAGGTGTGCCTTGTCAGAATTCAAGAGCTAATGCCGAAGGCTATGGCGGTCAGCAGGGTGGCATACCAATGTCGGAGATGCCTGCTTATTGTCAAGAAATCCTTGATATGATAGAGTGGGCTAATGGCGACCCAGCAACAAGCAAATGGGCGAAAATGCGTGCCGATGCCGGTCATCCTGCTCCTTTCAATCTGAAGTATGTTGGAGTGGGCAACGAAGACCTTATCTCTACCGACTTCGAAGACCGCTATCTCATGATATGTAAGGCAATAAAAGCTAAATATCCTAACATCATCGTTTGCGGAACTGTAGGCCCATTCCATGATCCTTCGTCTGATTATATTGAGGGTTGGAAGTTTGCCAAGCAGCATTCTGATGTTATCGATATGGTCGATGAGCATTATTATGAGTCTACAGGATGGTTTATGGCACATCAGGATTATTACGATGGCTACGACCGCAAGGCTCCTAAAGTATATCTCGGAGAGTGGGCTTCGCGCACACGTACCATGGAGTCGGCACTTGTTGAAGCTATGCACCTTTGCCATATAGAGCGTAATGCCGATGTGGTTACAATGACAAGCTATGCTCCGCTATTGTGCAAGGAAGGACACCACAACTGGAATCCTAACATGATATACTTCGATAATGCTAACATCACGCTCACTCCAAGCTATCACACTCAGCGACTGTTCTCAGTAAACAATGGCGACAGCTATGTGGAGACTCAGATTGCAGTAGACGCAACGTTGAAGAACCGTGTGGCAGCAAGTGTGGTTAAGGATAGCAAGACCGGACAGGCTTACCTCAAGGTTGTAAACGCTCTGCCTTCAACCGTTGAACTTGATGTTGCTGGTATTGACTTTGGTTCGCAACTTTCTGTTGATGGCTTCTATGGTAAGCCGGGCGATAAGGCTGTGAAGCATTTCGATGCCGCAAATGCTCCTAAGCTTCAAGGTTCTACACTCTCGTTGCCTCCATATTCTGTGAGCGCTATCAAGGTTGTGGTGAAATAACAGATTCTCTGTTTCAACATTCGCTAAATAGCGATGCTTTTATAGATATTATACTACACCTAATTATATTATAATCCTCAGGGCAATGAGCCTTGAGGATTTTTTTGTTTATGCATACAGCAAATAATCTTGCATGCTTATAATAAGTCTAAAATAAGTATGCATAAAATGATAGATTGTAAGCGTTTTGCCTTTATTATGTGTCAATTTGTGGTTAAAACTGAATTTTTAATCATTATTTGTTGGTTGTTACATAAATGTTGATTACCTTTGCACGAAAACATAGAAAGATTATTTGGGCTTAAAAAACCATACGTTATGAAACACCAATTGAGAAGTGCTGTCTGCACAGAGGGCAGACGAATGGCAGGAGCGCGCGCACTATGGGTGGCCGCAGGTATGAAACACGAACAGTTTGGCAAACCTATTATTGCTATTGTCAACTCGTTCACACAGTTTGTTCCAGGACATACCCACCTGCATGAAATAGGTCAGATTGTAAAGAAGGAAATAGAAGCCATGGGCTGCTATGCTGCAGAATTCAATACTATCGCTATTGATGATGGTATTGCCATGGGACACGATGGCATGCTTTATTCTTTGCCTTCGCGTGATATTATTGCCGACTCTGTGGAATATATGGTTAATGCCCATAAGGCCGACGCAATGATTTGTATTTCTAATTGCGACAAGGTTACCCCTGGTATGCTCATGGCAAGCATGCGACTTAATATTCCTACTGTTTTCTGCTCGGGCGGTCCTATGGAGGCTGGAAGATGGAAAGGCGAGAATGCCGACCTTATCACAGCTATGATTAAGGGTGCCGACAAGGAAGTTTCAGACGACGAGCTAAAGGAAATAGAGAGTTGCGCTTGTCCTGGTTGTGGTAGTTGTTCGGGTATGTTTACCGCCAACTCCATGAACTCGCTTACCGAGGCTATTGGTCTTTCGCTTCCTGGCAACGGAACTATCCTTGCCACTCACAAGAATCGTATAGAACTCTTCAAGGCTGCCGCACGACAGGTTGTGAAGAATGCCTTCGCATATTATGAGGATGGCGACGAGAGCGTATTGCCACGCAATATAGCTTCGCGCAACGCATTCCTAAATGCAATGACTCTTGATATTGCAATGGGCGGTAGCACCAATACCGTGCTCCACTTGTTGGCTGTGGCTCAAGAAGCAGGCGCTGATTTCAATATGAAAGATATCGACGAGCTTAGCCGCAAGGTGCCTTGCCTTTGCAAGCTCGCTCCTAACACTCAGAAATATAGCGTTCAGGAGTGTGGCAGAGCAGGTGGTATTCTCGGTATTCTTGGCGAATTGCAGAAGGGTGGACTCCTACATACCGAGGCTCAGCGTGTAGACGGAATGACTCTTGGCGATGCTATTGCTAAATATTCAATCACAGGCAATACTATTGATGCCGAAGCTGATAGAATCTACCATAGTGCTCCGGGTCGCAGATTCTCTACTGTTATGGGTAGCCAAGATGCTCAATGGGAAAGCCTCGATACCGATCGCGAGAATGGTTGCATACGTGATATAGAGCATGCTTACACCAAGGATGGTGGATTGGCTGTACTCTTCGGCAATATTGCACAAGACGGATGTGTGGTAAAGACAGCCGGAGTAGACGAGAGTCTATGGCATTTCTCAGGTCCTGCTGTAGTCTTCGACTCACAAGAAGATGCTTGCGACGGCATTCTTGGTGGCAAGGTCAATAGCGGCGACTGCGTAGTGATAACCCACGAAGGACCAAAGGGTGGTCCAGGTATGCAGGAGATGCTTTACCCAACATCATATATCAAGAGCCGCCACCTTGGCAAGGAGTGTGCTTTGATTACCGATGGACGATTCTCTGGTGGAACATCAGGACTCAGCATCGGTCATATTTCTCCTGAGGCTGCCGCTGGTGGCAATATCGGAAAGATTAAGGATGGCGACATCATCGAGATTGATATCCCTTCACGCTCTATCAATGTTAAGCTTAGCGACGAGGAACTTGCCGCACGTCCACAGCAGCCATTGAAGCGCAACCGCCAGGTTAGCAAGGCGTTGAGAGCTTATGCTCAGAGTGTTAGCTCTGCCGACAAGGGAGGAGTAAGAATAATAGATTAAGAAGAAAAATGCAGATGAACGATACAACACAGAAACAAATAATAACAGGCGCTGAGGCATTGATGCGCTCGCTTCAAAACGAAGGTGTTAAAACCATCTTCGGTTATCCGGGCGGTGCCATCATGCCAGTTTTCGACGCTTTGTATGGATATACACGTGGTGAAAATAATATATTCGACCATATCCTCGTACGTCATGAGCAAGCTGCGGCACATGCTGCCGAAGGCTTTGCAAGAGTTAGTGGCGAGGTTGGCGTTTGCTTGGTAACAAGCGGTCCTGGTGTTACCAACACTCTCACAGGTGTTGCCGACGCTATGATGGATTCTACACCAATGGTGGTCATTGCAGGTCAAGTAGGCGTTGGTGCTCTTGGCACTGATGCTTTCCAGGAAGTAGACCTTGTAGGTGTGGCTCAGCCTATATCAAAGTGGGCTTACCAGATTCAGCGCCCTGAGGATGTGGCATGGGCTGTTAGCCGTGCCTTCTATATCGCTCGAAGCGGACGCCCAGGACCAGTTGTGCTCGACTTCCCAAAGAATGCTCAGGTGCATACTTGCGAATGGAAACCAGCACACGTAGACCATATTAGATCTTACAATCCTTATCCTGCTATTGATCAAGATGCTGTGGCTACGGCTGCAGAAATTATCAATAATGCTGAGCGTCCTTTCGCCCTTGTAGGTCAGGGTGTGGAACTTGGCGGTGCACACAACGAGTTGTTGGAATTCCTCGAGAAAGCCGACATTCCTGCAGGTCGCACCCTTTTGGGTCTTTCGGCTTTGCCATCAAATCATCCATTGAATATGGGTATGCTTGGTATGCATGGTAGCTACGCCACCAATATGAAGACTCAGGAGTGTGATGTGCTCATAGCTATCGGTATGCGCTTTAGCGACCGTGTAACAGGTCTGCCTTCTACCTATGCTAAGCAAGCTAAGATTATCCATCTCGATATCGACCCTACAGAGATAAACAAGAATATTGTGAGCGATGTAGCCGTTATCGGCGATTGCAAGATGACGATGCCTGCTATCACAAGACTGCTGAAGAAAAATGTGCATCGCGAATGGCGCGACTCGTTTGCAGAATATGCAAAGATGGAAGACGAGAAGGTGATACAGCCTGCAATACATCCTACCGAGGGTCCTTTACTTATGGGCGAAGTGGTGAATGTAGTGGCTGAAGTTACTAAGGGCGATGCGATATTGGTGACAGACGTTGGTCAGAACCAGATGTTCTCTTGTCGCTATTTCAAATACAACAAGAAGCGCTCGGTAGTATCGAGTGGTGGACTTGGCACCATGGGCTTTGGTTTGCCAGCTGCTGTGGGTGCAACCTTCGGAGCTCCCGACCGCACAGTCTGCTTGTTCATGGGCGATGGCGGTTTCCAGATGAGCATACAAGAACTTGGCACCATCATGGAGCAGCAAGCGCCTGTAAAGATGATACTTCTCAACAACAATTATCTTGGCAACGTGCGCCAATGGCAGGATATGTTCTTCGGTCATCGCAAGAGCTTCACCAAGATGCTCAACCCATGCTATGAAACTATCGCCAAGGGCTATGGCATCAACTATGATGTAGCAGTAGACCGTAGCACTTTGAGAGAAAAAGTAGAGAAGATGATAGCTACCGACGGTCCATACCTCTTGGAGTGTGCAATAAAGGAAGAAGACAACGTATTGCCAATGACTCCTCCAGGAAAGAGCGTCAACGAGATGTTGCTCGAGCTCGACATCTAATATTCAGAATCAGAATTCATTAAGCAGAATTGTGTTTCATTAAGCAGAATTGTGTTTCAGTAAAAAGTGAATAAATGGAAAAGAAACTATATACATTACTTGTATACTCAGAGAATGTCGTTGGTATTTTGAATCAGATAACAGCGGTGTTCACACGTAGACAAGTGAATATCGAAAGTCTCAACGTTTCTGCATCAAGCATCAAAGATATACATAAATATACTATCACCGCTTGGAGCAACGAAGACCAGATAATAAAGATTACAAAGCAGATTGAGAAGAAAATTGATGTGGTGAAGGCCGACTATTATACCGACGAGCAGCTCTTCATCCACGAGGTAGGTCTCTTCAAGATCTCTACTCCAAAGCTTATGGATAATCCAGAGATTTCGCGCACCATACGTAAGCATGATGCACGAATGATGGAGGTAAACCCAACATATTCCACCGTGATATTGGCAGGACTCACAGAAGATATCACCGACCTTTTTGCCCGCTTCAAGGCTTTCGACTGCCTGCTGCAGTATTCGCGTAGTGGACGTATCGCCGTTACTCGTAGTTTCGACGAGCCGGTAAGTGATTTCCTTTATGAAAATGCGCATGACAAAGAAATTGCTGAGTAAGGTTGGTAGCTACGAATTCCTGGCTGAACCTTTCCATTGCGACTATTCGCAACATCTGTTTATGGGACATTTGGGCAATCATCTGCTCAATGCTGCCGATTTCCATAGCAACGACCGTGGCTATGGTATGAGTGTGCTGGGACCACAACATCGCACATGGGTGTTGTCGCGACTGGCTATAGAGATGGAGCGTATGCCTAAAGCCTACGACCATTTCACAGTAGAAACATGGGTGGAGAGTGTGATGAAGTTCTTCACTTCTCGTAATTTTGCCATATCTGCTTCTGACGGCTCTGTTTTGGGCTATGGTAAGAGTGTGTGGGCAATGATAGACACCCAGAGCCGACAACCAGTAGACATTTTCTCTATCAACGATGGTTTGATAAAAGAATATGTGGAAACAGAGAAGCCTTGTCCGATAGCAAAGTCGGGTAGGGTGAAGGTTACAGCCGACGCAGAACTCGTGAGAACCATCGACACCTATTATAATGATGTAGATGTGAATGGGCATATCAACAGCATAAAATACATAGAGCATGTTCTCGACCTCTTCGATATCGACTTCTATAAAGCTAACAGACTGAAACGACTCGAAGTGGCATACGTGGCAGAAACATATCAAGGTGACAAACTATCATTCTATCGTGAAGAAATAGCACCGTTAGAATATGCAATGAAGGTTGTAAAGATAAAGAAAGAAACGCAAGAAACTATCGAAGTGTGCAGAATTTTGATGAATTTTGTAAAAGATTGAAAGAAAATTTGGTAGTTTAATATTAAATTATTATCTTTGCCTCCGAATAAAAGAATAATACCTTAGCTATAGCCTCGAGTAGGATATGGGTGATTCATTCAACATCTTTTGGACAAGGATTGCAGAACCACAAGGTAATTAATTAACCGCCGCAATGTCATAAGCGGCACAAAACAATTACAAACATGGCACAAATGAATTTTGGTGGCGTAATGGAAACTGTTGTCACCAGCAAAGAGTTCTCATTGGAAAAAGCACGCGAAGTGCTCAAAAACGAAACAATCGCAGTTATCGGTTATGGTATTCAGGGACCAGGTCAGGCTTGCAACCTGCGCGACAATGGCTTTAATGTTATCGTTGGTCAGCGCGAAGGCAAGACATACGACAAGGCTGTAGCCGACGGATGGGTACCAGGAAAGACTCTATTCTCTATTGAGGAAGCTGTTCAGAAGGGCACTATCGTCTGCATGTTGCTTTCAGATGCCGGTCAGATTGCTGTATGGCCAAAAATCAAGAAATATCTTACTGCAGGTAAGACTCTATATTATTCACATGGCTTTGCCATCAACTGGAACGATCGTACAGGCGTAGTTCCTCCAGAGGATATCGATGTTATCATGGTTGCTCCTAAGGGTTCTGGTACATCGCTCCGTACAATGTTCTGCGAGGGTCGTGGTTTGAACTGCTCATACGCAGTATATCAGGATGCTTCAGGCAATGCTGAGAACAAGACTATCGCATTTGGTATCGGTATCGGTGCAGGATATTTGTTTAAGACTACATTCCAGCGCGAGGCTACTTCTGACCTTACTGGTGAGCGTGGCTCATTGATGGGTGCTATCGAGGGATTGCTCGAGGCTCAGTATGATGTGCTTCGTGAGAATGGTCACTCACCTTCTGAGGCTTTCAACGAGACAGTTGAAGAGCTCACTCAGAGCCTTGGCCCATTGTTCGGCTCTAAGGGTATGGACTGGATGTATGCTAACTGTTCTACCACAGCTCAGCGTGGTGCGCTCGATTGGGCTCCTCGTTTCCGCGAGGCTATCAAGCCTGTTATGGAGTGGCTCTACTACTCAGTAAAGACTGGCAACGAGGCTCAGATCTCTATCGACAGCAACTCTAAGCCCGACTATCGTGAGAAGCTGAACGCAGAGCTGAAGGCTATGCACGACAAGGAGATGTGGCGTGCTGCCGAGACCGTTCGCCAGCTCCGTCCTGAGAACGAATAAGCCTTTCTTTCATAAGGAGATAATAACAAAAAAAAGAGTGGTGTGCGATTGCATGCCACTCTTTTTTGTGCTCGTGCCGAGCATAAAAAAACAATGAGCAAATGGAAGCGTTAAGCTACGTTTGCTCATTGTTTCTTAATCCCAAATCAGTCTTTTAACGCATAGGTCACGGTTGACACCACACGCACCTTCTTTATGTAAGGCGTGTTTTGGTCGCGGTCGTCAATAGAGAACTGTCCTTGGTCAGCACTGACAATCTTGCCGAGCTTGCTCTTGCTGCTGTTGGCAAACTGCTGAGCTGTGGTCTCTGCGTTGGCGATGGCCTCTTGCATCATCTTGGGCTTCATGGCCTTAAACGACACATACTCGTAGCGAATGCGGTTCTCGTAGTCGCCGCTGACGATGGCAATGCCGTCTTTCAGCAGCTCACCTTGGCGGGCTATGAGGTTGCGCACCTGTGCCACATTGCGCGATGTGACCGTTATGATGGACGTTATGTTGTAACGATATGACCGTCTGTTGTCCGAATATTGGTCGGCATTGAGGTCTATGACCACGGGGG